>Ga0114945_10000778_pt1 | contig 20283 bp, 22 predicted proteins | sample OV2TP3_FD_87194 | JGI IMG/M metagenome (GOLD analysis project Ga0114945, IMG submission 87194) | Hot spring microbial communities from Beatty, Nevada to study Microbial Dark Matter (Phase II) - OV2 TP3 | ecosystem: Environmental > Aquatic > Thermal springs > Hot (42-90C) | place: USA: Beatty...
CGATGTTTTTGATTCTTCATTTTCATTACCTCCCGCTAGTTAAGACTTTTTAAGATTCTTAAAGAACTATGAAAAACATACCATTTAATCGATAAATGTCAAGGGTCGAAGCGAAAAAACCCCTCTTCCAGGCTTGCTCATAGGGCCTTAACTCAAGGAATAGAAATTACTTAACGTTGACTTTTGCTTATGCTTGAAACAGTTGAAATTCCCGATTCGTTCGAGTATATTGCGGCGCATGAAGCTGCTTTTAGTGTTGCTGTTTACCTTCCTCGTAAACCTTCCTTTTGGATGGCTCAGGCGGAATGAAAAAAAATTCAGCTTAAAGTGGATCCTCTACATCCACGCGCCGATTCCGCTGATCATCGCGCTGAGAATCTGGCTGAAGATTAATCCGTGGTACATCCCTCTGATTATCGCAGTGGCAATAGCAGGGCAGGCGATCGGCGCGCGCCTAAAACTTAACTCCGAGGCGGCGTAATTCTTTTCTGAGCTGTGGGACGGACCGAAAGCGAATTCCCTTCATCCCCACTTTGCGGGCGGCCGCAATAAAGCGCGGCATATCGTCGATAAAGACCGTCTCTTTCGGACGCAGCTTGATCGTCCGTAAAACTTTCCAATAAATCCTCCGGTCCGGTTTCCTGCTTCCCACCTCATGCGAAGGAAAAGTTTTTTTGAAGTGCGTGAAGACCTGCGGAAACCTTTGCTTCACGTGATTAAAATGAAGGGCGTTGGTGTTGGAGATGAGGTAAAGCGGGTATTTACGGCTGAGTTTCTTGAGGACCGGACGCATGGCCTTGTTTTCCCAGAAGATGTCGTTCCAAAGGTGCGAGAAGGTGGCGAAGTCCACCTTGACCTTGAAGGCATCTTGGGCATGGTGGAAGAATTTTCGTGTCGTAATTTCTCCCCGCGTATAAGCTTTTTCTATCCGCGAAGTGAAAAAGTGTTTCCAGACTTTATCGAAATGGACGTTCGCATGCCTGGCGAACCGTCTGGCAGCCCGCACGGCGTCATAATGAATCAACACATTACCTAAATCAAAAATGATAGCCCTAATCATTGTTTGGCAGGCGTCCTGCAAGCGGACACCCTACATTTTTGTAGGCTGTACGTACGCAGGACGCCTGCTCTCAAGTAATTCGGAGGGAGAGGGTTTCGGCTGGCCCAAGCGCTGATTCCGCTTCTATAATTTCACAAGAAGTGCCGTCTTCCCATTGAACCTGCGGCATCTCGGAGGGAAGATGCTTTGTATGACCCAAGATCATTCTTGCTGTTTTCTGTAAACGGTCCGGCGTAGAGGGGCCGATCAAGAGCGCGGAAGGCCCAGCAAAGTTCACGGGAGTAAGCAAAGTCGTTCCTTTGGGATGACGATAAGCTAGATATTCGTTCTCGCTTTCATCGCGGCCAAGAATGACTTTGGTTTCGGAATCGAGGCGATAATGCCGCCCTGTCTTCAGAATCTCAAAGTGCCAGCGCTCATAATCATCCATATGGTTAAAAATATCTCTCACTTTTTTGGCAAACTCGGGTTCCGTCAACGCACAGCCCGTTGAAGGATCAGGGGGATTTTTGATGTCGTATTCCCTCGCCAGCTCGAGAAGTCGTGTGCGCGAACGGCCTTGGATATCGTAAAGCTCTTCGCGGCGGACAACGCGTGCTTCTTCGGGAAGGGAGGGGTCGAGGAGTTTCGCAGATAACGGGCGGACGATCAAACCCTCAAGCTCGGCTTCTTTTTCAATGGTTTCAAAACAATCAAACCGCTGCGACATCGGTCTCTGTCCCAAAACTTCACCCGACACCACAAAGGAGGCGCCGATTGTCTCCATGAATTTTTTCGCTAGACGAAACATGTAAGTCCGGCAGTCCACGCAAGGGTTGATTCCTTTTCCTACTCCGTGTTTCGGATTTTTTACAAGCTCCACATAGTCCATTCCCACGGGAAGCATTGTAAACTTTACGCCCAACTCATGCGCCACTTTGCGCGCGTCATCTTTGCAGCACCCGAACATGGTCTGGAAATTGATCGCTTCGATCTCAATCCCCTGCCGCTGCAGGATCTTAATCGCCAGCGTGCTATCCAAGCCTCCCGAAAGTAAGGCGACGGCTTTACGGTTTAGTTCCATGGGGATTTCTATATATCACAAAGCTTACCATGAGTCTAGCAGGCGTCCTGCTCACGTACAGCCTACAAAAATGTAGGGTGTCCGTCGGCAGGACGCCTGCCCGTTTATAAGCGCAAGGCGAGGCATTTGGCCGAACCGCCGGCTTTGATGAATTCCGAGAAATTAAGCGCGTGAGGTTTGAAATTTCTCCGGCGGAGCAATTCTTCGGTTTTCGGACAACCCACGTTGAGAATGACGTCCGGCGGGAGAACCAGAGCGTTACAGGCAAAGCGGAGCGCTTCCTCGCGGGGGACTTCCACCAAATCCGGAACCGTTTCTTGAAGGATCTGCCGGGAATAAGGTTCGAAGGCCGGAAGATAGACCAAAGCCGTTTTGTCGTCCAACGGAGCAAAACAGGTGTCCAGGTGATAGAAACGTTTGTCGGCAAGTTCCAGGGTGTAATAGGGAACCTTCAAGGAGGTGGCGATAAATTCGTGGGCTTCGATATCGGAGCGAAAGTGGTAACCCGTATAAAGTTCCTTTCCGAGAAACAGCGCGTCCCCCTCCCCTTCAAAATAATACGGCGCGGGCGCCCGCTTCACGATGTACTTTTTTTTCTTGAACCAGGCCTCGAAAACGGCGGCTTCCGGCTGTCTTTCCTTATGACGAAAGTTTGACCGGATGAAATTCCGCTTGAAGAGGAGCCCCGCATTCGCTGTGAAAACGAGATCGGGAAGTTTGGGCGCGGGAGTGACAAGTTCCACTTTGACTTTCAATTTTTTGGTGAGCAGATGGTAAAAGTCCTCCCATTGTTTTTTGGCGACCGCGCGGTCCACCTTTCTTTTGACGCTCATCCACGGATTGATTTCATAGGCAATTTCGTAATAATCGGGCGGACACATCAAAATAGTCCGGGATGACATTAACGCCGGGTTCCCCGATTTAAACTGGAACTTTTAGAAAAGGTAGCGGTGAAGACAGCAATCTTCATCACTGGAAACCAAGCTGCTTAAGCGCTTCGGGGTCTTTTTTCCAGTTCTTCATGGTCTTTACCCACAGTTCCAGGAAGACTTTTTTTCCCAAGAACTTTTCGATTTCCTGGCGGGCCGCCTGGCCGATTTGCTTGATCTTGGCCCCGCTCCTGCCGATCAAAATCGCCTTCTGTGAATCTTTTTCCACGATAATGGTCGCTTGGATTACGACGAGGGGTGCCCCCCTGTGGGCACCCTCAGGGCGGTCACGGGGGACCGCCCCTACCTTTTCTTTAAATTCTTCGATTTGCACCGCCGAGCTGTAAGGAATTTCTTCTCCGGTAAAACGAAAAATTTTTTCCCGGATCATCTCGGCCACGATCGTCCTTTCATTTTGGTCCGTCAGCAGGTCTTCCGCAAAATAAGGAGGATTTTCCGGAAGGACCTCGAGTGTCTTGCGGACCAGGACAGACAGGTTGTCGCCTTTGAGGGCGGAGATGGGAATGATTTCCTGAAAGGAGACAAGCTTACTGTAAGCATCGATGACGGGGAGAACCTGCGGCTTTTTGACTTGGTCCACCTGATTAATGAGAAGGAAGACGGGAATTTTAGATTTTCCCAACCCAGGGGCAAGCATCCTGTCTTCCTTTCCCGGAGGCCTAGGAAAAACCATCCAATAAATCAGGTCCGCCCCTTCAATCGATTTGTGGATCTCCCCCACCATCCATTGCCCGAGGCGGTCGTGCGGGTCATGGAAACCCGGCGTGTCGAGAAAGACAATCTGCCCCCCTTTCGCGGAGAGGATGCCTCGGATTACGCCGCGCGTTGTCTGGGGTTTCTTGGAAACGGCGGAGAGCCGCTCTCCGACAAGCTGGTTGAGAAGAGTCGATTTGCCGACGTTGGGCCTGCCGACAATGGAGACAAAACCGGAATGATAATAAGTAGAGGCCACCCGGTTATTTCAGTTTCTGGAAAATCATGTTGTGAAGCTGATTGGCCAGATCCATATCGGGCAAAAGCTTGTACCCTTTTCTGGCCTTCACGCGGATTCGGACCGTCTTCTCACTCACCTGAATAATTTGGATGTTGATTTGAGATTTTCTTATTTCTCCATCGATCGTTGCATGGGGTTTGTCTTCCAGACGGATAAAACCTTCCTGCATCACCACTTCGCGGGCAGCGCTCCAAACACGGTCCAGCGGCTTGTCAAAATGGCCCTCCATTGTGTCTCTTGAAATGGCGATCCCTCCCGCGACGCCTCCACCGACAAGAAAGAGGGCGCAACCCGAAAAACAAAGCAGTGAAAAAATTGATGAAAGAATTAAAAACCTCTTTCGGCGTTCCATGTACCCCTCCTATTTTAACGGACCAAATTGAGAACTTCTCGGACCAGCTTTTCTATGCCTTCCCACGCCTCGGCAATGCTCTGTGCCAGCATGTAAGCGGGGGTCGTCACAATTTTATGGCGGGAATCGACCCAAATTTCATGGACGCCGCATTCGTGATGCTTCTGACCGAGTTTCGTGAGGGCCTGGGCGGTTTGCTTGTCTCCTCCGATGGTCAACTCCACACCGGCCCCTTCAAAAATTTTGGCCATGAGGGCTGGGGCAATGCAAATGGCTCCGATCGGTTTCCCTGCCCTGTGGACTTCGCGGACAAGGCGCGCCACTTCCGGATGGACTTTGCAATCGGTGCCGTCCACGGCAAAGGTGCAAAGATTCTTTGCGGCCCCGTAGCCTCCCGGAAAAATCAAGGCGTCGACTTCCTTTTCTTTGACTTCCTTCAAGTCGCGAATTTTTCCTCTCGCAATCCGGGCGGACTCGACAAGAACATTTCGTTTTTCCTTCATCTCCTGGCCGGCCAAATGATTGATGACGTGGAGCTGGTCGTGATTGGGCGCCATGCACACGGCCTGGGCGCCAGCCCTGGACAAGGCGAGAAGCGTCAAAACGGATTCGTGAATTTCCGAACCGTCCATCACCCCGCAACCCGAAAGGACCACTCCGACTTTGGGCATTTCAGTACTTGGGGACGCTCGGGTCGATTTTATTCGACCATTCCGTGATTCCGCCTACCACATTCCAAACTTTCTTGAAACCGGATTTCTGCAAAAGTTCGACGGCTTTCGCGCTCCGGCCGCCCATTTTGCAATGGGCTACGATCTCTTTATTCTTAAACGATTCGAGCTCCTGGAGCCGATTCGGAAGTTCTCCCAGCGGAATAAGCTTCGAGCCGGGGATCTTGGCAATCTCATTCTCAAAAGGCTCGCGGACATCGAGCAAGAGAAAATCTTCCTTCTGGTCCATCTTGGCCTTTAGCTCAAAAACAGTGATTTCCGGAATCGTCACGGCTTCTCCTCCCTCCCCTCGTTTTAAACCGCAAAACGCTTCGTAATCGATCAATTTTGTAACCGTCGGGCGGTCGCCGCAAACAGGGCAGTTTTTGTCACGGCGGAGTTTCAGCGTCCGAAAACTCATGTCGAGTGCGTTATAAAGAAGGAGTCTCCCGACCAAAAGTTCTCCTTTTCCGATAATCAATTTTACGGCTTCCGTCGCTTGGATGACACCGATCACGCCCGGAAGAATGCCCAACACTCCGCCTTCCGCGCAACTGGGAACCATACCGGGCGGTGGTGGTTCGGGGTAAAGGCAGCGGTAGCAAGGGCCATCTTTTGGTTTTCCGCCAAAGGCGGACCCGCCTCTGGCGGGGAAGACGGTGGCCTGGCCTTCAAAACGAAAGATGGAGCCGTAAACATTCGGCTTGTTCAAAAGAACGCAGGCATCGTTGACAAGGTAACGCGTCGGGAAATTATCCGTGCCGTCAATCACCACATCGTAATTTTTGATAATATCGAGGGCGTTTTCCGAGGAAATTTTAGTGCGGTGTTTGACAACTTTAGTGTCCGGATTCATCCCTTTGATCCGTTTCTCGGCGGAGTCGAGCTTCGGTTTTCCGATTTCATCGTTCGTGTGGAGGATTTGGCGCTGGAGATTTGACAGGTCCACCACGTCAAAATCGACGAGCCCGATCGTCCCCACACCGGCCGCGGCCAGATAAAGGCCAAGCGGTGAACCAAGCCCGCCGGCGCCGATAATCAACACCTTGGCTGCAAGGAGCTTTTTCTGGCCTTCCTCCCCCATTTCCGGAAGGATAAGGTGCCTGCTGTAACGTGTCAGCTGTTCTGGAGTTAAGTTAATTTTTTGTTTTTCCATCACAGCCGTATTATATCGCATCCCAACCCCCAATCAACAGCAGGCGTCCTGCGGGCGGACACCCTGCTGGGAAATCGTCGAGTAGGGTGTCCGTTTGCAGGACGCCTGCTCTCTTACCACCCATTAATTAATTTCTCCATGAGTTCGAAACCTTTCTCAACATAAACCCCCGTCGATTTAGCATCCGTTTCGGTATAATTCCTCCCCGAACGGATTTTCACGTCCGAACCGGAAAAAATAAAAGGCACCGGGTCCGCAATGTGAGTTTTCTTCACGCAGGGCGTGTAATGGTCCGGCGCCACAAAAATGCGAAAACCCCCCTGCTTCTTCAAATGGGAGACCAGCGGCCCGACGATCGCTTCATCGATTCTTTCGACGGCCTTCTTTTTCTCTTGCGGAAGTCCTGAATGGCCGGCTTCGTCGGTCGCTTCAACGTGGACATAAATCAGATCGAGTTCTTTCAAAGAATCAATGGCATATCTCGCCTTGGCCTCGTAATCCGTATCAAAATATCCTGTCGCGCCGGGAACGCGGATCGCTTTCCAGCCCACGTAATGCCCGAGCCCTTGCAACAAATCCACAGCGGAAATGACCCCTCCGCGGATTCCTGAAAATTTTTTTTGAAACGCCTCCAACTTGGGCCGCACTCCGCCGCCCCAAAGCCAAATCATGTTTGCTTTGGACTTGCCTTCTTTCGCGCGCTTTTGATTAACGGGGTGGTCCTCGAGAACTCCCTTAGACCTCTGAATTAATTTCATAAAAATATCTGCGCCTTTTCCTTTGGGAAGATGCCCCTCGAACTTTTGTCCCTGAATGTCGTGCGGCTGTGCCGTCTCAACCTCAAAATCATTTCCTTTGCGGCAAAGCAGGATGTGGCGATACATTTTCCCCGGAAAAAATTTCAAATCTCCCGTCCCCAACGCCTTCGAAACCGCCGCGATCAATTCTTTGGCCTCTTCGGTCGAGACATGTCCGGCGCTGTAATCCTCAAGAACTTCACCTTGAGCGGTGACCAAGTTGCAGCGAAAAACTTTCTCGCCGTCCTTCACATCGATCCCAAGACTGGCCGCTTCGAGCGGAGCTCTGCCCGTGTAGCATTGGGTCGGATCGTAACCCATCAAACTCAATCCGCACACATCGCTCCCCGGATACATTCCAGGAGGCGTAGTTTGAAGGGTCCCGAGAATTCCTTCCTGGGCGAGCCGGTCCAGATTGGGCGTGCGCGCCACTTCCAGCGGAGTTTTATTTCCCAACTCCGCAATCGGCCAATCCCCCAACCCATCCGGCACAATCACCGCGAATTTCATTTTTTATTGATTAGACTCAATTAATTCTTTCCCCCACAGCAAACTAAAGAAGTTTCGCTTGATAAACTTCGGGAGGAAGATCCGGAAGGTGATGGTCTTCGTCTCTCTTAAAGGGACCGATTGTCACATACAGGGAGTCGATACGTCGTATGACGCTATTCTGAATAATTAAAAAATGATCTTTATCAACCGGATAACCTCTTTCTTCGCCATCTGGAGCATATCGATATGAATCCAAACCACCGACTACAATCACTTTCACGTTTTCCAGGTACATTTCAACAGGCTGAATAAGATCCCCGCTGGCCATCGCACACAGACGCAGTCGGGGCGGTATGCGGTAGATACAAAGAGGTAGATCCCGATCTTTTAAGGATCGAGGCTGCCACCGAGCCTCGCTGAGTTGATACACTAAATCAGAATTAATCGGAAGTGGTCTCATAAAAGTCTTATCAGCTTAGCCTAAAATGGGGCTAAGTCAATGGAGGGCTCTTTATACAAAACCAATCTTGAGGCGCTTGTGGAAGGCCTGGGCGAGTTTGACAAGAGTCGTGAGGGAAATTCCGTTGTTGCTCGGGTCTTCAAGGCGGGAAATCATCTGCTGTGAAGTCCCCAAGCGTTTGGCCAATTCCTTCTGGCTGAGACCTTGTTTCTCACGAAGTTTGGCGATCTCGATAGCAAGCCTGACATAGACATCTTCTTCATCAAACGCTTTCTTAAATTCCTTGTTTTTGAGTCGTTCTCGAAGATCATCTCTAAACCTGTAAACACCTTTCATAATTCAATATCACCTCCCTCCGTTCTCATTAAAAAATAGTTCCTTATTTTAACCGCCTTCTCAATCTCCTCATCGGGTACCGCGTTTGTCTTTTTCATAAAGCCGTGTGTGAGCACCGCCATTTTGCCTTGGAAAAAGTACAGAAACCGGTATTGATTCGATCCGAATCCTATCCTTAATTCTCGGATCTTATCCCTTAGAACGTCGGCATAGGGCCTTGGTAATTCCGGTCCATTTTCTTCTAGTAACTGGATCCATTTGTAAACTTTCGTCTGAACTTTTTCGGGAAGGCACCATAAAAAATCTCTCGCTGGCATATTTCCCCTTAACGTCCTGGTAATAAACAACTTCGTAACGGGGCCAAGGCGTCAGTGGAAGTATACACTATTTTTAGTGTATCTCCAAGTTCTGATTCGCGGCATAAAAATACCCTCCTTTGATTTGGAGGTTATTCGTTGTCGCCGATTTTCTACACTTGACGCCCGTGCGTCAAGTACCGTCGCGCAAGGACCAAGGAAGTCCTTTGCGCTCCGGCGGGACGATCCTCACCATAAAACTTGGCGGGGAGCGCCTGCAACCCATCCCGTTGGGAAGTTAATTTAACACAAAACTAATTGTGATAAAAATCCTTTTGGAAAATTTCCTCCCGCTGGTATACGGAACGGAGAACGGAAATCTCCTGCGTCCGAAGCACGGGCTCTTCGCTCGATTTCAAATTTTCGAGAACCTGAGCTTCTGTTTTCGCTCCCGGAATGACGACGCTTACCGCCTCGAAACTCAAAACAAATTCCAACGCTGCGCGCACCAGTGAAACTTTCGCCGCGGGAAGAAGCTCTTTAAACCTATCCAGCTTCTTCAAGTCATTTGCCATTCTCTCACGAAGCCAACGATTCCGATGGTCGTTTTTTGGGAACTTGCTCTCCGCCGTGTATTTTCCCGTCAGGAGCCCGCAGGCCAAGGGCTCGCGCGCGATGATCCCGATATTTTTCCCCTGCGCCTCCGGAAAAACTTCTTCGCTAGAGCACTGATTGATGAGATTGAAAATGAGCTGTATCGTGTCTGCCTTTCCGGAACGAATCACGGCCAAGGCCTCCGACGGGGTATGAACGGAAACACCGTAGAAACGGACCTTCCCCTCCGCTTTCAATTCATCCAACACACGGAAGATTTCCCCCGCTTCCACATCCTCCAACTTGGGATTGTGAAGTTGATAAAGATCGATAAAGTCCGACTGTAAACGCTTGAGGCTTTGTTCGCACGCGAATCGGATATAACCAGGGTCGAAATTCTTTTTCATCCCGCCGTGATAAAAATCCCAGCCGACTTTGGTGGCGATCACGGCTTGGTCGCGCTTTCCCCTGAGAAATTTTCCGATGAGTTCTTCGGAGTGCCCTTCGCCGTAAGTATCGGCCGTGTCGAAAAAATTGACGCCGTGCTCCCAAGCGGCGGAAAGCGCCTTCAGGGAATCTTCATCCCGCGTGGGGCCGTAACTGGTCCCGCCGATCGCCCAAGCGCCGAAACCGACTTCAGAGACACGTTGCCCCGTTCGACCAAGCGTTCGGTATTTCATGGAAGAAAATTAAACGGGAACGGCGGGACTGCTGGAATGCTTCGAAACTTTGATTTTGCTGCGGCCGCCGTAAATTTCAAACCAGGGTTTTGCCCCGCGTTCGAGGACCGCATTGAGGGCCTGGATATTTTTGACGCCCCGGTCGCGCAGCCAATCTTCGAGGGGCTTGACGCCTTGTTTCGCATAAACGGGAATGCCCTCTTTCCAAGTCGCGCGCCCACACAACACACCGGCGAAAGTGACGCCGGCCTCGGCCGCGAGTTCGAGACTTTCGCGGAACTCGTCGTCATCAACTCCCGCGCTGAGATAGATGAAGGGTTTTTTTGCGGCCTTGGCGGTTTGACGGAAAAACTCGATCGCCTCCTTGCGCGTGTACGCTTTGGTTCCCTTAAAAGATTTGGTCCCTCCGGTAAATTGCATGTTGATTGGAATTTCCACCTTCAAAATGTCAATGTTGTATTCCGGTTTGGAAAATTCCTCCATGCTCTTTGCCACCATCGCCGGTTTTTGTTTGGCGAAGGCAACATCTTTTCCTTCGGAACCGTCAACCGGATAACCGACAAATTCAAGAAAATACGGGACGTCGTGGTAAGCGCACTCGGCCCCGATCCGCTCGACAAACGTGTGTTTGATTCGATTGACTTCCTTTTTGTCATCGGGGTGGTAATAAATCAAAACCTTGATCGCGTCGGCGCCGGCTTTCACCAGCTTGCGAATTGTCCAATCATCCAATAGGTCCGGAATTCTTCCCGGCCGTGTGTTATCGTAGCCGGAAGATTCGTAAGCGAGGAGGACGCCGGCATTCTTGTCGCAGGCCTTCACGGCCTCCAGGCCGTATTCGGGATCAAGGAGGACCGCGCTGGCATGGGGAGTCAAAACTTTGGTGACGGCCACTTTGAATTCCGAAAGATGGGCCGGCGTGATTTCCTTCGGATCAACCCCCTTCGCCTTGGCAATGGATTTGAGAAGAGAGCCGCGCTGGTCCATGGCCGCCGCACGGATTACTCCCTTGGAATCCGAAAGCGCCTCCAATCCCTTGAGCTTGCCCGGCGTGATGTTCATCCCTGTCCTCCTAAGACTTCGTCAACGGCCCGCTGAATGTTCGATTGAGATTGAAAACCCACCATTTGATGCGCCACCTTTCCCCCTTTGAAAAGGAGAAGGGTTGGAATTCCTTGAATCCCGAATTGCTGCGCGGAATTGGGGTTCTCGTCCACGTTCAGCTTTCCCACTTTGAGTTTCCCCGCGTTTGCGACCGCGATCTTTTCAACCACCGGCGCGAGCGCGCGGCACGGGGCGCACCACTCGGCCCAAAAATCAACGAGGACCGGGGCAGCTGAAGCGAGCACCTCGTTTTTAAAATTGGCGTCTGTGATTACCGTCTCTTTCGTCATGCATTTATCCTTTCCTTCTCAAAAAAAGTAACGTAGTTTACAATACCTTCTGTGAATATGCAAACAGCCGCCAACCGCCTGGCCAAAGAGCGGAGCGCCTACCTCAGGAGCGCCGCGCACCAGCCCGTCCGTTGGTTTCCCTGGTCCTCCGAAGCCTTTCAAGAAGCGCAGCGCCTGGACCGCCCAATCCTCCTCGACATCGGAGCGTCCTGGTGTCATTGGTGCCACGTCATCGACCGTGAAAGTTATGAGAATGAAGAAATCGCAAAAATTATTAATGATCACTTTATTCCGGTTAAAGTGGACCGGGACGAGCGGCCGGACATCGACTCCCGCTATCAAATGGCCGTGGGGGCATTGACGGGACAGGGAGGATGGCCGCTTATGGCTTTCCTGACCCCTAAGGGTGATGTCTTCTACGGCGCCACGTATCTTCCCCCGGACGATAGTTACGGAAGGCCGGGGTTTAAGAAAGTCTTAAAGCGGACCTCTGAGCTTTACAAAACACGGAAGCAGGAAGTCTTGGAAGACGCAAAAAAAGTCGCCGCGCTTTTTGAAGAACAGAAGTCCCAAGCGCCTCCGGAGCTCCCCACCGACGAACTCCTCCAAAACACCCTTTATGTCCTGAAACACCATTTCGATTTCACTCAGGGCGGCTTTGGTAACGCGCCCAAGTTTTATCATGCCAGCGCCCTCGAATTTCTATTAAACCAATTTTTCCTGACGCGCCAGAACTGGATCCGCTCGGTCGTTGAGAAGAGTCTTTACGGGATAGGAAAAGGGGGCGTCCATGACCAGTTGGGCGGCGGTTTTCATCGCTATTCCGTCGACGAGCGCTGGGTTGTACCACATTTCGAAAAAATGTCCTACGACAATGCACCGCTCCTTGCCATTTATTCAAGGGCTTTCCAACTTTTGGGAAGGCCGCTCTACCGCGAAGCCGTAATGGGAATCATCCATTGGTCCCGAGAATGGATGAGCGATCAAAAACGGGGCGGCTTTTACGCGAGCCAGGACGCGGACATCAATCTTCACGACGACGGCGATTATTACACCTGGACACGCCGCGAAACCGAGGCCCTTCTTAATAAAGAAGAGGCGCAGGCCCTGCTTCCTTATTTCGACATCGAATCCCAGGGCGAAATGGTCCACGACCCGTCGCGGAATGTTCTCTTTGTCGCGAAGGAACCGGAAATCCTGGCCAGAGAATTGGAATTGAAACCCCAGGAAGTCATCAAGAGGATCGAATCGGGGAAACGCAAACTTCTGGCGGCGCGCAACAAAAGAAAAGTACCTTTCGTGGACCGGACGCTCTATTCCAACTGGAACGGCATGTGGGTCCGCGGTTACTTAGCAGCCTATCGGGCCTTCCAGGATCCCGAGCTGAAAAATTTCGCCTTGCGGACACTCGATCGGTTCATGAAATCCGGATTCCAGCCGGAAAAAGGAGTGGTCCGTTTTCTCACGGACGATGAAGCGCCGCTGGAGGGCCTTCTCGAAGATCAAGCCGAAATGCTGGCCGCGGCTCTTGACGCTTTCGAAGTCACCGGTGAGCGCCGTTATTTTGACTTTGCGGTTAAACTCGCCGAGATTCTTCTGGAGCGCTTTGCGGCCCCGGAAGGAGGGTTCTTCGACATCGCGAGCGGCAGAGAGGAAGGCCATCTCCGGTTCCGGCAAAGAAAGATCCAGGATTCGCCCGTCTATTCGCCGAACGCAACGGCCGCATGCGCGCTTTTGAAACTTTATCACCTCACCCAAGACAAGAAATACTTGGAAAAAGTAGAGGTATTGTTGCGGTTTTTTCAGGAAGAAGCGAAATCCGCAGCTTATTTTGCGGCCGGTTATATGAACGCCCTCGATTTTTACTTAAAAGGTGTGACGAAAGTCGTGATCGCGGGGGAAAAGGGGGAGGCTGCCTTCAAAGCCCTGCATGAAACGGCTTTATTCAATTTCCGTCCTCATCTGGCGGTCTTTCCTCTCACGGAGGAAACGCGGACCATCACGTCCGATCCTTCCATCGAACCCTTTTTCCTCAAACATCGAGCCTCGAACCATCCCGTCGCTCTTGTCTGTTCCGGCTCAACCTGCAAACCCATCACCGATTCTCCGGAAGAACTCAAGCGGCAGATTTTGGAATCGAAGTCAACCCCTTGAACACTTCCGGAGTTTAGGCAGGCGTCCTGCTGGCGGACACCCTACTCTCTGCGCTCTATGCAGGGTGCCCTTTTGCAGGACGCCTGCTAGAGGCGTTCGCACTCGGCAATGTGCTTTTTGGCGAGCGTGATCAAGGCTTGAGCTCGGCCCTCGGAAGGCTGAGCCTCTTTTTCGGCTTTCACCTTGTCCGAAAAATCAAGCCACTCCGGACTCGACCGGCCCGAACGAACAAAGATATTCTCAAATTCCCAAAGCGCCTGCTCTGAAGTGAAAGGATCCACCAGCACGGCATAAAGCGGAATACGCGCCGCCTCGGCCATGGCCTCATAGGCCTCGTATTGCGCGTTCTGAAATTCCTTGTGCGTCAGAAACGCTTCGGCTTGAGCGAGTTTTTCCTTGGCGGTCTCGATGTGCGGAACTTTTTCCTGAACCGGTGCTCCGGCGCACTCCCCTTTGATTCCGGTGCGAATGGCGAATTTTTCATTTTCGTGACCCCAGTCCTTGTAAAATTCGGGGTCGGCGTCATAGGAAGGGATTTCGGCCAACGGGGCAAGCACCTCGCGAATCTTCTCTTTGCCGATTCGCGCCAGGCAGGCATTGAAACTTTCGCCGACATGCCGTTCTTGTTGGTAAAGTTCGAGGAGCTTTTCCACGACCTTCGTGCAGTTTCTGGCGGGAAATTTTCCGACCCGTTCACCGAAACTTGTTTGATCCAGTGCCGCTCCCCCACCGACAAAAACTTCATGAGCGGGAACCGTACGACCGTCTTTGCTGAGCGCCGCGCCCTGAAATCCGATGTTGGCAATCCCGTGCTGGGCGCAGCCATTGGGGCAGCCTGAGATCTTGATGCGGATTCCGCGCGCAAGTTCTTTGAATTTCGCCATTCCGTTATTCATGCCCAAAGAAATATTGGCACCCAAACCTTTCGCCGAAGTGATGCCGAGGCGGCAAGTGTCCGCACCGGGGCAGGTCGTTGTGTCCTCAAGCGTTTCCGCGCCGGCCTCGTTCAAACCCATTTCGGAAAGCGCCTGATAAAGCGCGGGAATTGATTTTTCGCTTACCCATGGCAGGAAAAGATTTTGCTCGATCGTGATTCTCATTTCAGCGCGGGAAAATGTCCGGGCAATTTTAGCCAGTTTGCGCGCTGGCTCCGTAAGGAGATCGCCGAGTTTCAAACGGATGTTGACTCCTTTGTAGCCTGGAAATTTATGGCTCACCACCGAATCTTTTAACCAAGCGGTGTGATCGGGATTTTTATCAAGGTCTTTTGGATTCGCGGGTAAATTCACAGGGAGCGCGGGGGCGGGTTTCTCTTTCCACGCTTCCTTCAAATAATCATTCACGGATGAGGCAAGGCGGATTTGTTTGCGTTCCAGGTCAAGCTCGGATTTGAATTTGTCCCATCCCAACTTTTTCACGAGAAACTTCATGCGCGCCGCCATCCGGTTCTTCCGCTCGCCGTAACGGTCGAAGAGGCGTACCGTGGCCGCGGCCAAATTCATCATCTCTTCTTCCGGAAGGAATTCGGAATAAAGAAACCCAAGCATCGGAGTTCCGCCGAGTCCTCCCCCGATGTAAGTTCGGAAACCGCGGCGCGTTTTCCCGTTTTCCGTTTTAAGAACTGCCTTAAAACCGAAATCGTGAAAACGCATTCCGGCGTGGTCTTCGGCGCAGCCCTCGAAGGCAATCTTGAATTTTCGCCCCATGACTTGATTGAATTTATTGCGCAACAAAAATCTAAAAAGAGCGTGCGCATAAGGGGTGACGTCAAAAGGCTCGCTTGCGGAAATTCCGGAGCGGTAGCAGGCGGTGATGTTTCGAATGGTGTTGCCGCAGGCCTCGCGCGTCGTGATCCCGGCCTCCGCCAAATCGCGCATCATCTGCGGGCATTCTTCGAGTTTGATGTAGTAAAGCTGGGCGTCTTCGCGCGTCGTGAAGTGAATGAACCCGCTCGCGTACCGGTCCGCCACATCGGCCAGTTTGAGAAGTTGATCGGAAGAAATGGTCCCGCCCGGGAATTTGATCCGCTGCATCTGGACCCCTTCTTGACGCTGGGCGTAGGTCCCGAGCTGCAGACGGATCTTCTGCATCTTCACCTCGCCGATCTGGCGCAGGCGATACGTCTTGATCCATTCCTCGTATTCAGCGAGTTCCTTTTGAACCGATTCGGAAAGCATTGTGGAACTATTCTAAGTGTTTTTCGGCGGGAAGACGTAATAAAATTTAGTCTTTAGTACTACTTGATTTGTAGGAGAATGGGTGTAACGCCAGAAAATTCCTGGGGTTAGTACACTTAAAAAACGAAACTTAAAATTGGTACTGCGCTCGTCCCAGCCATAAGTGCTCGCTATCCTCCGACTCCGCCCCCAAGAGCAGGGGCCCCGAGAAATCATTCAAGGTGTAATTAAACATCAAACGAATGTGCCGGTTGGGCCACCAGTTCAGACCCACCGTATAGGCATCGACGCGATCAACCCCCGTGACAATGCCCGAGGCAAACGGAGAATCGTTGACGAAAAACTGTTCAAAGCGTACCGCGGCTTCCCAGGCGCCCCATCCCCCGTCGGCCAGGGAGAAATCTCTTTTCGGATCAATCCACTTGTCCCGCACTTTTTTCTCTCCGGTCAGGAGATAACTTCCGGAAACGTACCACGAGTCGACGTTCACATCTTCCTTGAGCACCGATCTCTCGACATTGGTGAAACGCCCACCGACATATTCTGCTTTCAGATCGCCCGGTCCGTAAATCCACTGAATCTCGGCGCCGAACCTCGTGCGGTCATCGGCATGCCGTGTGCTCGTCGCGTAAGTCAGGAAGCGGGAGCCCCCTGCAGTGGTAAATCCTGTTGAAGCAAGCGTCTCGTCCGAGCGGCCCCACGTCATGGAACCGCCGAGGTAAAGTTCCTTAAGGAAGCTGACCTGTGACTTCTTGAAGGGAACAAGGACCAACCGTCCTGCAATATCGAGGTTATCATTGTTGTCCTCAAGCGTTCGAAGCCGCCCGTTAAAAGTTCCGACGGCATATTCGATCACGCCTCCAAAGGGATTGCCGTAAAGCATCGCGCCGATATCTTCGGCGGGTTCCAGATTGGCGACGCCCATACTTTTTTCGATGAAGTCCGTCCAGAGAGAGGAATACTGGCTTTCCAAACTGAAAGGCACCTTAAATTGGCCGAATTTGATACGGGCGCCTGGAAAATATTTGTACATGAGCCACGCCTCCTGAAGATTAGCCGAAGAACCGGCAAATTGCGTGAAGAGCCGGTATTCGAAATAATCCTCGAGCACACCACGCACATCAAGGCGGACGCGCCGGTTCCGGAACCGCGTATTGCCTTCGTTGCCGCGGTCGTAAATATTGATGTCCCCCTGGTACCAACCGCCGATCCGAAGGGTGTCGTCTTTGCCTTTTAAATAAAAGCCGTCGTCATAGAGCGTGCGTAATTCTTTCTCATCCGGAGTTTCCTCCCTCTCCAAAAGACTGAATTCTCGGACCACGTCTAGGATATTCTGTTTAAACTCCCCCTGATCCCTCGGAACGACGTAAGAAGGGCGCTCGGTCCTCTGCTGGATCACGGCAAATTGGTTCTTCAGTTCGGCAATTTCCTTTCCTTGAATCTCAATCAATTGCGTTTGATTTTCCACCTGGTGTTGGTAATTCCCAAGTTGAGATTGTAAATCTTGGACCACTTTTTGGAGCGATTCAAAATCAGCGGGCGCCGCTGCGTAGGCTTCCAATTTGGGCATTAAAAGAAGCGAAACGATAAAAAGAATTCTTTTCTTTGTCATTTTTTTTCCTCTCTTCCAATTCATCCCAAAATGTGTCCGAGATAAGAAAAAACAGGCGGCCACAATAGAGTTGTGGCACAGGCAATCCCAATCAAAAAGATTGCTAACACCCATTGATTGTTCCATTCTCTTCTCCGCAACAAGCTGTGGAAAATCCACCAACTCGCAAGCCAAGCAATAAGCGCAATCGTTTCTTTGCCCGAATAGGGGCCGATCCCCTCTGCGCCTGGTATCCAAAGTTTTCCGATATTGTGGATTGAAATCTGAAAAGACTTTGATGCCTCAGCTCCTAAGTTCGATAAAGCCAACGCTAAAATGCCCACCGTGACAGCCAGAAGTGCTGCCTGAGCAGTGCCTAGTTTATCCAAATCTGTTTTTGTGTTCATTGCCATCCTCCCCTTAAACCGATTTGAGTTTGGTGATCGCTGCACCCAGTCCGAAGGCAACGACGAAATAGAAGAAGGTGAGAATTAACAGAAGCGCTGTCGTCTCCCTCAATTGCTTGTTCGAATTGAGCCGTTCTCCATAACGGCAAATCAGGTATGCAGCCGCCACGGCCAAGGGTAGTGTGAAAAGAGCAGCGAACTCTTTGAATTCAAAAAAGACTTTGTGGATCTCCGGAATGTTTTCCAGAAAATGTGATTTGGGCCCACCCACCGCACGATAAGGAATATAAACCCAATTCCCCATCAAGATCGTCATAAAACATGAAAAAGCATTCAAGAGACTTCCGACTTCGATCTCGCGGATATTCAGGGGTGCACAACTCCACAAGCGAAACGCCTGGTAAAGTCCGATGGTCGCTGTAATCATAAAGATGCCAGCGAAAAGTCCGTGAAAGGCACTTCGAATGCTGTACAAACTTTCACCGAGCAGCTGCTGGGCCGGAGCGCTTACGATCAGGATCCCGCCGCCAACCCCCGCCATTACAAGCAGCAGGGCAATGATTGTGTCCTTGCTTGTCTTTTCGTCCTTATCTTCTAAATGGGTCATGGGGTTCCTCCTAGATTTTTTTAAGTACCTTGAGGTTTCAACGGCAGGGGCTTTAAAGTAATATGTATCGGCTCTGACACACCTTCCTGAACAACCAGAGGCTCGCTGTGCTTTCCGAGCCATTCGTGCCAGACTTCAATCTCGTAATTCCCAGCCGGAACTCCCTCAATTGTAAAATTCCCATCGGCATCGGTCAAAGCAAAATATGGCTGGTCCGTGACCGAAACATAAGCGCTCATCCAGGTATGTCCTGCATCACAGCGAAATTTAATGATTCCCGGCTGCTCCAATTTCTTAGAAACCTCCATGCCCATGATCGGCACGGCAATGTTAAAGGCGGTAGAACCATCCTCGTTGAAACCGTGCGAATTATGCAATACGGGATCCGAGCTGGTGATGATCAGCGTTGAACCGGCCGGCAGGATCTGGACATGAGGAACGAAATCGCAATTCACTTGATCGAGAGTGCCTTTGCCTGGGACGAGCGCACCGGACGAACCGACAATCTTGACAACCGCATTGGCGATGCCCTGGTCCTTTCCCAGCAAGATTTTTTGAACTTCCTTGACGCTTCCACAAGTCGGAACATCGCTTTTCACTTCAACTTTTTCAGGAGAAGGAGGGATGCCCTCAAAGAGGATGCGGCCCTTCACCGTCGCCTGCGCAAAAACGGAGGAAGGAAAGCTGATTAAAATTAGCGAAAGAAGCCAAACGTGTCTCATGGAATGCCTCCTCCTTATTGAATCTTCTTCAAAATATCAGGATTCTGGGGTCCCTCCGCATGAAGTGTTCCCAGGGCACCCTTGTTGATTCGGAAAATGCTGTGATCCACCAGAGTAAAATCGCCCGGGACGTCGACTTTAAACTCCACCGTGCTCGCCGCCCCCGCCGGGATCAGCGTCGTCTGGACATTGTGATTCGGCTCTGAAAGCGATCCTTCACGGTAAACCCGGTCGAACACTTCGCCAATCACGTGGAAAGACGAAGCTAGATTGGGACCAATATTCCCGACAAAAAGTCGAACCGTCTCACCGGTCTTCGCTTGAAGCGCTCCATCTCCTGTTAAGGCCGCGACTTTTCCGTTGAAGACGACATAGGTTGGATTCTCATCCATCCCTTTCTGAGAAGAGAACGGCGCAAGCCCTTTGGTCCCGATCGGAGTCTCGGTATAGAACTCACTCTGCATCACGTAATATTCTCGGTCCGCTTTAGAAAGCTCCTCTTTGGGCTCAACCAAAATCAACCCATAGAGACCGTTTGAAATGTGGACGGGGATCGGAGGAGCCGCGCAGTGGTAAACGTAAAGCCCTGGATTGAGCGCCTTGGCTTGAACCACGGATTCTTTCCCCGGCTCCGTCATCAGGATGCAAGCCGCGCCGCAGGGTCCCGTCATGGCGTGAAAATCCACCGTGTGGGTGTTCTTAGAGCTTTCTGAATTCTTAAAGTGAAATTCGATGGTGTCGCCTTCCCGGACACGGACAAAGGGGCCGGGAACATGATGGTTGTAACCCCAAAAATCATACTCCACACCCTTGGAAAGCTCTCCACGAAACTCCGTGGACTCGAGCCGAACAATGACTTTCGCCGCGTGATTTCGATTCGTCGGCGGAGGAACGTTGGGTGCAAAAGTGAGCTCGGCTTCGATGACAGGAAGTTCCTTGGCCTGTGCGGCTTTGAGCCCAACGACTGCGACGGTCACGATGAATAAAATAAGGCTCCTTTTAAGCCCTCTTCCGACTTTTCTCATTACTCCCTCCTTTTCCTCTCACCCCGAGTCGCCATGAGATGACTCGGGGTGACCTGTCTTATACGTTGCGGTTTAAAGCCCTTGAAGTTCGGCGGCCCTCATGCGATGCCATTGGGCAAACTCGAGCAATTCATTCTTCTCTTTTTGAGCCGCATCGATAATCGCATCGCAGTGATTCTCCATCTTTCTTATTTTCTCGATCGGCGTGACCTTTTCGTTCACGAAAAACCTCTCCTTATACTCTTGCTCCATCGTTGTGTGCTCAG
>Ga0114945_10000782_pt1 | contig 20252 bp, 21 predicted proteins | sample OV2TP3_FD_87194 | JGI IMG/M metagenome (GOLD analysis project Ga0114945, IMG submission 87194) | Hot spring microbial communities from Beatty, Nevada to study Microbial Dark Matter (Phase II) - OV2 TP3 | ecosystem: Environmental > Aquatic > Thermal springs > Hot (42-90C) | place: USA: Beatty...
CCAGGTCTCGCCGCCGTAGCAGCCCGCATTCATGGCAAGCGCGCCGCCGACGGTGCCGGGAATGCCGGCGAGGAATTCCGCGCCCGCGAGGTCGTGCGTCGCCGCGAAGCGCGCCACCTTCGGGCTTGCCACGCCGGCCTCCGCGTACACCCGCCCGCCCGCGAGCGCCGGTCGCCGCGCCGCCGAGTGCATCAGCAGCGCGGTGCCGCGGAAGCCCCCGTCGCGCACGAGAAGGTTCGACCCCAGCCCGAGGAAGAGCAGCGGCTCTCCCGGCGGCAATTGCCGCAGGAGCGCCGCCAGATCGTCGAGATCGGCGGGAACATAGAAGCGGTCCGCAATCCCGCCGGCGCGCCAGGTGACGTGCCGCGCCATCGGCTCGCGGTACTTGAGCTTTCCCCGCAGTCCTGCGAACTTTTCGGTTTCGCGCATCTGCATTGCCGGTCAGCGTTCCTTGGCAGCGAGTTGCGCCGGGACGTTGCCGATCGATCCCGCCCCCATGACCAGCGCGACGTCCCCGGGCCGCGCGACGCGCCCGAGCGCGGCGGCGAGCTGCGCGACGTCCTCGACGAACACCGGCTCCACCTTGCCGGCCACCCGCAGCGCGCGCGCGAGCGACCTGCCGTCGGCCGCGACCAGCGGCGGCTCGCCCGCCGGATAGACGTCGGTCAACAGCACCAGGTCCGCGGTCGAGAGAACCTTCACGAAGTCCTCGAACAGGTCGCGCGTTCGGGTGTAGCGATGCGGCTGGAAGGCGAGCACGATGCGGCGGCCCGGATACGCGCCGCGCGCCGCGGCGATGGCGGCGGCCATTTCCGCCGGGTGATGGCCGTAATCGTCGATCAGCGTGAAGCTGCCGCCGGCGCACGCGATCTCGCCCCAGTTCTGGAACCGCCGCCCCACGCCGCGGAATTCGGCGAGCGCCTTGAGGATGGCCGCGTCCGTCACCCCGAGTTCGGTCGCCACCGCGATGGCGGCGAGCGCGTTGAGCACGTTGTGCACACCCGGCAGGTTGAGCACGACGTCGAGCGCGGCACCCCGCCCACGGCGCGCGCGGAAGCGCATCGCTCCGCCCGCGTGCTGGACGTGCTCGCCGCGCACCGCTGCGTCCGCGCCCAGGCCATAGGTGATCACCGGCTTGGAGACGAACGGCAGGATCTCGCGCACCTTCGGGTCGTCCGCGCACAGCACCGCGCCGCCATAAAACGGCAGGTTCTGCAGGAAGTTCACGAACGCCTGCTTCAGGCGCGCGAAGTCGTGCTGATAGGTTTCCATGTGATCGGCGTCGATGTTGGTCACGACGGCGAGCACCGGCTGCAGGTGCAGGAAACTCGCGTCGGATTCGTCCGCCTCGACGACGATGAATTCGCCCGCGCCGAGCCGGGCATTCGAGCCCGCCGCGTTCAGCCGCCCGCCGATCACGAAGGTCGGATCGAGCCCGCCCTCGGCGAGCACGCTCGCCACCAGGCTGGTCGTTGTTGTCTTGCCGTGCGTTCCCGCGATGGCGATGCCCTGCTTGAGGCGCATGAGCTCGGCGAGCATCAGCGCGCGCGGCACCACCGGAATGCGCCGTGCCCGCGCAGCGACCACTTCCGGGTTGTCCGCGCGCACCGCGGCGGAGACGACCACCGCATCGGCCCCGGAAACATGCTCGGCTGCGTGCGAGAGCGACACCTGGGCGCCCAGCTCGCGCAGGCGCCGGACCGCGGCGTTCGCGGCGAGATCGGTCCCGCTCACTTCGTAGCCCAGATTGACCAGCACCTCCGCGATGCCGCTCATCCCCGACCCGCCGATGCCGACGAAATGGATTTTCCGCACCTTGTGCTTCACGCCGCGGCTCTCCCTGGCTGGCCTTCGGCGAGCTGCATGCAGCGCTCGGCGACGACGCGCGCGGCCGCGGGCTTGCCCAGGGCGCGCGCCTTGCGCGCCATCGCGAGGAGCCGCGCCCGATCGAGCGAACGCAGCAGCGCGGCGAGGCGATCGGGAGTCAGTTCCGGCTGCGGCAGCAGCACCGCGGCGCCGCGCTCGGCGAGAAACCGCGCGTTCGCCGTCTGGTGATCGTCCACCGCATGCGGGAAGGGAACCAGCACGCTTGCCATGCCGCCCGCGGAAAGCTCGGCGATCGTGATCGCGCCGGCGCGGCACAGCACGAGGTCGGCTTCGGCGTAGCGCTGCGCCATGTCGTCGATGAAGGCGAGCAGTTCAGCTTCGACGCTCGCCGCGGCGTAGGCGGCGCGCACGCTCGCCAGGTGCGCGGCGCCCGATTGGTGAACGACCCGCGGCCGTTCCCCGGGCGCCATCTGCGCGAGTGCCGGCGGCAGCGCCTCGTTGAGCGCCTTCGCTCCGAGGCTGCCACCGACCACCAGCAGCCTGAGCGGGCCGCTCCGGCCGGCAAACCGATCTTCGGGAATCGCGAGCCCGGCGATTTCGGCGCGCACCGGGTTGCCGGTCCACTCCGCGTTCTTGAGCGTCCCGGGGAAGGCGACGAAGATGCGATCGGCGACGGCGGCCAGGATGCGGTTCGTCAGCCCCGGGACTGCGTTCTGCTCGTGCACGGCGAGCGGCCTCGCGAGCAAGGAAGCCATCATTCCGCCGGGAAAGGCGACATAGCCGCCCAGGCCGAGCACGACGTCGGGGCGATGCGCGAGAATGGCGCGCGCGCTCTGCCAGAACCCGATGAGCAGATTCACCGGCAGCAGCGCCGCGGCGAGCAAACCCTTGCCGCGCAGCGCGCTTGCCCGCACCCAGGCCATCTCGTAGCCGCGTGCGGGGACGAGTTGCGCTTCCATCCCGGTCCTCGCCCCGAGCCACACGACGCGCCATCCGGCCGCGCGCATCACTTCGGCGACCGCCAGCCCGGGGAACACGTGGCCGCCCGTGCCGCCCGCCGTGATGAGGATGGTCCGGCTCATGCCGGCAATCCCCGCATGAGCTGGCGGTTTTCCCAGTCGATCCGCAAGAGGATCGCGATCGCGACGCAGTTCATCAGCAGGCCCGAGCCGCCGAAGCTCATCAGCGGCAGCGTCAGGCCCTTGGTGGGCAGCAGGCCCATGTTCACGCCCATGCCGATCAGGGTCTGGAATCCGAACCACACGCCGACGCCCTGCGCGGCAAGCGCGGCGAAATGACGCTCGCGCAGCGCAGCGTGGCGGCCGATGGCGAATGCGCGCAGCACCACCCAGAGGAAAAGCGCGATCACCACCGCGATGCCGGCAAAGCCGAGCTCTTCGGCGAGCACCGCGAGCAGGAAGTCGGTGTGCGCCTCCGGAAGGTAATGGAGTTTCTCGACGCTGGCGCCCAGTCCGACCCCGAACCATTCGCCGCGGCCGAATGCGATCAGGGCATGCGAGAGCTGGTAGCCCTTGCCGTAGGGGTCCGCCCAGGGATCCATGAAGCCGAAGATGCGCTGCATGCGGTAGGGCGAGGAGAGCACCAGGCCGACGAACCCGATCGCCAGCATGCCGAGCAGTGCGACGAAGTGCCGGCCGTTCATGCCGCCGAGAAACAGGATGCCGAACGCGATCGCGGCGATCACCACCAGGGCGCCGAAGTCCGGCTCGCGCAGCAGGAGCCACGCGACGAGCAGCATCACGCCGAGCATCGGCAGCAGTCCCCGGCGGAAATTCTTCATCACCGCGTGCTTGCGCACCGTGTAATCGGCCGCGTACAGCACGACGGCCAGCTTGGCCGCTTCCGAAGGCTGGATGCTGAACGCGTAAAAGCTGATCCAGCGCCGCGCCCCGTTGACCTCGCGCCCGACGCCCGGAATCAGCACGCAGGCGAGCAGCGCCAGGCAGGCGAGGAAAAGCCAGGGCGCCGCGTGCTGCCAGATGCGCACCGGCACCAGAAACACGGCGGTCGCGGCGGCGAGCGAAAGGGCGAGGAGCGCACCGTGCCGCAGCAGGTAATAGGCCGGGTTTTGCCCGGTGTAGCGGCTCGCCTCCGCGGTGCTGATGGACGCCGAGTACACCATCACCAGCCCGATCGCCATCAGCAGCAGCGCCGCCCAGGCGAGCGAGCGGTCGTATTCGGCGGCCGGCGGATTCTGCGCGAAGACGTAGCTCGCCATGCGCTACTCCGGAAGCGCGCGCACCGCGGCGGCGAATGCTTCGCCGCGCTGCCGGTAGTCGCGGAACATGTCGAAACTCGCGCACGCCGGCGATAGCAGGACCGCCTCGCCGGGGCGCGCGCACTGCGCGGCGCGCTCGACCGCCTGCTCGAGCGAGGCGCAGCGCTCGAGCGGAACCCCGCTTGGCGCCAACGCCCGCTCGATCCGCGCCGCATCGCGCCCGATCAGCAGCACGCGCGAGGCGCGCGCGCGCACCGCCTCGCCGAGCGGTGAAAAGTCCTGCCCCTTGCCCTCGCCCCCGGCAATCAGGACCGCCCTCTGTGCCAGACCGCCCAGCGCCGCCAGCGTCGCGCCGACGTTGGTCCCCTTGGAATCGTCATACCACGTGACGCCGCGGCGAACGGCGACGCGTTCCAGGCGATGCGCCAGGCCGCGGAAGGTGCGCAGTCCTTCGGCAAGCGACGGGAACGCGGCGCCGGCCTCGCAGGCGAGCGCGCACGCCGCAAGCGCGTTGGCCGCGTTGTGGCGCCCGAAGAGCGGCAGATCGCCGGCGGGCAGGATGCGCTCGCGTCCGCGCGCGAGCCAGCCGTCCTCGGCGATGCCGAAAGCGCGAGCGTGGGGCGGGTCCTGGACGCCGAACGTGATCAGGCGCCGGCCGGGCCGCGCACACGCCATCGAGCGCGCATCGTCGCGGTTCAGGACCTGAACACCGCCCCCTTCGAATACGCGCGCCTTGGCGCCGGCGTAGGCTTCCAGATCGGGGTAGCGATCGAGATGGTCTTCGCTCAGGTTGAGCATCGCGGCCGCTTCCGCGGCCAGCGACCAGGTGCGCTCGAGCTGGAAACTCGACAGTTCGAGCACCCACACGCGGGGCGGCGCTTCGCTGCGCTGCGCGAGCGCCTCGAGCGCGGGCGGTCCGATGTTTCCGGCCACGGCGCAATCGATGCCGGAAGCGCGCAGCAGGTGAGCGGTGAGCGCAGTCACCGTCGTCTTGCCGTTCGTCCCGGTGATCGCCAGCACCTTCGAATGCGCGCGCGCGCGCACTTCCCACGCGAAGAGCTCGATGTCGCCGAGCACCGGAACGCCGCGCGCGCGCGCCTCGCACACGAGCGGCTCGGAAAGCGCGAGCCCCGGGCTGACGCACAGGAGATCCACGCCCTCGAGCAGCGCGGGGCGGAAGGGGCCGGTCACGAGCTCCATCGCGCCGAGGTCGCGCGCGCGCGGCGGTTCGGCGCGCGTATCGGCCACGCGGACGAGGCCGTGCTGGCGCGCCACCCAGCGCGCGACGGAAAGCCCGGTGTCTCCCAGCCCGAGCACCAGAATGCGCCGGCCGGCGAGCGCGACCGGTTGCGGCTGCGGCAGCGTGCGAAAGGCCGGTTCGCGCATCATCTCAGCTTCAGCGTCGAAAGGCCGAACAGCACCAGCATCATCGTGATGATCCAGAAGCGCACCACGACCTGCGATTCCTTCCATCCCTCGAGTTCGTAGTGGTGGTGCAGCGGCGCCATGCGGAAGATGCGCTTGCCGCCGCTCCACTTGAAGTACAGCACCTGGATCATCACCGAGAGCGTTTCGGCGACGAACACGCCGCCCATGATGAAGAGCACGATTTCCTGGCGCACGATCACGGCAATGGTGCCGAGCGCGCCGCCGAGCGCGAGCGCGCCGACGTCGCCCATGAACACTTCCGCCGGGTAGGCGTTGAACCACAGAAAGCCGAGCCCGGCGCCGATGAGCGCGCCGCAGAACACCGTGAGCTCGCCCGCCCCGGCGATGTATGGAAGCCCCAGGTACTTGGAGAACACGGCGTGCCCGGCGACATAGGCGAACACGCCGAGCGCCCCCGCGACCATCACCGTCGGCATGATCGCGAGCCCGTCCAGCCCGTCGGTCAGGTTCACCGCGTTCGAGGTGCCGACGATCACGAAGAACGTGAGCAGGATGAACCCGACGGTGCCGAGTGGATAGGCGATGAACTTGAAGAACGGCACGATCAGTTCGTTCAGCGCCGGGGTGCTCTGCGCGAGCAGCGCCAGGTAGCCGGCGGCGGCGAACCCGATGATCGACTGCCAGAGGAACTTGGAGCGCGCCGGCAGTCCCTTCGGGTTGCGCTGCACGACCTTGCGGTAGTCGTCGATCCAGCCCACGGTGCCGAAGGCGAGCGTGACGAGCAGTACCACCCACACGTAGCGGTTCTCGAGGTCGCCCCAGAGCAGCGTCGTGATGCCGATCGAAAGCAGGATCAGCGCGCCGCCCATGGTCGGCGTGCCCGCCTTGGTCAGGTGCGACTTCGGACCGTCGTCGCGCACCGACTGGCCGATCTTGTAGGCGGTGAGCTTGCGGATGACGTAGGGCCCGAGGACGAGCGAGATCGCGAGCGCCGTGAGGCAGGCGAGCACCGCGCGCAGGGTGATGTAGTTGAAGACGTTGAACAGCCGCACGTCCCTGGCAAGCCACTGGAAGAGTTCGAGCAGCATCAGTGCGCTCCGCTCCGGCCACCGCCGAGGGCGGCGACGATCCGCTCCATGCGCATGAAGCGCGAGCCCTTGACGAGCAGCGTCGCCCCCGAGGCGGCGCGCGCGCGCGCGGCGCCGATCAATTCCTCCACGGTGGCGAAATGCCGCCCGCGGCTGCCGAAACCTGCCACGGCGTGCGCCGTCAGTTCGCCGAGCGCGTAGAGCGAGCCGACGCCGCGCTCGGCCGCGTAGCGCCCGACCTCGAGATGGAAATCCGGGCCTTGCTCGCCCACTTCGCCCATGTCGCCGAGCACGAGCACGGTGCCGTTTCCCGCGGCAGCGAGCACGTCGATCGCGGCACGCACCGAATCGGGATTGGCGTTGTAGCTGTCGTCGATCAGCGTCGCGCCCGAGGCGAGGCTCTGCACCTGCATTCGGCCGACGCAGGGACGGAACGCGGCGAGGCCCGCGCCGATCGCCGGCGCCGCAACACCGGCGGCAAACGCGCCCGCGGCCGCCGCGAGCGCATTGCGCACGTTGTGCAGGCCGGGAATGGCGAGCGAAGCGGCCGCGTCTCCCGCCGGGGTGTGTACGCGAATTTCGCTCGACAGGGATCCGAGCGCGTAACTCGCGGTCACGGTCGCGGGCGCCTCGAGCGCGAAGTCGACTGTCGGCCGGCCGCCGGCCGCGGCGACAAAAGTGGCGCGCTGCGGATCGTCGGCGTTCACCACCGCGACACCCTCCCGCGGCAGCGCCTCGAACACGGCCGCGTTTTCGGCCGCGACCGCCTCGACGGTATGCATGAATTCCATGTGCTCGCGCTGCGCGTTGGTCACCAGCGCCACGCTGGGCTGCGCGATCGCGGCCAGAACCGAAATCTCGCCCGGGTGGTTCATCCCGAGCTCGATCGCGCAGTAGCGGTGCGGCGCGTCCATGCGCAGCACCGTGAGCGGCACCCCGATCTCGGTATTGAGGTTGCCGCGGGTCGCGAGCACCGCACTTTCCCCCGCATGCGCGCACAGGATCGAGGCGAGCATCTCCTTGGTGGTGGTCTTGCCGTTCGAACCGGTGATCGCGATCACGACCGGCGAAAAGCGCGCGCGCCAGGCGGCGCCCAGGCGCCCGAGGCCGCGTCGCGTCTCGTCGACCACCAGCACCGGCAGCGGCGTTGGCCCGCCATAGCGCTCGTCGACCATCGCGGCCGCGGCGCCGCGCTCCTTCGCCATGGCGAGGAACGCGTGGCCGTCGAAATGCTCGCCCCGGATGGCGACGAAGAGTTCCCCCTTGCCGACGGTGCGGCTGTCGGTCGACACGCCGCCGAAACGGACGTCTGCGCCCTGCACGCGTGCGTTCGCTGCCCGCGCGGCCTCGTGCAGGCTCATCATTCGCCTCTCCAGCGCGCGAGCGCCGCCGAGGCAACGGCGGCATCGGAGAACGCGAGCCGCTCGCCGGCGATTTCCTGCATCGTCTCGTGCCCCTTGCCGGCGAGGAGAATCACGTCGCGGTCGCTCGCCTCGCGCAGCGCGCGCGCGATCGCCGCGCCGCGGTCCGGTTCCACCGCGCAGGGAACCGTGACGCCCTTGCGGACCGCTTCGATGATGGCGAGCGGGTCCTCGCTTCTCGGGTTGTCCGAGGTGATCACCACGCGATCGGCGTGGCGCGAAACCGCGGCGCCCATCGGCGCGCGCTTGGCAGGGTCGCGGTTGCCGCCCGCGCCGAACACGGCCGTGAGCGTGCCGCCGCGGGCCGCCGCGAGCGGGCGCAGCGCGAGCAGCACTTTTTCCAGCGCGTCCGGCGTGTGCGCGTAGTCGACCACGACGAGCGGCCGCCCGGCGCCGCCGATGCGCTGCATGCGGCCTGGCAACGCGGGCAGCGAGCCAAGCAATCCGACGGCATCGCGAAACGCGACGCCGTAGGCAACCAGGCAAGCGGCCACGCCGAGTGCGTTGGCCACGTTGAAACGGCCGGCGTGCGGAATGCGCGCCTCCGCCTCTCCCCAGCTCGAGGCAAGCGCGGCCTCGCTCGCCTCGCCGCTCGAGCGGACCTCGCGCGCGGCGATGAACTCGGCCACGCTGCCGGGGGCTAGCGCCGCTTCCGACAGGCAGTAGCCGATGGTGCGCACGCCGCGTCCCGCCAGCCGCTGCGCGAGCCGCACGCCGAGCACGTCGTCCAGATTGAGCACCGCGGCGGCGAGGCCCGGGGCGTCGAACAGGCGCGATTTCGCCTCGGCGTAGGCCTCCAGCGAACCGTGGTAATCGAGGTGGTCGTGGGACAAGTTCGTGAACAGCGCGCAGTCGAACGCCACGCCGTTGACGCGGCCCTGCACCAGTCCGTGCGAGGACACTTCCATCGCGACGCCGCGCGCGCCCTCGCGCTTCAGTTCGGCCAGGCGCCGGTGCAATTCGAGCGCATCCGGCGTGGTGTGGGCTTCCTCGACGAGGGATCCCGGAAAGCCGCTTCCGAGCGTGCCGATGACCGCGCAGCGCGCACCGCTCGTGCCGAGCGCGGCCGCCAGCCACTGGGAACACGAGGTCTTGCCGTTGGTGCCGGTGACGCCGCAGACCCAGAGCGCCTGCGACGGGCGGCCATAGAATTCGTGCGCGAGGATTCCGGCCTGCGCCTTGAGGCCGCTCACCGCGGCGTTCGGTACGTGCCATTCGGCGCGCCAGGCGAAGTCTTCCGCTTCCCAGAGCACTGCAGCGGCGCCGCGCTCGATCGCCTGCCCGATGAACCGGCGGCCGTCCGCGGACTCCCCCGGGTAGGCGAAGAACGCGACCCCGGGCGCGCAGCGACGGCTGTCGGCGACCAGACGCTCGATCATCGCGCCCTGTGCCGCGAGCCGCCCGAAGAGATCAGATCGGTCCATTCCCACCTGTCCGCCCAACAGCCGGCGCGAACGCCGCTGAGCGCCCACACGGCATCCACCAGCGCAAGGAACCAGTCGCGCATCAGGTGCTCTCCTTCGCGTCCTCGAATTCGCCCGGCAGCTCGACCGGCACGAGCGGCGCGTCGTGCGGAACGTTCATCAGGCGAAGCGCGCCCTGCATGATCTGGGCGAACACGGGCGCCGCCACCGCGCCGCCGTAGTAGCGGCCCGCCGAGGGCTCGTCGATCATCACCGCGACCACCAGGCGCGGCTCGCTCGCCGGCGCGAAGCCGACGAACGAGGCGATGTACTTGTGCGCCGCGTAGCCGCCGTTTTCCTGCTTGTGCGCGGTGCCGGTCTTGCCCGCCACGCGCCATCCCATGATGCGGGCGCGCGGCGCGGTGCCGCCGGGCTGCACCGCGGCTTCCAGCATCTCGCGCACCGCGCGGGCGGTTTCGCGGCCGAGCACCTGGCGGCCGGCGCCCGGCATGCCGGACTTGAGGAGCGAGAGCGAAACCATGTCGCCCTCGCGGGCGAACACGGTGTAGGCGCGGGCGAGCTGCACCAGGCTCACCGCGATGCCGTGGCCGTAGGCCATGGTCGCCTGCTCGATCGGGCGCCAGGTCTTCGCGTCGCGCACGCGGCCCGCGGCTTCGCCGGGAAAGCCGAGCTGCGGCGGCGTGCCGAAGCCGATGCGCCGGTACAGTTCGCGCATCTCCTCGCGCGGCAGCGCGAGCGCGATCTTCGCGGCGCCGACGTTGGAGGATTTCTGCACCACCTCGGCCACCGTCAGCAGCGAGGACGGATGCGCGTCGTGAATCGTGTAGCGCGCGATCGTGAGCGTGCCGGGGTGCGTGCGGATCACGGTCTGCGGGGTCACGCGGCCGAGCTCGAGCGCGAGCGCAATCGTGAACGGCTTCAGCGTCGATCCGGGCTCGAACAGGTCGGTGATGACGCGGTTGCGCAGCTGGGCGCCGGTGAGCCTGGCGCGATTGTTCGGGTTGTAGGTGGGAACGTTGGCGAGCGCGAGCACTTCGCCGGTGCGCGCATCGAGCGCGACCATGGCGCCGGCCTTGGCCTTGTGCTGCTCGACCGCGCCCTTCAGCGCCGCGAAGGCGAGGCTCTGGATCTTGCCGTCGAGCGCAAGCTGCAGGTCCCTGCCGTCCTGCGCGGCGCGGATCGACTCGACGTCCTCGACCACATGACCGAGGCGGTCCTTGATGACGCGGCGGCTGCCGGGCGCGCCGGCAAGGCTCGCCTGGAAGGCGAGCTCGATGCCTTCCTGTCCCGCATCGTCGACCCCGGTGAAGCCGACGATGTGGGCCATCGTTTCACCGCCCGGGTAGTAGCGGCGGAATTCGCGATGCTGGTACACGCCGGGTATTCCCAGCTCGGCGACGCGCGCTGCGGTTTCGGGCGGGATCTGCCGCCGTAGATAGACGAAATCGTGCGCCGCATCGGCGATCCTCTTTTCGAGCTCGCGCGGCGAGCTGTCGAGAAGCGCGGCGAGCTGGCGCAGCTGCGCGGCCGATGCGCGCACGTCCTCCGGAATCGCCCACACGGAACGCACCGGCGTGGAGATCGCGAGCGCGTCGCCGTTGCGGTCGAGGATCCGCCCGCGCGTGGCCGGCACCTCGAGCACGCGCGCGTAGCGCGCTTCGCCCTTTTCCTGCAGGAATTCGGTCCTCAGCGCCTGCAGGTACACCGATCGGCCGACAAGCACGCCGAACGCGGCGAGAAACGCGAACAGCACCAGGCGTGCGCGCCAGATCGGGAGGCGAACCGGCGCGGCGGCGGATGCGGCGCTCACGGCCTGGCCGCCGGCGGGCGCAGCGTGACGACGCGAATCCGCCGCGGGTCGGGCGCCCGCATGCCGAGGGTGCCGGAGGCAATTCTCTCGACGCGCGCATGCAGTCCCCAGGTGCTCGACTCGAGCTGCAGCTGGCCGAATTCGACGTCGAGCTCGCGCGCCCTCGCGTGCTCGGCTTCGAGCTGCGAGAAGAGCTTGCGAGCCTGGTGCTGGGAAGTGACGAGCCCGAGCGCGCAGGCGAGGAGAACGAGGAGGAGGAGGAGGTTCAGCTTCGCCACGCGTCGGGCTCGATTCGGGTCATCAGTCGGGGATCCAGCGGCGCGCCGGTGCGCTCCGCCACTCGCAGCACCGCGCTGCGGGAGCGCGGGTTGGCCGCCACTTCGCGCCCCGTCGGGCGAACCGCGCGGCCGACGATTCTGAGCGCCGCAGGTGGCATCTCGCGGGCGCGAATCGGCAATTCCGGTGGCAGTTCCGGGCGCGCAAGCGCGCGCAGGAAACGCTTGACGAGGCGGTCCTCGAGCGAGTGAAAGCTCACCACCGCAAGCCGGCCACCGGCGGCGAGGTGCGCAACGGCCTGCGGCAGCATCAGCGACACTTCCTCAAGCTCCCGATTGACGAGAATCCGTAGAGCCTGAAAGGTGCGCGTCGCCGGATTCTGCCCGCCTTCGCGTGTACGGACCGCCGCACCCACGAGATCGGCAAGCTGCTGGGTGCGGACGATGGGTTGGCGTGCGCGAGCAGCAACAATCGCCGCTGCAATCTGTTTAGCAAACCGTTCTTCGCCATAGCGTTCGATCGCCTCCCGGATCTGCTGCTCGGATGCGGCGGCGAGCCAGTCCGCCGCCGACACGTTCCGCGTCGGGTCCATGCGCATGTCGAGCGGCCCGTCGACGCGGAAGGAAAATCCGCGCGCCGGGTCGTCGAACTGGGGCGAGGACGCGCCAAGATCCGCAAGCAAGCCGTGCACCTCGCGCGCGCCCTGTGCCGCCAGCACATGCGCGAGTTCGGAGAAGGCGGCCTGCGCGATCGAAAAGCGCGGGTCGGCGATCGCGCCGGCGGCACGCACCGCTTCGGGATCGCGGTCGAGCGCGATCAGCCGGCCGCGCGGACCGAGCCGCGCCAGAATCGCCCGGCTGTGACCGCCGCGGCCGAAGGTGGCATCGACGTAGGTGCCCTCGGGGCGCATGGCGAGCGCCGCCATGCACTCTTCCAGCAGGACGGCGCGATGATCCGTTGCCGGCAGGCTCATCGCATGGCCCCGCGCTCACAGCGAAAAATCCTCCATTCCCGGAGGCGGCGTGCCGCTTGCGGCAAGCGCGCCGTCGCGTTTGGCGCTCCACACGCCCGAATCCCACAGCTCGAAATAGCGCCCCTGCCCGACCAGCATGACCTCGCGTTCGAGCCTGGCGTGCATGCGCAGCGCAGGCGAAACGAGGATCCGCCCGGAGCCGTCGGGCAGCACGTGTTCCTCGAAACCGAGCAACAGGCGCTTCCACCAGCTCGCCTGCGGATGAAAACTGGGAAATTTCTCCACCTGCGCGCGCACCGTTTCCCACTCGGCCTCCTGGTAAAGGAGCGCGCAGCCATCGGGGTGCGCCGTCAGCACCAGCGGCTTGCGCGGCGTGGCGAGCGCTTCGCGGTGGCGCGTCGGGATCGCGAGCCGCCCCTTGGCATCGAGCGTGATGACCGTTGCACCGTGAAAAGTCCCGCCCATCCCCTGGTCCACCCTCCTCGGTTTCTTCTTGCTGCCGTGAAGCCGGAACTACGCCACTTTTTTCTACGTTTTCCCACTTTATGCGAAAAAAGGATCGACGGTCAAGCCGATTCGAAGAATTTTCTTTGCCCCAACAATGACTTAGCGCAGCTACCGAAAGCTTTCGCTGCGAACTAAAAAACCACGAATAATTAATCGGTTGCGAGTCTTATTGAAAGCTCGTTCTGAGAGTGCGCTCCGGCAGCACCAACGGGGCCGGTGGCTAGAATGCCCGGGTGGGTTTTCCGACCAACCGATTCGAGGCGCGCGTTTGAGCACCGCTTCCGAGGCAGGCGCATTCCTTGCCGTCGTGCGCGTCACTGGCGCGGGGCGGCTCGCGGATTTCCGCGAGCGATTGCGCTGGCTGATGGTGCGCGACATCGACGCCGAGGACTACACCGAGCATCATGCGGCGGGAATGCTCGAATACCGCTTCGAACCCAGGCGCGGCATTCCGTTTCCGGCGTTCGTCGGCGCCTCGGCCGACTTTCCCGAACTTCGCGTCGAGGCCGAGTGGGAGCACGACGGCGTGCGCGGCCGCGCGGTGATCGAGAACGGCCGCCTGGTCGAGCGCGGATGAGCGCGCTTTCGCGTTGCGCGCATGGGTGAAGCGCTCGCCATCGCGCTGCTCGTCGCCGCAGCGCTGCTGTGGGCCGACAGCCTGCGCGCAAGGGAAAGCGCGGTGAACGCGGGGCGCTCGGCGTGCGAGCGGCACGGGCTGCAATTCCTGGACGACACGGTGTCGTTCGCGCGCCTGCGCCTGGCGCGCGATGACGACGGTCGCCTGCGCATCGCGCGCACCTACACGTTCGAGTTCTCCGACACCGGCGACAACCGGCGCGACGGCGCGATCGTGATGCTGGGCGGCGAGCTGCACGACCTGCACCTCGAACCCTACCGGCTGCAGTGAACTGCGCTTCGCCTGCGCGCGCGAGGCGAGGCACCCGCCCGCGCGCGAATCGGATCAGCGGATCGAGGTGATCCGCTCGATGCGCGCGCGGATGCGCGCGAGCGCCTCGCGCTCCCCGGCCGCCTCGGCGCGCTTTGCCTGCACGCCGAGCCAGGCGAGCAGCGGACGGCGCCATCCCTGCGCGGAAGCAATCTCGACGGCCGCGCCGATCGCCTCGGGCGCGATATTCGCGGTGCGCAGCTGCACCGCGGCGGCGGTCAGGCGCGAGAGCGGCTCCTCGCCCGCGGCGCGCGCGGCGCGGCCGGCGAGGTATTCGGCATAGGCAAGCTCCTCGCGGCCGGCCTCGCCGCGGAGCGCTTCGAACCCGGGGCAGTCATCGAACTCGAGGCTGGCGGTACGGGCCGCGCAGCGCACGAGCTCGGCGCGCGCGAGCAGGTCGCCGCGGCCGGTGCGGGCGATCTCGCCGCGGGCGCGCGCAAACTCGGCTTCGGCGAGGCGCGTATCGCCGGCGAGGTAGTAGCGCTCGAAGGCTGCCAGCGCATCGCGGGCGTTCGCGCGCCAGTCGGGCGGCGGCGGGCCGCCGGCGCAGCCGCTCAGCGCGGCAAGGACGCAGAGCGCGGGCGCAAGCCTCACGGCAGCCGGATCTCCGCTTCGCGCGCGAACGGCCACTTGCGGTTGATCTCCTCGATCAGGCGCCCGACCTTGCGCACGCTCTCGTCCACTTCGGCGCGCAGCTGCGCAAGATCGGTGGTCGCCGCCTTGGCGCTCGCGCTCACGGACTGGGCGTTGGCGAGGATGGCGTCGACTTTCTTCAGGTTCTCGCGCACGTCGGCGAGGATCGCCTGCGCCTGCGTCACCGCCTTCTGCGTCTCGTCCATCACGCCGCCCTGTCCGAAGATGCGCTGGTCGGCCTTCGAGAGCACGGCGTCGAGTTTCGCCGACACGCCGCCGAGCGAGGCGAGCAGCGCGTTGGCGCGGTCGATGGAGGCGATCACCTTCCTCGCGTTGTCGTCGCTGCCGAGCATTCCGCCCAGCACGCCGTGCTTTCCCGCCATGCGCTCGGTCAGCGTGCGCAGGTTGCCCAGATTCGCCTGCAGCGAGCCGCCGGCGCCGGTCAGCTGCTCCAGGTTCTCGAGAATGCTGCGCAGGGTCGCGACCAGGCGCGGAATTTCCTCGGTGGTGTCGCCGCGCAGGATCTGTCGCACGGCACCGTCCGCGAGCGGCGGATCATTGAGGTCGCTGCTGTAGGCGCGGATGCGGGCACCGCCGACGATGCCGCGCTCGAGCGTGAACACGCTCGTCGTGCGCAGCCAGCGCGCGTCCGCGCGCGGCACCTCGAATTCGATCCGCGCCCGTCCGTCCTCGCCGAGCGAGATCCGGCGCACGCGGCCGATGGGGAACCCGGCGAACGTGAGGTCCATCCCCACGCTCACGCCCTCGGCGTTCTCCGCAACCAGCGTCAGTTGCTGCGAGTCCCCGAAGACGCCGCGCGCATACAGGACGTACAGGAGGAACCCGATCGCCACGAACAGCGTCAGCCCGAGCAGCAGCCCGACGCGGAACGGAAGGTTCTTCGGGAGCGGCGTGAAACCGGGCTCGTGCTGCCGGTCAGACATATTTCACGGTGAGTGAAAGCACCTCGATCAGCCCGAGCGCGAAGAACAGCCGCACCATGCCGCCCAGCACCGCGACCGGCACCGACTTCACCTGCTGCGTCGCGTCGAGCCCCGCCGCGATCGGAATCACCGCCACCGCGACACCGAACAGCAGGCATTTGAGCGTGAATCCGGCCACGATCGCCGGCGCGAACACGACCGCCACGGCGCGCGTGTATTCGGGAAAACCCCACGGCGAGAAGCCGTAGCGCACCAGATAGGCGATCACGAACGCGACCAGGCAGCTCGCCACCGTCAGCGCCACGACCGAAAGCGCCGCCGCCAGCACCCGCGGCACCAGTTCGCGCGCGAGCGGATCCACGCCCTGCGCCTTCATCGCCTCGAAATCGCCGCCGACCCGCATGAGCGCGATCTCGGAGCTGATCGCGGCGCCCGAGCGCAGCGCGACGAAGAGCGCCGTGAGCAGCGGAATCAGCTCGACCATCAACGTGCGGAACACGAGTTCGAGCGCGTACTGCGCGAGCCCGAACTCGCGCGCGGCGGTGAGCGTGATCTGGATCACGACCAGGCTGAACACGGCGCCGAACAGCGTGAACCCGGAAAACACCTGCCACGCCGTGAAGTAGATCTGCCGCTGCACCACGTCGCGCGTCGCGGCCGTGTAGGTTGCCGGCGAGAGCGCGGCGGCGAGCGCAAATCCGGCAAAGCGCCCGGCGCGGCCCCAGGCGCGCAGCCAGCCCAGCGCGGCCGCGGCGTGCGCCATCAGCCCGCGGCGAGGCCTCGAACGGCGTCGCGCGCGAGACCGAGCTTTTCTGCCGCCGCCATGATTTCCTGCCACGTGGTCGCGTCCACGGGGATGCCCTCTTTTTCGCGCCGCGCGCGCCATTCGCGCTCCGGTTCGCCGGCGATCCGCACCTTGTCGAATCCCGGCGCGGCGGGCGAACGGCGCAGCGAATCGAGGAACGCGCGCGCCTCGCGCGCGAACACGTCTTCGGTCCCGAGCGCCCGCGGGTCCACGACCAGCGTGAACATGCCATTCCACACCCGGCGCTTCGACTTGTCCGCCGAGTGCCAGGTGCCGCCGCCGGTGAGCGCGCCGCCCAGCAATTCGCACACCACGGCAAGGCAGTAGCCCTTGTGCTCGCCGAACGTGACCAGGGCGCCGAACGGCTCCACCACGCCGTAGCGCGGCTCGACGGTCGGCTCGCCGCGATCGTCGATCAGGCGCCCCGCGGGCACCTTCTCGCCCTTGTTGTACGCGACGCGGATCTTGCCCTGCGCCACGGCGCTCGTCGCCATGTCGAGGATGAACGGCGGCTCGCCCGGCAGCGGGATCCCGATGGTCACCGGGTTGGTGCCGAAACGCGCGTCGCTTCCGCCCCAGGGCGCGACGATGGCGCGCGAGATCACGTTCACGAAATGAATCGAGATGAGCCCGTGCGCCACCGCCTGCTCGGCCCAGTGCCCGATGCGCCCGAGGTGGTGCGCGTAGCCGAGCGCCATCACGCACACGCCGTGCGCCTTCGCGCGCGCGATCGCGATGTCCATCGCCTCGACGCCGATCGCCTGCCCGTAGCCCATCTGGCCGTCGAGCGCGAGGAGCGCGCCGCCGTCGAGCGTGACGCTCGGATGCCGATTCGCCCGGAGCCCGCCTTCGAGCAGCGCGTCCACGTAGCGCGGGATCATGCCGATGCCGTGCGAGTCGTGCCCCATGAGATTGGCGAGCACGAGATTTTCCGCGACGAGCTTCGCTTCGCGCGCGTCGCTTCCGCCCGCCGCGACCACCGCCTCGATCGCGCGCGCGAGCGGTCCCGCACCGAAGACAAGGGTTGATGCCATGGGGTTTGCGCGCTCAAAGTTTAATACAATCGCAGCGATGGAAAAGAAGCGCGGAGGCATTCCGCGCTTCGCTTCGAAGGGGAACATGGAACTTCCGCAGAACGCGTTCAAGCGCGCGCTCAAGGCGAACCGTGCGCAGATCGGGCTCTGGTCGAGCCTCTCTTCGCACTACACCGTGGAGGTGATCGCCGGTGCGGGATACGACTGGATCCTGCTCGACATGGAGCATTCGCCGAACGACCTCGAATCGCTGCTTGCGCAGCTGCAGGCGGCGGCGCCGTACCCGAGCGCGCCGGTCGTGCGGGTGCCGTGGAACGACACGGTGACGATCAAGCGCGTGCTCGATGTGGGCGCGCAGTCGCTCCTCGTCCCCTACGTGTCGACGGTTGCCGAGGCGAAGCAGGCCGTCGCCGCCACGCGCTATCCGCCCGCGGGGGTGCGCGGCGTCGCGGGCACGACGCGCGCCACGCGCTTCGGCCGCGTCCAGGGCTACGCCAGGACGGCGCACCAGGAGATCTGCGTGCTAGTGCAGGTCGAGACGAAGGAAGGGCTCGACAACCTCGAGGCGATCTGCGGCGTCGAGGGCGTGGACGGCGTCTTCATCGGCCCCGCGGATCTGCACGCCTCGCTCGGTTACACCGGCGAGACTGCGAATCCGGCCGTCGTCCCGCTGATGGAGGAGGCGATGCGGCGCATCCGCAGGGCGGGCCGAGCGCCGGGCTACCTCTCGCCGGTCGAAGCCGACGCGAAGCGGATGCTTGCCGCCGGCGCGCTGTTCGTCGCGGTGGGAGCCGACGTGGGCCTGCTCGCCCGGGGCGCCGAAGCACTGAGGGAGAAATTCCGATGAAGGCCGAAATCGCGATCGTCGCCGCGGTCCTGCCGCGCACGCAGGAAATCCTCGAGCGCGAGTTCCGCGCGCACCGGCTGTACGAAGCGCCCGACCGCGCGGCGCTGCTGCGCGAGCTCGCCCCGCGCGTGCGCGGCCTGGCGACGTGGGGCGCCGCGGGCGCGGATGCAAAGCTCATGGACGCGCTCCCCAGGCTCGAGATCATCAGCCACTTCGGCGTCGGCGTCGATTCGATCGATCTCGCGGCGGCGAAAGCGCGCCGCCTCATCGTCACCAACACGCCCGACGTGCTCAACGACTGCGTGGCCGACACCGCGATGTCGCTGGTGCTGAACGTGCTGCGCGAGTTCCCGCAGTCCGAGGCGTACATGCGCTCGGGCTACTGGGCGAGCCGCGGCGCGTATCGGCTCGCCACGGCGCTCGGCGGCAAGACGCTCGGCATCCTCGGGCTCGGGCGGATCGGCGAGGCGATCGCCAGGCGCGCACAGACGTTCGGCATGAAGATCCGCTATCACAACCGCAAGAAGAAGAACAGTCCCTTCGCCTACGACCCCGACCCGGTGACACTAGCGAAGAACTCCACCGTGCTCATGGTGGCGACCCCGGGGGGGAGGGAAACCGAAAAACTGGTCGGCGCCCAGGTGCTCGATGCGCTCGGGCCGCAGGGCTACGTGGTCAACATCTCGCGCGGCTCGGTGATCGACGAGGCGCTGCTCCTGCGCTACCTGAAGGAAAAGCGCATCGCCGGCGCCGGCCTGGACGTGTTCGAGGTCGAGCCCGGCGCCAACCCGGAGTTTTTCGCACTGCAAAACGCGGTGATCTACCCGCACGTCGGCAGCGCCACCAACGAGACGCGCTTTGCAATGGGCATGCTGCAGGTCGATAACCTGCGCGCCCATTTTTCCGGCAAGCCGGTTCTCACGCGGGTCGTATGAGCATCCGGCACTGGGTCGGCGTGCGCCGGCCGCGCCCGCCCGATAGCCTTGGCGTGCGGCGGGCGCTATCATTGCCGCAGGGGGAATCGTTCCAACAGGCCAACCCGAAGGAGGAACCGATGTACCGCAAGACGCTAATCGCAGCATTCCTGGCCGGTACTTTCGCGGCGCCGGCCGCCGCGCAGCAGGTCACGTTCATGACCGGCCCGCAGGGCGGCTCGTGGATCCCGCTCGGCGGCGCGCTGAAGGGCATGTGGGAGAAGAACGTTGCCGGCCTGCAGATCCAGCAGACGCCCGGCGCCGGGATCTCCAACGTGCGCGGCGTCGACGAGGGCAAGGCCCAGATCGGAATCGCGAATTCGAGCACCACGGTGGACGGGCTGGAAGGCCGCGCGCCCTACCCGAAGAAGGTGACGAAAGTCTGCCAGCTCGCCAACCTCTATCCCCAGTACTGGCAGGTCGTCGCGCTCGCGAATGCGAACGTCAACAGCCTCGCCGACCTGAAGGGCAAGTCGCTCACCACGCAGGCCAAGGGCAACACGGGCGAGCTCCTCACCGCGCTCGTGCTCAAGATGCACGGCATGGGGTACGAGTCGCTCTCCAAGGTCAACTTCAACAGCTACACCGAATCGGTGGCACTGATGAAGGACGGCCATGCGAGCGTGTTCACGCTCGGCACCACGGCGCCCGCCTCGTCGGTGATGGACCTCGCCAGCGCGCGCGACGTCCGGCTGGTGCCGGTGGACGACAAGACCATGGGCGAGCTGAAGCGGATGAACCCGGGCTACAACAGGCTCATCATCAAGGCGGGCACCTATCCGAAGCAGGACAAGGACGTCCCGGTGATCGGCTACTCGACGCACATCGTGGTCGCCTGCGACCTGCCCGAGGCCACGGTCTACAGCATGGCAAAGACGATGGCCGGCAACGTCGACGCGATGGCGGCGGTGGTCAAGGCGATCGAAGGCATTACGCCCAAGGACATGGCGCTCGACATCGGGGTGCCGTTCCACAAGGGAGCCGCCAAGTTCTACAAGGAAGCGGGGGCGATGTAGCGGGCAAGCGGTAGCGCGCGGAACGGGGCGGCCAGGCCGCCCCGTTTTGCCTCTGGAGGAGCATGGCGGAAGAGAAAGCGTCGGTGACGCCCGCCGGGC
>Ga0114945_10000783_pt1 | contig 20221 bp, 20 predicted proteins | sample OV2TP3_FD_87194 | JGI IMG/M metagenome (GOLD analysis project Ga0114945, IMG submission 87194) | Hot spring microbial communities from Beatty, Nevada to study Microbial Dark Matter (Phase II) - OV2 TP3 | ecosystem: Environmental > Aquatic > Thermal springs > Hot (42-90C) | place: USA: Beatty...
CGCCACTCCGTCGGGCGTTCGCCCACCTCGAACACGCGATGGACCACTGGTGCGCGAAGGCGAAACTCGCCGCATGAAACTTGACTCATCCACGACAAGTCCGGTCCTTCAAGGACTCTAGACAGGCAAGAACTTCAGACGCGTGCGACGGTCCCCATGCCCCGCGCTACCCGTTCCGAGGAGACGAATCTCCCCCAATACAGCTAGTCTCCACTCGGCTACCGTCAGTTGGGCTACTCGAAGCGGCCGCTTCGGGATCAGCGGGCGCCCTGCTAGACTAAGGGCCATGGCGCACCGGCACGCCGCCTGGCTCGCGCTCGCCCTCGCGGGCGCGGCGACCGCGGGCTGGGCCGCGGAGGCCCCGGCACCCGCGGGCGCGCTGGCGCGCTACCGGGAGGCGCACGAGGCCCTGGCGGGGGGCGACTTCGCGCTCGCCCAGGCGCGGTTCGAGAGCCTGCCGCCCGACTTCCTCCTCGCGGACTACGCGGCCTACTTCGTCGCCGAGAGCCTGCTCCGCGCGGGCGAGGAGGCGCCGGCGCTCGAGCGCCTGCGCGGCTTCCCCGACCGCTTCCCGGAGTCGGTCCTCGTCCCGGCGGCGCTCCTCGGCGCGGCCGACACCGCCTTTCGGCTCGGGCGCTGGGCCGAGGCGATCGAGGGTGCCCGACGCTTCCTCGCGCGCGCGCCCGGCCACCCGGAGGCGGGCCGCGTCCTCATCCGCCTCGCCGAGGCCCGCGCGGCGCAGGGCGCCGTCGGCGAGGCCCTCACGGGCCTCCGGCGGCGCTGGCTCGAGGCGCCGGCCTCGCCCTGGGGCGTGGCGGCGCGGGAGACCCTCGACGACCTCGCCGCGCTCCACGGCGTGGCGGTGCCCCCGCTCACCGCGGAAGAGCAGCTCCTCCACGCCCAGCGCCTCGTCGAGGCCAACGAGCTCACGCGGGCCGTCCGCGTCCTCGAGGGCGTGCTGGCCCAGGAGAGCGAGCCGGGCGTCCGGCACCGGGCCGTGCTCCGGCTCGCGCCGGCGCTCGGCCGGCTCCAGCGCGGGCCGGACGCGGTCGCGCGCCTGCAGGCCTCGCTCGGTGAGCCGCCGACGCTGTTGCTCCCGGCGCTGCTCGCGGAGTTGGGCCGCCAGCTCCGCCGGACCAACCAGGCGGCCGCGGCAGTACCCGTCTTCGAGCGGCTGCTCGCCGACCACCCGGACTCACCACTCGCGCCCGAGGCGTGGCTCGCGCTGGCCCGCGCGCGGCTCGAGCTGGGGCACCGGGAGGCCCGCGCGGTTTTCCAGAGCCTGATCCGGGCTCACCCCGACAGCGTGGCGGCGGCGGCGGCCGGGTGGGAGGTGGCGTGGCTCGACTACCGCGCCGGCCGCTTCCGCGACGCCGCGCTCGCCTTCCGGCAGCTCTCGAGCGCGGCGGCGGGGTACCGGCTGGCGGGCCTGTACTGGGCGGCGCGCGCCCTTGACGCCGTGCCCCAGAAGGGGACGGCGACGGCCCTCTACCGGGAGATCGTCGCCCGCGCCCCCAACGCCTACTACGGGATCCTCGCCGCGCGCCGGCTCCGCGGCGCGCGTCCAGCGCCGGCGGCGGCCCCGCTGCGACTGGCGGCCGACCCGCTCGCGCTGCTGGAGCGCGACCCGCACTACCAGAAGGGTCGCGCGCTCTGGAGCCTCGGCCAGGAGGGCTTCGCCGTGGTGGAGTTCGAGACGCTCGCCCGGGACGGGCTGGTGGAGCCCGAGCGCGCGTGGAGCCTCGGCGTCGCCTTCGCGCAGCTCGGCGAGGCGGGGCGGAGTCTCCGCTACCTCCGGCGGGGCTTCGGACCCGCGGCGGAGGCGAACGCGCCGGGGCTGACGCCGGAGTTCTGGCGGCTCTACTACCCGCTGGGCTACGCCGACCTCGTCCGGACGGCGGCGCGCCGGGTGGGGCTCGACCCGTTTTTCGTCGCGGCCGTCATCCGGGAGGAGTCGTCCTTCGACCCGCGCGCGCGCTCGTGGGTCGGAGCGATCGGCCTCATGCAGCTCATGCCGGACACGGCCCGCGTGGTCGCGGCTGACGCGGGCGTGCGCCTGGGGGAGGCGGCGGGGCTCTGGGAGCCGCCGGTCAACATCGCGCTCGGCGCCCAGTACCTCGCCCAGCTCCGGGGGCGGTTCCAGGAGCCGCTCTTCGCGGTGGCCGGCTACAACGCGGGCCCGCACCGCGTCCAGCGGTGGCTCGCGGACCGGCCGGCGACCGATCTCGAGGAGTGGGTGGACCTGATCCCCTTCGACGAGACCCGGGCGTTCGTCAAGCGCGTCTCCACGAGCTGGCATCACTACCGGCGCCTCTACGGCCCGCCCGAGCCGCCCCCGCGGCGGGGCGAGGCCGAGGCGATGCCCCGGGCGCCGCGCTGAGGCGGCGCCGTGACCTCGCGCGCATGGCGGGGCGGGACGGCCACGGCGGGATGTCGGCGCCCCGCGGGCGGGCGCGGTGATCCTGGCGATCGGCCTCTACATCGCGTGCGAGCTGATCGCCAACGTGACCGCGGCCAAGCCGGTGGACCTCGGGTGGCTCGTGGTCCCGGCGGGGGTGTTCATCTACGCGCTCACCTTCACGCTGCTCGACCTCATCAACGAGCGGCTCGGGAAGTTCCGGGCCCGGCAGGTCATCGCCACCGCGTTCTGCGCGAACCTCTTGCTCGCGCTCTACGCGCAGCTCACGGTGTGGCTGCCCGCCCCGGCGTTCTTCGACGCGCAGCCGGCCTTCGCGCGCGTCCTCGGGGCGACGCCGCGGGTCGTCGGCGCGAGCCTGCTCGCCTACCTCGCGGCCGCGCTCGTGGACGCCGAGATCTTCGCCTGGTGGCGGGCGCGTGTGGGCGGCTACCGCTGGCTCCGCGTGCTGACATCGAACACGGTGTCGACGGGCGTGGACTCGGCGCTCTTCGTGACCGTGGCGTTCGCGGGGACGCTCCCGCTCGGGCCGCTCATCGTGGGCCAGTACGCGGTCAAGATGACGGTGACGGTCCTGAGTCTTCCGCTGATCTACCTGATCCGGGGCGCGCCGTCGGTGGCCGCGTCGGAGTGAGCGGGGCGTGGGGCGGGCGGTGAGGCTGGCGGCGCTGGTCGCGTTCGGCCTGGCGCTCGTCGCGGCGGCGGGGTCGCGTGGCGAGTCCGCCGCCCCGCGGCCCGCCGCCCCGCGGTTCGACCCGAGTGGCGCATCCGAGGTGCCGACCGCGGTCGCCCGCGTGGGCCCGGCCGTGGTCGGGCTCCGCGCCCGGATTCCGCCCGACCGGCCTTCCGCCGCCACGCTCGGCGTCGAGCGCTGGGGCTCGGGGATCCTCGTCGATCCCGACGGCACCGCGGTCACCGTGGGCTACGTCGTCCTCGAGGCGACGGCGCTCGAGGCGGTGTTGCGCGATGGCCGGACCGTGCCGGCGCGCGTGCTCGGGCACGACTTCGAGAGCGGCCTCGCCCTGCTCCGGCTCGCCGGCGGCGGCGCCTACCCGGCGGCGACGGTCGGGCGCTCGGGGCCCGTCGCGCCCGGTCAGCCTGCGTCCATCGTCGGGATGACCGAGGACGGGCGCCTCACCGCGGTTCCTGCCTCCGTGACCGCGATCCGGCGCTTCGTCGCCTACTGGGAGTACCTGCTCGAGCGCGCGCTCATCGTGGCGCCGAGCCACCCCGCCTTCGGCGGGGCGGCGCTCGTGGATTCCGACGGCGCGCTGATCGGCGTCGTCTCCCTGCGTCTGGACCGGGAGCACCTCGCCATCCCCATCGACCTCCTCCCCCCCGTGCGGGACGCGGTGGTGACGCGCGGGCGACCCGACCGGCCACCCCGCTCGTGGCTCGGCGTCCGGGCGGTCGCGGTCGAGGGCGGCGTGGGGATCGCCGGCGTCTCGCCCGCCGGACCCGCGCACGCGGCGGGGCTCCGCCACGGCGACATCGTCGTCCGGTTCAACGGCGACCGCGTGGCCGACGTCGAGGACTTCTACCGGAAGCTCTGGCGGGTCGGCGTCGGCGGCGCGATCGAACTCACGGTGCTGCGGGACGGTCGCCTCGAGACGATCACCGTCAAGACGCGGGACCGGCACGCGGTCTTCCAGTTCCGGAGCCCGGAATGACCTCCGGGCCGATCCCCGTCGCATCTCGGCGTCCTCGGCCCGGAGGCGAACCGTGACCGCGGGCGCCGCGGGCAACGGCGGCGGGATCCGGCTCGAGGGCCTGACCAAGCGGTTCGGCGCGCTCACGGCCGTCCGGGACCTCTCGGTCAGCGTCGCGCCGGGGGAGATCTACGGCCTGATCGGTCCCAACGGCTCCGGGAAGACGACGACGGTCAAGCTGTTGACGGGCCTCTACCGTCCGACGGCCGGGCGAATCGTCGTGGACGGGGTGGACCTCCTCCGCGCCCCCGAGCGCGCCAAGCGGGCGATGGGTTACGTTCCGGACGAGCCCTTCGTCTACGAGAAGCTCTCGGGGCGGGAGTTCCTGCACCTCATGGGGGAGCTCTACGGCGTGCGGCGGGCCGAGCGCGGTGCGCGGATCGAGCAGCTGCTCGACCTGTTCCCCCTCGCAGGCGTCATCGACGGCTACGTCGAGAGCTACTCGCGCGGGAACAAGCAGAAGCTCACGATCCTGGCCGCCCTGCTCCACGAGCCCCGCGTGCTGGTCGTGGACGAGCCGATCGTCGGGCTCGACCCGGAGAGCGCGATCCGGGCGCGGGAGATCCTCAAGGGGTTCGCCGCGCGCGGGGGCGCGGTCCTGCTCTGCACCCACACGCTGGGCTTCGCCGAGACCGTCTGCGACCGCGTCGGCCTCCTGCGCGAGGGCGTCCTCGTCCAGGAGGGCGACCTCGCCACGCTGCGCCGGACGGCCGGGCGTCCGGACGCCTCGCTGGAGGCCCTATACCTGCACTTCACGCGGGGCAGCTGACCGGCCAGACCCAGCCGTGCGCATCGTCGCCGCCCTGCTCCGCTGGCGCCTCGTCATCGCCGCGAAGGTGGTGCGCGAGCGCGACCTGGCGCGCCTCCTGGTGGCCCTCGCCTTCGTGGTCGTGTTCGCGGTCGTCATGGTCGGCGAGTACCACTTCTTCACCCGCTCGTTCCGGGCCGTGGCGACGCTCGGCGTGGCCGGCCCGCCGCTGACCCTCTACGCCCTCGAGGGCTTCTTCGTCCTCGTCCTCGTCCTCGGGATCCTGAGCGTCGTCGCGACGGGCTCCACCGTCTTCTTCCGCGTCGCGGAGAACCGGCTGCTCCTGAGCACCCCGGTGCCGATCCGCTCGCTGTTCGTGCTCCGAGGGGTGGAGACGTTCCTGCTCACCTCGTGGGCGTTCGCCCTGCTGGCCGCGCCCGCCCTCATCGCGCTCGGCGTGAGCCACCACCGTGCGGCGGGCTTCTATGCGATCGGCGCCGGGCTGCTCCTCGGGTTTCTCGTCTTCGCGGGCGCCCTCGGGACGCTCCTGACGATGGTGTTCGGCGCCCTGCTCGGCCACTTCCGCTCGCGCTTGGCCATCATGGGGCTAACGGCGCTGCTCCTGATCATCGCGGCCCTGCTCGTCGGCCGGTCCGTCGTCCCGACGCGCGCCGACTTCGCGACGATGTTCGAGCCCGGGCGGCTCAACGGCACGACGATCGCGCTGCACTTCGTCGAGGAGAAGTTCGCGCGCTGGCCGAGTCACGCCTTCGCCGCGTCGGTCTTCGGCCTGGCGACGGGACAGGGAAGCCACCCGGCGCGGACCTTCGCCTGGGGCCTGGCCCTGCCGGTCCTCGCGCTGGCCGCGGCGTACTGGGCCGGCGGCGCGCTCTTCCGGCGCGTGGTCTGGCGGGCAGCGGAGGGCGTGCTGGCCGCGCGTGCCGAGGGCGACGCGGTGCCGCCGCGCGGCTGGCCGACCTTCCCCGTCGTCCTCCGGGGGCCGGTCGGCGGGCTCCTCGAGAAGGAGCTCCTGACGCTCCTGCGGACCCCGCAGGAGCTCGGCCGCGCCGCCTTCCTCGCCTTCCTGCTGCTGCTCTACACCTTCTTCTTCCTGCGCGTGCCCGTGCCGGAGGACGCGGGCACCGAGGACGTGACCGCGCGCCTGATCGCCTTCTCGCTCCTGGCGGCGGGCTACTTCCTCACGACGCTGGCGCTTCGGTTCGTGTTCCCGTCGCTCTCCCTCGAGGGCCGGTCGGTGTGGATCCTGCTCGCGAGCCCGGCGCGGCTCCGCGCGCTCTTCTGGGCGAAGCTCGCCCTCTACAGCCTCGCGGGGTTCGTCGGGCTCGGGGGGATCTCGCTCGCGGGGGGCCAGCGGCTCGGCCTCTCGCCGGCGGGGCTCGCCCTGTTCGGCACCCTGCTCGCGCTCATGAGCGTGACGATCGTGACGGTCGCGCTCTCGCTGGGCGTGTGCTGGCCCGACTTCCGCGGCCGGAACGCCGAGGCCCTGGCGACGAGCGGGGGCGGGCTGCTCACCACGCTGCTCTGTCTCGTCTACGTGGCGGGGACCGGGTGGCTCGGCTACCGGCTGCTCCTCGCGCACCTCACGCGAGCGCCGGCCGGCCGGGTGGCGTGGTTTCTCGGCGGGGCGGTGCTCTGGGCGGCCATCGTCGCGGCCGGCCCGCTCCGTGCTGCGTGGCGTCGGCGCGCGGCGGTGGACCTCGGCTAGTCGACCCGGAGGGGGGCCCTGCCCCCCTTCCGGAACCTCCCCCCGGGAGGGGTTGCGCCGGCAGAGCCGGCGCTCGGAGCGGAACACCATGGGCCTTGCGGTTTGGCTGAAGCGAGCCGCCCGGTTTACCGGGACGAGCTCCTAGACCCGGCGCGTCGGGGCGCGCCTCACGGCTCGCGGATCGTGGCGCGGACGATCGTCCCCACCGGCGTCACCCAGAACAGGTACGACCGCACGTAGACCGTGGGGAGCCGGTAGGCCTCCTGCGCCTCGAGGTGCCCCGTCCCCGCCACGGCCCGCGGGACCGCGGTCGTCTGGAAGGTGCGCGCGGTCTGGCGCGCGACCTCCTCGTAGATGAGGATCCGGAGGTCGCCGTCCTGCGCCTCGCGCGTCGCCGGCCCCCACTCCTGCTGGAGGGCCGCGGCCGGGCGGCCGACCCAGGACTGGACGACCTCGGGACGGATCGAGCCGGCGCAGCCGGCGACGAGCGTCGCGGCGAGCCCGAGGGCGCGGAGCGGGCGAATCCGGGGCATGCCGCCGTCCATGCTACACCAGCGTCCCGCCGGGGGCGAGGCGGTTCGCGCCTTTCGCGGACCGGCCGGCGGCGGTACAATGCGGCGCGCGACCCGGAGAGGGCACGCGCGGAGGCGACGGTGACAAACTTCTCCGTGGGAATCGGGCTCACGAACGAATGCAACCTCCGCTGTCCCCACTGCTACCGGCCCGACGCCACCGTGGACCGCCTGGACCTCGAGGCCGTCCGGCGCGTCTGCGACGCGATCCCGGTCGGCTCGATGAACCTCGGCGTCGGCGAGAACGGCCTCCACCCCGAGTACCGCGCGGTTCTCGACGAGCTGGCGGTGCGGGGCATCAGGACCAGCATCACGTCGAACGGCCAGAGCGTCGCGTGCCTCACGGACGCCGAGGTCAAGCGCTTCCGCACCGTGGAGTTTTCCCTCGACTTCCCCACGGAGGGCGCCCACGACGCCTTCCGGGGCGCCGGGAACTGGCGGGCGGTGCACGAGCAGCTCGAGCGCTGCCGCGGCCTCGGCGTGCCGGTGACGATCACCACGGTTCTCATGCGGATCAACGCGCGGGCCCTCCCGGGCCTCGTCGAGGTGGCCCGTCGGGTCGGCGCCAGCCTCCGCGTCAACGTCTACCAGCCGGCCAAGGTGGATCGCTTCATGCTGGGCTACGCCGAGTTCTGGGAGGCGTTCCGGGCGCTCGCGGCCACCTCCCGCCTGGTCGCCACGACGGAGCCGGTGCTGGCCGCGGTCCTCGGCCTCTCGGAGTTCCGCGGCCCGGGCTGCGGGCGCTCGACCGTGCGGGTGGCGCCCGACGGGCGCGTGCTCCCGTGCACGTACTGGCCCGCGAGCGACCTCACGATCGACCGCCTCGTCGCGCTCGGTCCCGCCATCCTCGGCACGCCCGTGTTCGCGGCGGCGCGCTCGGTCCCCGGCGCGTGCGCCGGCTGCCCGTGTCGCGGCGGGTGCGCCGGGCGCCGCGCCCTCGTCGGCGCGCTCGGGGCGCCAGACCCCTACTGCCCGATCGCGCGGGGGGAGCGGCTGCGCCTCGACTGGCCGCGGGCGGGGGGGCAGGATCTCCCGAAGGTCGGGAGCGCGTGCACGACCGTCGTGGCCCCGGCGTAGCCCTCGTGATCCCCGCGCTCGACGAGGCGGAGGCCATCGGCGCGGTCGTGCGCGCGGTGCCGGCCGGGGTCGTGGACGAGGTCGTCGTGGTGGACAACGGCTCGACCGACGCGACGACCGAGGTCGCGCGGGGCGCCGGAGCGCGGGTCGTCCGGGAGCCGCGGCGCGGCTACGGCGCCGCGTGCTGGGCGGGCGTGCAGGCGATCGGCCCGGGGATCGGCGTGGTCGCGTTCCTCGACGGGGACGGGAGCCAGGACCCGGCCGAGCTCGGGCAGGTCCTCGCGCCCGTGCTCGACGGGCACGCCGACCTCGTCCTGGGCGTGCGCCGCTTCGACGCCCCGGGCGTGGACCACCCGCGCCACGCGATTCTGGGGACGCTCGCCGTCGCGACCGTGCTCCGCTGGCGGTTCGGGCTCGCGCTCCGCGACATCGGCCCGTTCCGCGCCATCCGGCGCGACGCCTTGCTCGCCCTCGACCTCCGGGACCGCGGCTACGGGTGGCCGGTCGAGATGGTCGTCAAAGCCGCGCGCCGGGGCCTCCGCATCGCGCAGGTCGAGGTGACCCAGCGGCCGCGGCTCGGCGGGCGCTCGAAGGTGGCCGGCACCTGGCGCGGGAGCCTGCGCGCCGGCTGGCGCTTCCTGCAGGTCGCCCTCCGGGAGGGCCGGTGAGGCCGGCATGAGCCGGCGCTCGCGCGTGGCGCTCGCCGTGATGGCCAAGGCCCCGGCGCCCGGCGAGGTCAAGACGCGGCTCTGCCCGCCGTTGTCCCCGGACCAGGCCGCTACCCTCGCGCGCTGCTTTCTCGAGGACCGGGTCGAGCAGCTCCGGACGGTCGAGGCCGGCGAGGCGGTCGTGGCGTTCACGCCGGTCGGGCGCGAGGCGGAGCTCCGCGCGTGGCTCGGCCCGGGCGTGCGGCTCCTGCCGCAGGCGGGGACGGACCTGGGCGCGCGGCTCGACCGGGTGCTCACGGACCTCCTCGCCGAGGGGTACGCGGGCGCTGCCGCCGTGGACGCGGACAGCCCCACCCTGCCGACCGCCTTCCTGCAGCACGCCTGCGCCCACCTCCTCGCCGGCGTGGCGGACCTCGTCGTCGGGCCGACGGAGGACGGCGGCTACTACCTGATCGGGCTCCGCGCGCCGGCGCCGGCGCTCTTCCGCGACATGCCCTGGAGCACGGCCGCGGTCTTCGACGAGACCGTGGCGCGCGCCCGGCGGCTGGGGCTCCGGCTCGGCGTCCTCCCGGCCTGGTTCGACGTGGACCGGGGCGCGGACCTCGCGCGCCTGGCGGCGAGCGCGGCGCGCGCGGGTGATGGCCGGGGAGACCCCCCGCCGTTCCGGCCGCGGCGGACGCTCGCGTTCCTCCGGGAGGCGCTCCGGTGACCGCCACGGTGCTCGTGGGGTGTGGGCTCGCCCTGGGCGGAGCGTTCGCCGCGATGGCGGCGCTCGGCAACCTCTTCGCCGGCGTGCGGACCTTCGTGCTGCTCTTCGTCCTCGCGTGCGGCGCCTACGCGCTCGCGGCGGCCTGGGTCGTCCGCCGGCCGCCCGGGGGGCGGTGGGTGGCCGGGATCATCGCGGCGGGCGTGGCGTTCCGGCTGATCCTGCTCCCGACCGCGCCGACCCTCTCGACCGACCTCTACCGCTACCTCTGGGACGGCCGGCTCGCGGTGGCGGGGGTGAGCCCGTACCGCTATCCCGCCGACGCACCCGAGGTCGCGCGCTTCCGGGACACGGCGGTCTACCCGCGGCTGAACCACGCGGACTGGCGGACGATCTACCCGCCGGGAGCCCAGCTCCTGTTCGGGGCCGTGGCGCGCCTGGCGCCGTCGAGCGTCGGCGCCTTCAAGCTGACGATCGTCGCCTTCGACCTCTTCACGCTCGGCCTCCTCCTCGGCTGGCTCCGGGCTCTCGGGCGGCCACCCGCCTGGGCCCTCCTCTACGCCTGGCACCCCCTCGTCGTCGTCGAGCTGGCGGGGAGCGGCCACCTCGACGCGGTCGCGCTCGCGGCGAGCGTGGGGGCGCTCTGGGCGGCGACGCGTGGGCGCGAGGCCTGGGCGGGCGCCCTCGTCGGCGCGGGCGGCCTCCTCAAGCTCTACCCGCTGCTCCTGCTGCCAGCCGTCTGGGGGCGGCGCCCGGGCCGGGCCGTCGGGGCCTGCGCGGCCGTCGTGGCCGCGGGGTACGCGCTGTACGCGCGCGAGGGAACGGCCGTGGTCGGCTCGCTCGCGCGCTACTTCGGCGAGGAGGAGTTCAACGGCAGCGTGCGCGCCCTGCTCGAGCTGGCGCTGGCGCCCGTCGGGCCGCCGGGCCACACGCTCGCGCGGCTCCTCCCGCTCGCGGCGCTGGCGGGCGCCGCCCTCGCCATCGGCGTGCTCGGGCGAGGGGTGCCCCCGTGGCAGCGGGCGCTCTGGCTGGTCGGGGGGTACCTCCTCGCGACGCCGAACCTCTTCCCGTGGTACGCGCTGTGGATGGTGCCGCTGCTCGTCGTCGCGCCAGCGTGGCCCTGGCTTCACCTCACCGGCGCCGTGGGGGTCACCTATGTGGCCGCGCCGGCGTGGGACATCCCGGCGTGGGTCACGGCGCTGGAGTTCGGCCCGCTCGCCCTCGGCCTGGCGCTCGCCTTCCGGGGACGCGGGAGCGGCGCGTGGCTCGGGGGCGCGGCCGGCCGCGCGGCGTTGCCGGAGGAAGGCGGATGAGTCCGGACGCGCGGCGCGGGCGGCTCGCGCAGGTGCCCTGGCGCACCCTGTCCACGCGTGTCGCCTACCGGAACCCCTGGATCCGCGTCGACGAGGACCAGGTCGAGATGCCCGACGGGCGCACGACGCTCTACGGTGTCGTCCGGTGCGGGGTGTGCGTGGGCGTCCTCCCGTTCCTCGACGCGGAGACGGTCGTGCTGATCCGCCAGTACCGGTACGTCGCGCGCGCGGTCTACTGGGAGATGCCGACGGGCGGCGTCCGGCCGGGGGAGAGCCTCGAGGCCGCAGCGCAGCGCGAGCTCGGCGAGGAGACCGACTATCAGGCCGAGCGGCTCACGCCCCTCGTGTCGTACCATACCTCGAAGAGCGTGGTGGACGAGACCGCGCACCTCTACGCCGGCGAGGGGCTGTCGGCGGTGCCGACCCCGCCGGACGAGACGGAGTTCATCGAGGTGCGGCCCGTGCCGTTCCGCGAAGCGCTCCGGTTGGTCGAGACGGGGGAGATCAAGGACAGCATGACGGTCATCGCGGTGCTCCACGCCGCGCGCCGTCGGGGCCGCTGAGGCGCCGGTGGCCGCCGAGACGGATCGCCCGCCGCTCCCCCGCGCGGTCTACGTCGAGACGACGAGCCGCTGCAACTCCCTCTGCGAGACGTGCATCCTCACCTTCGGCGGGCGCGAGGGGCCGAAGGACCTCCGCTTCGACGAATTCCGGCGGATCGCGGAGCAGTTCCCGGCCCTCGAGCGTGTCGTTCTGCACGGGATCGGGGAGCCGCTCCTGAACCGCGACCTCGGCGCGATGATCCGCCACGCGAAGGCGCGAGGGGCCCACGTCCTCTTCAACTCGAACGCGATCACGCTCGGGGCCCGGTGGCAGCGGGAGCTCGTGGCCGCGGGGCTCGACGAGCTGCGGGTCTCGCTCGACGGCTCGACTCCCGAGACCTACCGGCGGATCCGGGGCGTGGACGCGTTCGCGAAGGTCGTTGCCAACCTCGAGGCGTTCGCGGCGTACCGTCGGGAGCGCGGCGTCGCACAGCCGCAGGTCTCGCTCTGGTTCACCGGGATGCGGGAGAACCTCCACGAGCTGCCCGGCCTCGTGCCGATCGCCCACCGGGCCGGGGCGGCCGGGATCCACCTCCAGCGGCTCGTCTACAACGGCCTCGGCCTCGCGGTGGAGAAGCAGTCGCTCTACGGCCGGCTCGGCCCCGAGGAGACGCGGCTCATCCACGAGACGGAGGCCGCCTGCGCCGCCGCCGGGATCGCCTTCTCCGCCTCCGGGGCGACGACCCCCGAGGTGAGCCTCACCCCCCACGGCGCCTCGACGAACCCCTGGAGCTTCTGCCGTCGCCCCTGGACGCTCGTCTACGTCACCGTCCACGGGAACGTCCTCCCCTGCTGCATCGCCCCGTGGGTGGCGGAGGTCTACGAGACGATCATCCTCGGGAACCTCTTCGAGCAGACGCTCGAGGAGATCTGGTCGGGTGACGGCTACGCGCGCTTCCGCGCGGCCCTCCTCACCGAAGAGCCGCCCCAGCCCTGCCGGGGCTGCGGCGTCTTCTGGAGCCTGTAGGGTAGGGTTTACGCCGGCTGCTCTCGCGGGGCGAAGTCGGTCTTGAAGCGCTCATAGCTTTCGGTCAGGACGCGATCCCACTCTCCCGACAACCGCTCCGCCCCGAGGTCCGTAAGGCAGAAGCTCAGGACGTCCTCCACGGTCGTGAAGCCGGTCGGCACGTGAAGATCGTCCAAGGTCACCGGCACAGCACCATCGCGGAGAGGTGGCGGGAGCGGCACGTTGCCCTGCAAGTGGTGACGGCACCAGCAGTCATCCGGCGAGGGGTAGTGTCGGACGTACTCCCTCCGTGGGGCGACGGAAAGCGCGGAGGAGGCCGATCCGGTCATCGGGCACCCTTTGGCCATCTGGCGAGGAGCCAGGGCTCGTAGCCTCCGGCACTCCCTCACCTCTGTTCAAGTTTGCTATAATGTTCACGGTACGTGTACGTTCAAAATAGTTGAACAGCGGGCGTTGTGTTCGGAACTGATCGCTGTTCACGTAACGTGAACCCTGAGCCATGCTGAACGCAGGAGGCATCCATGGGCCGGGCCATGCATCTGCACGAGCGAGAAGGCAAGCTCTTGGAGGAGGCGCTGGCAGCACTCAGGCAAGCCACCGAACTGAAGGCTGCAGTCATCGCTAGGGAGCCCAAGACCCCGGAGGGCGTGCACCCCGACGCCGCGATCGAGATCGAGGGGGACCGAAAGCGATTCCGGTTCTTCGTCGAAATCAAAGCCATCGATCGGGCCGTCGCACTCGCTACTGCCAAGCATCAGCTCGAACCGTTCGGCGGGCGGGGCGTGCTCGTCGCGCCCTACCTCACGGCCGAACTCGCGAACCACTGCCGGGAGAAGCTCGACCTCCAGTTCATCGACACCGCTGGGAACGCTTACCTGCGGGCCCCCGGCCTCTACGTCTTCATCCGCGGGGAGCGCCCGCGGGGGCCAGCGGCAACGGCGATGGGCACCCGGGGCGGAGGCACCGCAACCGCGCTGCGAGTCGTGTTCGCGCTACTCTGCAAGCCCGAGCTCCTCAGCGCGCCCTACCGCGAAATCGTGGCTGCCGCGGGCGTTGCGCTCGGCGCGGTCGGCTGGGTGTTCTTTGATCTGCAGGGCAGGGGCTACGTGACGGGCGGCAAGCGAGCGCGCAACCGCCGCCTGCTGGAGCCTGGGCGGCTGCTCGAGGAGTGGGTCACCAACTACCCGATCAAGCTGCGCCCGAAGCTCAATCGGCGCCGGTTTCGGGCGCCTGACCCCGACTGGTGGCCGAAGACCCGTCTCCCGGACGGGGCGCTCTGGGGCGGCGAAGTCGCCGCGAACAGACTCACTCGTTATCTCAAGCCGGCGACCTGCACGATCTACATCGATCCCGAGAAGGGGCGCGAAGGCGTCGCCAAGCTCGTGAAGGAGCATCGCCTGCGCGCCGACCCGCAGGGCGAGGTCGAGATCCTCGACAGGTTCTGGAACTTCCCGGGAGGCCCGACGCAGCCGGAGCTCGTGCCGCCGCTCCTGGTCTACGCCGACCTCGTGGCGACGCTCGATCCGCGTAATCTCGAGGTCGCGAAGCGGATCCGCGAGGAATACGTCGAGCATGCTCTCCGTCGCGCGTGAACATCCCCTCGACCCCGCGACGCTCGAGGTCCTGCGGCAGGTCGATCGTGTCGCGCGAGAGATCGCCCTCGATTACTTCGTGGTGGGCGCGATGGCGCGGGATATCCTTCTCGAGAATGTGTTCGGGCTCGACGCGAGCCGCGCGACTGGCGATGTGGATTTGGGGGTGGCCGTGGAGGGATGGCCGCAATTCGAGGCGATCAAGGCACATCTGGTCGAGACGGGTACGTTCGTTCCCGACGAGGGGAAGGCGCAGAGACTTTACTATCGCGCCGCCTCGCAGGGAGAAGATTATCCGCTTGACCTCATTCCGTTCGGAGGCGTGGAGCAGCCGAAGAATGAGATCGCCTGGCCGCCGGACAGATCCGTGGTAATGAACGTGGCCGGCTACGGCGAGGCGCTCGTCTCCGCGGTGCCGGTGGAAGTGGAGCCTGGCTTCATCGTCCGCGTGGCATCATTGCCGGGGCTCGCCATATTGAAGATCGTCGCGTGGGCCGATCGGGGGACCGGCGATTCCAGGGACGCGATCGATCTCGCGACGCTGCTGCGCCGGTACGGGGCCGCCGGGAACGAGGACCGGCTGTATGGGGCGGAGATTGGAGTCCTCGCGGTGGTGAACTACGACCTCGATCTCGCCGGAGCGCGGCTCCTCGGCATGGACGCGGGGCGGATCGCCGCGCACGCGACGCGCGAGCAGGTCCTCGCTCTGCATGATGATGCCGTGCGCATGGACCGTCTCGTCCTCGACGTGGCGCGAGGACTGCGCGCAACCGAGGATCCTATTGCCACGGCCGGCGAATTGCTCACGCAGTTCAAAGCAGGATTTCGGGGGGCGTGACGTAGGGAGCCCTGGGGGGGACCTGCGGCTGAAGCCGAGGCGCTACTCGGCCGGCTTGCCGGGGCCTGACGCGGCGGCAGGGAGGCGCTCCTCCGCGACCCAGGCCCAGGGCACCGTGACGACGGTGCGCGGGGTGTCCAGCTCGACGCTGACTCGCCGCGCCCGCGCGTCCCAGCCGACGACGATGCCGGCCGCCCCCTCGGGGATCCAGACCTTCTGGCTCGTCGCGAGGGGGTTGGTCAGGCGCACGCGCGCTCCCGGCCCGATGTGGTCCGGCAGCGGGGTCGCGCGGCCGAAGCCGAGCCAGCGACCGAGTGAGGCGAGGAAGCCCACGTCCTCACTCTAGGAACCTGGGCCGGCCCGGTCAAGCCGGCCGGCCCGCGTGGTAGGATGGCGGGCGACATCCCCACCGGGAGGAGACCGTGCCGACCATCGCCGCCGACCGTCTGGAGCGCCTGACCGCCCGCATCTTCGCCGCCATCGGAGCGCCCGAGGAGGACGCCCGCTGGATCGCCACGCTCCTGATCCGCGCCAACCTCCGCGGCCACGACTCGCACGGGGTCATCCGGATCCCGCAGTACGTCGGGGCGGCGCGGAAAGGCGAGGCCAACCCGAAGCCCCAGGTCCGCGTCCTCCTCGAGACCCCGACGACGGCGGTCGTCGAGGGGGACGGGGGCTTCGGCCAGGTGGTCGCGCGCCGGGCGGCCGAAGTCGCCCTCGACAAGGCCGCGCGCCACGGCCTCGGCGCCGTCGGCGTCCGCGGCTCGTACCACATCGGGCGGCTCGCCGACTACGTCGAGCTGGCCGCCGAGCGCGGCTTCGTGGGGCTGATCTGGGCCAACGCGCCCACGGCCGTCTCGGTGGTCCCCGCGGGCGGCATCGGCCGGCGGCTGTCGACCAACCCGCTCGGAATCGCCGTCCCGGGGCCCAACGGCACGGTGGCGTTCTCCGTGGACATGGCGACGAGCATCGTGGCCGAAGGCAAGGTGCGCGTCCGGCGGAACCGGCGGGAGCCCCTGCCGGAGGGCTGGGCGATCGACGACAGGGGGCGGCCCGTCACCGACTCGCAGACGTTCTACGGGCCCCCGCGCGCGGGGCTCCTGCCGATGGCGGGACACAAGGGGACGGCCCTCGCCCTCGTCGTCGAGGTCCTGGGCGGGATCCTCTCCGGGACCGGGGCCATCAGCGCGACGCCGGGGCCCATCCGGAACGGCGTCTTCCTCCTCGTCGTCCAGGTCGAGCGCTTCCTGCCGCTCGCCGAGTTCACGCGACAGGCCGCAGACCTCGTCGCCTGGGTCAAGTCCGCCGAGCCCGCGCCCGGCGTCCCGGAGGTCATGGTCCCGGGGGAGCCCGAGGCCCGGATGGAGGCCGAGCGGCGGGCCGGCGGGATCCCCGTCGAGGACGAGACGTGGCGGCAGATCGAGGCGATCCGGGCCGAGCTGGGGCTGGGCGCCGCCTGAGCCGCCCGGGGGCGGGAGCCCGGCCGGCGTGACCCGCTCGGCCGCCTCCCGGCGGATCGTCCGCGCGCTCGCCCTGGGGGTCGCCGTGAGCGTCGCGGTCACCGCGCTGTCGCGGGTCGGGGCGCTGGCCGGCTGGGAGACGCGCGCCGTGGACGCCTTCCTGTTCCTCCGAGAGCGCGCGCCCGCCCCGGAGATCGTCCTCGTCGTGATCGACGACGAGGCCTTCCGGGAGCTGGGGGAGCGGCAGCCGCTGTCCCGGCGCTACCTCGCGGAGCTGGGCGAGTTCCTGCTCCGGAGCGGCGCCCGGGTCGTGGTCTACGACGTGATCTTCCGGGTCCCGACGACTCCGGGGGAGGATGCGGCGCTCCTCGCGCTGGCGCGGCGCCGGGCGGCCGACCCGGCGGGGCGCGTCGTCTTCGCTTCGCTCGCGCTCCCGCGGAAGGACGGCGAGGCGCCGCGCTACGAGGCGGCGCCCCCGTTCTCGCCCGAGCTGCGCGGGCTCTTCGGCTTCTCGAACGCCCTCGTCGGGGCCGACGGCCTGGTGCGCCGGATGGCGCCCCTGCTCCCCGCGGGGGACGGGGGGTACCTCCCCGCGCTGTCGCTGGCGGCGCTCGCGGCCTACGGGGGGCACACGGGGGAGACCCTCGCGCGGGCGCTGGGGGCCGGGGCGAGCGGCGCGCTCGCGCTGCCCGTGCGGGACGCCCGGGGCGGGGCCGCGCGCGAGGAGCCCATCGCGCTCGGGCGGCTCGCGGGGCCGCCCTGGCGGATCGACTTCGCGGGGCCCGCGGGGAGCTTCACGACGTTCCCGAGCGCGGCGCTGGTGCGCCTCGCCCGGAGCGGCGCGCGCGTCGAGGCGGACAATCCGTTCCGCGGGAAGATCGTGCTCGTGGGCGCCACGTTCGAGGAGAGCCGGGAGCTCTATCCGACGCCGGTCGGGCGCATGGCCGGAGTCGAGATCCACGCCAACATGCTCCACACGCTGCTCGCGCGGCGGGCGCTCCTGGCGCCGCACTGGGGGTGGAGCCTCCTGGCGCTCACCGGGGCGTGCCTCGCCGTCGCGCTGCTCTCGCTCTGGCTGCGGCCGCTCTGGGTGGCCCTGGCGAGCCTCGCGCTCGTCGCCGGGTTCGTGCGGGTCAGCTACGAGGCGTACACGCGGGGCGGCTACTGGCTTGACTTCGTGGCCCCGCTCGTTGGCATGATGGCGTACCTCGAGGGGTCGCGGCTCCTGACCCGGCGGCGGCTTCGGGCCGCCTTCGGCCAGTACGTGAGCCCGGAGGTCGTCGGACGCGTCGAGCGCGAGGGGAGCCGTCTCGGCGGCGAGGTCCGGACGGTCAGCGTGCTCATCTCCGACCTGCGGGGGTTCACCGCCCTGGCCGAGCGCACGCCGCCCGAGCGGGTGTCGGAGATCATGAGCGAGTACTTCACGGCGATGGTGGAGGTGATCACGGCGCGTCGCGGGCTCGTACAGGACTTCATCGGCGACGCGATCCTCGCCGTGTACGGGGCGCCGTCCGACGACCCCGACCACGCCTGGCACGCCGTCCGGACCGCGCTCGAGATGCACGCGGCGCTCGCGCGCCTGAACGCCCGGTGGGCGGGGGACGGACGTCTCGCGCTGGCGATGGGCGTGGCGGTGCACACGGGCGCGGTGTTCGCGGGCACCGTCGGCTCGCCGCGGCGGAAGAAGTACACGGTGCTGGGCGACACGGTGAACGTCGCGGCGCGGCTCGAGGGGTTGAACCGCGACCTCGGCACGACGATCCTGCTGAGCGGGGCGACCCTCGAGGCGGTGCGGGAGCGGGTCACCGTCCGGGACCGCGGCGCGGTGACGGTCAAGGGGCGGAGCCAGCCGGTGGCGGTGTTCGAGCTCCAGGGGCTGGTCGAGCCGCGCGCGGCGGCGGTGGGGAGGTAGGAGCGCCATGCGGGCCGGACACGGGGTGGCGGCGTGGGTGGCGCTGGCGGCGCTCGTCGGAAGCGCGGGCTGGGGGGTCTCCGCGCGCGCCCAGGGGGGCGAGGCGGCGGGGGTGGTCACGGAGATCAAGGTGGGCCGCGGCCGGGTGGAGGTCCGGCCCGCAGGGAGCGCCGCGTGGCGCCCGGCGGGGCCGCTCCAGAGCCTGCGCCCGGGCGACCAGGTGCGGGCGACCGGGAACGCCGCCGCGGTGGTGCTCCTCGCGGGGGGTCGCGGGAGCGTCCGCGTGGACGCCGCCGCCTCGCCCTATACCGTGCCCGCTCCTGCATCCGGGCCGGGGCCCACGCAGAAGGCGCTCCAGCTCCTCCAGGCGAGCCTCGGCTTCCTCGCGCAGAGCGGACGCGAGTCGCCCACCGCGGTCCTCGCCACCCGCGGCGTGTCCAAGCCGCCGGTGATCCTCGGCCCCCGCAACGGGCCCGTCCTCCCCGGGCCGCTGGCGATCGAGTGGGTGGGCAGCCGCGTGGCCCGCTACGCGCTCCGGATCACGGGGCCGGGGGGCGTCGTCCTGGAGCGGGCGGAGGTGGCGGGGGCGCGCTTCGAGTACCCGCCCGACGGGCCCCGCCTCGCGTCGGGGGTCCGCTACACGGTCCAGGTCACGGCGCGCGGCCACCCGCCCGAGCAGGCGTGGTTCGAGGTCGTGGACGCGGCGCGCGGCCAGGCCATCCGGCAGGACCTCGCCGGAGTCGAGCAGGCGCTCGGGCCGGGGGCCTCCACCAGCACGATGGCGGCGGTCCGGGTCGGCCTCCTCGCGAGCCAGGGGCTCTTCTCGGACGCCCGAGCCGCGCTTGCCGTGGCGCTCGCGAAGGACCCGGAGGAGCCGACGCTCCACCTGCTCCTCGGGCAGATCTTCGCGCGGCTGGGCCTCGCGGAGCAGGCGGCGCAGGCGTACGAGGAGGCCCAGGTCCTGTCGACCCGCGGCCGGACGGAGTGACGCTCCACACCTTCTCGATCGCGGCCCGCTGCCCCCGGAGCGGCGACTTCGGCGTCGCCGTCGCGACGGCGCGGCCTGCGGTGGGGACGCTCGTCCCGTGGGTGTCGCGGCACGCGGCGATCGCGACGCAGGCGCGCGTGAACACCGACCTCGGCCGGGAGGGGCTGGCCCTCGTCGCGGAGGGGGTGCCGATCGGCCCGGCGCTCGGCGGGCTGCTCGGGGCGGACGCGGGGCGGGAGATCCGGCAGCTCCACGGGGTGGACGGCCGGGGGACGTTCGCGCACACGGGGTCGGAGTGCGTCCCCTGGTGCGGCCACCTCGTGGGCGAGGGCTTCACGGTCGCCGGGAACATGCTGACCGGGGAAGGGGTTGTCAAGGCGATGGCGGAGGCGTTCCTGGCCCGCCCGACCGCGGAGCTGGCGGAGCGGCTCGTCGGGGCCCTCGAGGCCGGGCAGGCCGCGGGCGGGGACAAGCGGGGCAAGCAGTCGGCGGCGCTCCTGGTGGCGTCGGACGAGCCGCGCGGCTACCATAACCTCCGCGTGGACGACCACACCGACCCGGTCGCCGAGCTGCGGCGGATCTTCGCGGTGGCCGTCGCCCACTGGGAGCGGGTCGGCCGGGAATACGGGCCCGAGGGGCAGCGGCTCTTCGGGCGGATCAAGTACTGAAACGAACGGGCTCCGAGCGCGGGCTTCGCCCGCGCAATCGAAGGGGGGAGGTTCGGAAGGGGGGCGAAGCCCCCCTCCGAGGATCGGCAGCGGCTCTTCGGGCGGATCAAGCTCTGAAGGTCAACGGTGCGGACGGGTCGGAGTAGAGATGACGGTTACCCGTAACCCCCTCCACGGATCCGGACGTGCGGCACTACCGCATCCGGCTCTTGCCTCAGGTGACAACGCCAAGCCGCCTCAGGGGATAGGGGTGACAAAC
>Ga0114945_10000784_pt1 | contig 20211 bp, 18 predicted proteins | sample OV2TP3_FD_87194 | JGI IMG/M metagenome (GOLD analysis project Ga0114945, IMG submission 87194) | Hot spring microbial communities from Beatty, Nevada to study Microbial Dark Matter (Phase II) - OV2 TP3 | ecosystem: Environmental > Aquatic > Thermal springs > Hot (42-90C) | place: USA: Beatty...
AGATCGTCGAAGTGGGAGAGAAAGTCGCCATTCCCGACGGCGCACGAGTCATCGACGCCGGCGACGGATGGGCGATGCCGGGATTCGTCGATCTTCACTGTCACATCGGCGGCTCGATGTGGGACATCAACGAAATGGGACATCCCCGGAACCCGGAACTCTCGACCAAGCCGACGGTCGAACCGGAGAACGAGTTCCTCCAGGATGCGGCGGCGGGGGGAGTGACGACGGTCCTCTATATTCCGGGCAGCGGAACGAATGTGAGCGGATTCGGCGTCCTCATGAAAACAGGCGGCGGTCGGACGATCGAAGACCTCGTGCTCCGGTTCCCCGGCGCGATGAAGGTCGCACAGGCATGGAATCCCGAGCGAGGGGGAGGAGACCTGGGCCTCTCGCGTATGGGCATGTGGTGGGCGCTCCGGCGCCTCCTGGATCGGGCCAAGGCCTACGACGGAGCGTGGACGAACTTCGAGAAGGGACTTACCAAGATTCGGCCGGACTCGCGTCCGGACCTGGAGATGATGCGGGGCTTGTTTCAGCGTCGCTATCCCGTGATCATCCACACGGCGGATGCCCGCGACGTGATGGGGACGGCCAGGATGTTCCACGACGAATACGCGCTCGCGATGATCGTCTCCCACGGGGAGTTCGGGGGATTTCGCGCGGCGCCGGAGCTGGCGAGACGAGGTCTCCAGTGCAACATCGGCCCGCGGGTGTACGACTTCCACTACTTCCTCCGGGACGGCCGGTTCTACGGAATCGCGGCGAAGTACTTCGAAGCGGGCGTCAAGGACATCTCCGTAAACACGGATTCTCCCGTGGTGCCGCAGGAAGACCTGGAGTTTCAGGCGGCGATGTGCGCGAGATATGGTTTGCCCGTGGATGTGGCGCTGCGGGGATTGACGATCACCCCGGCGCGAGCGGTCCTGGCGGACGCCTGGGTCGGCTCGCTGGAAAAGGGAAAACACGCCGACATCGTCATCAAGTCCGGAGAACCCTTGGATATCCGATCCTATGTGCGGACCACGATCGTCAACGGCCGAATCGTGTACGACGCCAAGAGGGACGGCAGGAGATACTAGGCATGCTCGCGCTGCTGTTCGCCCTGGCGGTCCAAGAAGCGGAAAGCACCGTCGCCATCCGGGCGGCCAAGATCCTCACGATGGGCCCTCCGGGCGTGCTCAACGAGGGCGTTATTCTCGTCCGGGGCGGCAAGATCGTGGCCGTGGGGGAACGGATCGTGATCCCGCCCGGGGCGCGAGTAATCGACGGGGGCGAGTCCTGGGCGATGCCGGGGCTGGTCGATCTCCACTGCCACATCGGCGGCTCCCTTTGGGACATCAACGACATGGTGCATCCCACTAATCCGGAGTTGAATACGAAGGCGACGGTCGAGCCCGCGAGCGAGCTCCTGGCGGATGCGGCGGCGGGGGGAGTGACGACCGTCCTCTATATTCCGGGTAGCGGAACGAATATCGGCGGCTTCGGCGTGCTCATGAAGACCGGCGGGGGGCGGACGATCGACGATCTCGTCGTTCGATTCCCCGGCGCGATGAAGGTGGCCCAAGCCTGGAACCCCGAGCGCGGCGGAGGAGACCTCGGACTGACCCGCATGGGCATGTGGTGGATCCTGCGCCGTCAACTCGACCGCGCGAAGGCGTATCACACCGCTTGGACGAACTTCGAAAAAGGGCTCACGAAGGTGAAGCCGGAGTCGCGTCCGGATCTCGAGCTCATGCGAGGACTCTTCCAACGGCGATATCCGGTGATCATCCACACCGCGGATGCCCGGGACATCATGGGCACGGTTCGGATCTTCCACGACGAATACGGACTCGAGGTGATCCTGTCGCACGGCGAGGACAACGCGTATCGCGTCGCCCCCGAGATCGCGAAACGGGGACTTCACATGGACGTGGGACCGCGCCTCTTCGATCCGCCGTTCTGGTCGTTCCAGAATCGGATCGTGGGGATTCCCGCGGAATACTGGAAGGGGGGAGTGCGACGGCTCTCGATCAACACGGATTCGCCCGTGGTTCCCGAGGAGGATCTGATGTTCCAGGCCTCGATGGCGGTACGCCTCGGGCTGCCCGAGAGGATCGCGCTCGAAGCGGTCACCGTGGCCCCGTCCAAGGCCGTGTTGGCGGAAGACCGGGTGGGGAGTATCGAACCGGGACGGGATGCGGACGTCGTGCTCTGGAGCGGCCCTCCGCTCGACGTTCGGTCCCACGTGCGAACGACGATGATCCGCGGGAAGATCGTGTACGATTCACGCCGAGACGGAAGGAGAAACTGATGCTCGCCCTCCTTGCGGCGGCGCTCCTCCAGGAAGCGCCCAAGACTCCCGACGAAGTGACCGCGATCACGCAGGTGAGGGCCATCCCGATCTCGGGGAGCGACATCGAATCGGCGACGATCGTGATCAAGAACGGGAAGATCGCGGAGATCGGAAAGGACGCCAAAGTCCCCGAGGGGGCTACCATCATCCCCGGGAAGGGCTTGGTGGCGATGCCCGGATTCGTAAATGCGTACACCGCCTTCAGCTGGTCGCGTTCGATGGGAGGCGGAAGCACGCCCCAGAACCTGGCGTTCGACGAATTCAACCCCGCGCTCGACATCTTCGACGTCCTGCCGCGGACGGGGTTCACCACCTACGGTATCGCCCCTGGGGGGGGCGTCATCGCGGGGCAGGGCCTGGCGATGAAGTTGAACGGTTTGCCTAAGGAGCAGATGGTCGTCTCCAGGAGCGCGTTTCTTCGCATTCACGTGCGGGCAGATTCCTCGGTGAAGGACATGCTCCGGCGCGAGTTCGAGGCGGCCAAGAAGCACCTCGATGCGGAGAAGAAATACGAGGACGAGAAGAAAAAGTACGAAGAGGAAAAGAAGAAGCGAGAAGAGGAAGAGAAGAAAAAGAAGGAGTCAGGGAAGACGGACGAGAAGAAGGACGAGAAGACGCAGCCGCTTCAGGAGCCGAAGCCTCCGCAGAAGCCCGATGCGCGGATGCAGATCCTGGTGAACGCGCTCAAGGGGGAACTCCCCGTGGTGCTCCAGGCGGAATCGCCGGCCGCGGTGGCTCACTTCTGGCAGATCCTGGAAACCCTGGAGGGGGTCGCTCCCCGCATCACGTATCTGTGCGCCTCCGAAGCGTGGAAGGCCGCGGATCGGTTCGGAGAAAAGAAGGCGACGGTGATGCTGCTCCCGCGGTTGGAATTCGTGCCCTTCACGCACGATCGCCTGAACACCGCTGCAGAGCTTCATCGCGCGGGCGCCAAGATCGTTTTCGCGACGGCCGGAGGATACGACGCGCATGAGGACTTCCTCTCGGGCGTCGCCGAGATGGTGAAGTACGGCCTCCCTCGGGAAGCGGCTCTCAAGGCCTTCACGCTCCATGCCGCGGAGGTCCTCGGAATCGAGAAAAGCTCCGGATCGCTGGAGGCGGGCAAGGACGGCGATGTCGTCCTCTTGAGCGGGGATCCCCTCTCCGCCACGAGTCGCGTGACCCGCGTGCTGATTCAGGGACGCCCCGTCTACGAGGAGGGAAAGCCATGAGGCGCATCGCGGGCTCGATTCTCTGGCTCCTGACGTTCGGCTCGGCTTGGGCTCAAGAGACGCCGAAGAAAGACGACACGAAGAAGGACGATGCCAAGAAGCCCGTCTACGTCGCGCTCGTGGGGGGGGACGTCACGACCGTGACCAAGGGGACCTTGCGCGGCGCGACCGTGCTGATCAAGGACTCGAAGATCCATCGGATCGGGCACGGAATCCCCCTCCCCGATGGGACGGTCCAGCACGACGTGCGCGGGAGGCGCGTGCTGCCGGGGTTCGTGGCGTGTTCCGCCTACGGGCTGGGCGTCTCCGGCTGGGGCGGTGGAAAACTGTCGGATATGCTGGATCCGTATTCGGAGACCGTCCAGCTCGCCTTGGCCAGCGGCATCACCACCGCCTACTTGGAACTGGGCTTCGGCGGAGGGTTCTTCGGCGGCCGGACGATGAGTCTCGGGCAGGGGAGCGCGGTGGTCAAGATGGCGTACGGTCGGCTGGACGAGATGACGGTGCTGGAGCCGGCGGCCGTAGACCTTTCGGCGTGGACACAGGGAGGTGCCTCCCAGAGACACGGCGTCCGCGAAAAGTTCGGGAAGGCCCGGGAGTACCTCCAGAAGCTCGACGATTTCGAGAAGCGCAAGTCGCAGAATCGGCTGAAGCCGAACGAGCAGGCTCCCTCGACCGGAGGGGTGGAGCAGGAAGTGAAGCTCCTCAAGGGCGAGGCGCTGGCGCGCGTCAGCGCGAGCACCGCCGATGAGATCCGCGTCGTCCTCCAGCTCCTTTCCGACTTCCCGATGAAATGCGTCCTGGTTGGTGTCGATGAAGGATGGACGCTGCCCGAGGAGATCGGCCGGTCGAATGCCTACTGCATTCTCACGCCGAGGAACCGCGTCTACCGGGACCGCGGCGTGAACCGCCCGAACGGGAGCAGCATCGAGCAGGCCGCGATCCTGCGCAAAGCCGGGGTGAAATTCGGAATCGTTCCCACATCGCCCATGATCGACCTGGACGGGATCGCGGGCCGCGATCTCCTGAATCTGCCCCTCGAGGCCGCCTTTGCCGTGCGCGGCGGCCTGGACGAACAAACGGCCATTGAATCGATCACCATCACCGCGGCCGAACTCATCGGGGTCTCGAACCGCATCGGGTCGATCGAGGAGGGGAAGGACGCGGATCTGATCGTGCTCGACGGGGATCCTTTCGATTATCGGACGTTCGTGGACCTGACGTTCGTGAACGGGCGGCTCCTGTACGACAAGGAGAAGTCCCCCTATTTCTCGCATCTCAAGCGGAAATGAGCGCATCCCCCGCGAGGGTATAATGGGAACACCGTGAACCTGCTCAAGAAGGTGTACCTGACGATCGAGGGGTACGACCTCATCCGGCCGGGGGAGACCGTTCTCTGCGCCGTTTCCGGGGGCCCGGACTCCGTCGCGATGCTTCATCTGCTGCGCGAGGTGAACGAGGTCCAACAACCGGGATGGAAAATCCACGTCGGGCATGTGAATCACGGACTTCGCGGCAAGGCGGCGGACGAGGACGAGGAATTCGTCCGGCAGCTCGCGGAGCGCCTCCAGCTTCCCTTCCACTCCGCCAAGGTCGATGTGGTCGCGCTGCAGAAGGAGCGGAAGCTCTCCCCCGAGGAAGCGGCCCGGGATCTTCGACACGGATGGCTGTACGATACGGCACTCTCGGTTCCGGCGCAGAAGATCGCGATCGCGCACAACATGGACGACCAGGCGGAGACGATCCTGCATCGGATCATCCGGGGGACGGGCCTTCGCGGACTGAAGGGGATGGCCCCGATCCGGCTCCTCTCGAAAAAGCACGATCTCTTCGTGGTGCGCCCGCTCATCGAGGTCGAACGGTACGAGATCGAGACCTATCTGCGCGAGCGCGGAGTGGCCTACCGCACCGACCTCACGAATTTCGACACGTCGATCACGAGGAACAAGCTCCGGCACAAGCTCATCCCCATGGTCGAAAGCGAATTCAATCCGCGGGTGAAGTTTTCCCTCGTGAAACTGGGACAGACCGCGGGTTCCTTCTACATCCTCTTGCGGGAGATCGCCAACGAGGTGTACGAGAACACCAAGATGCTCTCCGGAGAGGACGAGATTTGTCTGTCCGTGGAGGAGTTCGGCAAGCTCCCGCCGGCGATCCAGACCCTGATCATCGACAAGGCGATCAGCTCGCTCCTCGGCCGACTTCCCAATCTGAACTTCGAGCATTACCTGGAGATCATTTCCCTGTGCGGAGAGCAGGGCTACGCGAAGGCGATTCGGCTTCCGAAGGGCCTCGAGGCTCGGAGGGAATCGTACGTCCTGAAGATCTACCGACCGAAAGAGGCCCCCCCTCCGCCGAAATTCGCTCGAAAGCGGCTCAAGGTGCCCGGCAAGACCGTCATTCCGAAGTTGAATCTCCAAATCGATGCCCAGGTGCTGGAGGGGAAGATCGTCGGACTCAAGGAGTACATCCGCAACAAGGACTACACCGAAGAAGTGATCGATCTCGAGAAAGTGAAGGGATCGCTCGTCGTCCGCCTCCGTCGCAACGGAGACATCTTCTGCCCCCTCGGCGCGAGAGGTAAGGTCAAGCTGAAGAAGTTCTTCATCGACAACAAGGTGCCGAAACCGGTTCGGGACCGCGTCCCGATCCTCACCGACGACGACAAGATCGTCTGGGTGGTGGGATATCGGATCGGGAACGACGTGAAGATCACCGACGATACCCTGAAGGCGCTGAAGCTGAAGATCAGCCGGATCGAAGAGGAGGGCGAGAAGGGGCCGGAGTGACGATGACCTCGGTCGCCGCCGTCATTCCCGCCTACAACGAATCCTCCTCCCTCCGGCGCGTGGTTTCCGGGGTCCGTCCGCACGTTCACCGGGTATACGTCGTGGACGACGGTTCGAGCGACGATGTCGGGCCCGTGGACGCCGTCGTCCTGCGGCACGAGCGCAATCGCGGAAAGGGCGCGGCGCTGCGGACGGGAATGTCGGCGGCGCTGGCCGCCGGGTTCGAGGCCGTGGTGACCTTGGACGGGGACGGCCAGCACGATCCGGACGCCGTCCCGGTTCTCCTCGAGGCGCTCTCCCGCGCGGATCTCGTCATCGGAAGCCGCTCGCGGTCCGGCACGATGCCTCCGTCGCGGAAGCTCTCCAACGGATTCAGCACCGTGCTCGTCTCCCTGCTCCTGCGGAGGCCGATTCGGGACGTACACTCAGGTTTTCGCGCGTACCGCGCTTCCCGGCTCCGCTCCGTCGAAATCCGTTCCCGTCGGTTCGAGGTCGAAGTAGAATTGCTTTTGAAGGCGGCGCAATCGGGCTGGCGTATCGTGCACGTCCCCGTTCCCACCCTGTACGGAACCGAGCGAAGCAAGATTTCGCCGGCCATGGACACGATGCGTTTCCTCCGGGCGGTCGCCCGGCACGGGCTCGGACTGGAATGGACTTGGACTCGTCACGCGATGGGATGGTTCGCGAGCAGCTCGAAGCGCGAGGCATCCGCGACCCGCGGGTACTAGCGGCCGCGCGGCGGATTCCTCGCCATCGCTTCGTGGCTCCCGAATGGGCCGATCGAGCCTATGAGGATCGGCCTCTCTCCATCGGGCACGGGCAGACGATCTCGCAGCCCTACATGGTCGCTTGTATGTCGGAGGCTCTCGAGCTTCGAGGGGGCGAGAAGGTGCTGGAAATCGGAACCGGCTCCGGATATCAGACGGCCGTGCTCTGCGAATTGGGGGCGCGGGTATTCTCGATCGAGAGAATCCCCGCGTTGGTTCGGGACGCTTCCGAAAGGCTGGCCGGGCTCGAATATGTTCCAACCTTGCGGGAGGGGGACGGATCGCTCGGCTGGCCGGAGGAGGCGCCCTTCGATCGGATCCTGGTGACGGCGGGTGCCCCGGAGCTTCCGATCACCCTGCTTCGGCAGCTCGCGGAGGGGGGATCGATGGTGATTCCCGTCGGGAGCGAGCTGGAGCAGGACTTGACCTTGGTGCGGCGGGAGGACGGGAGGGTCCGCAAGACGCGGATCTGTTCCTGCGTATTCGTGAAACTCGTGGGGCGGGAAGGCTGGGAATGAGAAGGATCCTCGCCGCCGCAATCCTGTGCGGCTTCACCTGCGGCCCCAAGCCGCCGCCGGAAGTGTCGTTCGAGTATCCGGAGCGCCTGGAGCGCGGAGGAAAGAAGCTCGAAGCGGCCGCGGAGTATGTGCGGGTCTGCCAGACCATCGCGCCCCGGGCGGACCTGCAGGCGGAGATCGCCCGGGCACGGATCTTTCGAAAGCTCTACGAATTGCGCCTTCCCGAATTGCTGGCCGCTCGGCCGGACTGGCGCCCGCGCTTCGTCGCGGTGCAGTCGCACTTGACCGATCCCTCGGGGAAGACCCTCCTGGCGGCCTCCGTCGAAGCCTACCTCAAGGTCCTCACGGGTCCGAGCGGAACGGGTCTTCGCGCGGAAGCGGCGGAGGTCTTGTCGACGGTGCTGGAGCGCCGAGCGGAAGGGGGGACGTTCCGTTCCCCGGATCCCTCGATCGAGCGGGCCCTGCTCTACGAAGCCGCGGCCGTCTTCGAGTACCGGCGCTCGGTTCTCTCTTCGAACAAGGGAAGGGAGCGGCTCATTCGCCTCGTTCGCTCGGCGGCGGACGAGTACGAAGATCTCTCCGATCAGGGCCGACCCCGGGAGTTTGCCCGCGAATCGTGGCGCGACCTGGCCGACCAGTACGAGGATCTTTCGATCGCGCTGGAGCGCGACAAGGAACTGCGAAGTCTGCCCCAAGACCTCGCTCGCCTCTCCGACTTCACTCTGGAACGACACTTCCGCGAGGCGATCCAGTGGGGGGACCGGGGAACGGTGGAGCGGACGAGCGGAGGCGACGTGCGCGAGGCGGAACGGAGTTACCGCACCTCGATGCGCCACTTCGTGATCGCGGAGGCGTGTATCGCGTTTCGCACGCCGGCGCAGGAAAACGCATTGAGCGCACGCATGGGGGTGTACAAGGCGTGGCGTTCCCTCTGCTTCGAAGAGCGGTAATCAGTCCAGCTTGCCCCAGCCCGCCGCGCCGGGGACGGCCGGGTAGATTCGGAAGGCCGGGAGGATGGGGACGGGCTGGACGCCGGGCACGATGACTTCATTGCCGGGGTCCCGGCGGTAGACCACGCCGGATTCGTTCGTGATGAACATGGCGCGGCCGGAGGTGCCGTACGCTTCCGCGTAGGAGATAAATCCGTAGCGAACCGAGTTGTGCACGGGACCCATGGGAACGTCGGTAACCTGGCGATAGTCTTGGTCGGGTTCGGGCTGCTGATCCTGGTCCAGAGCCATGATCCAGTAGCCGGCCTTGGTCGAGAGGGGGGGGAGCAGTCCGCTCATCAGGCCGTTGGCGCTCCCGGCCGGCATGGGATTCCCGTCTTGCTGCGCGACGGGGAGCTCGATCAGCTTGATCAGGTTTCCCGCGGGGTCGGTCAACCGATACATCCCCGAAACGTCTCCCGTCCAGAAGTCCTGGAGCAGGTTGTTGTCCCGGTCGTTGGTGCGGAAATCGTACTCCGACGTCGACAGGCTTCGAAGGCTCGTGCTGGCGCTGCGCTCGTTCGCATTGATCTGAGCGGAAAGCAGATTCGGCAGGGCGATGGCGGCGACGATGGCGATGATCGCGACGACGATCATGAGCTCGATGAGCGTGAATCCTCGGTGCATCCCAGTCCTCCCGCGCGAAAGGCCCCGGTCCTTTCGCAAGAACCGGGGCCTGGGTACTACCCGTTAGTCCATCTTGGACCAGCTGGCGGCGAGCGTGGCGTCGAGCGGCCAGTTGCCGTCGAAGACGCCGAGGTTCGGGGCCGGGGGCACGGCGCCTGCGACCAGGACGTCCGCGCCGAAGTCCCGCTTGAACATCGTGTTGCCTTCGTTGATGACGAACACCTTATTGCCGCTGGAGCCGTACGACTCGTACATCGCGGTCGCGCCGAAGCGCGAGGTGTTGTGCTTGGCTTCCACGGCGCCGCCCGTGTTTTGAGCGTACACGCCGTTGCCGCCGTTGGCCGTCGCCTGGAGATCTTCGACGAGCGCACGATACCAATAGCCTGCCTTCGCCGATTGGGTGCCGTACGTCGTGACCGGAGTGGCGTAGTTATTGACGCCGCCCGTCGTCAGGCCCACGCTCGGAAGAATGTCCGAGAGCGCGACGCTGACTTCGATAAGCTTGACGGGCGCCGGAACCGCGGCACCCGTGGACGAGTTGTCGATGCAGTACAGTCCCGCGAGGTCGCCCGTCCAGAAGTCCTGGACCTTGTTGTTGTCGCGATCGTTCGAGCGGAAGTCCGCCTGCGCGGTGGCGATAGTCTTGAGAGACCCGCTGCCGTTTCGCTCGTTCGACGCGCGCTGGGAATTCAAGAGACCCGGAATCGCGATGGCCGCGATGATGGCGATAATCGCGATAACGATCATGAGCTCGATCAGCGTGAAGCCTTTGTCCCTACGCATACTTGTCTCCAAAAAAAACGCATCCCGTTAGAATCGGACCGCACCCCGAAACGGCTTACCGTCACAAGCTTTCTCTCCGCTGGCGACCTCCTTCCGCCGCGCCTTCTCCTCATTGGGCACGCATACGTTATGCAAAGCACGTGCCACAGCCGGCCCAAGATGAAAGTGTAACATATTGATGGCGAAGGGTATGCGGTGAATAATTGATGGAGCATAATCGATGGTTAACGAAGTGACAAAAACCGTCAACATCTGGGCGTGAAGAGACGGAAATTGTCAGTCGATCCGCCGGCATCGCACGTGAGCATATCTTCGAGGGTAGAGGTCTGCAAGAAGAGCCGGGAGTCCAAGGGAGATGGGGTCTCCCTTGGACTCCGGAGGTTGCGGCTAGTCCATCTTGCTCCAACTGGCGGCGAGCGTGGCGTCGAGCGGCCAATTGCCGTCGAATACCGCGTTCGGCACCGGCGGAACGCCGCCCGCGACGAGTACGTCCTGACCGAAGTCGCGCTTGAACATCGTGTTGCCTTCGTTCACGATGAACAGCTTCGTACCGCTGCCTCCGTAGGTCTCGTAGAGGGCGCAGTGACCGAAGCGCGAGGTGTTGTGGACCATCGCTCCACTCGCATCCGTGTCCTGGCGGTAGAATCCCACTCCGCCATTGGCCGTGGCCTGGAGATCCTCGAGCATCGCCCCATACCAATAGCCGGCCTTGGCGGATTGCGTTCCGTAGGTGGTCACGGGCGTCGTGTAATTCCCGTTCGGGAGACTCCCGGTGGCCGGCATGAGATCGGCCAGCGCCACGCTCAGCTCGATGAGCTTGACGGGAGCCGGAACCGCGGCGCCCGTGGAGGCGTTGTCGATGCAATACAAGCCGGCCACGTCTCCCGTCCAGAAGTCCTGGACCCGATTGTTGTCCCGGTCGTTCGAGCGGAAATCGGCCTCCGCCGTCGCCAACGTCTTCAGCGAGGCGCTCGCGTTCCGCTCGTTCGACGCCCGCTGCGAGTTCAGGAGCCCGGGGATGGCGATCGCCGCCACGATGGCGATGATGGCGATCACGATCATGAGCTCGATCAACGTGAATCCCTGATCCCGATGCATGATCCGTCTCCTCTCAGAAAACCCCTGCCGACCCGGTTCGGTGCGCGATCCGAAACCATAGACTATGTATTCGCGCCGATGTTTCTCGAATTTGCCGGTCTCCTCGAATTTTTTCCGTAACCGTCAGGATCCGGCGGGGGTTGCAAATGGTTTCGGCCGTCCGTAGAGTGTATCCGCCATGAGGACCGTCGTCGTCGCCTCCGCGCGCCGGACCCCCATCGGGAGATTCCTTGGATCGCTCTCCGAAATCCCGGCCGCGGAGCTGGGATCCGTGGCCGCGCGAGCCGCCCTTCGGGATGCGGGCATGCCGTCCGTGGACGAGGTCGTCTTCGGACACGCCCGCCAGGCCGGGAATGGGCCGAACACGGCGCGCCAGATCGTTCGTCGGTGCGGACTCCCGGATGAGGTGCCGGCGTTCACGGTGAACCAGGCCTGCGCTTCCGGGATGAAGTCGATTCTCCTCGGCGCGCAAGCGATCGCCCTGGGCTCGGCCGACGTCGTGCTCGTGGGAGGCGTCGAGTCGATGAGCCGCACCCCATATTTCCTGGATCGCGCTCGCACCGGGTACCGCCTAGGTCATTCCGAACTCGTCGACGGAATGTACCGGGACGGATTCCTCTGCCCGCTCTGCGGCCAGCTCATGGGAGAAACGGCCGAGAATCTGGCCGACCGGTACGCGATCCCGCGCGAAGAGCAGGACCGCTTCGCCGTTCGGAGTCAGAATCGATGCGAATCGGCGCGGAAGGCCGGCCGGTTCGCCGAAGAGATCGAACCCGTTCGGGTGGGCGATCGTATCCTCGGGGCCGACGAGCATCCTCGAGACGGCGTCACCCTCGACTCCCTAGCAAAACTCCCGCCCGTCTTTCGCAAGGACGGCACGGTACACGCAGGCAACTCCAGCGGGATCACGGACGGCGGCGCCGCGTTGGTCCTCATGGCCGAGGAGAAGGCCGGCGGGATCCGACCTTTGGCTCGATTCGTCGCGGCAAGCTCGGCCGGAGTCGATCCGGCCGTCATGGGAATCGGCCCCGTGCCCGCCGTCCGGCGTCTCGAGCAATCGACCCGATGGCCGCTGGCATCGTTCGATCTGGTCGAAATCAACGAAGCCTTCGCCTCGCAAGTGCTCGCATGCGATCGGGAACTCCACTTCGATTGGGAGCGGACGAACGTCAACGGAGGCGCCATCGCCCTCGGCCATCCGATCGGGGCTACGGGAGCCCGGGTCGTCGTCACTCTGCTCCACGAGATGCGGCGCCGCGGAGTTCGCCGAGGCCTGGCGACCCTCTGCGTGAGCGGAGGGATGGGGATGGCGACGGCCTTCGAGGCCTGAATTTGGACTTCCGTGGACTCGCGTTGTAAGATACGCCACTCTTTTCTGGGGGACCTATGGACGTGGCGGGGAAGGCGGCCGACCCGGGGATCAAAACCGTGGGCGTCGTCGGCTGCGGACTCATGGGCTCCGGCATCGCGCAGGTCTGCGCCCAGAGAGGATTCGCGACATTCGTCCGGGAGGTGAATCCGGATCTGCTGTCCAAGGGAACGCAACGCCTTACGGGATTCCTGCAGCAGGGAGTCGCCCGTGGCAAGGTCACGTCCGAAGAGATGACCGCGACCCTCTCCCGACTTCGCTGGACGACGAAGGTGGAGGATCTCCGGGAGTGCGACATCGTCATCGAGGCGATCACCGAGAACCTCGACGCGAAGAGGGCCCTCTTCGTCGAGCTGGACCGTGTGCTCCCCTCCGATGCCGTCCTCGCGAGCAACACCTCGAGTATCTCCATCACGAGGATCGCTTCGGCGACGAAACGTCCCGGTCAGTGCATCGGGCTCCACTTCATGAATCCCGTGCCCGTGATGAAGCTCGTGGAAATCGTGCGACCCGAGGTGACGAGCCAGGGGACCTACGACCGGTGCAAGGCGTTCGCGGAGGCGCTCGGAAAAGTCACCGTGACCGCGAAGGACACGCCGGGCTTCATCGTCAATCTCCTTCTCGTTCCGTATCTGTGCGAGGCCGCGCGGGCGGTGGACCAGGGTCTGACGACTCCCCAGGATGTGGACACCGCGATGAAGCTCGGTTGCGGGATGCCGATGGGACCGATCGAACTCCTCGATTTCGTGGGGCTGGATACGACCCTCTACATCATGGATGTGCTGTTCGACGAGTTCCGGGATCCGAAGTACGCGGCGCCCCCGCTCCTCCGGCGGATGGTCGCCGCCGGATGGCACGGCAAGAAGGTCGGACGCGGTTTCTACACGTACGCGAACTAGCATGCTCTTCCTCACCCTCCTCTGGAGCCTTCAGGATTCGCCGAAGGACCCCGCCGTCGTCCTCCGGATCGAGCCCCTCGAACGCGTCTACCGCCCGGGAGAACCCATGGCGATGCGGTTTGTGGTGGAGAACGCCACCGATCGCGACGTGGAGCTCGAGGAGCCGATCGATTATTTGGAAGGGCTGCAGGTGCGGGATCCGGAAGCTCGGGTCGTCAAGACTCCCGCCCGCATCCGCGAGGTCAAACGGAAGCATCGCGTGGATGCGCGAGGGTTTTTCGGAAGGACCCTCGACATCTCCCGCATCCTCTCGGTTCCCGAGGATCGCGAGGGAGCGTACACTCTGCGGTGGCAATTTCAGGATCACGCCTCGGCCGAGGTGCGCGTCTTCGTCATTCGCGACTGGCTCGCAACGGTCGAAACGAGCGTAGGCAACATCGTCCTCGAGTTTCATCCCGAGTCCGCGCCGATGCACGTCCTGAATTTCCTTTCGTTGGCGCGCAAAGGGTACTACAAGGATTGCCGTTTCTACCGAGTGATCCCCGGATTCATGATGCAGGGAGGAGATCCCGAAAAGGCGGCGAAGCTTTCCCCCGTGACCGCGGAATTCAGCGATCGAAAGCACCTGGCCGGGACCCTCTCGATGGCCCGCGGGGCGGCCCCGAATACGGCCACGTCCGAATTCTTCATCTGTTTCGCCGCCTCGCCCCAACTGGATCGCGCCTATTCCGTCTTCGGAAGCGTAACGCAGGGGATGGAGTGCGTGCAGGCCATCGAGCGGGTCAAGACGGACCACAGCCCCTGTGCCAGTTGCGGTCAGACCTTGCCGTCCCGGGCTACGCAGCACTGCGGAGCGCACCATCAAGACCGTCCGATCAGTCCCGAGATCGTGATCAAGAACATCGCTCTATCTGTCCGTAAGAAACCGTGAGGAGGCTCGCATGAGGTGGTCCCTACCGATGTGGCTTGCCCTGGCCGTACCGCTCTCGGCCCAGGAGTCCGCGCCCAAGGATCCGCTGACCCTTACGGCGACCCTCGACAAGAAGGAGGCCGTGTTGGGGGATGAGGTGCAACTGGAAATCAAGCTCCAGAACACCGGAGAGAAGGACCTCGAGATTGCGGAGCTGATCTTCGAAAAACAGTCGCTCTCGTTCGAGATCACGATTCCCCTCGGGACGGGCGCGACGAAGAAGACCTTTGCCTGGTGGGTCGTTCGACCGGACCCTCAAGTCTCCAGCCGACTTCCGCTGCCTCGCATCACGCTGGCGAAGGGACAGACCCTCATCGCGGCGTATCGTCTTCCCACCCTTCGCGTCGGGGAGATGGAGATCGTCGCCAAGTACGGTGGCGGGGGCAAAGAGGTCAAGGCGGCTCCGGCGAAGGTGGAAGTCAAACCTAGCTCTCAAGGAAGCCGGCTCGCCGCGATCCTCGAGACCGAGAAGGGACGGATCGTCATCGACCTTCTCCCCGAGGAGGCTCCCGCGAACGTCATCAACTTCATCCAGCTGGCGCGGGCTCAGTTTTTCGACGGCCTTCTCTTCCACCGGGTGATCCGAGGGAATTGGGTGCAGACGGGATGTCCCTACGGACTGGGCATCGGCGGTCCCGGCTATGCGGTGCCCTCCGAGGCGAAAGGGACGGACGGGAAACCCCAGGACACCAAACACGATCCGGGGACCGTCTCGATGAGCGGCTTCGAGAAGACGGGCTTCAACGGCTCGCAGTTTTTCATGTGCCTCGGGAAACTCCCCGCGCTCGACGGAAAGTACACCGTGATCGGCAGAATCTCCGAAGAGGCGAGCCTGACGGTTCTCCAAACCCTCGGACGATCCGACACGGATCGGAACACCGATCGCCCGAAGGAGGATCTCGATCTCAAGAAGATCACGATCGTGGTGAAGTAGCGATGGACTTCGCGACTCTTCGCGTCGAGATTCGGGACGGGCTCGCCTTCCTCACGGTCAACCGTCCTGAAAAGATGAACGCGCTCAATTCGGCCGTCATCACGGATCTTCAGGCCGCGTTCGACGCATTCGCGCGCGATGCGAACGTGCGGGCGGTCGTGCTGACCGGCGCGGGAGACCGGGCCTTCATCGCGGGCGCGGACATCGCCGAGCTTGCGAAGTGCGGCACGGTGCAAGCGAGAGAACTGTCCCTCCAAGGCCAGCGGTTGACCGAGGCGATGGAAGGGCTCGGGAAGCCCGTCGTGGCCGCCATCAACGGATTTGCGCTGGGGGGCGGATGCGAGATCGCCATGGCCTGTACGGTGCGGTTGGCCGCCGAGGGCGCCAAGCTCGGCCAACCGGAGGTGAAGCTCGGCGTCCTCGCGGGATTCGGAGGAACGCAGCGATTGCCTCGCCTCATCGGAAAGGGAAGGGCGCTGGAGCTCCTATTGACGGGCGAGCCGATCGACGCGGCCGAGGCCTTCCGGTTGGGGCTCGTGAATCGTGTCGTCCCCCGGGACCGACTCCTCCCGGAAGCGGAGGCCCTGGCGCGCAAGATGATGGCGGCCGGTCCTCTCGCCGTCCGCATGACGCTGGAGGCCGTCCGGTTCGGCACGAACAGTCCGATCTCGGCAGGCTTGGCGCTCGAGAGCAGTCTCTTCGGCACCTGTTTCTCGACGAAGGACATGCGCGAAGGTACGGCCGCCTTCCTCGAGAAGAGGCCGGCGAGATTCACGGGGGAGTGACATGTCGGATGACGTGGTGATCGTAGAAGGCGCGAGAACGGCATGGGGGGAGTACGCGGGCACCCCGGGATTCGGACGGCTTCGCGACGTCACGGCCGTGGATTTGGCCGCGCACGCGGCTCGGGCGGCGCTCGCGAAAAGCGCCGTCAAGCCGGAGTGGATCGACCATGTGATCGTCGGGAATGCGATGCAGACGGGACCGGACGCGATCTACGGGGCGCGGCACGTCGCGCTCAAGTCGGGGTGTCGCATCGAAACCCCTGCCGTAACGGTGAACCGCCTCTGCGGATCGGGCATCGAGTCCGTCGCCCAGGGAGCGCGCCTGCTCCGCACGGGGGAGGCGACCTGGGTCCTGGCAGGGGGCATGGAGAACATGTCGCAGGCTCCTCACGTCGTTCGCGGCATGAGAGGCGAGCCGATCCGGTTCGGCGCGAATTTCAGGATCGAAGACGCCCTGTTCACGGGACTCTTGGATTCCTACTGCGGTCTCTACATGGCGCAGACCTCGGACAACGTCGCGAAGAAGTACGGGATCGCTCGCCAAGCGCAGGACGAATACGCCTACCGAAGCCACATGGAGGGCGTGCGGGCGGTGCGCGAGAACCTCTTCCGAGAAGAAATCGTGCCCGTTCCCGTCAAACGCAAGGGCGAAACGGTGGAGTTCGACTCCGACGACCACATCAAACCGGACACTTCCATCGAGAAACTCGCCTCGCTCTCGCCCGCCTTCGGCAAGGACGGTACGGTCACGGCGGGAAACGCGAGCGGAATCGTGGACGGGGCGGCTTGTCTCGTGCTGACCCTCGCGGGGCGAGCGCGAGAGGCGGGATCGAAACCCATCGGCAGGATCGTCTCCTCCGCATCCGTGGGAGTCCCGCCGGACATCATGGGCATCGGACCCGCTCCGGCGATTCGACGGGCTCTCGAGCTTGCGGGTCTCCAGCTCGAGGCCTTGGACGTCCTGGAAATCAACGAAGCCTTCGCAGGGCAATATCTCGCGGTCGAGAAGGAACTCGGGCTCGACCGGCGCCGGGTAAACGTCAACGGGGGATCCATCGCCCTGGGTCACCCCCTGGGGGCCACGGGTTCGCGGCTCCTCCTCACCGTCCTGTACGAGCTTCGCCGCCGCAAGAAGAAGCTGGGGGTGGCCTCCGCCTGTATCGGCGGCGGCCAGGGCATTGCGATGGTCGTCGAGTCTCTCGCGGCGTGATCCGGAGTCTCGCGCGGATCGATCTCGAGGCGCCTCTTCGAGTCGTATCCGGTTCCCGGCCGCTCCTGGCCCGCGTCGGCGCGCTCTACGAAATCCGGTACGACTCGCTCCTGGCTCTTCCGCTCCCTCACGAGGATTGCCTGCCTCTGGCCATGGACGGCTCGGGGCGTCTCCTGGCCTCACGAGAATCGGGCGACCGTCTGATCCGGCGATATCGGGGCGGGACGATGGATGCGACGTTTCCGCTGATCGTGGACGAGGTGCTCTCCCTCGCGGTGGACGGCGATCGCGTCATCGCCGTCAAACGCGACGGCACCGCGGTGGGATTCGGAGAAGACACCGTTCCGCAAGTCGACTTTGCTTGGAGGCTGGGCGCTCGATTTCGGTCGTGCGACGCTCGAGACGGCACGATTGCGCTTGCCGGCGCGGAGACCGTTCTCTGCGATTTCCAGGGAAGAGTGCTCGAGCGGATGCCGGGAGCTTCGAAAGGGAGATTCGCGCGGAACGGACTCTGGCGACTGGAGAATCGGTGGACGACGGAACACGGGACCCTCGACCCCGAGGCTCTGGGCCTGGCCATCGTCGACGATCTCGTGGGGGATTGGGCTGTCGGGGAAGCCCTGGTTCGATTCGAGTTTTAACGAACCGCTTCCGGATGGCTCACCGTCCCCGTCACCCGCGCCGGCGCGCGGGGACCCTGACCGAGTCGGGGGTCCAGGCCAACGAGGATGTCGAGCTCTCCCGTCAAAGCGACCCAACCCGCAACGAGAAGCGATCCCTCCGAAGCCTTTGCTTCCGAAGCGATGGTGAACTTTCCGCTTTCGAGGGTGAAGGATTCGGTGAGGGTATGAAAGCTCGTCGTGACGAGGTACGGAAGCCCCGCATGATCCCCGACTGCGTGCATCAAGCGACTCCGGTGGATCGCCGCGGAACTCAGATTGATCTGCCCCTGGCCGCGGAAGGCATCGAGCAGCGAACCGAGACTCCCGGCCGTGCCTTGCCCGTCGAGCCTGACCTGGAGCTTGCCCTTCTGAACGCCGCCATCCTCGACTTCGATCATCGGCTGCAGATTCCGAATGGACTTCACTACGAACTGATTGACGTCGACGTCGTCGCATCCCAAAGAAATTCGGCCGTTGGCTTCCGACTTTCGGATCTCGAGTTTCCCGCGGGCGGAAACCGTTCCGTCGTTCAGCTTGGCCGAGAAGGCCGAGACCGTGAGATCCACGTGATCTCGGCGGGCATCCAGCTCCCCAGCGGCCTGGATGTCGTCGATGCGCACGGGGTTTCCGAAGGAGGGGTTGTCGATGAGCACGCTGCCGCGCTCGACGACGAATCCGTAGAGCTGCAACGACTGGAACCGCCCTCGGGCCAAACTCGGCGAGGCGGGAGGGATCGCCCGCGGCGGGGCCGTCTCCTCGCGCCACTTCATTTCCATCGTCGGCCGGCGGAGAATGGCCGTTCCCTTCGGATGACGCGAGAGGAGTTCCGAGGACTTGATCTTGAGCTGAACCTCGGAAGCGGTCCAGCGCGCCTGCATGTCGCCGAAGTCCATGGGTCCGGTTCGGACGTCATGGGCGGTGATCCCCTCGCTCCACGAAAACTCCATCCGCTGGATGTTCACGGGCATGCCAAGGGCCTTGGAAGCTTCGCGCTCGGCGCGAGTCTTGGCCCACTCCGTCCGACCGACCTTGGGAGCGCCGAGATAGACGATCGGCACCGCGAGAACGAGGAACACGAGGAGGCCGACGAAGAAACGCTTTGCCCAGCGGCGGAGGGGACAGCAGGATTTTCGGCCGTCGCAGCGCTTCATCGGGACCTCCTTCGTTCGTCTGTGGGAAGTATACCATTAGGACGAACGGCGGCCGGGATTCTTGCACCAGAGATGATCTCTTGAAGCCGCCAAGGGCGACCTCTACAATCGTCCGCGCCATGACGGTTCGGGTTCGATTCGCTCCCAGTCCCACGGGCGATCTTCACATCGGAGGCGTCCGGACGGCCCTCTACAATTTCCTCTTCGCCCGGCATGAAAAGGGCACGTTCGTGCTCCGAATCGAGGACACGGACCAGAAGAGGAATCGGGAGGAGTCCCTCGCCTCCATCAAAGACGGACTCTCCTGGTGCGGATTGACGTGGGACGAGGGGCCGCATTATCAAAGCCTCCGATTGGACCGGTACCGGGAATGCGCCAAGATCCTCGAGGACCAAGGACGGGCGTACTGGAACACGGACCCGGAGAAGGGGCGGGCCCTGTACTTCAAGATCGATCGGGAGAAGATCGTATGGGACGATCTCATCCACGAAACCAGCGCGATGGACACCTCGGCGGACCCCGACCTCGTCGTACTCAAGTCCGACGGCTTCCCGACGTACAATTTCGCGGTCGTGGTGGACGACCACGACATGGGCATCACGCACGTCTTGCGCGGGGACGAGCACTACTCCAACACCCCGAAGCAACTTTCCCTCTACCGCTCCTTCGGCTGGACGCCGCCGCGGTTCGGCCACATGCCGCTCATCTTCGCCCCGGACGGAACGAAGCTGTCGAAGCGCGAGACGGAGAAATATCGCACGATGGGATTGCCCGTCACCGTGAACGAGTGCCGGCTCCTGGGATACCTTCCGGAAGCGATCGTCAATTTCGTGGCCCTCCTGGGTTGGTCCCCCGGGAACGATGTGGAGTTGATGACCCTCGACGGGATGGTCGCGGCCTTCACCGCCGATCGCATCGGCGACACGCCCGCCCGCTTCCTCGTCGACAAGCTGTTGTGGATGAACGGACAGTATCTCCGGAAGGCGCCGTTGGAACGAGTGATCGAACTGTGTCGTCCGTACCTGGCGTCGGCGTACGATCTCTCGGGCTTCTCCGAGGAGAGGATCCGCGACGCGATCGGACAGCAGAAGGATCGCATCCGGCGCCTCGA
>Ga0114945_10000786_pt1 | contig 20185 bp, 26 predicted proteins | sample OV2TP3_FD_87194 | JGI IMG/M metagenome (GOLD analysis project Ga0114945, IMG submission 87194) | Hot spring microbial communities from Beatty, Nevada to study Microbial Dark Matter (Phase II) - OV2 TP3 | ecosystem: Environmental > Aquatic > Thermal springs > Hot (42-90C) | place: USA: Beatty...
AACTGCAGACCTGTAATGCCGACTGCAGCAAGGACAGACGCGTTATGCACAACAAGCGTTTTTATTCCCATCTTTTTGGCCCTTAAGTACAAATCCATATGCGTTGTTGCAGAAAAAACATCCCCAACAACAAGGAAAGCAACTTCTTTTGCCTTTGCATCTTTTAATATAGTTTTTTCAGCTTCATTTTCAACTAAATTCCTGTCTGCAAAAATTATTTTTTTGCCATATAGCTGCTCAAGGTAGCTTAGGTTGCAGTTTAGCTTAGAAGTATAATTCTCCAAATAAACAAAATCTGCTTTTTTTACAAGCTCAAGGCCTTTTATGCTTATGTCTTTTTCGTCATTAAGGCCTATGCCTATGAAGTAGAGGGTCATGATAAGGGGGAACAAAGCTGGGTTTATAATATTAATCCTAATCAGCGTTATTTCATTAAATAAAGTTTTTTCATACTCTTATAGTTTAACTCCGTGATGCCCTTTTAAGAAACCTTTTTTTGAAGTCTTTCCACTTAACCTTATCAAAACCCTTATATTTTTTCTGTATATTGTATTTAAGCCCATAAGCATCTTTCCTAAAAATTTCTCTAAACATCCCCTCCAGTTCTCTAATTTGAGGTTCGTCGATATAGTCAAAAACCTTGAATATGGAGAAATGAGTCCATTCTTTAAATTTGCTTTTAAGATGATCTCTTTCAAAACGGCCGCCCAACATACCAGTATCAGACATACCAATATAAACAACATTGTATCTATCTCCCTCTTTTTGATATAGGACATAGATGCCCCTAATACCATGGCCAATTTTTTCATAAGCCAACTCAAAATCCCCCCTATCAATATGTTCCCATATCTTTTCAATTATTTTTTCCATTAGGATAGCCAATAAAATTTTAATTTAAATATTTAATTATGCTGGACTATCCATTTCAACATAGAAAAAAAGAAATATAAGCACCATTTCCTTGTTTCCATGAAACTCTACGGAAAAGAGGATTCTCGTTTTGGGGACATGGGTGATTTCACGGGAAATGCCATTATCCCATTGGATTACAATTCAGTAGTCCCATTATTGCAACGAAAGCCAGAAAAAGTGTTTTCAATATGCGAAACATCATTCAATATTCTTTTCAATATTTTTCTCAAAAAAACAACAAAACAAGATAGGAATTGTGATCTTCTAATGCTAATGAGGGTTAAGAATAGCACTAATGGTAGAAAGGCAGCAGAAATGGGGGGTAAAATCCTCAGTAAAATGGATAAGGGTAGCTTAGTAGTATGGGCGGCTCAGGAATATGATATGTTCAGGTTTGATTTTTATTTTTATACCAGACCAAAGGTTAAGACAATGGAAAGGCCAGATCTTCTAAAAAAATTAAGAAAATCATTAAGGAAGTATAGGACATCAAAACCAGCTAAACCAGTATACTAAAACCTATACTTTACACCCTAGAAATCTTTAAATATCACTTTAATCATTTAAATATAATTTAAGAAAATCCAAATTGAGTTTTTTTGGCGAAAAACTCGGTTAAACAGCTTTTTTTGGCGAAAAAGCGTGTTTGTTTGGCGTATTTTAGGTATAAAACAAATTTTTAGTACTTGAATCTTTATAAAAAGTCATTTGTTGGCGCAAACAACTTTTTTCTACGGAATTGAATGTACTCAACTCCAATATAAATATTTTGGTACTCTGATATTTGTGTTGGAAAGTATACTTCAAAAACCACAAATACGAGGGGTGAAAAAATGGATTTTTTGGTGGAGAACGCAATAAAGGCTAGTGAGGAGAATAAGGTAGGGGAGCTACAGGTAGGACAGGCAAAGATAAGAGTTATAGGCGTAGGGGGCGCTGGCAACAATATGGTTGGCTGGCTTTATAACAAAGGCATTAAAGGCGCTGAGATAATAGCGTGCAACACTGACCAGCAGCACTTGAATATGGTAGATGCAGACAGGAAGTTCCTGCTGGGCAAGGGTGTAACAAGAGGCTTAGGCTGTGGGGGCTTTCCGGAAAAGGGAGCTGAAAGCGCAAAAGAAAGTCTGCAAGAGGTAAAGCAATGTTTAAAGGAAAGTGATATGGTATTTGTATGCGCTGGAATGGGCGGCGGAACAGGAACAGGAGGAGCACCAGTAGTTGCTCAAGTAGCTCGCGATACAGGCGCTATTGTAATAGGTACTGTAACCATGCCATTCAAGATTGAGAGAGCAAGGGTAGAGAAAGCGGAATTCGGATTAGAGCAGCTAAGGGAAGTTTCTGATACAGTTATTGTTATAGACAACAACAGGCTTGTAAAAATAGCCGGAAATTTGCCGTTGCAGCAGGCTTTTGCTGTTGCCAATGAGCTTGTTGCAACAATGATAAAAGGCATTGTGGAAACAATTGCCCTGCCTAGTTTAGTTAATCTGGATTACGCGGATGTAAGGGCCATAATGAAGAATGGAGGGGTAGCAGCAATTGGTGTAGGAGCTTCAGACACAACAAACAGGGTAGAAGAGGCTGTAAAGGGAGCTTTGCAGAACCCGCTGCTTGACATAAACTACAAGGGAGCCACAGGAGCTCTGCTCCACATAATCGGAGGCCCAGATATGACCCTTGATGAAATAAACAAGATAGGGGAACTAGTGACCGAAAATCTTGATTCGGATGCAAATGTCATATGGGGCGCTAGAGTTACAGATGACATGAAAGGAAAGATTACTGTAATGACAATTGTTACAGGAGTCAAAAGCCCATGGATTTTGGGAAAACCAAGAGCAATGGAAACGAGCCCAGAGGTTCGGCAGATTAGCGATGAGCTTGGCATAGAAATCTTAGATGAATGATCACCCTTTAGTCTTTGTGGTGGCACCTGAAAAGGTGTTTGTTTCTATGCCTCCATTATTAAAAACCACCCCCAACGTTTTCAATTTTGGAGGCATTTAGTCCCTCGCAAGAGGGATTCTTTTTTTTTGAAGAAGGGAGATTGAGTTAGAACAATCTTTTATCTTGAGAGCTTATATTCTTTTAACGTTAAAATAATTTACCCCTTCCATGCCAGATTGTAAAATTAATCCTAGAATACTTGGTGGAATGGATAGTAATTCTATACCTATCCGTTTAATTAGTGGCGTATTGGGAGTTGTATTAGTTTGGTCTTTTAGTTCTTGTGAATCTAATAAATCGAAATGCATTCCCCTATTTTGTTCATAAAGATAATCCTCACCTTCTAAAGGATTGTGAAAAGAATCTGCCCTTGCACTAAGAAATTCAGCTACTCTTTTCCTCATATGCCAGCCAATCTTCCACTCATTGTCAGAACCATGAATAATCCCATAAATGTAATAAATAACTCCATCAGATTCTACTTCTATTGTTGGTAAGTTAATTATTACCTTTGAGAGGTTCTAACGCATCGATATCTCTCAAGGCAACAATTTTTTTCCATTCTTTATTGAGATATTCAATATACTCATCAAGTGTTCTGAATCTAACCCCAAATTCGTTCAGTCTCCCTTCTAAATCTATTAAAGAATCTGATTTTTCGATTAATTGAACTAAATCAGGTTTCATAATAAGGAGTAATAAGGAATAATTTAAAAATAATTCCAAATCATAAATCTTTAGAATTATTTATTACTTCTTCCCCAGCTTCCTCTCAACATGCTCCTTAATCTTTTTGCCTGCCTTTTTTATGAATTTATGGCCCTCATCCACCATCCTTTTGTTGTAAAGGCTCCACCATCCTAAATGGGACTTCGGAGGCTCTATTCTTCCCCACCATTTCTCGAAAAAAACCATGTGCTCTATCCTGTATTTTGGGGGTGATTCAGGATGCTCGTCAGCGTAGCCTATAACAACAACAGCTTCTACAATTTTCTCTTCTGTAAGATTCAAGATGCGGAATATTTCATCTTCGTCAAAAGCGCCAACCCAGCACGCTCCCAAACCAAGGCTATGGGCTGTAAGCAAAATGTTCTGAATGGCTGCACCGCAAGCTTGTTGAGTGTATAATCTTGCGCCCCTTGTGCCGTAATACATCCTGGCTTTTTCAGGTTCTGCAACAACAACAATATAAACAGGCGCTTGTTCCATCCAGTCCTGCTGCAGGCATGCTTTTGCTATGGCTTTTCTTTTTGCATCGCTCTTTACAACAATAAATTTCCAGTTCTGCAAATTGCCAGCAGAAGGAGCATATTTGCCAGCCTGCATTATAGTTATTACATTGTCCCAAGGCACCTGCTTGTCCTTGAACTTCCTGATGCTTCTCCTTGCCCTTATTGCATCGAATACGTCCATACCTTTGCCATTGAATTAATTATTAATAAATTTATTGTTTTGTTATCAGCTTTTCAGAACAGAGCTTATGATGCTATAAACTTCAGGGTATTTGTCTATGTCAAGAATCTGTGTATGCAATGGCTTTGAAACGCCTTCGCAAGTTCCGTTAATGTAATAATTTTGCTCGTATTCCAGTCCTGCATTTTCCTTTGTTACTATTCCATCCCCTTCCTTTCCATCCATATTGCAGCCAACTCCAATTATATTATGGATCTTAACATTTTTAGGGACTTTAAGAGGGTCATTCAGCTTTTTTATGAAGATGCTGCTTTCGGACATGTCATTGCATTCCTTCTTTTCCCCTAGCAAAGGGCAGTAGCTGCTTGTTTTTCCAGAAATTCCTTTGTTTGGAGCCGCAATAAGTATGAGCTTATCTACGGAATCGGTACCGAATATCTGGATGTAGCTTCTAGCAACCAAAGAACCCATGCTATGCGATATGATGCTTACTTTATCTCGGCCTGTCCTGAATTTAAGCAGGTCTATGAGCTCTTTCAGCCTTATGGCATAAGTTTCTATGTTTTCGCTTTTTTGCGTTGTTATGGAATATCCTCCTATGTTATAGTAGCTTACAAGGTAGTAGCTTCCCTTTACGGATATCGGCTTTGACGACAAGCCCCATTCACCTTCGTTTATCTCGGAATAATCCGAAACAGGGGTTATTGCCCCTACGCTTATGTATCCGTCTTCCTGGAGGCTTGCCTGTATTTTATTGAATGCGTCAAGGGAAAAATCAGGGCTGTTGTCTTTGTTCAGGGAATGACCGTGCAAAAACAAGACCGGGTAAAGCAAAGGATCGCTTTTGCATTCTTCCTGGGTGCAACATCTTCTACATTCCCCAAAAACGCAGCAAACCGGGTAATTTGGGGTCAATTCTATTTCAATCCTAGAAGTAAAGTTTTCCTTTTGTATGTCGGGGATTTCACTTATATCAATTTTGGTGCCGTAATGCAAGGAAATATTGAATTCATCATTTCTTTTGCAGTAATCATCAAAATAATTTTTTGAGCCATTTGACAGATTAAGCTGAATTAATGACAAGGCTTCATTTTCTGACAGGCTACCATAGTCTATTTCTTCAGAAATATTTGAGCTGAAACGGCTGATGTTTATCAGAATATTTAAAGGGCCTTTTGTTTCATTGCTTGCGTTTATGCTTCCTATCTCATTGAAAATACCTTTTTTCAGGATATCTGTTTTTTTGCTCTTTGCATTTTCCAGAATATTTGCTATTTCTTCATAATTGTAGTTTTTCATCAGTTCCATAGATTTATTGTTTTCATCATCATGGACATTTTTTATTGCTTCAAATGACGAGCAGATATTGCCGATTTTATCATAATTGACAAGCAAAGAATTAAAGATAACAGCAGGAAAGCCTGTTTTATTCATGCATACGCCCTTTATACTGCACAACAGCCCATTTTCCAGATTTATGTGATAATATCCGCTGAGGTAAGCTAACAGGAAGTGGTTTTTTAAATCTTCTTCAAAGCTTTCAAGCAATGATTTTATTTTTCCAAAATCGTCTTCCAGCGAATCATAGCTTACAAAAGAATTGGCATTAATCCGGGATTTTAGTTCTTTTAACTTCCCAAGCAATATTTTATGTTTGGGGATAAGGCTGCTGTTTATTTTTCCAAGAAAAAGCATGGTAGTGTTATCATTCCTTAGCTCATTATCAATTTTATTAATTTCCATAGCTATTGTGTTGTGCATTCTTAGGGTATCATCAATTTTTGAGTTTAATTCAGATATTTTCTGATTTGCGTCTAATATCCTGGCATCGAAGCTTTTGTTAAATAAGTTTGATAGCAGCAGGTAATCCTCTTCCGACCATACTCTCCCCAGGTTCTCAAACTCCAGGACTATAGCACTATACTGGTTGTTTAGTATTTCTTTCTCGTCCTCAATGTCATTGAGGTTTATACTATGGCCCAGCTCAAAAAACCTGCTGTTGAGCTCCTGCATCCTTATGTCAATTGCACCTAGATAGCTGATCAATTGGGTTATGTTGTCCTTAAGAGTATCTTTCAAAAAACGCTCGTAATCGGAAATGTCATAATTCAACGTTACAAATGCAGATCTTCTCCTCTTGCTTTCATCGGTAGGGCAGAAAAAAGTCCTTATGTTGCTGCACTGGACGCTGAAGCTGTAAATCTTCTGCCCGCTGCCTGTCCTGCCGGCAGAAAGCTGGAATTCTTTTTCAAATTTTTTTCCTGTTCCACTGCCCGCAAATACCCCCTTATCAACAAAAGATTTTTCTGATAGGTCGGTAAATTCATAGCTGCATCTGGCGTCGCAAAAAAAATTGTTTCCTATTTCAACGCTGAAAGTCACATTAGGCTTTTCCCCGTAATGTACTGAGAAAGACATATCCTGAGGCTCAAGAGCCAACACAAGATCGTCTGTTGTGAGAAAATGGAAATTAATCCATGCCCTGTACAATAAGAATAAAGTCAGGAATAATATAGCTATAGATGCAATTATTATTAATTTTTTATTGCTTATGAAAAATTTCTTAAGGCTATTTTTGCCTACTTTCCTCTTTTCATATTTAGCTTTTTTTACAGCCCTTTTTTTCATTTTAACCAATGAAGCATTCTGAATTTAAATGCTTTTTCTGCATCACCAATTAATTTGATGGTAATCTTCTTTTTTATCTTGCCTTTGTATACCCTCATCTAACAACCAATCCCTGCATTTTTTTAAGCTTGCTCTGCGGCTTGAATGCCCAAAGCACTTTATCATCATGAACTATAATCTTGCCGCTGTATTCAAGATAATCAATGACGGCCATCAAAGTCTGATGCATTACTTGTTTTGGAAGCATTCTTTTGAGTTTTCCGATAGTTAACACTTCTTCTGCTTTGCTTAAAGTGCCTTCTACCATCAAGACAGTGTTAAGCGTCGGGCTCCTTTGTTCGCTATATTCCTATTCTTAAGCCTTAGCAGAATCCCTAAGCAATTTTTTGAATTTTGGATTTTCGTTGAAGGTCCATAGGACTCCTTTTTCGCCGTTCAAAACCTTGCCGCTTTCCTCCAGGTAATCAATAATGGCATTAAGCGTCTGCCTCATTATCTTTTTAGGCAGTCTTCTCATTATCTCATTCTTGCTTATGGGTTCGTCTGCTCCCTTAAGAACATTTTCAACTTCTAATATGGTTCTTAGGTTTGGGTAATGTATTAAAGTTTCAGTTTCCATTGTTAATCACCTATATATACTTATATACTATATGGATTTATATATAAACCTTTTGATTTCCGAGGCTCTTATTCTTGGTGTACTTTTTGAATAGGTTTTAAAGTTAAAAATAAATTTCTGCAAAGCAGGGTAAATATTAGAGAAAACGGGCATATTAATCTCTTTAAAATTGAACTAATCAGTATTTTAAATTACATTAGTCTTTATGAATACAGGCTTTTTACAAGGAAAACTAATTTTTGCCAAAGGTAAGTGTACCATCCGCTCCTATAATAATTAGTTTAACCTCGTGGCTGAGGCTTATCAGTTGATTAGTGGCTTCCTCTAACTTTGCTCTTTCGTTAAGAATTTCTATATTGGTAAATACCAAAGCCACACCTCTTTTTATATTTACGTTACTCGCTTTATCTCGAACAGATTCTTGTAACTCCTGAATATCAGAAAGTACCGAATTCTTTGTTTTCTTCATTTGTTCTACTAAGGTATTAAGATTATCACCCTGTATTTTTTTTATTTCACAAGCTATTGAGACTTTATCATCATCATCTCTATTTGTATAGATGGAAATATCATGTCTATTGGGAGTTTCTACTTCTACTTTGGGTTTCTGGTCTATATTAAGTTCATACCAATCTCCAAACTTCTCTTTTAAGATATAGTAGAATAGGTACTGAATAGCTTTTTCCTCAACCACAACATAATTAGTTGGATGCTTGCGAAAATTTTCTGAGAATTCATTTAGAGCACTATTGAATTTTTGCCAGTCTTCATCAATGTTTATTGTATCATTATTCTCTGGACTTATCAGGGGGCTACCTTTTTTGATTGCATTTTTTAAAATATATTGAAATGCTTCTTCTTCCTGTACCTCTAAACTAGTTAATCTTCCTCTGGACTTACTCTGGAAATATCTACCAAGAGTCTCAAAAGACTGAGTATTACCAAACAACCCAAGATTTTTTAGTTCGTAAAAATTTTTTTTGGTAACTTCGAAGGAAATTTTTTGCAAGTTATCTTTAAAACGTATAACAAGCCTATCTGGGGTTATTTGGATGGAATTCCTTAACTCAATAAAATTTTCAAGTTGATTTGCTTTTATTGGTATTGCAGCAACCTCAGCAATGAAGCAGAATTCTTTCTTAGAAGTATCAAAGAAAAGAACTATATCCCCATCCTTGACTGATAGTTGTTTGATTTTCTCGTTAGCTGTAGGAGCATCGTCTCCTCTCCACCACACTTTATGTTGGATAACATTTTCATTTATAGATTCATAACCACTAGAACTCATTAAAAAATATCTTTTATTTTCCATTTTTATACCTCCATTTATTTTTTAACCCTCTTCCCTTTCTTAATCATCAAAATCCTCTTCTCAAACTCCTCTTTATCCTTCAATAAGCCATTCAATTTTCTTTTTATATATTCCTTTGCATCTGTGTCCCATTCAGCCAGCATCATTCGCCTAAACTCATCATCGCCATAAATAGTTGTGATTTCTTTATTAATGTAAACTCTTTTCTCTTTTCTTGGAGATTCTTTAACTTGTTTTGTATAAACAATATTAAGTTTTTCCAATTTATCAACTTGCTTAAATGTAGCGGAATATTGGTTTGAGGTTCTCTTTAAAAGCCTGTTTAATTCATAGATGGTAGGATGATTTCCTTTCAAATCTTCAAGATACAGTGTTATAAGCAATTCAGTAACTTTTTCAATATACAGATAATTATTAAGCCTCTCAAAAAACTCCCTGTCAGATATTGTTTTCTTCTCAGTAGGTCTTTTGAAGATATCCCTGTGCTTGATATAATATTCATCCGAGTAGTTAATTATGTCTATCTGCTTGGCCATATATTCCATAATAACCAGTTTCAATGGCTCTTTGTTCTCTATGAATTTGAGCAGCTTTCCCATGTTATATGCTCATAAGGAATATATATTTAAAATTAACGCAGAAATGAGGAATATATTGCTGAAAATGGCGTAAAGATATTATAATGCCTAAATTGGAAATCATGGTATGGAATACGGATATGCAATTTTGAAGGAACAGGAAGGAAAAATTAACGAAAAAATAGCTAAAGAGGTAAAAGCCTTATTCAAGCCATATGAAGACTCTATTGAAGGAACCGAAGGATTATACAAACTTGAAGTTCTCGCTATGCAAGCAGGCTCTATAAATTTAAAGATAGATGATAACGTTCTAAGATTTTTTCAAATATACCGGGAAATTGTGATAAATAGGATATGCAGGAAGATAAGATTACACTATAAAAAAGATAGAAATCCTGACTTCTCACTTCAAGATGTAGAAGCAATTATGAAAGAAAACGGAATATGCCAAGATTTTAGGAATGTAATAATGAATGCAATTACTACACCAATGGTAGCCAATCTGGGTTTAAGAGATTGTTATATGGCCTTTAAACATTGCACTAAAATAACCTCGTTTAAGATGAATTGCAGCCATAGCCTCCCAGCTAAAATAAAATCAAAGTTCACTAAAGCCAGAAGCGCTGTAATAGTTATATATGGCACACACAAAACAACGCTGGAGCAATTGCATAATTATTGGAAACTAATTGCAGATAGATTAGCTGAGAATATACCAATTGGATTTTCTTTTAATGTTAAAAGTAAATTGAAAAAAGAAAAAATGTACGCTCTTATTGGATATTGAAAATGGCAAAAAAAGAAGTAACGGTCCTATGCGAGTACTGCCATAAACCCTATAAAAAGGCAAAAGTTGCTAAGTCTGATAATGCCCTTGGCTACGTAGGAGGTTACTGCAATAAATGCTCTAAAATTACAAATAAAATAACTGATGTTAAAAAGGTAGATGCACTATTCAAAGTTAAAAAAGGAGACAAAGTCATTTTAATTAACGGCAAATTTAAATTTGAGATTTGGGATTATGAGTTCCCTTCTAATGAGTATACAATTAAGCTCTATAAAAAGCATAAAGATAGGATAAAAAATGGCAAAAAAAGAAGTTGATATAATCTATGAGAAATGTAAAAAAATTTATTCTAAAGGTATACTTGAACCTAAAGATGCGAAAGACTATAAAGAAAATTATGCTTATGGCATATGCAAGAAATGTTCAAAAAAGGATTAAAAAGAAAAACAAGAAACTCGAGAAGATAAGTATAATAATACTTTTTTCAATGGGTTTTCTAACTTTGCTGTTGGCATTTTATGGTTTATTCTCTTATGCAATTAAAAATTATCCATTAGAAAGGGCTATTAAAAACTGGGACAAAATGAATGATAGCCAAGAGTTTCTTATGGTAAACTTAATTGATGAAAATAGAGGAATTGCTTTTGTCAATTATAACTGTAAAAGCGGGAAGATATTGAAAGGTGTAAAGAAGTGCAATGGAGAATATTATATTTTTATCAACAAAATAAATGATGAATGGATTGTAAATGAAAGTTCTAAAACTATAATCTGGTAAAAATACATTGAGTTAGCCCCGATTTCTACCGTCTTTAAAACAGTCTATGAAAAAGTTAGGCTGGAGTAAAACTAGAATTTCGCAACAACCCTCATGATTGTATCGACATGTTTTTAAAGTTCCTGTCATTAGATTTTGCTATGCACTACTCAAAGCTTGTTGAAGTTTATGAAAAGGTTGAGCCTGCAAAGAGGCTTGAGCAGACATATATCATTTCAGAATTTCTTAAGGGGGTAAGCCTGGAGGATTTAGGGGATACTATCCTGCTGATAGAAGGCCGCATTTTTCCAAGATGGGATGAAAGGGAGATAGGCATAGCATCCAAGCTTATGCTCAAGGCGATAAGCCTAGCGTCTGGGGAAACTAAAGAAAAAATAATTTCTGAGTGGAAGAAAACCGGGGATTTGGGAACAGTATGCTGCAATTTCATTAAAAAAAAGAAGCAGTTTACCTTGGGAACGCAGGACCTTACTGCAAAAAAAGTCCTAAAGAATCTAAGGGAGTTAGCAACTATTGAAGGCCATGGCTCTGTAGACAGGAAGATGCAGCTAGTGGCAGAGCTTTTGACCTCTGCAAAGCCAAATGAGGCAAAGTATATTGCAAGGACAATACTGGATGATATGCGGATAGGCGTGGGAGAGGGTACCATAAGAGATGCTATAGTCTGGGCATTTTTCGGCAAAGAGCTGGAAATGTCATACAATAAAGAAGAGAATAAGATTGAGATAAAAGGCAGGGAAAAATACAATGAGTATGCAGATGCGGTGCAAAGGGCTTACGACATAACAAATGACTTTGCGCCTGTGGCAGAGGCTGCAAAAAAGCATGGACTTAGTGGCCTTGAAGAAGTAAGCATAAGGACAGGAATACCATTAAAGGTAATGCTTGCCCTGAAAGTTGAGGACATTGACGAGGGCTTTGAAAGGTGCGGAAAGCCGGCAGAGTTTGAGTTCAAATATGACGGAATGAGGATGCAGCTGCATAAAAATGGCAATGATGTAAAAATATTTACAAGAAGGCTGGAAAATGTCACGAACCAGTTTCCAGAAGTTGTTGATTATGTAAAAAGATACGTGGATGAAAAAGAAGTTATTCTTGATTCAGAAGCGGTAGGGTACAGCAGGAAAACAGGTAAGTATCTTCCTTTCCAGAATATCTCGCAAAGAATAAAACGGAAGTACGGCATTGAGAAGATGTCAGAGGAAACGCCTGTAGAGGTAAATGTGTTTGACATAATAAGCTATAACGGAAGAAGCGTTGTAAACGAAACTTTTGAGGAGAGGAAGAGAATAATAAAGAAAATAGTGAAAAATGTTCCCAAGAAAATCAAGGCTGCAGAAAGCATTGTAACCTCAGATAAAAAAGAAGTCGAGGACTTCTACAAGAAGGCTGTTGACTCCGGAAACGAGGGCTTAATGATAAAGAAGCTTGATGCGCCCTACAAGCCTGGTGGAAGGGTAGGTTTCATGGTCAAGCTCAAGGGGACAAAGGAAAACCTTGACCTTGTTGTTGTAAAGGCTGAATGGGGCCAGGGAAAAAGGTCAAAGTGGCTGAGCAGCTATACACTGGCATGCAAACATGATGATAAATTCCTTGAAGTGGGAAAGGCAAGCACGGGATTAAAGGAAAAAAGGGAAGAGGGGCTGAGCTTTGCGGAGATGACATACCTGCTAAAGCCGCTGATAAAAAAAGAGGAGGGAAAAGAGGCAGAAGTAAAGCCTAAGATTGTGATTGAGGTTGGCTATGAAGAGATACAGAAAAGCCCGACTTATAGTTCCGGTTATGCCCTGAGATTTCCCAGAGTCCTAAGATTAAGGGATGACAAGGGAATTGAGGATGCTGCTACTTTGAAAATGGTAGAGGCTTTTTACAAGGAACAAAAGAAAAAATAGTTCTGTCGGATAATCTTGTTTTTATCATCAAAAAAAACTTTGATGTAGACTAACCTAAAATCATCATTCCACCCTATGTCACTAAAATAATCTCTATCTTCTTTATCCGGAGAGAATACCCTCATATATTTTCTTTTAGCTTCTTTGGCATTTGTTAGAGAAGTGTATTATATTCATTTTTAGCAATGAACTCCGGGTTAAGGATAACCATATGATACCAGGCTCTCCATTTGCCCGGTATTTTTTCCCAAGAGCCGTATAAAAGAAATAAATTATTTTTTCTTGACTTTATTATTTAATTGAAAGTCCCCTGCCAACAAGCTGGCACCAGCCAGTACAATAAGGATTGTCCAGCCGCTTGTATTCCCTATGTAATTGACGCCTAAATCCCTCAGAAAGAACAATGCACCGACTATCAGAATGACAAGACCCGTAATCTTATAAGCAGTTTGTGTTACCAAGCTAATCACCTCTTTATACCACATTCTTTTTAATCATCCTATTTAAATCTTTTTGTTTTTTATTGCATGTGCTTATCAAAAGTTTTATAAACAACAAAATAACCCAGATTTGTCAATTATGGCAAAAAAAGGAAGAAAATATGAGGACAAAAGCAATTCTGTCAGTGCGGCTGTAAAAGAGAGTGATACAGCTTTGCCGGAAAAAACAGTTCTCGAAAAGCTGCCAAAAGATGTCCAGGAAAAATTAAAGAACATAAAGGCTAAACTTGATAAGTTTCAGAAAAAAATTCTCGAGAAATTTGACAATTATATTGTTGGAATTACCCTATTGCCTCCGCCGAAGGTTGCTGAGCAGCAGCAGGATTTACAACAAGGCCAGCAGCAGCCAGCTGACAAAGACAAAATAAGCGTCCTTGTTCTTGTAGACGATTCTGACAGCAGGAAGATGTCGAAGTTCGAGCTGAAAGACAAGCTTATAGTCATCATGAACAACATCGCGAAAGAGATTGACAAAGATCTTATTCCGCGAGTTGTAATCATATCTGAGCTGTGGCAGAACTGCTATGACGGCAAATATGAGATATTGCAGCTGATAGCTTTGTCAGCGCCTATATTTGACAGAGGAATGCTGGCAGCAATCAAGATAGCGGAAATCCATAAGACCATGGTTCTCAAGAAGTTTGAAAAGTATATTGTAAGTTATGTTTTAGCAGGCAGTTTAGTGCAAGGAAGAGCAACTCCAAGCTCTGACATCGATGTATGGATTGTCATAGATGATACTGATGTCAAGAAGATGACAAGAGCGGAATTGAAAGACAAGTTAAGGGCCATAATTATAGGCATCGGTATAGAGGCGGGGGAGCTTACAGGAATAAAAAATAAACTGAACATACAAGTTTACATTTTGACAGATTTCTGGGACAGCTTAAGGGAAGCTAACCCGATAATATTCACTTTGCTTAGAGATGGGGTCCCTTTCTATGACCGCGGTATTTTCATGGCATGGAAGCAGCTGCTGAAGATGGGCAAGATAAAGCCAAGTCCCGAGGCAATAGACATGTTCATGGGCTCCGGCGAGCAGATGCTGAAAAGAGTTGAATTAAAGCTTAAGGATATAGGCATGGAAGACATTTATTATGCGATATTGACGCCTTCGCAGGCAGCTTTGATGCTTCATGGAGTTCCTCCACCAGCGCCGAAAGAGACTGCTACACTGATGAGGGAAATTTTCGTGCAGAAGGAGAATATGCTTGAGGACAAGTATGTCAAGACGCTGGAGAGGGTGATAGAGCTGAGGAAAGCGATTGAGCATGGCGAAAGGAAAGATGTAACGGGAAAAGAGATAGACGAGCTGCTGAATGAAAGTGACAAGTACCTAAAAAGAATTAAAAGATTGTTTACACAAATAGAGAGGATAAAGGAAGAAGATGATATGATAAAGATTTACGAGACCATTGTCACAATAATAAGGGATGTTCTGCGTATGGAAGGGGTTGAAAAGGTGGAGGATGAGGAGGTAGTCAAATTATTCGAGGACGAGCTCATCAGCCAGGGCAAGATTCCAGCTAAGTTTTTGAGAATCCTTAATGAGATAATAAAGGCAAAGAAGGACTATGACGAGAAAAAGCTTAACAGGGTTGAAGTTGAGAAAGTAAAGAAAGACTCCAATGAATTCATCAAGTTTTTAGTTGAGTATCTGCAGCGCAAAAGAGGCAGGGAACTGGAGAGGGCAAAGATAAGGGTGAAGCACGGCAGCAGGTATGGGGAAGTAATTTTGCTCGGGGATGTTGCCTTCATTATTCATGATATAGACCACGAGGAAAAGGAGATAAGCAAGGCAAAGATCAGGGAAGACGGAAGCCTGGGAACGACGGAAAAAAGCTCATTGGCAGAGCTCGAGAAGGTCTTGACAAAAGTTGAAATACCGCCTAAAGTTTTTATCAAGGAACCGATATTCGAGGATTTGAAGAATATTTTCGGGAAAGATGTTGAGATTCTGGTGAATTATTAACATTGTAAACAATAGTTTTGCCTGGGATAATTCATTCAGTACCCTGTTCAAGTATATATACTAACCATTAAATCCATTTTCTATCACCAAAAGTGTAATAGTATTTAAATATTGAACTTCATTTTTTCATGGTATGAAAACGGTATTTTTACAAACAAGGTACACTGGAAAGGTTAATTTGGATAAGATTGAGTTAGACAAATTGCCAAAAAAATTGGGATTGGTTACTACAACACAATTTTTAGGCAAAGTTGAGGAAATCAAAGATTATTTAGAGGAAAATGTAAAAGAAGTCTTCATTGACGAAGGAAAGCAAAGGAATGAAGGGCAGTTATTGGGCTGCGATGTTGGTGCTGCTACAAAACTACAGGACAAAGTTGATGCATTTTTGTATATTGGCTCAGGAGAATTCCACCCTCTTGGAGTAGCTTTAAACACCAAAAAAGAAGTTTTTACATTTAATCCTGTTACAGGTACATTTTCAAAACTCAATGAAAAAGAAATTGAAAAATATAAAAAATCCAAGAAAGCAAGATATGTCAAATTTTTACACGCAAATAATATCGGGGTAATGGTAACAATAAAGCCCGGGCAATACAGCTACAGTAAGGCTAAAGAAATTAAGAAGAAGTTAGAGGAAAAAGGAAAGAAATGCTTTATCTTTGTTTTTGATGTATTGGATGCGAATGAGATGGAAAACTTCCCTTTCGTTGATTTCTGGGTAAATACTGCTTGCCCGAGAATTGCGGATGACCGCGATAAGAAAAATGTCATTGATATGAGCGAGCTGGAATTAATGTAACTATATAATTTTAAAATAATGTTCAAAAAATTTTTTACATCCATAGTAAGGTCTTTAATTGTTATACTTATCCTTACATTTATCTTTTCAGCTGTTTCTGCTAATTTTAAGGATTTAATTAAGGATATTTTTGGCGATATTTATGAATATGCTGATTCTGATGTTCAACAACAAGTTATTAGCAATCTAGCAGAAACTTGTTCTTCTCTGGAGCAAGGAAATAATTTAGTTACTTTTAATGAGCTTTGTAGTGACAGAAATTTGCTTGATGAAATGCGGAAAAATTGTGGAGATTACAGAACTTTAAAAGGAAGAAATATAGAATTAGAAGGAAAAGAATCTTTAATGCCAGATTTTAGCGGTATGGACACTTTATGCAGAAATTATGAGGATGGAAAAATTAGCGGGAAAGAATTTTTCTCAAATTTTATTCAAAATTCATTTGGAAATCAAGAAATGGAAATACCAGGTTTTGAATTTTTCGAGAAATACAACAAAGCAGTTAAGTATCTTGATAGTAATAAAATCATTTATTTTGCGATATTATTGATTTTATTGATTATTTTATACTTATTGGTAGGAGAGACTAAATTATTTTTAATTATATTGAGTGGAATTTTATTTAGCACAGGAATTTTTATATTATTGCCTTATTTTGGCATATTGGCCTATGATAATTATATTAGTATCGATACAACATCAATTCTCGGCAGTTTATTTGGAGAGGGAAATATATTTGATCCTAACGCACTTATAAGTATTCTGTTAATTACGTTTTTGAAAAATTATAATAAGGCCATAATTACATTAGGAATTATATTTTTAATTGTTGGGGTTATTGGGAAGGTTTATGGATTTATTTCTGATAGAAAAGCAGAACAGAAAAATAAATAAATTTTAATTATTTCCACATATAACATGAACATAAAAACGATTGCAAAAGTAAACAACGGAACTAAAATCCCTATTCTTGGTTTAGGTGTTTGGCAGATTTCGGCTGGAAAGGTTTGTGAAGGAGCAGTTAGTGCCGCTTTGGAAGCTGGCTACAGGCATATCGATACTGCTGCCATATATGAAAATGAGGAAAGTGTGGGAAACGCTATTAAGAAATCTAGTATTCCAAGAGAAGAGATTTTTATAACCACAAAATTATGGAATGATGACCATGGCAATGTTGAAAAGGCTTTTAACGAGAGCTTGAAAAAATTGCAGCTTGATTACGTTGATCTGTATCTGATGCATTTTCCTGTTCCGAAAAGGAATAGCTCATGGAAAATTTTGGAAAAAATCTACAAGAGCGGGAAGGCAAAGGCCATTGGTGTAAGTAATTTTACCATAAGGCATCTCAAGGAATTGTTAGAAAATTCAGATGTTATTCCTGCTGTAAACCAGGTTGAGTTTCATCCTTATCTTTACCAGAAAGAGCTGCTGGATTTCTGCAATGAAAAAGGGATTAAGGTAGAGGCCTACAGCCCGCTGACCCATGGAAAGAAGCTTAATGACCGCAGACTTTTAGAGATTGCAAAGAAGTATAATAAATCAGCTGCACAAGTGCTTATCAGATGGTGTTTACAGCATAGGCTTATTGCAATCCCAAAATCATCAAAGAAAGAAAGGATAATGGAAAATTCTTCTGTGTTTGATTTTGAGATTTCTAAACAAGACATGAAAAAACTTGATGGATTCAATGAAAATTTAAGAACTTGCTGGGACCCGACAGATGCACCTTAGTTATCTCTCAACAACTTTTTCTTTGTCTGTCAAATCAATAATTTTGCTAGGCTTTCCTTTCTTTTCACCTTCATAAACAATAAAATCGACCTTGCTTTTTATTTCCGAATCCAAATCATCTAAAGAAGTCATAAAATCCTCATTGCTTTTATTTGCTGATGTTGTTACAATAGGCATGTTTATTTCTGCCACGAAATTGCTGAACCAATGATCAGGTATTCTTATCCCTAAGGTATCTAAGCCGGGAGCAACATTTTCCGCAACGCATTGATTTTTCATCTTCAGAACCAATGTGTAAGGCCCGGGAAGCCTCTTTATCCAGTCTTTTGCATTCTCATTCACTATTAAATTTTCATCTATCCATTCTTTTGATGGTGCAATGACGGAAAAAGGGTTGCTTTTCCGCTGCTTTGCTTCCCTTACCTTTTCCACTGCTTCCTTGTTTGTTGCATTGCATCCAATTCCGTAAATTGTGTCAGTAGGGTAAATGAATACTGGAGAATTCTCCTTTAGACTAGTTTGTATTATATCCTTTTGGCTTTCGAATTCTTCTTTGCTTAGGATTATCATAGAAAAAGGGATTTTAAAGGTGTTTTTATATTTTTGCGTTTGATGCATTTAAATTAGTAAATTTTAAATATCTAAACCAAATGATTCAAATAATGAACCCAAATATCAGAAACAAACTCAGAGAAATATTTAATCTAGATATAATAAATTAGCAAAAGAAGTTTATGAATTTTTAAATAAAGAGTTAAAAGATAAAAATAAAGAAATTAAACATTTTTACGCGCCTAAGTAGCCTTTCATGAATCCCTGTTCTGACGGGCTTATGCTGTCATCATCCATATATTCGTCAATTCCTTCTTCTGTGTAGATGTCTAGCTCTTCCTCGATTTCAATATTTTCCTCAGCCGGCAATGTAGCCCGCAATAATTCTTCTTCCTCTTCTTCCATTTGTACCACCTCACTTTTCCAGTAATTTTCCGCTAAATTGCAGATCAAAAGTGTCTATTTTCCTTAATGTCAGTTCCCTTATCTGCCTGTAAAACAAATCCTTTATTGTTTCATTGCTTAAGTCCATTTTTGTTCACCTCAATTTTATTGAATTTAAGTTTGCGCCGCGGCTGGGATTCTCACCCAAGAAGCTTAATCCTTCAAAGGATTTGAACCAAGATGTCATTGCTGACAGGAGGGTTTCAAGCTTTTGCGCTTCCAATTGAGCGTTCGTTTTTTTATTTTTGATTTAGTTTTCTGATATTATTGCAGATATATTCATTATTATCTCCTCTTATTTTAATTAAAGGTTAGGGCAGGAAGCCTTTAGGGGTGACTTGGCTCCTGCCTGCCTTTATTATGATCAAACACTTGGAGGTGTCAGAAATGCTATAGTTCAGGTCATTTAAATATCTCACGCGCAGATGTCCAGTGCAATAGGAGCATGTCCAGTGCTTATTTTCAATATTGAAAGAAATAACTTTTTATATTTGAGGCTCTAATATGTCAAAATATGCAGCGCGTACACATGATAATACATGGCCTTGTACAGGGAGTTTTCTTTAGGTCAAATGCTAAAAAAGTGGCTGAAAGTCTTGGTTTAAAGGGCTATGTAAGTAATATAGTAGATGGTTCTGTCGAGGTAGTCGCTGAGGGTCCGGAACGAAAGATTAAAGAGCTTATAGAGTTCTGCAAAAAAGGCCCTAGGGCAGCAAGAGTTGATAAGGTTGATGTGCATATTGAGGAAGCAAGAAATGAGTTTGAGGGGTTTGAGGTAAGGCATTAAATTGGAGAGCACAATAAAAAGAATACAACAATAAAAACAAAAGTAATTTATAATAATAAATATTATAATTATCAATATGCCTACAAAAGAAGATGTAATGAATGTTCTGAAGGGGGTGAATGACCCGGAGATAGGAATTGATGTAGTTACCCTGGAGCTTATTTATAATGCCAATGTTTCTGAAGATGGAAAGGTTGACATTAAGATGACATTTACAACTCCGATGTGCCCTTATGGCCCTATGCTGGTTGAGGAAATAAAAGCAAAAGTAAGCGAAATCAATGGAGTAAAAGAAGTAAATGTAGAAGTTGTTTTTGACCCTCCATGGCAGCCTTCTGAGCAGCTGAGGGCTACATTGGGGGTTTAAGACAATTATTTCTATTTCTTATCATGGCCGCAAAAAGGCTTCATCCAAAAAATAGATTAATCCCTAATTTCTAAGATAAAATATGGGTAAGCCGAATATTCGGCTCAACCCACAAATAGACTCGATTCGCAATCGAGTTCTATTACAAAAAGGGACGG
>Ga0114945_10000787_pt1 | contig 20156 bp, 15 predicted proteins | sample OV2TP3_FD_87194 | JGI IMG/M metagenome (GOLD analysis project Ga0114945, IMG submission 87194) | Hot spring microbial communities from Beatty, Nevada to study Microbial Dark Matter (Phase II) - OV2 TP3 | ecosystem: Environmental > Aquatic > Thermal springs > Hot (42-90C) | place: USA: Beatty...
ACATCGAGGGCGATACCCTGTATTTTCCCTTCTGGGAGGGCTGTTATAGGAACTCAACGCCCTCGATGTAGTGATAGACGCCCTCTCATAAGCATTCGCCCTCGATGTTGCGATAGTTCTCACATAGGTTAATTCCTTTATTCCTCGAAAAACATAAAAAGCCGCACCTACCCAGATGCAGCTTGCCACCGTTGTCTCTGTCTGCTATGTGTCCGAGCGCCCATGACCCCCTCCGACGTGGGACGTGCGAACCGGCTTGAACTGCCGGGAATTTACGCCGGGGGAGAGGGAGCGTCAAGGGAAAAAGAGGCCCGGCAGGGAGAACTTAAGTTGTAGCCTTTGCCAAAGGAAACACCTCCGTCTTCCGTTCTTCCCATAGGGCGTTTTATAAGAACCCATGAGTTTTTGCCTTGGGCATTTCTTTGGTTTTTTTGAAAAATTCTGTTTCCGTGATCTCTGTAGGCCATTCAAGGCGTACAAAGATCTCATACCTATCATTTTCCAGCTTTCTAAAAAAGACAGCACGCAATTGAATCAATGCGTTGATATCTCGGATCAGGGCTGTAAAGGGGTTACTCAATTTACTGTAAGCCGAACTTGTTTGTTTCTCAAGATCGTCCAATGTCAAAAAGTCAACATCCAGAAGTAATTTAAGGATTTTGATCTGTCGTTCAGCAATTACCCGCTTCCTTGCTGTTTTTAGCCGAAGAAAAAGATCAAACATAACATTTCGAAAGAGCGCTTTGGAAATATGTTTTTTGATTTCATCAAATAAGCGTCTGCACTGAAGTTCAACCCCTTTCAGTCCAAAGACCAGAAAAGGCGTAAGGTCATAGTCTCCTGTGCGCACTGCTGCTAAGCTACTTAAGTATTCATTTTTTTCTTCATAGTAATAATTTGACATCGCAATAAAAAGCGTATCCCGGAGTCCTGTCCTTTGAAGAAATAGCGCCTCAAGAGCGCGAGCCGTTCTTCCATTACCATCAAGAAATGGATGCATGGCTGCAAGATGATAATGCAAGGCAAGGGCCTGAATCAAAGGATCGTGTTCTCTAAATTCTTGTTGTGTTGCTCGAACTAATTCAGAAAACGCTCTTTCGCACTCTTCCCCTCCTTCAACGCCACGATGTCGAGGGGCACCGAAAGTAACATTTTGATCCTGACAACGAAGCCGACCTGGAGGGCAATGGTCGTCGTCTGCCCCTGTTATAATCTGTCGATGAACTTCAAGAATCAAATCAGCATTAATGGGATAATCATTAGGTAACCTTGCAATCCATCTATACGCTTGTATCGTCGCAGAAGCCTGCCGCTGTGACCTTGTATGAAGTTGCTCTGGAGTTTGAGAAAGGGCTGCATCTAACTCCTTTTCCGTAAAATCAGCCCCTTCTATACGAGATGTACCTGCAACCTCGCGCTTAAGCTGAATGGCCTGTAACTGTTCAGCCCAACTTTTTTGATAGGGGATAGAAGTCAAAGAAAGAACAACCGCCTTCGCAGCAGTAAGCTGGTTACTTACTGCTATCTTATCATATTGGATCCACTTGGGAGGGAGTATATATTTTAGCATAGATACAAATATAAACAAGTTTCATTTTCAAGTCAATTATTTCTATATTTATATTAAATTATTATAAATATTAATTTTATTAACTATATTACAGAATTTATTTTGAATTTATTTCTGTTTCATTTTTTAATTCGTTTGTGGCTCATTTTGCCTGTTGCCTGTTGCCTGTCTCCTGCCTTTACTCGATCACCACCTCCATCCTTCGGTATGCCTCCCGCAGCGCCTCCTCCACGCCGTCGGGCCCCTCCCCGCGCGCGAAGATGAAGCCGAGGTAGCGGTCCCCCTCCGGCAGCGGCGCGACCTTGCGGCCCGGCGGGACCGTGATCGTGACCCCCTCCACGCCCGGCGTCTGCCTCGCGGCCTCCAGCCCCCGCACCTCCTTCAGCACACCCCTCCTCGGAATCGGCATCATCATCACCCCGGCGGCGCGCCGGTCGAGCCGAAGCGACCGCATCGGCAGGCCTGTGGCGTGGCGCAGGATCACCTCCTCCAGCGACATCCCGGTCCCGAACCGGAGCGCCCGCGAGCAGAGCCCCCCGATGGACCGCGCGGCGACCTCCACGACCCAGACCCCGGTCTCGTTGAACCGGAGCTCCGCGTGGACAGGCCCATCCTGCAGGCCCACGGCGCGGGCGGCCTCCGATGCCCGTCGCCTGATCTCGTCCTGAAGGGCCTCCGGCAGCCGGGAGGGCGTGACGTAGAGCGTCTCCTCGAAAAAAGGCCCCACCAGCGGGTCAGGCTTGTCGAACAGGGCCAGCGTCTTCAGGTCCCCCTTCACCAGCAGCCCTTCGAGGGCCACCTCCCCGCCCGGAATGTAGTCCTCCACCAGAATCGTTCGGGCCACCTCTCCCCCCCGCGCCGCGGTCCTGGGCTCGGCCAGAATGGCGGCGATCCGCCGGAAAGCCGCCACGAACGCCTCCGGGCCGTCCGCCCGGATGACCCCCCGGCTGGCGGACAGGAAGACCGGCTTGAGCACGCACGGGTAAGGGACCGAGCCGCAGGCCTCCGCCGGGTCGTCCTCCGTGGAGAAGACCCTGCAGCGCGGGGAGGGGAGACCCGCCCCGGCCAGGGCCGCCCGCATCTCGTGCTTGTGGCGCGTGGCCCTCACCGAGGCCACGGAGTTGTGCGGCAGGCCCAGCGCCTCGCTCGCCAGGGCCGCCAGCAGGACCCCCTCGTCGTCCACCCCCACGACCGCCCTCAGCGGGCGCGTCCCGGCGAAGTCCACGATGTCCGCCACCGCCGACTCCGGCCTCAGGAAGTTCAGGGCGAGCGCCCTCCCCGGCGCGGGCAGGGCCTGGCGCTGGTCCGACCCCACGACCACGTCTATCCCCAGCCGCTGCGCTGCCCTGAGAAACGCGCTCGCGCGGTAGGTGGTCGTCGGGAGCAGGAGGAGCAGCCTGAGACCTCCCCCCTCCTCTTTTTTTGCTTGCCGTCGTCCCCTTTTGTGCATATCATACCCGCGTTCGCTTTATCTCCCCCTTTTTTGGAGGCTACCATGTGCGGACGTTTCACGCTGCATCACGCGGGGGAGGAGATCGCGGAGCGCTTCGGCGTGCAGCAGGTCCTCTTCCCCCTCGAGCCCCGCTACAACATCGCCCCCTCCCAGCCCGTCGCCGTGGTGCTGGAGCAGGACGAGGGGCGGTGCCTGGACGCCTACAAATGGGGCCTGATCCCCTTCTGGGCCAAAGACCCCAAGATCGGCGCCCGGATGATCAACGCCAGGGCCGAGACCCTGGCCGAGAAGCCCTCCTTCCGGGCCGCGCTCACCCGCCGGCGCTGCCTCATCCCCGCCGACGGGTTCTACGAGTGGAAGAAGGAGGGCGACGCCCGCTGCCCCTTCCACATCCGCCTGCGCGACGGCAAGCCCTTCGCCTTCGCCGGGCTCTACGAGGAGTGGCAGGCCCCGGACGGCTCCCCTCTGCGCACCTGCGCGATCATCACCGTGGAGCCCAACCCCCTCATGTCGGAGATCCACAACCGCATGCCCGCCATCCTCGACGCGGACGCCCGCGAGGCCTGGCTGGACCCCACCCTGAAAGACGCGCCCCGCCTCCAGAAACTCCTGACACCTTACCCCGAACAGGAGATGGAGGCATACCCCGTGTCGAAGCGGGTGAACGCCCCGACCTTCGACGGCCCGGAGTGCATCCGGCCAGCGCGAGAGTAAAAATAACGAAAAAGGCGATTTATGAACAGGTCCTATCCCATCGTGGACGCCGACATCCACCCCGTCCTCAGCGCGAAGCGCATCGCGAAGTTCCTGCCCGAGCCCTGGCGCACCCGCTACGCCGGAGGCAACCGGGGGCCGGGCAACCTCGGCTACTGGAACCCCAACGGCGTGATGCGCTCGGACACGGCCCTGCCGGACGGCTCGCGCATCGAAGGCAGCCCGGAGAACCTCCTGCGCCACTTCCTGGACGCCTGCGGCATCGCCTGCGGCATCCTCAACCCCGCCGGCAGCCTCCAGATCGGCCTCTCCCCGGAGCCCGACTACGCCGCCGCCGTGGTCTCCGCCCAGAACGACGTTGTCCTCCACGACTGGCTCTCCGCCCAGCCCCGGTTTCGCGCCTCCCTGGTGGTCTCCCCCGCCGACCCCGACCTCGCCGCGCGGGAGATCCACCGCCTCGGCGGCCACCCCGGCTTCGTGCAGGTCCTGATGCCCAGCGGCGCGCGCATGCCCTACGGCCAGCGCTACTACCACCCGATCTACGCCGCCGCCGCCGAGCGCGGCCTGCCCGTGGCCATCCACCCCGGCTCCGAGGGCGTGGGCGTCTCCGGCGCGCCCACCGCCGCCGGCTACCCCACCAGCTACTTCGAGTGGCACACCGGCCTGGTGGGCAGCTACATGGCCCACCTCATCAGCCTGGTCACGGAGGGCGTCTTCCAGAAATTCCCGGCCCTGAAATTCGTCCTGATCGAGGGGGGCGTCTCCTGGCTCCCCCCCCTGCTCTGGCGCTTCGACAAGAACTGGAAGGCCCTCCGGCAGACCACGCCCTGGCTGGACCGCCCCCCCGGCGAGGTCATCTGCGAGCACGTCCTGCTGACCACGCAGCCCTTAGAGGAGCCTGAATGTTCCGAGCACTTCGAGGCCATTCTGGGGATGTTCGACGCGGGCCGGATGCTCATGTTCTCCAGCGACTTCCCCCACTGGGACGGCGACACCCCTGACTTCGCGGCCCGCGCCATCCCCAGGGACCTGCGCCCCCGCGTGATGAGCCAGACCGCGTGTGAACTGTACGGCATCAACTCATAATATATCATGCCTGATACGACATCCCGCGCCCGGCGCGCCTGGCCCGTCGCCAAGATCAGCGAGATCCCGTCCGGCGGGCGCAAGGTCGTGGAGGTGGCCGGCCGGTCCCTCGGCCTCTTCAACGTTAACGGGACCTTCGTCGCCGCCCTCAACGTCTGCCCCCACGAGGGCGCGCCCGTCTGCCTGGGCCGCATCGGCGGCACGACCCTCCCCTCCTCCCCCGGCGAGTTCCGCTGGGGCCGGGAGGGCGAGATCCTCACCTGCCCCTGGCACGGCTGGGAGTTCGACCTGCTGACCGGCAGGGCCCTGGCCGACAGGCGCAAGCGCCTGCGCCTCTTCCCTGTCACCGTGGAGGACGACACCCTCTTCGTCACGATTTAAAGGAGGTCATTTCATGAACTGGTCCGGACGGGCGGCCGTCGTCACCGGCGGGGCCTCCGGCATCGGCGCGGCGACCGCGCAGGAGTTCATCGCCCAGGGCGCGACCGTGGCCATCTTCGACATCAACCAGGCCGGCGGCGAGGAGAGGGTCCGATCGCTTCAGGCCGCCGGGGGCAAGGCCCTCTTCTTTCGCGTGGACGTCTCCGACGCCGACGCCTGCCGCCGCGCCGTGGAAGCGCTGACGGCGCAGACGGGCCGCCTCGACTTCCTCGTCAACAACGCGGCCAGCTTCCTGGCCAGGGGCCTCAACGCCACGACCGCCGACTGGGAGCGAAGCCTCGGCGTCAACGTACGCGGCTACGCCAACACGGTCCAGGCCTGCTTCGGGCCCATGCGCCGGGCAGGGGGCGGGGCCGTCGTCAACGTGGCCAGCATCTCCGGCCACATCTCCCAGCCCGGCCGGTGGACCTACAACGCCTCCAAGGGGGCCATCCTCACCATGACGAAATGCCAGGCCCTGGACCTCTCCCCGCACAACATCCGCGTCAACTCCGTCAGCCCCGGCTGGATCTGGACCCCGGAGCTGGCCAGGGCCGCCTCCGGCGACCGGGCGAAGTGGGAGCCGGTCTGGGGACGCTACCACATGCTCCGCCGGCTGGGAGAACCGCGGGAGGTCGCCCGCGCCATCCTCTTCCTGTGCAGTGACGACGCCAGCTTCATCACCGGCGCAGACCTGCCCGTGGACGGCGGCTACCTCGGCATGGGAAGCGAGGGCCTGGGGGAGACGTCCTCCTTTGCCGGGACGGAATAGAAATGGAGAGACGTCATGTCATATAAACCCATCGCCATAGACCGCTCCGACCGCTACAAGGTCTCCGTGGACGAATACGTCCACTACCAGTCCCGGGGCTTCCTCGTCGTCCGCAACCTGGTCCCCCGCGACGAGGTGAACCTCCTCCTGACCCACGCGATGGACATCCTGGAGGGCCGCGTCCCCCTCCCGAACGTCCAGCCCCCTCCCCCCGGCGCGACCCGCGAGCAGCTCCTGCGCCGCCTCACGCGCATCCACATGCTCCACCGCGTGGACGCGATGCACGAGCGCTTCCTCCTCCACCCCCGCGTCCTGGACGTGCTGGAGGTCCTGATCGGCCCCGACGTGCTCGCCCTCCAGACCATGATCTTTTTCAACGCCCCCGGCATGGGCGGCCAGGGCTGGCACCAGGACTCCTACTACATCACCACCTACCCCGACACCCTCATCGGCGCGTGGCTGGCCCTGGAGCGGGCCGACGAGGAGAACGGCTGCGTCTACGTGTCCCCCGGCTCCCACTGCGAGCCGATCTACCCGGACAGGGGCCGGGGCGCCCTCGTCCACGCCGAAGGCGCCTTCGCCGACATCCCGACCGTGGAGGGCATCAGCAACCTGGACGAAGAGGTCAACACCCTCTCCCGCGTCGCGGCGAAATACCCCAGGCCCGTCCCCGTTGTCGTGGAGCCCGGCGACGTCTTCTTCTTCCACGCCCGCCTCCTCCACCGCTCCTACGCCAACCGCTCCCCGGACCGCTGGCGCCGGGCCTTCGTGACCCACTACTGCAACGCCCGCTCCTGGGTCCCCTGGAACCACGGCGCGCCCTACGAGGGGGACGCGGCCAACCACCTCCATATCCTGGGGCGGGGGGCCACCCACCTCCCCTTCGCCCGGCCCCAGTTCGGCACCCCCTGCGCGGCCCTGGATGCCAGGCCGGAGGCATAGATTGAGCAGATAGGAGGCGATGTCCTATGAAACCCATTCAGGTTGAAACTTCAGGGGAGAGCGAGAGGGGAAAAAACGACGTTTAGGATGGGGATTCCAGCGAGGGAAAAAGAAAACTGAAAAACCGATTCACGTGAGTAATTTAAAGACTCACCGAGTATTCTGGGCACCCTGTATCAGTTCCATAATGACGATGCCTGGAACAGACGGCAACTCAGGTAGCGCCTTGAACCAGGACACAGCAGGCTCATGGCCACGCTGAATGTCGATCAAGATGTCGGTATCCAGCACATACATCAGCTTATGACCGTGCCCTCTGCTCGGCTTTTTTCCGGATCTGGCGGGCGTATTCCTGGCTGTCGACGATGTCGGGTCTTGTGCCGATTAGACCTTCTTGACACCAGTAGTCCACCAGTTCGGCGCCTGTCCTGGGAGCGTTTCCAACAGTTCGTCCCGAGGAGAGGACACGCAGGGCATATTCGGTGAGGGGGAGACCGAGACGGGCCGCTTCGGCGGAAAGCTGTTTTTCCAGCTCCTGGGGCAGGTCAAGTATAATGCTCATCTGTGGCTCCTCAGATGTTGTGATCAAGGTGTCCGTACAGATTTTCCCTCAGCGCCAGTATCCGTTTTGAATGAAGTTTACGCAGATTTGTGGGAAGAAGCAAGTCTAATTTACTGTTTGAAAGGTGTTCGGTCATGAACAGATTTGACCCAACGCTGCCCTATTTAGACCTCTTCCCCGGCCCCAAACAGACCTCTCCCCCGGCCCCTCTCCTAAAGGAGAGGGGAGAAAGTCCTCCCCTTATCCTCTCTGAAGGGGAGAAGAAGGTCTACTCCCCCTTTCCTTCAGGAAAGGGGGTCAGGGGGATAGGTCTCCTCGCGCTTTGCGCTCTGCACCTTGCGCTCTGCGCATCCCCCGCCTTTGCCATCCGCCCTTACACACCCGTGCATCCCGACCCCGTCCTGGAGCCCTGGCGCTGGCGGGCTTTCCCGGAGCTGAACGGCCTGGGCCTGCAGTGCATGGCCGAGGCGAAGGACAGGGCCATGTGGTTCGGGGTGGACGACGGCGGGCGGCGCTACGACGGCGTTCACTGGACGGCCTACACGGAGAAGGACGGCCTCTACGGCGCGCCGGTGGTCACGCTGCTCGGTTCGCGGGACGGGAGCATCTACGCAGGCACGGCAATGGGCATCAGCCGGTTCACGGACGGGAAATGGAGCCGCGTCTTCCCGCCGGAGGGAAATCTGCCCTGGCCTATCTCAAAGCTGATAGAGGCGAGGGATGGGAGCGTGTGGGCCGGGACGGAGTGGGGCGCGCTGCGGCTGAGTCAGGAAGGACCGACGCTCTATACAACGGAGCAGATGGGGGCTGCGCTGCGGACGCTTGCGCCTGACGTGCGGCTCTCCATCGTGCCGGAGGAGGCCGCGCCGGCCCGTCCCCGGCCCGAAGGGATTGGGGCAGCGGTAACGGGGGGAGCACAACGGTTTCGGGCTGCCCGTGTTCCCCGCGTCATCTATATGCTGGCGCCCGGCGGCCCCGGCGAGGCTGCGGGGCTGAAGGTAGGGGACCGCATCGTGGCGGCGGACGGACAGCCTGATGTCTCCCCGGGCCGACTGAATGGGCCTGCGGGCACGTCTGTGAGGCTGACCATCCAGCGGGAGGGCCGGCCGGAGCCGTTCGAGGTGACCGTCACGCGGAAGAAGGTGGAAGGGACCCATCGAAGATTCTCGATTTACGATGTCTATGAGGACAGGGAAGGGGCGATCTGGTTCGGGCTGACTGCTTCTGAGGGTGGCCAGATTGTCCGCTATCTTCCTTCAGCTTTACCTGGCGTTCAGCGTTCAGGATGGCGGCTCTACACGGAGAAGGACGGTCTGGACGTCGGAAATTGGCCGCACATCGCCCAGACGCGGGACGGGACGATCTGGACGGTCTCCGATGAGACCAGCAAGGGCGTGAACAGATTGGATGGGCAGGCCTGGACTCACTTCCGCCTGAGCGATCTGGGAGGGGGTGACATCAACACCTCCATCGTAGAGACGCGGGATGGGACGCTCTGGGTTGGCGGACATCCCACCCTGCACGCCTTCCGGGATGGGGCGTGGCGCGTGTACCGTCCAGCAGAGGCGCCGTTCCCTTCTCACCGCATCCGTCTCTTAGAGGCATCCGACGGGGCGCTCTGGGTGGCGGGATTGGGCCAGGAGGCGGCCCGGCTGGACTACGGGACGGCCCGGTGGACGACTTACGAAGGTCTGAACTTTCAGTGCGAAACGCCGGACGGGGCGCAGTGGTTTGTGTCCCGGGACAGCAGCGTCGTGCGCTATGATCCTTCGCTGCGCTCAGGACAAGCATGGACGCGCTACGGGGTCGAGGATGGGCTGATGGATACCCCCACCGGTCTCCTGGCGACCCGGAAGGGCGTCCTCTGGGCCTCAGGAAGCCACCACAATATAGCGGCCACAGCCCAATTCGATCCCCTTCGACTCGCTGGCGCTCGCTCAGAGCTTGCCCTGAGTGAAACGAAGGGGCAGGCTTCGACAAGCTCAGGACAGGATGGGAGCCGGTGGTCCCTGCAGACGCATCCCCGATTCGCCAGGGACATTTTCCCGGATGCGGTCTACGAGTCCCCGGCGGATGGAAGCCTCTATTTTGGGGCGGGAGAACGGGTTCGTGAGCAAGGTCATGCCGGCGGCGTGCTTCAGTTCGATGGAAAGACCCTTCGACCAGGCTCAGGGCAGGCCTGGACACATCACACTCCTTTTCCGGGACGTTTGGGATTTGTCTACGGCATCGGACAGACCGCCGACGGCCTGCTCTGGTCCGGAGGGATTGACCTGCGTCGTTTCGATCCCCTTCGACTCGCTGGCGCTCGCTCAGGACAGGCTTCGACAAGCTCAGGACAAGGCGGGCAGACCTGGACTCTCGTCGCCGAGCCGGAGGAGCTCACGTCCTACATCGACGCGGTCTATGCAACCCCTCAAGGGGCCCTGTGGGTCGGCACGCGGGCCTATGGCGCTTTTCATTATGATGGAAAGAGATGGACCCGGTACGACGTGCGAGATGGCCTGGCGGACAATCGCATCCTGGACATCCTCCAGACCGCCGACGGCAGCGTCTATGTCGGCACAGACAAGGGGATCAGCCGTTTCGATCCCCTTCGACTCGCTGGCGCTCGCTCAGGACAGGCTTCGACAAGCTCAGGACAAGGCGGACGGACCCGTTCGGCAGGTCCTTCGACTTCGCTCAGGACAAGCTCAGGGCAGGCATGGACAACGTATGCCCTTCCCCCGGACCTGCGCATAACAACCCAGGCTGGATCGCTCCGGCAGTCGCGGGACGGGGCGCTCTGGATCAACAACGTCTCACAGAGGGTATTCCGCACGACCCGCTACCAGCCCGACGCCGTTCCCCCGGAGACGGAGATCACCCTGTCTCTGGACAAGGTCTCTCAACCGGGTAACACCACCCTGGCCTGGAAGGGCGCGGACCCGTGGAAGGCCACGCCGGATGACGAGGTCCAGTATTCCTATCGCATGAATGGAGGCGAGTGGTCGTCGTTTGCTCACGAGAAAAGCAAAGTTTTCCTTGCCCTGGGCAGCGGGGCGCATACCTTTGAGGTGCGGGCGCGGGACCGGGACTTCAACGTGGACCCGACGCCTGCTGTGTTGCGGTTCACCGTGGTCCCGCCGGTCTGGCGGCAGCCCTGGTTCATCGGCCTGGTCCTCGCGTTTGCTGGAATCACGACATTCCAGGCGTCCCGCATCGTGATCCGGGACCGGAAACTCAAAGAGGGCAACGCGGCGCTCTCCGCGGCGAACAAGGAACTGTTCAGCGTCAACCGGGAGCTTCAGCAGCGCTACGAGGAACTTCGCAGGCTGGAGGTGATGCGGGAGACCCTGACGCAGATGATCGTGCACGACCTGCGCAACCCCCTGACGGCCACGCAGGGCTATCTGCAACTGCTTGAGGTCGGAGGACACGTCTCGGAGGAGAAGGCCGCACAGGGATACCTCCGCGTGGCCACCAGGAGCACGCAGACGCTGATCGACATGACCACCGCCATGCTGGACGTGGCCAAGCTGGAGGCAGGGGAGATGCGGCTCAACCTGGGCGAAGTGGACCTCGGCCAGGTCGTCTCTGAGGTGGAAGACGGGATGCGTTCCCTTCTGGAGCAGAAGAAGCTGACCTTTCGCGTCGACCTGCCCGGCGGCCTCCCATCCCTGCGCGCGGACAGGGAGAGCCTGCGCCGCATCCTGGTCAACATCCTCGGCAATGCCATCACGTTTTCCCCCGGCTCAGGGCGCATCACCCTCACGGCCCAGGCGGAGGATGGAAGGGTGCGGGTGGCCATGAAGGATGAAGGACCCGGCATCCCGCCGGAGGACCGGGGGCGGATCTTCGAGAAGTTCGGCCAGGTGGAGAGCCGCCAGTCGGGGAGGAAGTATTCGACCGGCCTGGGGTTGACGTTCTGCAAAATGGCGGTGGAGGCGCACGGCGGTCAGATCGGCGTGGACAGCGAGGTGGGCAAGGGGAGCGCGTTCTGGTTTACGTTGCCCAGCGTGTGAGAAGAGAGTTAAATTTAAAAGAGAGGTCACCCATGAACGGAAACGCCGCCATTGTCGAGATCCTGAAGCGGGAGGGCGTCGAATACCTCTTCTGCTTCCCGGCCAACACCCTGATCGACGCCGCCGCCTCGGGGGGCATCCGCCCCATCCTCACGCGCACCGAGCGCACCCTGGTGAACATGGCCGACGGCTACTCCCGCGTCTCTAACGGGGCCCGCATCGGCGTCTGCACCGTGCAGGACGGCCCCGGCATCGAGAACGCCTTCGCGGGCGTGGCCCAGGCCTTCGCCGACTCCTCCCCCATCCTCTTCCTGCCGGGCCAGTCCGCCCTCCCCCGGTGGGGCATTCGCCCCGACTTCGACTGCGAGCAGAACTACCGGGGCGTGACCAAGTGGGTGGCCCGCGCCAACGCCCCGGACCGTCTCCCGGACCTCCTCCGCCGCGCCTTCGCGCGCCTCAAGTCGGGCCGGCCCGGCCCCGTGATGCTCGGCATCCCCAGGGACGTGGCCTCCGCGGACCTGAGCGACGGCGCCTTTGAGTATACGCCCCCCCGCCGCGTCCGGTCCTCCGCGGACCCGCAGGACATCGTCGAGGCCGTCCGCGCCCTCCTGTCCGCGAAGGTCCCCCTCCTCCACGTCGGCCAGGGCGTGCACTACGCCAACGCCTACGACGAACTCCGGGAGTTCGCGGAACTCGTGGGCGCGCCCGTCGTCACCACGCTGGCCGGCAAGAGCGCCTTCCCGGAGAACCACCCCCTCTCCGCCGGGACCGCGGCCTACACCGTCTCCGGCCCGGCCAGGCACTTCCTGGACAGATCCGACCTCGTCTTCGGGGTCGGGTGCAGCTTCTCGAAGTCCATCATGTCCGCGCCCATCCCGCCCGGAAAGGTCCTGATCCAGGTCACCCTCGACGAGTTCGACCTCCACAGCGAATACCCCATCCAGCACGCCATCCTGGGCGACGCCAGACTGGTCCTGCGCCAGCTCATCGACGAGACCCGAAAACAGGCCCGCTCCGGCCCGGTCCACCCCGGCCTCGCCGCGGAGCTCAAATCCGTCAAGGACGCCTGGCTGAAGGCCTGGATGCCCAAACTCACCTCCGACGAAGTCCCCTTCAACCCCTACCGCGTGGTCTGGGACCTGATGCGCACCCTCGACCGGACCCGGACCATTTTCACCCACGACTCCGGCAACCCCCGCGACCAGATCGTCCCCTTCTACGAGTCCCTCATCCCGCGGGGCTACCTGGGCTGGGGCAAGTCCACGCAACTCGGCTACTCCCTCGGCCTCTCGGTGGGCGCCAAACTCGCCGCGCCGGACAGGACCGTCGTCAACGTCATGGGCGACGCCGCCATCGGCATGTCCGGCATGGACATCGAGACCGCCGCGCGGGAGCGCATCCCCATCCTGACCGTCATCCTGAACAACGGCGCGATGGGCGGCTACGAGAAGCACCTCCCCGTGGCCACCGAGCGCTACCGGACCAAGTACCTGTCGGGCAGCTACGCGAAGGTCGCCGAGGGCCTCGGCGCGTACAGCGAGCGCGTCTCGAAGATCGAGGAGATTGTCCCGGCCATCCGCCGGGGCCTGGAGGCCACAAATTCCGGCCGCCCCGCCCTCCTGGAGATGATCACGCGGGAGGAGCAGGCGTTCTCGAAGTAGGCAAAAGCAGAATACAGGAGTCAGAATTCAGAATACAGGAGGAAAAGCTACCATGCGCGTCATCGCCGTCGGCTGCGAGTACACCGGCAAGACCACCCTCCTCGAGGGCCTCATGAAGTGGGGCGACGAGCGGGGCATCCACCACCACCTGGACGACCACTTCTCCATCCCCGACCGGCAGTTCCTCAAGCAGGAGGAGCAGGAGGAGATGGTCAGACTCTCCCCCGTGCTCAAGGAGCGCTTCCAGAGATTCCAGGTCGTCTACCACGTCCGCCTGATCAACCACTACGAGCACATCCTGCTCGGCGGCTTCCACATCGAGGAGGACATCTACGGCCCCCTCTACTACTATCCGGGCCGGAAGTCCGCCCACCCCCCGGAGTACTACGAGGCCGAGTTCCCGTCCGACGCCATCCTGGTCCTCCTCACGGCCCCCCCGGAGGTCATCGAAAAGCGGATGCGCGAGGCCCCGCACGGCCACCCCATCGTCCCCGCGAAAGACGTGCAGATGGTCCTGGACCGCTTCGAGGCCGCCTACCGCGCCTCCTGGGTCCACCACAAGCTCCGCATCGACACCTCGGACCTCGCGCAGGCCCAGCTCCTCCAGAAGTTCCTGGACGCTTCGGTCCCCCACCTCAACACCCGCGACCTCCTCACGCGGATGGCCGGGGCAACGGGATTGAGGTAAAACCAGGTGTGCCATATCACACCTGGGTGATTTGGAACACCCCTTTCTGTGTCATAATACACACTTGCGGGGGGCAAGACGCAGAAAACCTCTGTGTGGGATGATCCTAAAATCCAAAAACCATAGATTTAAAAAGGGTTTTTTCTCCCTGCCGGGGAGATGGTTCCAAACCCGCATGGTTTTTGCTTATATGTAAAGATATTTTTCGTCCCGACACGATCTCCCACTCAACCCCCACAAAGCAACCACGCCCGTGGAAGCGTTTCAAATAGCCCTCATCGCGGTCCTGTCCCCGATCCTGCTCATCGCGGGCATCCTGCACCTGATCTCGACCGCCCACATCGGCGCCTCCGCCGTCGCCCTCAACGCGCTGGCGGTGGCGCTCGGGGGGCTCCGCTTTGTCTGGAACCCCCCCGGCCATTCCGGGAAGATGTTGACCGTTTTCTTTGCCGTCTTCCTGGTCCTCGCGCTGGCGGCCAACGCCCGGCTCTGCCTCCGCTTCCGGGCCGCCCGGTCCCGCCCTCCGGCCCCGGATCGGGAACCCCCTCCGACCCCCCGTCGCGCCCCCCCTGCGCGCGTCCCGCCGGGACCTTCTCCCAGGCGTGACGACTCGAAGCACATCAAGGTCCTCTCCCCCACGTCCTGGCTGCTCCACAACCTCTGGGGGGACGTCCGGGTCTACACCGTGCCGTCGGCCATCGCCGACCAGAACCCCGGCCTCCCCATCTCCGACCGGAGATTTCAGATCACCTACGAAGAGGACGAGCCCCCCATCGACGGCGTCTTCACGATCAGCTCCACCCTCCAGATCCTCCTCCCCCCGGAGCACCTCGAAAGGCTCAAGGACAAGGAACTGGTCCGCTTTGAGATCGTGGGATAGCACGGTTGCCCTTTCGGGCGAGGCATGCCTCGCCCCTACAAAATTCCCCGACCCGGCCCTGCCGGGTTTTTTCATGGATGACGCGAAAATTTCGTGTGCGCAGACGGGGTTCGGGGTTTATATTAATGTCACCTGGAATATGACCTAAAAAGCACTGACAAAAGAGGTTCACGAAAGCATGAAAACCGCAATGAACACGTCAGGACAGCTCCGGGCAGGGGTCGCCAGGGCAGACATCACCAGCACGGAAGCAGGTCCGGCCAACGACCCGCTGTATGTCAAGGCGCTGGCGCTGAGGGATGACGCCACGGCGGTGGTCCTGGTCACCGTGGACGCCGTGGCCATAGAGGAGATCGGCCACATCAAAAACGGCTATCTGGCCCGCGTGCGCGCGCAGCTTCAGAAGGAGCTGGGCATCCCGCCTGAGAACGTCCTGATCGCCGCCAGCCACTGCCACGGCGTCGTGTGCGCGGATGTCGAAGGACGGACCGTCCAGGCCGTGAGAGAGGCGTGGCAGAACGTGATTCCCGTGAAGGCCGGCGCCGGCGTCGGCCACGAGGACAGGATCATGGAGAACCGCAGGATCAGGCTGAAAAGCGGCAGGGAGGCGGACGTCCGGCGCGCCTATTCGCTCCCCCCTGACGAAGAGGTCGCCGGGGTCGGGCCGGTGGACCCGCAGATCGGCCTCCTCCGGCTGGACAGGCAGGACGGAGGGACCCTGGCGGTCGTCTACAACTTCGCGTGTCACCCCATCCAGGGCGTCCCGGGCGGCGGAAACACGGCCGATCTCGTCGGTTTTGCCTCCAGAGTGATCGAAGACAACCTGAGCGACGGCGCGATGGCCTTTTTTCTGCAAGGGTGCGCCGGGGACATCAACCCGATCTGGTATAAGGATGACGACCATCCCCACGACGCGGAGCCGCTGGGAAATCTGCTGGGCCTCAGCGCCCTTCATGCCTTGAGAAAAATCCAGAGCCGGGAGAGTGGGGAGCTGAAAATCCTCCGCGAGACCGTCTCACTTCCGAGGGCCGACCTGGCGTCGCACATCGAGTCCCTGAAGGCCGAGCAGGCCCGGCTGCTCCAGTCCCTGAAAGGGACGAGCCTCAACCTGAAGACCTTTCTCCCCCTGATCGTGAAGTACAACCTCTCCCGCGAGTATCCGTCCTGCTACTCGCACCGGTACCTGCACGACCGGACGATGGGGAGAGAGGACCTGGACCGGCTGGACGCCGAAAACAGGAGCCACATCGAGCAATACATACACAACATCCACGTCATGGAGCAACTGACGAGAGTCCAGGTGAACCTGAACCTGTTGAAGAAACATCATGCGAGGAACGCCGCCGCTGGGGGGAAGCCGATGGAGGTCGAGGTGCTGGGGCTGAGGATCGGAGACTTCGTGCTGGTCACCTTTCCGGGGGAGCTGTCCGTGCAGATCGGGCTCAACATCAAGAAGAGGTCCCCCCATCCCCTCACCTTTATTGCGGGCGTGACCAACGGGTATATCTATTACGCCCCCACGGCGGAGCAACTGAACAACCGGGGCGGCGCTCAGGAGGACAGCGATTGCATGTTGGCGCCGGAATGGCAGATGATCTATGAGGACAGAGCAGCAGAGATATTGAGGAAGTTATAGAGATGGAGAACGATCCCATGGACCTTTATGAAAAATACCGCCTCACGCGCGTCATCAACGCCTGCGGCAAGATGACCGCCCTGGCCGGCGCGGCCGTGCTCCCCGAGGTCGTCGAGGCCGTGAACGCCGCCCTCCCCTGCTTCTTCGACCTGGACCAGCTCCAGGAGCGCGCGGGCGAGGTCATCGCAAGGGCCACCGGCGCCCAGTGGGGCTGCGTGACCGCCTGCACCGCCGCCGGGCTGACCCTCGGCGTGGCCGCCTGCATGACCGGGAGCGACCCCGGAAAGGTCGCGCAGCTCCCGGACCCGACCGGCCTGAAGGACGAGGTCGTCCTCCAGAAGGGCCACGCCGTGAACTTCGGCGCGCCCGTCACGCAGATGATCCGGCTCGCCGGCGCGCGCCCGGTGGAGGTCGGCACCGTCAACGGGACCTCGGAGCACCACCTCCGACACGCCCTCGGCGACCAGACCGCCGCCGTCATGGTCGTCGTCTCCCACCACACCGTGCGCTTCGGCTGTCTCCCCCTGAAGCGCGTCGTGGAGATCGCCCACGAGCGGGGCATCCCCGTGATCGTGGACGGCGCGGCGCAGGAGGCCATGATCAAACAGATCATCTCCGCCGGCGCGGACCTGGCCGTCTGCTCCGGGCACAAGTACCTCTCCGGCGCCACGGCGGGCATCGTCTGCGGAAGGGAGGACCTGGTGCGGGCGGTCTACCTTCAGAACCGGGGGATCGGCCGCCCGATGAAGGTGGGCAAGGAGGGCATCGTGGGCGTGATGGCCGCGCTCGAACATCGGATGCGGCTGGACATCGAGGCGTGGGAGGCCGGGCAGGACCGGAAGATGCGCCGCGTCATCGAGCGCCTGAGCGGCATCGAGGGCGTCGCCCTGAGCGTGGACCCGGACCCCAACGGCAACCCCTTCAGCCGGGCGCGGGTGACCGTGGACCCGGCGCGGGCGGGCCTCACCGCGGCGGCCCTCAGCCGGGCGATGGCGGACGGGGACCCCTCCATCCGGCTGCGCGCGCACCACGTGGACGAGGGCTATTTCAACGTGGACGCCATCGAGATGACGGACGAGGAGATCGACCTGACCTGCGACCGGCTCAGGAAGTTTCTGACCGCATCCCCCCAGGACAAGGCCCGGCTCGCGGAGCGCTACGGCAGGGGCCGGGCCACGTCGCCGAAGCTGGCGTGGTTGCAATAAACAGACCTATCCCCCCGGCCCCCTTCCCTGAAGGGAAGGGGGAGCAAGCTTTTCTCTCCCCTCTCCTTTAGGAGAGGGGACGGGGGAGAGGTCTTCACTCCCCTTTTCTCCACACCTCCAGCGGGTGCCTGCGGTCCTTCATCGGAAGCGCCACCCGCCGCCCCCCCTCCCGGTGCGACTGGTAGATCCCCAGGACCATCTCGAACGCCCGGCGCCCCTCCTCCCCGCTGTTGGGCGGCTCCTCCCCGGTCTCGACGGCCTGAACCAGCCTCTTATACATGGTGTGGATCGGCTCCTCAACCCCCACATCCGTCGTGTCCACCGGCCTCCAGTCCACAAGCTGCGCGGGCGTCCCCTCCATCGGGCGCGGGAGGCGCCAGAGGTTCTCCTTTAACGCCCCCGTGCCCCGGAACGCCAGCTGCCCCTCCGTCCCCAGAATATCCACCCCATAGTTGGCGCCCATCCCCTTCTGGTAGTCCAGAAAGTGAATCTCGCCCAGGACCCCTCCCGGGAAGCCGTAATATCCGACCGCGCGCGACCCCATCACCGGCCCCGAGTCCCTGTCCCTCGGCGACATCTCCTTCGCCTCCATGATGTCCTTCGGGCCCGCCAGCCGCCCCTGGTAATAGACCGCCCCCGAGACCCACTCCGCGAACCCCCCGAAGCAGATCATCATGTCCGTCACGTGCGTGCCCATCTCCATGAACTCGTTGCCGCTCTGCCTGGCCGCCTTGTTCCGTCCCCGGATCAACACCACCTCCCCGATCAGCCCCTCCTTCACGAGCGCCTGCGCCTTCCGGATGCCGGGGTTCACGTGATTCTGCTGGTGGATCGCCAGCTTCGCGCCGGACGCCTTCGCCGCCCCCACCATCTCGTCCGCCTCCGCGAGGTCGATGGCCATCGGCTTCTCGCACAGCACGGAGATGCCCCGCCGGAGGGCCGCGACCGTGGGCGCGCAATGTCCGCGCGTCTGCGTGGCCACGGTCACGATGTCCGGCCTCACCCCGTCGTACATCTTCTCAAAGTCCGTGTAGCGCGCCTTCACCCCGAACGCCTCCCCCGCCCGGCCCAGCGCCTCCGGGAACAGGTCGCAGAGCGCAGCGGCCTCGAACTCCGGCATGGCCCTCAGCGCCTCCAGATGGTGCCGCCCCATGCCCCCGCACCCCACCAGCCCGACTCGATACGTCTTTGAACTGGACATATCTCCTGTCTCCTGTCTCCTGTCTCCTATATTCTTCTTCTCTCCGTGCTCTCTGTGTTCTCTGTGGTGAGTTTTTTCTTCCTGAATATACGGAGGGGAAAGGGAGACGTCCAGGGATATGTTTGGAATACCAGAAGTGTAACAAAACATGACACAGGTGTAATCACCCGTACGTTCATGTAACAAATATGACCATCCTGATCCAGCTCGCAAATTCGCGCTATTTTTGACTAAGATATTGTGAAATTTAAGTATATATAAAACTTAAACCCCAGGCACATCCTTTGCATAACAGCATTGAGAGGGCAACCTGGGCGGCATTCCGACCTTGCTCCTTCCCATTTCCCTTATTATCTTACGTATCACGTTGAAGATTGAAGAGGAAAACCAGACATGGACAGACCCCAGATCGATCTCACCGGCGCCAGAGTCCTCCTCGTGGACGACACGCCCGCCAACCTCAAGCTCCTGCGCCAGGCCCTCGAACCCGAGGGCTACCGCATCCTCATCGCCCCCAGCGGCGAGGCCGCCCTCAAGATCGCCCGCTCTGCGCAGCCCGACCTGATCCTCCTCGACGTGCAGATGCCCGGCCTGGACGGCTTCGAGACCTGCCGTTGCCTCAAACAGGACCCCGCCACGCAGGACATCCCGGTCATCTTCGTCACCGCCAGGGCCGAGACCGAGGCCATCGTGGAGGGCTTCCGCGCCGGCGGTATCGACTACATCGTCAAACCCTTTCAGAGCGAGGAGGTCCTGGCCCGCGTCCGGACCCACCTGAAGATCGACCGTCTGACCCGGCATCTGGAGACAGCCAACCGGCAGATTCAGGAGGCCACCGAGCGCAAGTCCCGGTTCCTGGCCAGCATGTCCCACGAGCTGCGCACCCCCATGAACGCCATCATCGGATTCACCAACCTGGTCCTGCGGCACTCAGGAGAGGTCCTGCCGGAGCGCCAGCGGGACAATCTGAGCAAGGTGAAAGAGAGCGCGAACCATCTGTTGAACCTGATCAACGACATCCTGGACCTGTCCAGGATCGAGGCCGGGCGGATGGAGGTCAACCCGGCGCGATTTGACGTGAAAGGGTTGATCGCCTCCTGCTGTGACACGGTCAGCCCCCTGGTCAGGCCGGGCGTGACCTTGAGCTATGAGGTCTCGGACGAGGTCGGCCAGGCGCACACGGACGGGGCGAGGCTGCGGCAGATCGTGATGAACCTGCTGAGCAATGCGCTGAAGTTCACGGAGAAGGGGGAAGTCAAGGTGCGAGTGACGCGACTGCCGACCGTCGACCGTCGACCGTCGACCAACGACCGGGGACCGGAGACTGAAGACCGGGCTTCCCCGTCTCCGGTCCTCCGTCCT
>Ga0114945_10000789_pt1 | contig 20145 bp, 19 predicted proteins | sample OV2TP3_FD_87194 | JGI IMG/M metagenome (GOLD analysis project Ga0114945, IMG submission 87194) | Hot spring microbial communities from Beatty, Nevada to study Microbial Dark Matter (Phase II) - OV2 TP3 | ecosystem: Environmental > Aquatic > Thermal springs > Hot (42-90C) | place: USA: Beatty...
AATCCGCTGTGTGGGTTGCCACTGGGATCCCTCGATTCCAGGCCACGAACAGCGGTGGCCTCAACCGCGAGGGGGCGGGCCTGTGTTAGGCAAATTCCCCTCTGTGGAAATCCAGGCTAGAACTGCGGGACGGCGGTGGTCGACGTGCCAAAGCAGGCTGCCAAGCGCGACGCGCGCGGCACTGCTGCACGGGCCGGCGGCGTCGTGGGCCATCTGCGGGGGGCCAGGCCAGGGTGCGTGAGCACGCCGTTGCGGTAGCGGCCTTGCGGCTCCTTGATTCGGGGAGCACGAACTCCCTGACCTTTTGCGGCCACGCGGCAGGCGGAGGGGGTCGCGTCGAAGCCGGTGATGGTGTCGATCCCGAACGTGCCGTCGTGGAGGCCGCGCCGGTCCGCCTTGACCTGGATCCCCACCGCCGCGACGGCGCCGGGTCGTCCTCTCAGGCGGTCGGCAGCCGGGGGTGCGGAGGCTGACCCGGCGTGACCTCCTGCTCGTTGGCGAGGCGCTGGATCAGGGCCACGACGTCCGCGACCGTCTTCAGCTTAGCCATCTGTTCATCGCTGACCCCCACGTTGAACTGCCGCTCCGTGGCGATCGCCAGTTCCACCGCGTCGAGGGAGTCCATCTCGAGATCCTCCGCGAGCCGCGCGTCCAACCTGATATCCTCCGGCGGGATGCCGAGCCGGCTGGTCAGAATCTGTTTGACCTGGGTCTCGATATGCGGGATCTCCATGGCGTCCTTATCCTCCCCGCCGGGCCCGGCTAGCGCGCGTTTGGAGACGACCTCTCGCATGCCACCTCGCACGAGCGAACGTTAGCCGCGGACACCGGAAACGGTAGTCTTGCTGAAAGAAACTTGTCAACGAAAATTGCGCCCACGGTCGTCTCCCCTCGGCCTGCGGCGGCGCCCAAGCCTGGCCCCGATCAGATGTCGGCGTCCCCAAAGGTGAGGTGCCAGTGACGCTGGTCGGTCAGGATCGCCTCGTCCACCTCGCGGGAGAACAGCATGTACACGGCCGGAACTGACGGGAAAGCCGGGTGCTCGCGGAAGCCGAGCCGCCGAAGCGCCCGATGCATGGGGTCGTCGCGGAGCATGCCACAGAGGGTGTAGTCGACACCACGCGCCAGGAACCAGCGCAGGGCGCCTCGAATCAAGGCCCCGGCCACCCGGCCCTCGTCCTCGGCCAGGAGATCCATGACCAGACCCACGCAATCGCGTCCCTCCTGTCTGGTCGCGAGGACGACGTAGCCGTCTAGCCGGCCGTCGACCTCGGCGGCGAGTGCCGTGTAGCGGCGGGCCGGGGCCGCGGCGTAGCGCCAGTTCAGGTACCGCCGGTCCCGGACGGCGAGGATGCCGTAGCGCTGCTGGACGCGCTCCCAGAACTCGTCGGCCCCGGCGTCGAAGCTCGAGACCTCCCGGATCGCTACGCCGCGAACCGCGGCGCGTGCGAGTCGCAGGCTCGCCCCCGCGCGCACCACCTCGCCCGCGGCCCGCACCACCCTGGTCGGCAGCCACGGGAGGCGTCGCCGCAGGGTGTGCCGCCAGTTCACCCGCCGGTAGAGCACCGGGAGGGGAAACAGGTCGAGGTAGTGGAGCATCCGCTCGCCGACGGCATAGTGGGGCTCGTTGGGGAAGCCGTAGCCGAACGCGACCTGCCGCTCCGCCGCCAGGGCCGGCTGCGCCGCCCACAGCCTGAGGAGCGCCGAGGCCCCGCCTCGGAACTGGGGATCGATGGCAGTCTCGACAGGCTCGGCGGCCAACAGGATACGATCCTGGAACTTGAAGCGAACGACGAGAGCGGCGTACTGCCCGACGATGCGCCCACCCGATTCTGCTATGGTGAGCGGCACATCCTCGAGCCCGGCGGCCGCCGCATGGCCTTCGAACTTCCAGCGCCATTCGTCCAGCGTGCGGCGCGCTGAGAACGCCAGGTTGTACAGCGCGTTGACAGCCTCCTCGTCGCCCTTTCGGTATCCCCGAACACTGACGCTGTTGCTCATTGTCTGCCGATCCCGTCGCCAACACGAGCCCCCCCTGGCGCCCTCGGCCTGCCGCTCCGCGCCCTCCGAGTCCTCGGGGTGCCCCTCGCGCAGTGTGCGAGTCTATCCCACCGTCCCGGAGGGGGTCAAGGAACGGTACCGTGCGTACCGTGCGTACCGTGCGTGGGGCAGTCAACGAGGTTAGCCGGTCGGCGCGCCAGGTCCAGCAGGGAGTCTCCGGGCGTCGAGAGCCCACCGCATAACGTGCCGGTCTCAGACCGACGAGTTGTAGGCGGCAACGCCGAGCGTATGAGGCAGAAGAGCCCGGGGGGCCCGGAGCGACCGCCACCCGACGCTCCTCATGCGTCCGAGTGGCCGAAGCGGCTTGCGGCGATCGCTGCCAGCTCCGCGAAGCTCTTGCTTGCGTACTCGCCGACCTCGCCAATCTCGATACACCAGCCGAGCGTCTCCTCGAGATGGACGAGGAACTCGACGAGCTCCAAGCTGTCCTTGATCAGACTCTGCGGCGACTCCGCCATAAAAGCCTCGAGTGGGAGCTCACGGCGCCGAGCGACGAAGAAGGCGCTCATCTGCTCCAGGATGGCCTGTTGGCTCATGTCCCGTCTCCTCCTCCTGCTGGCAGGCGGCGGACACGCCCGTGGATCACGTTGAACCCGGCACCCATGGTGAGGAGGTTGATCGCCGAGCCGGGTGGCGCCTCAATAGCAAGCTCCCTCAACAGATCCAGGAGACTCACGCTGCTCATGTTGGAGTGCGTCCGGAAATGCTCGACGGAGGGGCGAATTGCCGCCTCGGGAATGCCGAGGTGGCGCCGGAGGCGGACCAGGAGGGAGAGCCCCGCCGGGTGAATCGCCCACCGCGGCTCGTGCTCCCACGCTGCCTGGTCGGACTCGGCCAGCGCAGCCAGCACGAGGCCGCGGACATCGGCATCGAAGGTCCTGGCGTCCCGGACCGCAAAGGAATAGTAGTCACCGTAGGCCCACCGGATCAAGTCCAGCCCGGTTTCGGCGCTCTGGCGGAAGTTGATCGCCTCGAGCTGGAGCGGACATTCACGCTGACCCGCGTCCGTGGACACCCAGACCGCGGCGCTCCCATCCCCGAACGTGCAGTTGCCCTGCCACGTGTCGAGACGGTCGCTCGTCGTGTCGACGAGCGTCGTCGGGACCTCAACCGCGACCACGAGCACGTTCCGGATCGCCGGGTCAAGCGTGCGGGCCAAGTTGAGCGCCTTCAGGCCTCCCGTGCAGCCCACGTTGGAGAGGTCCAGCATCAGGCTGTCGCTCCGCACGAGCCCGGGGATCCGGCACGCCAGGCGGTAACTCAGCCCGGGCATCAGATTGCCCGTGGCCGTGGTGCTCAAGACAGCGTCGAACGTGATGCTGGCCGCCTCGGCCGCAGGAGTGATCTGGGCGACCAGCGCGTCCAGCGCCCGATCCGCACTCGCCTCGAACGCCGCGGCTCGGCGGGCGAAGCCGCGGAGCTCGATAAAGTCGTCGGGGATGATCCTTCGGGCCCGCTGTCCTACGAGCTGGAGCCTCACGAACTCGCGAACCCGGACGCGCGCGTCGGCAGGTAGACGGTCGATCAGCGGTTCGTATTGCGCCAGCAGCCGCCGGTTGTCCCAGGTTTCGCCGAGGAGCGCGGTGAAGATCGCGTTGATGTATCGCATCGCGAATGTACGCGTCTCAGGCGACTCTCACCGCTCACCGCGGAAACGGGCGGCCAGGTGGCAGGCCGCGCGCGAAACCCAGGGATACCCTCGGGCGAGGGTGCGACAATGCGGGCTCGCAACTGGCAGCCTGTCGCAGCAATGCGATGTCCCGCCCCTGGATGCGACCAAATCAAGAACCTCTGGGCCCGTAGCAGATGATAGCCGAAAATTCTCCGCGTGATGCCTGGAAATTGTCCCGGGCCCTTCGCAGGGCTGCGGGACGCGTGTCCCACAGGATACGACGCGTGCGTGGAGAACCGTTGCAGCAGTCGCAACATGGCACCGGACAACGAGCGCCACGTTGACACCTCGTGTCAGGCTCGCACGGAAAAGGGCCTCACTCGAAGCGAAAGGCGCCCTGGAGTATCAGGACGCGGCAGCCTCCGCGGATTGCCTCGAGCCGCCTGGTCCGCTCTGACGGGATCCTTTCCGAGGCCACGATCACCTCCGCCACCTGATGCATCTCGAGCAACTCATGCGCTTGCTCGAGTCCCCCGGAGGACGGGAACGTCGTGGATGCGCGTCCGGAGCTTGGCCCGACCCGTCGTCGAGACCCCGACCGGGTGCCGCTTCAGCCCCGTGTTGTTGCGGATCACGCGCAGCGCCAGCTCGTCGCCGTCCCCCGCTCCGTAGATGAGCGCCGCCAATGTCCTCGCGCACAGGGCGGAGCAGCTCCCCAAGGATTCGGAAGGAGAGGCGAGTCCTGACCGACAACAGGACTCGGATCAGCTAGTCGGGCACGCTGCAGGCAGACTCGCTGGCGCCCGACTCAGCCGCCGACACGAGCCGCGCTGGGATAGTTGCGGCATTGTTCGGGCGCTCGCTGCCGCTCATTCCGTGTCACTCGCGCTCATGAGTCCTGCGTCGCGCCCCGGCGCGGCGCTGGGGCCGGTCGGCGCCCGCCGGCGCGCGCTTGAAGACGAGGATCGCGTTGGTCCCCCCGAACGCGAAGGCGTTGGACATCGCGGCCCGGAGCTCCGCGGCGCGGCCCTGGTTCGGGACATAATCGAGATCGCACTCGGGATCGGGCGTCCGATAGTTGATGGTCGGCGGAATCAGCCCGTGCTCGAGGGCCAGGACGGTGGCGATCGCCTCGACGGCGCCTGCGGCCCCGATCAGGTGGCCCGTCATCGACTTGGTGGAGCTGACGGCGAGCCGCGCCGCATGCACACCGAAGACCTGCTTGATGGACTTCGTCTCGTTGGTGTCGTTCTGCGGCGTGGAGGTGCCGTGGGCGTTGACGTAGTCGATCTCCTGGGGGGCGAGCCCGGCGTCCGCGAGGGCCAGCGCCATCGCCCGGGCGGGCCCTTCGGTGGACGGCGCCGTCGGATGGTGGGCGTCGGCCGTGACGGCGTAGCCCGCCAGCTCCGCGTGGATGTGTGCCCCGCGCGCCCGCGCCGCCTCCAACTCCTCCAGCGCCAGGATTCCGGCGCCTTCTCCGAGCACGAATCCGTCCCGCTCCTTGTCAAATGGGCGGCTCGCGCGCTCGGGATCGGCATTCTGCGTGGACAGGGCTCGCAGAGCGCAGAAGCAGCCGACGACGACAGGATGAATGAGGGCGTCGGCGCCACCCGCCAGCATGACGTCGGCCTCCCCCCGCTGGATCATGCGGAAGGCGTCGCCGATCGCCTGGTTCCCCGCCGCGCACGCCGTGCTGGCGGCCGCGATCGGGCCTCGGGCACCCGTGCGCATGGCGATCCAGCCCGCGGCCATATTCGGCAGGCACCCCGGCATCGCGTAGGGGCTGATCCCCTCGGGTCCGTCCCGCTGGAGGGTCTCGTAAGCGGTCATGAGGAGGGGGATGCCGCCCATCCCTGTGCCGATCGAGGCCCCAACGCGATCGCGCTGCGCCTCGATGGTGAGATTGGCCCGCATGAGCGCTTCCTGAGCCGCGGCGACCGCGTACTGAATAAAGGTGTCGGTACGAACGACGTCCCGGCGAGGGAGGTAAAGGAGCGGGTCGAAACCTCGCACTTCGGCGGCGATCTGGCTCGGGAAGCGGGTCGGATCGAACTTCGTAATGCGCCCGGTCCCGCTGACCCCCTGAGTCAACCCCCGCCAGAACGCGTCGAGACCAATACCGATCGGGGATACGAGGCCCATTCCCGTGATCACGACCCGTCGCATCTGGTCCTCTCGACCTGAAGCCGGCGCCTGGCGTCCACCCCAGCTGTCGGCGGCCGCAAGTCACGGCAACTGACGACCTGGTAGAATCTTACCAGGGAAAGCGCGATTCCCTATCCCGCAGCGGCCATGGGCGTCGTGACTCGGCCAGTCGGGCGCGGGGTTCACCCCGGTCCAGGACAGGACGGCACCGGCTGCCCGTGTGAAACCCGACGCCTTGCGCCGGCGCGCCGACCCCCCCTCCATCGCCTGATGCGCCTGCTGGTCCGGGCACGGATCGGCACCGGGCCCCCTAACCCGCGGAGGCGGGGGGCCTTACGTCAGCGGGGCTGGTAGTACTGGAGTGCCTCCGGTATCCAGGCCTCGATCTGCCGGATCCGCGTCGCCGGCGCCGGATGGGTGGACAGGAACTCTGGCGGCCGGGCCTTGCCCCGGCTCGACTCGGCCATGCGGAGCCACAGATCGCGGGCAGCCGCGGGGTGATAGCCGGCCTTCGCCATGTAGACGAGCCCCAGGCGGTCGGCCTCCAGTTCCTGGGTCCGGCTCCACGGCAGGATGAGTCCCACCGTGGCCCCGGCGCCGAGCAGCGCCGTGGCGGCCCGCACCGTACGGGGGTCGTTGCGGGCCAGCGCCGCCTGGGTAGCGACGAGCCCCGTCTGGACGAGGAGCCCCTGGCTCACCCGCTCGCCGCCGTGGCGCGCCACCGCGTGGCCCACCTCGTGGCCGAGCACGGCGGCCAGGCCGGCGTCGTCCTTCGTGACGGGCAGGATACCTGTGTAGACGGCAACCTTGCCCCCCGGGAGGGCGAACGCATTGACCTGCTCGCTCTCGATGACCGTGAACTCCCAGCGATAGTCGGTGCGGCCGGTCGCCTGGGCGATGCGCTCCCCCACGCGGCTGACCTGGGCGTTGAGGCCGGGATCGTGGGAGACCTGCGAGTTGGCCAGGATCTGCCGGTAGGCATCGAGCCCCATCCGGATCTCGGCGCCCTCAGGCAGCAGGAGGAGCTGGCTGCGGCCGGTGACCGGGGCCGTGGCGCAGGCGGCAAGGGCACCGCAGCATGTGGAGAGGAGGAACGTGCGGCGCGTGGGGTCCATGTCCAGATTGTAGCGCCCCCTCAACGGTCCGGTGCCGCACACCCGGCCAGGGCCCTCCGAGTTCGCGCGGAGTCCTGCTCTTTCGTGTGCTGCCAGGGCTGTGGTAGATTCGCGGGGGCGGCGCTCGAGCCGGGCGGGACGAACGGCTGAGCGCGCTACGCACGGAGGCTCCTGAGGGCGCGGGTGGGGACGGGGTGAGCCGGGTACCGAAGCCGTGTCGCCTTGCCGCGCTCCTGCCGGTGTGGCTTGGCCTGGGGCTCGTCCTCGCGGTGGGGTGCGCCCGGCTGATGGGGACTACCGATGGCCGAGACGGCCCCCGGACCCGCCTCTTCATCGAGCTGCGGGCCCAGCCCGCACTGGGGCCGACATCGTATGTGTTGGAGTGCGAGCCTGCCGGAGGGACGCTCCCTCGGCCCGCGGACGCCTGTGCTCGGTTGGGGCCCGCCGCCGACGATCCGTTCGCCCCGGTTCCCTCCGAGGCCGTCTGTCTGCAGATCTACGGCGGGCCGGAGACGGTGACGGTTTGGGGCGTCTCCGGGGATCGCCAGATCCGTGCGACGTTCAACCGGCGGAACGGCTGCGAGATGGCCCGGTACCAGCGGCTCATGGAACTCCTGGGGCTCTCGGCGCAGTGAGAGAAGGTGGGGCCCGGCGAGGCGGGCAGATCGGGCAGATGGGCAGATGGGCAGATGGGCGAACGAACGAATTGACCGATCGGGTGGCTGTCCTGTACAATCTGGGCGCCTGAGACGCCTCTGGGGGGTGGCACCATGAAGCGGGTTGTAGCAGAAATCCTCGTGGTGGGCCTCATGACCACGATCCTGGCCCTGCCCACACCTGCCCGAGCCCACCACGGACGCTCCTTTGCCGGGGGCTTCGCGGTCGGGGCCTTCACCGGTCTGGTGCTCGGCGGCGCCTTCGCCCCGCGCGTCTATTACCCGTCGCCGGTCTACGTCGCCCCCGCGCCAGTCTATCACTACCCGGCCTACTACTACCCGGCCTACTACTACCCGGCCCCCGTCTACTCCGCGCCCGCCCCCGCGTACGTCCCGGGGCAGTGGGTTTGGACGGGGTACGGCTGGGCCTGGCAGCCGGGGTACTGGCGCTATTAGTTAGTTAGAGAGGTGCGCGTCCCGCGTCAGGCCGAGCCCAAGGCCGGCCGCCACGTGCTTCGGTACCACTCGGTCGGTGCGCTCGCGGGCATGTGCCGTCCGCAGGGCGGCGAGCGCGAACGCCACGAGGACCATCGGAACGAGGCCGTAGGCCGTGACCACAAGGACCGCTCGGTGCCCCGCGCTCTGGACCAGCGTCTGGGACAAGTAGAGGCCCACGAGGTTCGAGACCGCCGTCTCCTTCCTGTGGTGCGATCCCCTGGAACTGCGGAAGTCGGGTTTGTGTGCCGAGGGGCTCCTGGGGAGCGCGGCGGCGAATTTTCTTGGTGGCCGGGCGCCGCGGCTGCTAGCGTGTGGGCCATGAGAACACGACTGTGCGCCACGACCGTCGTAGTGCTCCTCCTCGCCACGGCCTGTGCCACCGTCTCGGTGCCTCCGATGCGGAGCGACTTGGGGGATGTGCCCCTCCCTGAGGGGCTGGCGTACCAGCCCGCCCAGTCGATTGTCATCGAGACGCCGAAGACGAAGGCGGTCCGGCTGCTGTACCGCGGGCGCATGGAGCCCGGCAGCCTCGTTCTCGAGATGCAGAAGGCGCTCGAAGCGGGCGGCTGGCGGCTTCTGCACGGCACCTCGGTCGCCGGGCACGGCACGACGCAGCTCTACGAGAAGGGCGAGGCGTCGCTCCGGCTCCAGATCTGGGAGGGCGGGCTCTTCGGCTTTTACACCTATATCGACGTCTCGGGGACCCGCCCGAGCTCGCCCGCGTCCACGCCGGCGACGACCGCGGCCACGAACTAGAGCGAGGCCGTCGAGCGGCGCCCACGCGGCCGCCGTCCCTCAGGGCGGGCGCGCCACGCCGCCCGCCCCGAGCCTTCCTCCCGGCAGGGCTAGAAGCTCCACTCAAGCCCCACCGTGAAGGCGAGGTCGTAGTGCGGCGGCGAGCCGACCGGACCCGCGGCGCCCGCCTTCAGCCTGCGCGGCGACGGAAGACCGCGTAAACCGCCGCCGGGGGCACCGGCGAGGCTGCCCTGCGCGCCTCGCGCTCCACCTCCAGCACGCGCTCGAGAAGGGCCGGGGCCTCCCGCTCCATGGCATGGAGGTCGAGGAAGATCGCCAGGGGGAAGAGGATGCCGGCGAACGCGAGGTGCACCACCTCGAAGCGCTCCCGCGCGACCGCGACCGTGTCGGTCCGGATCGCCTCGAAGGGGCTGAGCTCCTCCCGGCGGGGCGGCGTGATCGCCTCGACCCCGCCTCGGCGGAAGCGTAGTGGGATCTCGCGGAGGACGACGTTGACGAGGGCCAGGCGCTCGGGCCTGTACTGGAGCCCGGGCTCCCCGACGTAGTCCTCGAAGGCGAACAGCCCGCCGGGGCGGAGGGCCTGCTCGACCTCGGCGAAGAGGTGCTCGAGGTTGACGACGTGGTGGAGACACCCCGTGGACCAGACGACGTCGTAGACCTCCCGGGGGAGCCGGACGAAGTTCAGGTCGCTCTGGCAGAACCGCGCCCGGCGGTCGGGCCACGGGAGGCCGAGGCGCCGCGTGCTCAGGCGTCCCCGGGCCTGTCGGATGACGCGACGGCTGAGCTCGTAGACGTCGAGCTGCTCGCTGGCGCGGGCCGCCAGCCACCGGCGCTCGAACGCCCCCTCGCTGCAGCCGAGCATCGCCGCCGCCCGGTAGGGGCCGCGGGCCACGAGGTCGTCGAACCAGCTCCGGACCGGGTCCCCGGTGAAGGCCTCGTTGAGAAAGCGCCGGGTCGTGGCAGGGTGCATCGCATCGAGGTCCTCGACGACCGGCTGGCGGGACCAGTAGGCCGCCTCGGCCTTGGCGAGGCGACGGTAGTGGGGATCCCCGGGGGTGACCCGGAGGGGGACGGAGGGCGGGGGCACGTCACCCGGAGCGGTCACGGGCATCGCGCCGGCGCCGCAACGCCTCGGGGCGGCGGCGCGCGCCGGGGGCCAGCGCCCTCCGAGCGCCCCGGCCGAGGCGACAACGAGGAGGGTGGCCGCCGGGGCCATGAACCGCGCGCCCTGGTAGAAGTAGGGGACGAAGAGCGCGAGGCTCAGGAGGAGCGTCCAGAGGACGAAGGCCGCGGCGGGCTCGCGCCGGCGCCGCCAGAGGGCCCAGAGGCCCGGAAGCGGGGCCAAGGGGGGCGCGAAGACCCAGAAAAGCCCCAGAAGGACCGCCAGGTAAAAGGCGAGGTTCGGCAAGGCGCTCTGCGCCCCACCGGGAGGACAGGGGCAGACCCAGGCGAGGAGCGCGCCGCCGAGCAAATCCGGCACGATCCACGGGCCGTCGCCGATGGGCGGCGCGGCGATCGCGTAGCGCCAGTGGAAGGTCGGGAGCCGGAAGGTCGGGAGCCCGATGGTGCTGGTGAGGCCCCAGTACTCATAGCCCGTCCGGAGGGGGCTCCCGAAGCTCTGCCAGTGGTAGAGTGCCAGCGCGAGGACCCCCGGGAACGCGAACGCCGCGGCGCGGGCCCGCTCCCGCGGCGGGAGCGCGAGGCACAGCGCCAGGATAGTCACGCCGAGCGGGATCCGGACCAGGAGGAGGGCCCCCGCCAGCGCGCCGGCCAGCCCGCTCCGGGGGCGCTCGGGGTCACGGAGACAGAGCAGGAGCAGGACGGCGCCCGCCGCCGCGAGCGCGTCCGCCAGCACGAGGGAGGCGGACACGCGGGCGAAGGGCGAGAGCCCCACGAGGACAGCGGCGATGAGCGCGGCGCGGGCGCCCCCCAGCGCGGCCGCGCAGAGCGCGGTGGTCACCACGTACAACGCCGCGAAGAACCGGGCCCCGAGCTGGACGTTGGCGGGGTAAGGGCCGACCGACGCGAAGGGGGCGAGCGCGAGGGAGAACCCCGGCGGGTAGCGCGGGGGCTGGGGCGTGCCTGCGTGGACGTACGTGACGTAGCCGTGGCCCTGGGCGAGCTGGCGGGCGGCGTCCGCGTACTCGGCGGCGTCGGGGAAGGGCTGCTGCTCCAATGGCCGCGCCGGCGTGAGTAGTAAGGGGATCACCGCCGCCAGGGTCACCACGACCGCGGCGACAGACGCGGCGCGGATCCCGGTGAAGAGGCGTCGAGGCCGAGGCGAAGCGGGAACGGGAGAGGTGTCGATGCCGTCGAGCCTACCGGAACCGCGCCTGGGTGGTCAAGCGCCAGCCCGTCCCACGAGGGAACGCCCGAGTCAGCACGAAACGGCACGAGCGCTCTCGCGCAGGAGGCCCGCTGGGGAGGGCAACACAACTTTGGGTCTTGACACCCTGGAGCTCTGGATGTACGAGTGGCGTGAGACCGAACTGCTTTTCCGGGGATAGGGACCGGCTGGGTGGAAGACGAACAAGCCGCCGGAGGAGGGGGATGAAGCGAACGCTGACCCGCCTGGATCGCGCCCTCCGAGCCTGGGTTCTCATCGGCGCCGCCCGAGGCGAGCCTTGTGCGCCAGCGCGTGATCCGGAAGTGAGCGGTTCCCCGGGAGGCCGCCGGGTCCCCCGGCGGTTGACTTGGCAACCCGTTGCATGCCTTCTCCTCGCGCTGGCGGTCCTCTCGGCGGGCTGCGACGATCACAACGACGATGACGACGTCGTCGGCCCCGTCGGTGGCGTCGTCGTCGAGTCGGAGCAACTGACCACCGTCTCCGACTCCCTCTGCGCGGTGACCGGCACGCTGTTCAACACGAACAACTTCGCGGTGGACGTGACCCTGCGCTGGCGCGCCTTTGACAGCGCCGGGGTCCAGATCGGCGATACCCAGGCGCTCGTGAGCAACGCGGCGCCATTCACGCGCGCGTCCTTCCAATCGGCGAGTTTCGGGTCCTCGGTCCCCTGCGCTCGCATCGCCCGGTTCGAACGGTCGGAGACCAGGGTCAGTCGGACATGAGATGAAACGGACGCAGGTGGCCGGCGGGTTCCTGTTGTCCGGCAGCTGCCTGCTCAGTCCTTCCGGGTCGCGAACTCGGTAGAGCGCCGCTCCGTCCTGCTCGAACAAGGCCTTCCCGTCGGGCGACTCCTTGGCCACGTCGTCTCTCTCGAGCATGCGCTCGTAGGCTGGCTTCGCACCCACGTAGTTCACGATCCATCCGATGGCGGCGCTCCTGGTCGCCGGCCTCGTGCTGAACCTGAGCGCGCGCGTGCGGGAGTCCGTCCTGACGAAGCGGGAGGCGGGGTGAGCGGTCGTCCGTGGCGCTGTTGATCGTCTACCGGGCAGGCGGCGACGCCTTCTACAGTGACGTCGCCGAGAGGCTGTACAGCGGCACGCGAGACGTCGTGAAGGATGTCCGACTCGTCACCACCGACGCCCTCCCTCGCGTTCCCGCCGACATCCTTCGGGGGACCACGGTCGCGCTGGTCAACCCGCGCGCCTGCGCGGGTTCGCCAGGCGTGCTGGCGGCCACAGGCGCGAGCATGCGAAAGATCGCGGTGTTGGCGGAGCCAGCGGAAAGCGAGGGGTACGGTGCCGCGCTGGCGCTGCCGCTCACCTTCGACGCGCTGATCGATCTCGGCTTCGTGCCGCAGGCTGCCGGGCACTCGCGGTCGGACGTTCCCTACCATTTTGTTTTCAATGGCGCGACCGCCCGTGAGACCATCGCGCTCGCCGAGCAGTCCGTGGAGCCGCGCCGGATTCCATGGGCCGTCATCGGCGACTACACGCTCGACGAGGCGGTCTTGACGTCGGAACTGATCAGGACGGTGGACCCCGGCGGTCTCGTCCTGCTACCACCTACTCGGACAGGCCGCGAAGACGGCGGACTGGTCCGGGTCGGCGTGCTGCGTGAGCTGTTGTCAAGCGCGCGGTACTACGTGTGGTGCTCGCGGGGTCCCCGGCGGTACTACGAGCACATGCGCTTTGTCGGAGCACTGACGGCGGGCGCGGTGCCGTGCAGGGTGGAACTGACCGCACGGGGCGAGGGCGTGGATGTTCCGTGGGCGTTTCCGAGCGTGGACGCCCTTTGCGCGTCCCTGGTGGAAGCGGAGAGGGCGTCGATGTACCGGGCGGCACGCGATTACTTCTTGTCGAAAAGCAGCCTCGCACGGAATCTGCGAACGGCGTATGAGAGCATAGCGCCGGAGCTGGTGTAGAGTTGCTGGGAGCGCAGTGACGTCTGGGGAGCTCAGGCTGGTGCAACCAGATCCGGCGACCGGGCGATGAGGCCCGAGGGTCTCTCGATTGTCATTCCCAACTGGAACCACCGGACGTACCTCGCTCGCTCGGTCGGGAGCGCGCTCCGAGCGCTGAGGTGTTTGGAGGCGGAGCAGGTACCTGGCGAGGTCGTCGTGATCGACGACGGGTCGCGGGATGGATCGCAGAAGCTCTTGCGGTCACTCGAACTCTGGCAGGCGGACAGGCTGCGAGCGCTCTTCTTGCCTGAGAATCGTGGACCGGCTGCCGCGCGCAACGAGGGGCTGGAGGCCTCAGAGTACCGCTATGTCCTGTTCCTGGACGCCGACAACGAGCTGATTCCCGAGAACGTGGGAGTGTTGGTGCGTGCGATTCGAGAGACGGGCGCCACGTTCGCGTACGGAAATCTCATAGACCGGCGCGGCAGGGACGTGTTGGGCCTGCGATCGAATGACGTCGCCAGTATGCGGCTCACGAGGGCGAACTACATCGATGCGTTGGCGGTCGTGAACGCTGAGCGGGTCCTGGAACTCGGCGGCTATATGTGGACGGCCGATTTCCGAGGGATCGAGGATTGGGAACTCGTCCTCCATCTGATTGCCGAGGAAGAAGAGATTGTGTTTGTGCCCGTCGCGCTGGCCTACTATCACGTGCTCCCCGCGGCGGTGAAGGGCGCGGAGATGAGCGTTCAGCCTGATGTCGTGCTGCGTCGCTGGTTCGCCTCGATGCGGCGCGTCTTTGCCGAGAGTGGAACGCGCGAATGGGATCCCGCGACGGTGGGACGCGTGTATCATCCGGATCTCGGGTTCGTGGATCCGTCGTGGCAGTAGACAGAAGCGTGGATGCGGGGCGGGCTGTGGAACCTCAACCACGGGGGTCGCTGGAGGTCGTGAGGCGGGGGCGTGCCTACCGGGAGACGCTGGTTCGGCTGTGTGGGCAGCGGGCGGGCGAAGCGCTGGATGCACGGTGGCCGGGCGCGCGCGACGCGCTCGTGATGTGGCACGTCGTGGCGTCGTACCCGCGAGAAGTGGTCGTTCTCGACGTCTGCGCCACCTTCGGCCCGTTCAGCTTTCACGTCGCCGGGCACCCCCGCGTGCGCCGCGTCATCGCCGTGGATGCAGACCTCAGCGTCGCCGAGGTGTTGCGGGACTGCGTGGGACCGGGCGCCGTCGACGGGGCGCCGCCGGACCTGCGGGTCCCGGATGTGACGCGGCGCGTGCTGGAGGAGTTCCCGGAGGAGCGCGCGAAGATCCAGCTGGAGGCGGGCACGCAGATCGGCGAGGCCGTGGCCGCCGCCTCTCGGGCAGGGGCTGAGGGTGCGCGTCTGGTGGTCTTCGTCGAGGGGGCAACCGGCAAGGCCGAAGTGCGGGAGAGGCTCGCCGCGATCTTCGACGCGAGCGGGGAGGTGGTGGTGCTGCTGGACCGGTGCCGCGACCGGCACGGGCCGTTCGTCCAGGCGGGGGTCGTGAGCGCGCTCGAGAGCGCCCGCACACCGTACGAGTTCCGCCTGCTGGCCGACCTGAGCCCTGCCCTGGCTTCGACCGCGCTCGGAGTCGTGTACCCGGCCTCCCTCGCGGACGAGGTGGGCGAGGGTCTGGATCGCCTCGCGCGACAGTTCAGCACGCAGTTCGATGTCCTGCACCTGTTGGGCCGGGAGGCAGAGCTCGTCGAGGCGGCCTGCAGGCTCAACGAAGAGCTGACCGCGACGCGCGAATCGCTGGCCGAGGCACAGCGGACCCTGGAGGCGGCCCGTCGGGACGCCGAGGGGGCGCGGGGGCAGCTCGAGACCGTGTACCGCTCGATGAGCTGGCGACTGACCCGGCCGTTCCGAGGGATCGCCAGGCTGGTCGCGGGCGGCTCGCCGTCCGGGTCGTGAGGGTGGCGTGACAGACGGTCAGGGCCGGGGCGTCGCAGCCGAGCCCTCGGCGCGACCCGCACCGGTGGGTGCGGTCGGCGCTCCAGACGGCGAGTGGGAATTCGTCTACTTCGCGCCTATCGACTGGGGCTACACCTGGCAGCGCCCCCAGCAGCTCGCCAGTCGACTCGCCCGCCACGGGCGCCTGCTCTACGTGAACCCGCTCGGGATCCGCGCGCCGCGCCCGCAGGACATCCGACGCCTGGCGCAGCGGATGGCCGGCCGGCTCGGGCGTGCGGCGGAGCCGGCCCCGGGGCCCGGCGCCAGGGTTGAGAGTCTCTGGCTCTACCTGCCGTTCCCCGCGAGTCCGCTCGCGAGGCGACTCAACGCGGCGCGGCTCCGTAGGTTGGTCCGGCGCTGGCGGCCGCGCGACCGGGGAGGCCCCCGGGTGCTGTGGGTGGGGACGCCGTCGGCGGCCGTCGTCGAGGCGCTGGAGGGGCTGGAGCCGGCCACGGTCGTCTACGACTGCCTCGACCATGTCGCGGCGTTCCAGCCTGGCGAGTCAGGGCTGGGCGAGGTGGAGGCCCGACTGGCCACGCGCGCCGATGTGGTCTTCGCCACGGCCAGGTCCCTCTATGAGCGGATGCGCGCCCTGAACCCCGCCACGGTGTGGCTCCCGAACGGCGCGGATTACGCGCACTTCGCCCGGGCACGCGACCCGGGACTTCCCGTGCCGCGGGACGTGGCGGGGATCTCGAGGCCCGTCCTGGGGTACATGGGGGAGATTGCCGACTGGTTCAATCTCGAGCTGGTGGACACGCTCGCGCGCGATCACCCCGCCTGGCACGTGGTGCTGATCGGTGTCGTGCACACCCCCGCCGCGGCCAGGCTCTTGGCCCGCCCGAACGTCCATTACCTGGGGCGGAAGGGGTACGCGGACCTTCCGGCTTACGTCGGTCGGTTCGATGTCTGCTTGCTCCCCTTCCGACGCACCGCGCTCACTGACGCGGTGAACCCCGTCAAGCTCTACGAGTACCTGGCCGCCGGCCGGCCCGTGGTCAGCACGCCCCTGCCGGAGGTCGCGCGCCACGGGGACGTGGTCACGGTGGCCGAGCCCGGCGAGTTCGGGGCGGCGGTGGCGCGGGCGCTCCGCACGGCGGATGACCCCGCCGCCGTGGCGCGGCGGCTCGCGGTAGCGCGCGAGAACACGTGGGAGCGGCGGGTGGAGACGATCCTGGAGGTGCTCGGCCGCACGCGGGCGGGCGGTTGAGCGGGAGCGCGGCGGGGTGCGCGTCCTGTGCGTCATCGGGACCCGGCCGGAGGCGATCAAGCTGGCGCCGGTGGTCCGGGAGCTGCGCCGACGGGCGGGCGGAGCCGGATCGGCGGCCGAGGTCAAGGTGTGCCTCACCGCGCAGCACCGCGAGATGCTGGACCAGGTGCTCCGACTGTTCGAGATCCAGGCCGAGTACGACCTGGACGTCATGACCGAGGACCAGACGCCGAGCCGGGTCGCGGCGGCCGTGCTGGAGCGGCTCGAGCCGATCCTCCAGCGCGAGCGCCCGACGTGGGTGCTGGTCCAGGGGGACACGACCACGGTCGCTGCGGCGGCGCTGGCGGCCTTCTATGCCGGCACGCGGCTCGGGCACGTGGAGGCAGGGCTCAGGACGCGCGACAAGTGGCAGCCGTTCCCCGAGGAGATCAACCGCCGCGTGGCGACCGTCATCGCGGACCTCCACTTCGCGCCGACCGAGTGGGCGCGGCAGAACCTCCTCCGGGAGCAGGTCCCCGCCGAAGACATCGTCGTCACCGGCAACCCGGTGATCGACGCGCTTCACTGGGTCGCGGGGCTGCCGCCAGAGCGCGGCGCGTGGGACGACACGCCGGCGGACGGGCCAAACGTGTCGCCGCGGCTGATCCTGGTGACCGCTCACCGCCGGGAGAACTTCGGACCGCCGCTCGAGCGGATCTGCGCGGCGCTCCGCGAGATCGCGGCGCGGTATGGGGACCGGGTACGCGTCGTGTACCCGGTGCACCCCAACCCGAACGTGCGCGAGCCGGTCGTGCGCCTCCTGGGGGACCTTCCGAACGTCCGGCTGCTCCCGCCGGTCGACTACCGGACCCTCGCGCGCCTCCTCAAGCAGGCGCACCTAGTGCTCACCGATTCGGGTGGGATCCAGGAGGAAGCGCCCGCCTTCGGGAAGCCGGTGCTCGTCCTGCGGGAGGTCACCGAGCGGCCGGAGGGGGTCGAGGCGGGGACCGCGCGGCTCGTCGGGACGGACCGGGCGCGGATCGTGGGTGAGGCGGTGCGGCTGCTGGAGGATGCGCAGGCGTATGACCGCATGGCGCAGGCCCGGAATCCCTACGGGGACGGGCACGCCGCCGAGCGCATCGTGGCGGCACTCTGCGCGCGGATGGGCACGGGCGTCGGGGATCGGTAGGGCGAGGGCGGCGGGGTGGCTGCGGGGTCGGGCGCAGGGGGAACGGCGAGAGGCGGGACGTCCCGCGTCTCGCCCGTCGCGCGGCTGGCGCGCCGAGCGCTCGCCGTCTGGCGCGAGGAGGGAGCCCAGGCGGCCCTGGAGCGGACCGCGGGCACGCTGACCCGCGCCGTGCGACGGCTGGGGGTTGTGGCCCGGAAGCGGCTCGGCCTGGGAGCGCGGCTCGGGCTCCGGGCCGGCCGGGTTCCCCCCGCCGTCTACGACGTCCTCTGCTTCCCGGGCCTCGACTGGACGTTTCGCTTTCAGCGGCCGCAGCAGCTCGTCCGTGAGTTCGCCCGCCGCGGCCACCGGGGATTCTACGTCGGCGTCCGCTTCCACGACGCCGGTCGGGGAGCGCTCCTCCGGAAGATCGCCGAAGGCGTTTACGAGGTCGAGCTTCCAGGCCCGCCCGGCCTGACCGTCTACCGGGACGCGCTCGACGACGCGACGCTGGCCGGGTTCATGGAGGCCCTGGAGCAGCTCAGGGTGGAAGCGGGGATCGTCGAGGCGATCTGCCTCGTGCAGTTGCCCTTCTGGGTCAGGGTGGCGGTCGGAGCGCGCGAGCGGTGGGGCTGGAAGATCGTGTACGACTGTATCGACGAGCATGGGGGCTTCACCACGAACGCCGCGCCGATGCTAGGCCAGGAGGAGGCGCTGCTGGCCGCCAGTGACCTGGTCACAGCGACCTCGCGAATCCTCTACGAGAAGGCCGCCCGGCGGGCGGGACGGGTGCTCCTCCTCCCCAACGGGGCCGACGTCGAGCACTTCGAGAGGCCCGGCGGGGCAGTCGCGCTCCGGGGGCTCCGGGGCCCGGTGGTCGGCTACTACGGCGCCATCGCCGAGTGGTTCGACGTGGAGCTGGTGCGGCAGACGGCGCTGGCGCGCCCTGAGTGGCAGTTCGTCCTGATCGGCCGCACGACGGGGGCGGACGCCGCGCCGCTCCGAGGGCTCGGCAACGTGCACCTCCTGGGGGAGAAGCCGTACGCGGCGCTCCCCGCCTACCTTCACCGCTTCGACGTCGCGTGCATCCCCTTCCGGCTCACGGACCTCACCCGCGCGACGAACCCGGTGAAGCTCTACGAGTACCTGAGCGCCGGGAAGCCCGTGGTCGCGGTGCCGCTGCCGGAGCTGGAGCCATGGCGGGAGCACGTCTATCTGGCCCGGACCCCCGAGGAGTTCGTGGCTCAGACCGAGCGGGCGCTCGCCGAGGACTCTCCGGCGCGGGCCGCCGCGCGGGCGGCTGTCGCGCGACAGCACACCTGGAGCACGCGGTACGAGACGCTGGATCGAGGCGTCCGGGCCCTCTACGGCAAGGCGGTCGTGGTCGTCGTGAGCTACCGGAACGCCGAGTACCTGCGCCTCTGCCTCGAGGCGCTGTGGGCCCGGACGGTGTATCCCGCCTTCGAGGTGGTCGTGGTCGACAACGGCTCGGAGCCCGACGTGACGGGGTACCTGGAGCAGGCGGCCGCGCGCGAGCCGCGCCTCCGGGTGATCCTGAACGGCCGGAACCTGGGGTTCGCGGCGGCCAACAACATCGGGATCCGCGCGGCGGGGGCGTGCGAGTACCTCGTGCTCCTCAACGACGACACGGTCGTGACGCGAGGGTGGCTGGGGACGCTGCTGCGTCACCTCGCGGACCCGAGGGTCGGCATGGTCGGGCCGGTGACGAACTGGGCCGGGAACGAGGCGCGCATCGAAGTCGGCTACGAGCGCCTGGCGGAGCTGGAGTGGTGGGCGGAGCGCCACGCGCGGGGGCGGGCGGGACGGGGCTTCGACATTCCGGTGCTGGCCATGTTCTGCGTCGCGCTGCGGAAGGCGGTGGTCGACGAGGTTGGTCCCCTCGACGAGCGCTTCGGGATCGGCATGTTCGAGGACGACGACTACGCGCTCAGGGTGCGCCGGCGCGGCTACCGCGTGGTCTGCGCGGAGGACGTGTTCGTGCACCACTGGGGGCGCGCGAGCTTCGCGCGGCTGCCCGAGGCGGAGTACTCGGCGCTCTTCGCCGAGAACCGACAGCGGTTCGAGGAGAAGTGGGGGATGCGCTGGACCCCGCACCGGTCCCGATGATGCGCGTGCCGCGGGTCGGACGGGCGGGGCTCCGGCGGCTCAAGGGCCTCTGGCACCGCTGGGAGCAGCAGCCCGGGCAGGACCGCGGGCCCGGCCTCGAGCCGGCCTTCCGCGCGATCCAGGCGTACGTGGCCCGGCACTTCGAGCGGTTCGACCGGGCGCCGTGCGTGCTGGGCCGCTGCAACGTGTGTGGGCAGTACTCCGCCTTCTTCTGCCCGAACACGGCGCTCTATCGCGAGTCGCTGGTCTGCGCCGAGTGCCGGGTGACGAGCCGCTACCGCTCGATCGCCCGCGGCGTGCTGCGCGCGCTCCGGCAGCTCCGCGGGGTGGAGGCGGCGAGCCTCGCCGAGGTCGGCCGGTGGCCCCGGGACCGATGGCCCGCGGGCCCGGCGCTGGCGGTCTACGACACGCAGCCGGCGTTCTACGGGGCACCCTGCTCGTACCCGATCCCGGACCTCCTGGCCCGCTGCCCGTGGATTGCGTATTCCGGCCATCATGATCGCTCAGTCCGACCGATCGTGATCACGTGTTCCGTTGATCGTGATCGCTCGTCGGAGCGCAGCGACGACACGCGATTGTCTCTTGTCTACGTCCTCCT
>Ga0114945_10000790_pt1 | contig 20144 bp, 33 predicted proteins | sample OV2TP3_FD_87194 | JGI IMG/M metagenome (GOLD analysis project Ga0114945, IMG submission 87194) | Hot spring microbial communities from Beatty, Nevada to study Microbial Dark Matter (Phase II) - OV2 TP3 | ecosystem: Environmental > Aquatic > Thermal springs > Hot (42-90C) | place: USA: Beatty...
TCGGCGGAAGAAGGTCATCCAGCAGCGCTGCGATGTACGCGCCCCGGGCGCGTCGGAGGGCCGGCACGTCCTTTTCGGCCTCGAAGTAGTCGCTCACCCTGCGATCCTCCGGGCCGCGCTGTAGGCGATGCCCTCGAACTCCAGCGCGTTGACCATGATGCCGAAGGGCGCCTGCGAGCTGTGCTGATGTTCAAGTGCGCCCGCATGCGGCGCGCTGTTCGTCAGGAAGACGCTCTCGCCCACCTTGAAGTCGGCAAGGCGCTCCATGTGCCAGGGCTCCTGATCGTGGTCGGTCGAGGTCGTGGTCTCGGTGCTCGCCGCCCCGATGCTCAGGAACCAGCTGCTGCGGAAGTTGCCCGGCCGGTAGTCGGCCGGCGGCGGCGCCTTCCAGAGCGCGGGGTCACCGTAGGGCGACCACTGCCGCACCAGGCGGTCGGAGAACTCACGCACGGTCTCGGCGACGATGCGCGACGGCAGTTCCTGCACCCGCTCGCGCTTGAAGCGCTTCAGGTCGGCGACGAGGGACATCAGGACAGCCGCAGGGTGAGGTCGTAGAGCACCGCGACACCGGCCGGCGCGATCCGCTCCACCCGCTTGATCGTCCAGCGCTTGCCGCCCTGGGTGATCGACCAGGCGTCCGCGACAGGCTCGGGCATCGGGGAGCCGTCGGCCTTCAGCGGCGACAGCAGGAAGCGGACGTCACCGGCCTCGACCGCCCCTGTCGTCAGGGCGAAGGCGGAGTAGCGATCCTCGACGCCCGAGCCGGTGTGGTCGACGGGCGGGGTCGGCGCGATCACGGTGTCGGTGGCGGGGTCGAACGATCCGTCCGTCGCGGGCTGGTGGACGGTGACGGTCTGCCCCTTCCCTCTCGGCTTCGGGGCCAGCATGCGGCTGGCCATGGCGAGGAAGCGGGCGTCGTAGTCCGGCATCAGACCACCAGGACGGCGGGGAAGTCGGCGGGGGCTAGGATCGGGGCGAGCAGGCCTTCGACGGCGCTCAGCACAGGGATGGCGTTGGCCGCGGCCGAGCCGCTGGCCTCGAAATACTCGGTCTCCAGGGAGCCGACCTTCTCGCGCTTCACCGCGCCCGCGGCGCTGGCGGCGACGGTCAGGGCGCCCGGGTTCTGCGCCTCGTAGTAGGCGGCGAAGTAGCTGGCCTCGATGACGGCGTTCGGGATCGCGTCGGAGGCGATGGCCTCGCCGGATGCGGCGACCGCGCCGGTGCGCGGCCAGGCGCGCTCCTGGGCGATGCCGTTGGTCGGCGTGCCGGGGAAGCGGGCTCCGTAGAGCCCGTCGATGTACGAGGAACCGCGCTGGCGGAGCACGGCAGCCGATGGGGAGCCTTCGGGCATGACGTAGCCGTTCGCGGCCAGCCAGTCCCCGAAGCTTTGATCAGCGCCGTACCCCGCCATGGTCGCGGCCTACTTCTTGGCCGCTTCGGGAGCCGGGGCGGCCGACGGCTCTTCAGCCGCCTCCCGCGCCTTCTCCTGCTTGGCCTTGGAGGCGTCGAGCTCGAACCAGCCCGATTCCTTCACGGCCTTCAGATCGCCGTCGGTGACGTCCAGCTCGGCGCTGGTGGCGCCGGGCTCGACGTAGACGGTGGCGCCGTCGGACGTCACGACGCCCTTCGGACCCTTGGTGGTGTTGGTGAAGGTGTGCTTCGGCATGGCTCAGATCCCGTCCAGGTAGTTCATGGCCTTGGGGAGCCGGACCTCGGTGCCGCCGGTGTTCATGATGCCGGCGACCTCCCAGGTCATCGAGGACTTCTGGAAGGCCGGCAGGAACTCGTGCGGCCCGGGGAGGTGGAATTGCACCACGTCCCGGCTGTTGTTGTAGGCGACCATGCGGGCGGTCGAGGACGCGCCGGCGGTCTCCAGCTCGCGGGAGCCGATGATCTCCAGCGGCTGGCCGGTCTGGGCGGTGTAGGCGTTGTTCTCGCGCACGAACTTCAGGATCGTGTCCGAGGTGTCGCCGATGCGGGTGCGGGCGATGTACTGCAGCCGCGTGGTGGGCAGCAGCAGCCGGTTCGCCATCTCCGTCTCGCCGGTGTTGTTGTAGACGCCCTCGATCGCCAGGTTGATGTCCCGGTTGATCTGGTCGGCGGTCTTGGTCGACCACAGACGCGAGGAGCCAGAGCCGTCGGCGGCCACGTTGGCGGTGGGCACGTTCGGGTCGTTGATGAGGCCCGTCCAGCCCTTCTCGGTGCTGCCGCGGATGGCGATGTTGTAGAGGAACATCTCCGCGACGCGGCGAGCCGCCGACGCCTTGTCGGAGCCCAGGTCCCGGCCGAGCTTCGCCGCTCGCTGAAGCTCCTGCAGCGACCACTCATAGCCGATGCCGGCCAGCTGGTTCTGCTGCAGGAACTGGGTGCGGCTGATGTCGGCGTACGGCATGTCGAACGCCTTGCCGGCCAGGAACTCGGCCTTCCCGGCGATGTCGCCGGAATAGAAGACCGAGCCGATGTCCCACATGTCGCCGTCCGTGTTGACGAACATCAGGCGGGCATAGTCGAAGCTCGGGTACTTGACCTGGTAGACCTGGGTCTCGATCCGAAGCTGCTGCGGGACGATGAAGCCCAGCGCCTGCTGAGCGTCGAGGAAGTTGATCTCGGGCATTGGTCTGGCGCCCCCTTAGCGCTTGGCGATGCGGGCGAGGCCCGTCGCCGTGGTGGTGTCATCGAAGACCCAGCCGTTGGTGCCGATGTGCGTGGCGTCAGCGGCGGTGTCGCCGATGCCGTCCGAGGCGCCCGCCCCGGTGCCGATGGTGACGGCGGCGCCGTCCACGTTGGCGCCGGTCGCGGTGACCCACATCACGCCCGAGGTCAGGATCGCGACGCTGGAGTATTGCGGGTAGATGTCGGCCGCGACGCCGCCGGGCAGCGGCTGAACGCCGTGGTCCGCGATGGCGAAGCCGAGGAAGGTGGCGGCGGTGCCCACGGTGGCGGTGCAGCCGTAGTCGCCGGAACCGCGGTAGACCGGCGCGCCGAACGGAATGCCGCCGGCGTCCTCGCAGGTGCGCGAGATGCGGTTGGAATCCTCGCCGTTGGCGACCATGCCGGGATAACCCGCGGCGATGGCCGAGGCGTAGGTGCTCTGAACGACAGCCATGTGCGTTGCTCCTTAAGCCGCGGCGCCGGTGTGGGCGGTTTCGAAGTGCTTCAGGCGAGCGGCCTTGGCATCGGCGTGCGCCTTCTCGGCGTCCGTGATGCTGGACACGCCGTCGCTGACCACCTCGCGGAAGGTGTCGCGGGTCTGGCCCACGGCTTCCGCCAAGATGTCGAAGCGGGCGGTGATGTAGTCGTCGGAGCGGTCCTTCACGGCCGCGTCACCGACCTTGGCGACCACGACGGCGCGGCGCAGATCCGCGTCCGAGAGGCCGTCGGCCTTCACCGCCGGCGCGATGGCCTTGGCGGTGGCGACCAGGCCGGCCCGCTTCGCCACCAGGGCGTCGAGCGCGGCGCCGTCGAGCACCTTGCCCTTCAGGTCGTCGATCTCGGCGTCCTTCTTGGCGAGGTCGGCATCCTTGGCGGCGAGCGCGGTCTGGTGGGTGGTCTGGGCGTCGGCCGTCGCCTTGCGGGCGTCGTCGCGCTCCTTGGTCAGCTTCTCGATGGCCTGGGCGCCCTGGTCAGTCGTGCTGACAGAGAGACCGTCGACCATCACAGTGCGCAGAGTGTCCGGCATGTCCGGGTCCTTTCTGTCTGCTGCGTGGATGGGGCTGGCGCCCCGGTGAAAAGGAGGTTGGTCCGGGTCCGCGTCCATGCCGCCGCCCATTCCCGCAGACTGGCCCGTGAGCGCCTCAAGGGCCGCCACCATCAGGTCCATCATCTTCTGCTGCGATTTCTCGCCTTCAGGGCCCGTGGTTGGCGCGGTCCCGTTCATGTGTTTTTCGTGGAGCACGATCGCGGCTTTGAGCTGGCGCTTGGCTTCGCTGATATCTGCGCGGTTAGCCGTTGCGTCAGCAATTGGGCTCACGCCCCAGGGCGCCGCACCGTCTCCGATGCGAACCTCGTGACCGGCCCGGCCACGCGCGACGATGGCGACGTGGTTCAGGCGGATGTTGGTCTGGCGGGCGTCGTAGGCCTCGCCGCCGTCGGTGACGCCGGGGGTGAAGTCGATCTCGCAGGTGTATCCGGCGGAGAGCTCGCGCTTGCCGGCTTCGATGTCGTCGATCGCCGCCTGGTCGCTGACCATCAGCGGGACGCGGATGAAGATGCCCTCGCCGCGCACCTCGTCGCCGGTCTGGCCGCGGGCGTACTTCCGCCAGTTCCCGGCGTTGACCATCTCGGGCGGGTGGTCGTTGGTGACCGGCCGGTGGGCGGCGCTCTTCAGGGTGTCCTCGGAGAACACCTCGGCGCCGGGGCGGTAGACGCGGACCACGTCCATCTCAGGCCGGCCGACCTCGGAGCCGCGGTAGAGCTGAATGCCGGTGCGCGCGATGCGGGCGTCGGCGACCAGGTAGCCGTCATCGCGCCGCCGGGTGCCGGCGACGGCCACTGCGTCGGTGAACTGCATGGGGTCAGGCCTCGGTGAGCTTCCCGGCCCAGTCCTCGTCGATCTCTTCGAAGACCTCGGGGCCGAACACGAGCTTGCCGCGGTAGGGCTCGACCTCGTCGAGGTTCACGCCCTGGCCGCTGTAGGTGATGGTGACGTGGGGCTGGTACTCGTCGTGGTCCCACGAGGCGCCGGCCTCGCGGATCGACATGTGCCGCCACGCCAACTCCGACGAGTTGAACAGCAGGACGACCGCGCCCTTGTCGCCCAGCGGCTCCACCAGGCGCGCGCCGCCGGCCGCGACCGTCAGCTTGCCGTCATCACCGCCCCAGGTCTGGCCGACCTTCATCCAGTCCACGGGCGTCCGGCTGTAGGCGACCGTGACGTGCAGCTCGTCGGCCGGCGTCGTGGTCTCGAACCCTTGCGCCTTGGCCCAGGCGATGAACTCGGCGGCGTTCAGCAGCTTGCGGCTGACGTAGAGCGTGCGCGGCGCAGCGTCCGTCACCGCCTCGGGCTTGCCCTCGCCCTCGTCGGGGGTCTCGTCGGGGGTCTCGGCCTGCTCAGGCTGGTCAGCGAGGCGGCCATGCTCCTCGATCGCCGCCTCGAGCCCGGGAAGCGCGCCGTCTTCGACGAAGGTGTTCACCAGGGCATCGGAGAGGGCGTTCAGCGGCAGGATCGCCCCACCCTTGGCGCCTGCCAGGGCCCGGGCGGCGTCGGCCTTCATCTTGAAGACCTCGGCCCGCTCCTTCTCGGTGAGGCCGTAGAGCGGGGCCCAGTCGTAGTAGATGCCCCGCGGCCGCGCGCCGAGGGCGGATCGGATCACGATCTCGTCCAGCCGGTTCAAAGCCGGGGCCAGCTCTGTTTTCTGTCGGGCGGCGACGTTGTCGTAGTAGTTACGCAGATCGGCATCGCCGGTGCTGTTCAGTCCGCCCGGGCTTTCCCCCAGCATGCGCGTGACCGGGATGTCGGCCGCCGCCGCGGCGATCTGCAGGAACTTCTGCATCAGCTCGGGCAGCTGGGCGAAGCTGATCTGCTTCTGTTGCCACTGCTCGCCGCCGGTCTGCGACCCGTTCGGCCCGGTGCCGTCAAGCAGCAGCATGTTGAACATCGACTTCACTTCGTTCGCGTAGCCGAAGCGCGCCGTCAGCTTGGCCTGGCCGGCTTGGCTCGCCGCGTAGCCCGCCAAGCCCGGGATGTAGACCACGTCGGTCTTCGCCTCGGGGATCAGCGCCGCGATGTGCTGCTGCGACGACGTCGCGTTGAGGACGGCGTCGTAAACCACCTGCAGGACGCTGTCGGCCCAGGCATCGCTCGTCGCCGCGAACTGGCGCTCTAGGATCGGCGCGCCCTCGAAGCGAACCATGCGTGACGGGTGGACCCGCGCCATGCGCCCGCTGGCGCCGCTGACCTCGTAGTAGGCGGGCTGGCCGTAGAACTCAGAGGTCACGTCGCTGATCAGCTCGCGCGCGCTGACGCCGTAGCGGCTCAGGACGTGGAGATAGGCAAGGTCACCCTGCCCGACCCGGCTCGGCACGAGCTCCCGGCTCGGATCGTCGCCGCGGATGCCGATGTAGATCACCGCCCCGCCGAGAAGGCGCGCGGTCTGCATCGCCCGGGTCACCTTCACCTGAAGGTTGGTGAGCGGCGACTTCTCGACGGCTTCGATCTTCTCGATCTGGGGCCCCTTGGCCTGCCAGTCCCGCCACTCCCGGGTCATGTCGTTGGGAATGATGTCGATGACCTTGCGGGCCAACCAGTCGCACCGATACGCCGCGGTCAGCTCGTCGGGCGACAGAAGCCGCAGGTAATGGCTCAGGCCGCTGCGCTTGTCCTTGGACGTGCCGAGCCCGGTGACCAGGCTCTTGAGGCTGTCGATGACCTGCATCTACTCGACCACGTCGAGGAGGTTGTACTGGTACGTCGTCGGCAGCTTCAGCTCCGTCACGGCCCACACGAGCGCATCCATGCGGTTCGGGGACTCGTCACCCTGGTAGCCGGCGGGTGTCGTCATGAGCATCTCCGCCTCCATGAGTGGGAACTGTTCCTTGTGGCGAATGCGGCCCTGGTCGTAGAGGCCAGCGACGGGTTCAGCTCGGACGTGCTTGCCGCGGCTGGCGTGAACCATGACGACGCGGGCATCGACGTTGGCGCCGCGCAGGTTGGCCGCGACCATGTCCCCGCCGAAGTTCTTCTCGGCGACCACGCAGTCCGCGTTCCAGCGGTCGACGCACTTCGCGACGGCCGTGGCCCAGGCGCCGGGGCTGCTCGCCGGGCAGGTCGCGTCTTCCAGAACGATCGCGCCGTCGCCGTATTCCGCCACCGCCACGATGCCAACGTCATCGCCACCGCCCGAGGGGTCGACGCCGACCACCACCCTGCCCCAGCCGCTCTCCGCGAGCCGGCCCATCTGCCAGGCCTTGTCGAGACCCTCGCGCGTCCAGATCGCGCCCTCGACCGACGGCATGTAGCCGCCGAGCCAGATCCAGGCCGCCCGCAGCTTGTTCTTCGCGAAGTCCAGCGCCATCAGCTCGCGCAGGGCGTCGGGGAAGAACGGGTTCTTGTCGTAGTTGATCTTGCGGACGACCGCCCGCCGAGGCTTCACCGGCCCCCGGAAGAACACGTCGATAGGGTCGGTCTGCAGCCGCGGGTTCCAGATCGCCCACAGCTCGGAGATCGCCGTCCGAAGGATCGTCGGGAGCAGGACATCCAGGGACGCCTGCCGGACCTCCTGCGCCTCCTCGAGGATCGTCAGGCCGGCGCCTTCCAGGGACTTGATGCCCTCGGGCTTGCCGCCCTTCCACAGGCCGATGAACAGGATCTTCTGCCCGCCGCGGCCGATGAAGGTGTTGCCGACCTCTCGGAAATAGCCGGGCAGCAGGCCGAAGTGTTCGAGCCGGTTCCGGACAAGCTCGATCGACGACTCGGTCAGGTTCGCCAGGATCTCGCGCAGGAAGACCGTGCGCAGCCTGGGCGTTGTCACCGTGTGGAAGATCGCGGCGTCGACAACAGACCACGACTTCGCAGAGCCCCGGCCGCCGTACGCGGCGCGAAAGCGGTACGACCCCAGCGGCTTCTCGGTCAGGAACCGGAACGCCGGGATGGGCTCGTACTTCACTCGTCGGTCTCGTAGTCCTCGTCGTCGGGCTCGGGCGCCGGCCCCGAGGGCGCGGTCACGTACTGCACCGTCACCGAACCCGAGACGGAAGCCTCGACGTCATGCGCCTGGGTCGGCTTGCCATAGCCACGGTCGAGGATCGCCTGCGCCGCACTCACACGCGCTGCGGCCGGGGCCTTGGTGTTGCGCGCGATGTCGACCAGCACCTGAAGCGCAGCCTCGGCATGCCCCTTCGCCACCTCGGCGAGTTCGCGCTTGGCCCTTGAGACTGCGCCTGGTTTACGGCCCGCACCGGGGCGAGCGCCGCCACGTTGCGCCATTTGATTTCCATGAATGTTTGAGGGTCTCGCGCCCCTGCCCCAGCCAGCCTTTGCCGCAGCGCCGCACATGGAGGGGGTCGGGCACGAAAAACGGCCCGCGGATCGCTCCGGGGCCGTCCAGACGCAGCTACGCCGCGCTTAATGGGAAAATGCCGAAAGCTACGACCAAGTCAATAGCTATGGAACTCGTGCGGTGTTGCGCCCCAGTCTATGCCGCCACGTCCTCTGCATCGGGTCCGCGAACCGCGAGCTCCTCCAGCATCCAGTCGGCGCCGATCTCCCGGGCCTTCTCGATAATGTCCACCTTCAGGGTCTCGGGGTTCACCTTGAACCAGGCGTTGTGGTCCTGAAGACCGCGGAGGCGAGGCCGCAGCTCCGCCACAACGCGCTTGGCAACCTGCTCGCCCGGCACCCAGACCGCGAATGCCTCTGTCAGCGGGATCGGACTCTTGGCTCGCTGGTTTGAGACGGCGGCGCGGGGGCTGGCGGCGGTGCCAAGGTTGGTGAGCCAGCCCTCGCGGTCCACCCAGACTGCAATCCCGACGACTGCAAAGTCCCGCGAGGTCATGGGCAGCAGGCCGGCGCGGCGCGTCGCCAGTACGATCGCCGCGTCATAGACCGACTCAGCCCATCGGCCGGAAAAGCCGTAGTGCTCCCCGATGACGGACCAGGGGAATGGCTCCTCCTCGCCCTCCTCCACGGCGAACTCGTTCAGGGCCCGCATCTTCACCACGGTGTAGAAGTGCTTCTTGAGGCCGTCTAGCAGAGCCAGAGCCTTCGGCATGTCAGTCACGTCCGCGGCTGTGGGCCGGAACCGCGCCGGCTCCGCCTCGGCCCTCTCCTGACCTACAAGGTCGCTGAACTCGATCAGGTTCTCGGGGATGCCGCCGGCGCGCAGGCCTAGATCCTCGGGTCCGTCCACAGCGCATTGCGTGAGCATGGCTCTGTGCAGCCGGTCGATCACGGCGGCCTTCACCAAGCGCAGTTGCTGCTTCTCGGGCCCGCTCAGCGTGCCCTTCGGCCGCTCCCCCTCGAACTCGGGCTTGAACATCGGGTCGGTGGGTGCGGTCTTGGTCAAAGGCCGTGCTCCCGCTTGGTGACGGCCCAGGCGCTGGCCTTGGCGTCGAGGTGGGCTTGAAGGGCGGCGTGCGCGGCCTCGGTCGCGATGCGCAGGCGAGCGGCGTCTCCCCGGAAGACCGCTCCCTGGAATGCGGCGACAGCGGCGGCCAACTCGTGCTCTGTGGCGGCTACTTCCTGGGCCGCCTGGGTGCTGGGGCTGGTCTTGGTCATGCGGCGTCTCCGAGGAGGGAGGCTTGCGGGCTTTCGAGCGTCGGAACCCCGACCCGCCACTTCGGGAGGTCGGCCTTGATCTGCTCGTAGTTCACGGGGTGCTGGGCCTTGAAGTTGGGCGGCCGGCGTCGTTCGCCCGGAGCCCAGCGCCCGCCGCCCAGCGGTTCGAGCCAGCCTTGCGTCCAGCGCGAGGGATCGATCTTCAGCGCCTTGAAGTCGGCCCGGGTGATGTATCCGGCGACCTCGATCACGATGGCGGCCTTGATCGCCTGAACCTTCCAGGGCGTCAGCGCCACAGGCGCGGAGTGGCCTCCCGTGACGTCGGGCACGTAGTCGGGCAGCGCGCACCGCTGATCCGGGCACAGCTCGGGCCAGCCCCACTGGCTGAGTTCGTCGTCGGTCACCACGAACCGCTTGTCGATCGACGGTAGGTCCGGCCCGAACCGGGGCCCCTTCCAGTCGCCGAAGGCGTAGCGGTCCGGCGCAGAGCCGGTGACGACAACGACCCCGAGATGGCGGGCCAGCATGGTGAGGCCGTTCTGCGTCTTCGGCCGCGGCGCTAGGATCGCGCGGCTGTCCGGTCCGACGCCGCGGCTATAGCGGCTCTCCCGGCCGATGGCCTGGCACAGAACCTCGACGTTGAGCCGCAGCTTCGCCTCGACCCCGATCTGGAAGCCGTCGGCCGGCCGCACCAGCAGGAGATCCCAGCCCGCGGTTTCGGCGTACACGGTCCAGCCGTGGTGCTGCGCCCAGGCCGTGAAGTCGGCCACCATGGTGGCCTCGGTCGACCACGGCTCCCACGCAGCAGGATCAGACCTCATCGTCGGCCCCCTTCCTGAACAGCGCCTCACCGGGACGGTTGAAGTAGGTCACGCCGTCCAGTGCGTGGCCGCCCTTGTCAGCCGTTCGGCCGCCGACCTGCTTGAAGTTGAAGACCCGGCCGAGCGCGTCGGCCTGGCGCCTCAAGGAGCGCGCCCACTCCAGGTCCATGCGGCGGGCGTTTCTGCCGCTCTCGCCACCGACGATGATCCAGTCGGGCGCGTTGTCGTCGATCTCGACCGGGCCTAACAGCGGCTCGAAGCTCCCGAAGGTGAACAGGGCGCCGAGTTTGTCGGCCGCCTGCCGCAGCTTCGGCGCGTCGCGGCTGTAGTCGTCTTGATCGCCGAAGGTGGCGCCGAGCGCCGCGTTCGGGGGCAGGCCGCCGGCCGCTTCAGCCATCGCGACGGCGTTCCCAATCCGCTTGGACAGGTAGAGCATCACGAGGTTCGGGCAGGCGCGCGCCTCGTCGAAGGCCTCTCGGCGCCATGCCGGCGGGACTTTGTTGTCCCAGATGTCACCCAAGCTGAGCGAGAAGACGAACCGGCGCTCACCGGCGCGAGCCGCGGCGCGGTCCCATTTCCGCAGGTTGGCCCAGGTTCCGGTCGCCGTTCGGACGCGCTCTCCGTGGGGCCCCCAGACCACCCGGCCATAGCGGGCATCCATCAGTTCCTCGGCGTAGCAGAAGTCGCATGGTGCGCCGACCTTCTGGCAGCCTATCCACGGGTTCCAGGTGTGGTCCGTCCACTCGATGGCGGTCTGCTCGCCCATCAGCCTTCTCCCTTCGAGAACAGCGCCTCGGCCGCGCTCGTCTTCCGCTCACCCTCGAATGCCGGCGCACCGGCGACGACGGCCCCGCTCAGCGCGCAGTGCAGCGCGGCCTCGCCGTGATCGACCGCGACCTGGGCGCCCGTCAGCCTGGTCAGCCGCTCGCAGGCGAGCCGGCGCGTCTGGGAATCGGTCGGCAGGGTCGCCACGAAGGCGGCGAAGGCCTTGTCGGCGAGCTCCGTGGCGACGGCCCGTCTCTGGCGCTCGGCCGGCGACGGCGGGCGTTTGATGGTCTGGGCCCGCATCAGGAGCCCCAGCCAGCGAAGCCGCTGAAGGCGGCGTCGAGGACGCCTTCGCGGAAGCCCTCCGCCTCGGGCTTCTGGTCGAGGACGCGTTCGAGCACCTGCGACATGAGTGCGATGCCTCCACGTTCCGCGAGCAGATCGCCGATCGCGGCCAGCGCGTTGCGGATCAGGGCGTCGCCCTCGCCGCCCCGGTCCTGCAGCTGGTCGAGCAGCAGGCCCGTGGTGATGGCGACGGCTTCGATTTCGGCTTCGGTCACAGCAGGCCCCTTTCGGTTTCGCGGAAGCGGCGGTCATCGCCGCAGAACTGCATGAGGACGGAGCCGGGCTTGCCGATGATGTCGTGGTAGCGGCTCTTCGCCGTCTTCACGCGGGTGTCGTCCTCGGTCTCGCGGTGAACGACCACGCCAAGGTCGGCCTTGTTGTGCCAGACCGCCCCGCCGTTGATGTCGTAGAGGCTGGGCATCGGGTACTTCCCGTCGGCCTGCCGCGGCAGCTTCGTCGGGTGGGCCACGATGGCGAGGTGGACCTGGAAGGCGCGGGCGAAGCGGCGCAGCTCCTTGATGGCCCCGTTGATGTACTGGGCCTCGGTCATCGACCGCATGTCGTACTCGTGGTCCATCTCGTTCCACGGGTCGCCGACGATGACCTTCGCGCCGTGGCGCACGACGGCGACCTCGGCCTTTTCGAGGAACCAGTCGAGCGTCACGTCGTCGTCTTCCTTCGGGTAGAGGAACAGGTGGTTGCGGTCGATCCAGGCGTCCGCGGCCTCGATGTCAGCCGGCGACCACTGGCTCGGCTTCGCGCGCAGGAACCAGGTCCGCAGGTAGCGGCGGTGGTCGGTCTGCGGCCGCTGCTCGAACGACGCCCACGCGATGCGCAGGCCGTGCAGCTCGGACACCCGGCACATCACGTCGTTCAGGAACGTCGACTTCCCGTGGCTGGGGATCCCGGTCCACACCGAGAAGTCACCGGGCCGCAGCTTGAAGTGATCGCCGAACGCATCGAACCCGATCTCGTACACCGGCTGGGTCGCGACCGGGGGCAGCTCGCTCATCCGGTAGACGCCATCGACCTGCAGCCACTCCGCTCGGCTGATCGTCTCGACGACACCCTTCAGGCCGTAGAACTGCAGCACCTCGTTGAGGTCCTTGCAGCGATGCCGGCCGAGCCGATCGCGCTCATCGCGCGGCGCCTTCGGGTAGCGGAGGAACTTGCAGCGGTATCGGCCCAGCAGGACCGAAAGGTCTTGCAACAGGGCGGCGCCGTTCTCGTCGCCGTCGGCCGCAATGATGACTTCTGGGACGTGGTCTTTGTGCAGCAGCGGCTTCAGCTCGGCGAGCCAGGCGTACTTCGACCCCTCCTCGAGTTCGTCCTTGCTGCGCTCGCCCGGCGGCGGGGCGCCGTCCGGCACGCTGATGGTCCGCTCAAACCCGCACTGGATTGCAGCCAGGGCGTCGAGTTCGCCCTCGGTGATGATGAGCGGGCGGCCCGCCAGCCGGGTCTCGCGCAGGATGTCCTCGTTCCAGGCGCAGCGGATCCCGCCCTTGTCCTGCGTGTAGGGGTTCTCGCCGGGAGCGGGGTCGATCCTCTTGTACTTGCGGCGCACCACCTGGCCCTCCCGCTTGAACGGGATCACCAGGCACTCACCACCCCCGCGCTGTGCGCTGCCGAAGCCCATGCGGTCGGCGAGCTCCACGTCCAGCCCCCGCGCCTCGAGTTTGCGCATCACGGCGTCGCTCATCGTCATCGCTGAACACGGCTCCCCAGTCGCAGTGGAAACACTTCGCGCGGACCTCCCCCCGCAGCACCGTGACGTGCAGGCACGGCAGCTTCTGGTTCGGCTTCGTCCGCTTGGCCGAACATCGCGGGCATGGCTGTCGGTAGTCGGCCGACTTCAGCGTGAGCCCCTCGGCCCGCGCCTTCTCCTCGCCGGTCATGTTGGAACCCCCTGGTCATCAGTCGCACCAATCCGGGCGCGGGCCGGCGGCGACGCGGCGGGCTGGCCGGCGGGCGGCCTCCGTGCGCACCCAGTTCCGCCAGGTCGCCGCCCAGTCGAGCTTCACGCCGCTCTTGCCTGGCGCTGCGGTCCAGTAGTCGCGGAAGCGTTCCGCCATCTGGTCGGCTTCGCGCTCGGTGAACCCCTCCCGCATGGCGAACGCGATCAGCTCGGCGGCGGGGCGCCAGTCCGGCTTGAGCCTGGATCCGCGTTTCGGGGAGGCAGCCTCGCTGCCGACCTCAGCGAACGGCAGGACCTGAGCGCCAGACTCTTCTTCTTCTATCTGGTTCTGGTTCTGGTTCTGGTTCTGGTTATGTCGGCTATTGCTTTCGGCAGCATAAGCTTTTGCTTCTCCGCCGACGTTGTTTTCATTGGCTTTTGGCCGACCACCCCGTTTTCCTGCCGCTGAACGCTTACCGGAAGTGTCCTCGTACTTCGCCATCTCGGATGCGATCCGCTTGTGGGTGATCTTGCCCCCCCGGCGCCGGAAGAACGGCAGGATCACATCGCGGATTTCCGCCCACTGATCGGGCGTGCAGCGGGCCAGCCGCGCAAGGTTGGCGTCGGCCGCCGGCAGGCTCCCGCCTGCGCGCCACATCGCCATCAGCAGCAGCATGTAGGCGCCGTGCTCGACCACGCTCAGGTGATGCGTGTCTCCGAGGTAGTCCGCGACGTACAGCTTCATGTACGGGGGTGCGCTCAAGCTGCCCTCCTGATCGTGCCGAAGCTGGCCAGGCGCTTCGCCAGACGGACACAGGCCGCATTGGCCCGGTCCAGCTGGGCGTGCAGCTCGGCCTTCAGCGCCTCGCTCTCTTGCAGAGCGGCCTTCAGCGCGGCGTTCTCGGCGCGCAGGCGGCGGTTGGCGAGGTCGGAGGCGGTCACGCGCGGGCCACGGGCGGTCGCTCTCATTGCGCACCCTCCGCGTCGAACAGCGGCGCAGGCGCGACAGGCTCGGCGCCCTTCGGGTGGTAGCTCTGGGGGTTGTCGCAGTGCCGATGAACGCAGGTCAGGACGCCGCCGCGCTCCGCCCAGGTCCACTTGTCGTGGCGGCGGATAGGCTGGCCGCAGTCGCGGCACGCGCGCACCAGCTTCGCCGGCTCGGGCATCTGCTGCTGGCAGTGGGGACAGCGGCGGATCACAGCCGGTTCTCCTGGGGCGCCCAGGCCAGGCCGACGTGCACCTGCTCGGTGCGCTCGACATAGCCGGGCAGCTGGTAGTGGACGGTCGCGACGAAGCCGTTCCCGCCGAGCTCGACGGTGGCGTGTGGGCGGAGTTCCGCGTGACGGTGGGCGAGGTTCGCCAGCATCGAGATGCCGAGCAGGTCGGCGGAGGCGCGGACGCACTCGATGGGGACGATCCAAGAGGGGCCGGCGCTAGACATATCTGCGCAGGCTCCTCGCCAGTTCATTCGCCGACCGCTTCTTGTTCGGCTGCGCGGGCTGGTGGGCGCGGGCCATGTGCTGCCGGCAGTACGGCGGCCGGTCGGTGTCGCGCTGCGGATCCAGCGGCTCGCCGCAGAAGAGTTCGGCCGGGGCGAGCGTCGGACCGATCGGCCAGCGGCAGGCATGCGCGGCGAGCTGCACCAACGTGCAGGCGTGCGGGCCCGGCTTGTCGTCGCGCATGGGCAGCTCGACGCGCGGCGGCGGGGCCTCGGCCTTCTCGATGACGGCGCCATTGCCGGCGACGATCAGCTGCGGTTTCGGCGGCGCCTTCGAACGCTTGCCGGTGTGCAGCGAGGCGGCACGCAGGTTGGCGCGCTTCACGTAGGCGCTGTGGGGCGGGAGACCCAGCCTCCTCGCTTTGCCGATGCAGCCGTTCCTCGTCGCGCCGCCGCCGAGGATCTTCGCGATCTCCCCCGCCGACTTCCCCTCGGTCCAGAGGCGCTTGAGGTTGGCCACGCGCTCGTCCGTCCAGCCGGCCGGGTGGAGGCGGCGCTCGCCGTATCCGTGACGGGCGCTCATGCTGCGGCCCTCCCCGCGCCGAGGCGGTTCCAGGCGGCGAGGTCGAGTGCGGTGTCGAGGGCGCGCTCGGCGGCATGATCGGGCCCGTAGAGCCAGGCCAGCCGGGCGTCGGTGAAGGCGGCCCAGGAGTGCACGAGCCGGCCCTCCGTGCGGCAGGCCGTGCCGCCGTCCACCGTGTCGACCTTCGCGACGACGGCTTCGAAGTGGTCGATGTAGCTGCTCATGCGCCTTCCCCCTGCGGGTCGAAGGCCTCGACGCGGATGTCGATCCCCGGCTTCTCGGCGTAGACCTTGGTCTGGAAGCCCCGGGCGATCTGCGCATCGTCGATCCAGACGATGGCGTTCAGCGCGTCGTAAACGGCCTTCGTGAGGTTGTCCTTGTCGGGCTTGGTGGTGTGGGCGATCTCGCCGGCGGCCATCGCCTCGCGACGCCGCTTCGTCTCGCTCTTCGGGATCGGCAGGCGGAAGCGGAGGGAGACCGACAAGGCGCCCTCGAGCGGCGGGCGGTCGCCCATCGCTTCGCGCGCCACCTTCCTGATGCTCTCCTGGTAGGCCCGCATCGGCGGCGGCGTGTACGTCTGCACGTACAGGCGCTTCCCGCTCTTCGCGATGCGGTGCCCGGCGCGCGACCAGCCCTTCGGCACGCCGCGCATCGAGAGCGTCAGGATGTTGTCGGCCTCCCACCCCATCGTCAGGCCGCGTCGTCGAACTGCTGCTCGTCGCCGGTCGGCTCGGCCCAGCCGGCATCCTTCAGCGCGTTCGCCTTCCGGCGGATCACCTCGGGGTCGGTCGGATCCTCGTCGTCGGCCTGGTCCTCGGCGTCGGTGTCGGCCGCCATCTCGCCGGGCTTCGGCCGGGCCAGGATCTCGGCGGCCATGGCCTCGGCCTTGGCGTTGACCTCCTGCCCGCGCGTGTAGCCGCGCAGCCAGTCCTGTTCGAAGATCGGGTCGATGTGGTCCGGCCGCTTGTACTCGTCGGCCCGGCGCCCGGCGCGGTAGCCCGCGGCCTCGGCGGCGATCGCGTCGTCCACGGTGTCGTTGATGCGCTCGATCAGGTCGAGCTGCTCGCCCGAGCGAAGGCCGGCGTCGGCTTGCAGCTGCAGGCGGCGGCGCTCCGAGGCGATCAGCTCCTCCTCGGACTTGTCGAGGTTGGCGATGACCTCGGCCTCGAACTCCTTGCGGGTGTAGCCCGTCTCCTTGGCCACCAGCTTGAAGATGCCGTTGACCACCTTCCGGGCGCTGCCGAGCTCGGCCGACAGCCGGTCGACTTCCTTGCCGGCCGAGATCAGGCGCGTGGTGAACGACGTCACCAGGGCGCCGCGCTCCTCGTCGTTGAGGTCACGGTGATTGTGCCCGACGCCGGGCGGGTTCTTCTTCGCTCGAGCCATCTCGACTCCTCGTGCTCTGCGCCGGGCGACCCGCCGACGCGTCGGGGGTTCAGTCAGCGAGCCGCTCGGCCGCCCACTCGCGGAGCTGCCAGCCCAGGTTCACCATCGGCGCGCCGGCCTTGCACAGCGCCTTGCCCAGCAGCCACACGGCCAAGGGCCCGGCGCTCGCGAGCGTGAGTTTCCAGGGCAGAAATGCGGGCTTCCTCGGCCGCGTATCGGGCTCGCTCATGCGCGACCTCTGCTTTCTCTCGTTGGAAGTGGTCGGCGAGGTCTTCACCGATGATCGCGCCCAGGATCGGCAGTGCGAGCCGCCAGCCGCAGTGGGGGCCGCGGCGCTTCAGCAGGCGCTCGAACGTGGCCTCCGAGGCGTCGCCCTTCAGCAGGTGCTTGGCCTCGTAGTCCTTCAGGCCCCAGGTCTGCCGGACCCACGTCTGCGGGGGCTGGCCGGCGTCCTCGGCGGCCTGGATGGCGTAGGTCGCCAGCGCGTCCCGCCGCCGCTTATCAAGGGCGAGTTTTGTGCCTCTGAGGGTCTGTAGGCTCATCGCAGTCACCGTCATGGTTGGACCTGACGGTTGGACGCGGGACAGGAGCCCGGCAGAGGATGGGAGGCATCGAGAAGGCGGTAGAGTTCGCGATCAGGGCCGGCGCGTTCAGCGCTGCGGCCCGAGACTTCCCGCAGGCGGCGGAGACCTTCCTGGCCGCTGCGGACGTAAATAGCGCTCGTTCGAAGCGGGCGCTGGAACAGGCGATGGGGGAGCGCGCCAACGCTCCTCCCGTTCGCATTTCCGGCCAGTGACCGGGCAAGAGGTCGGCCCCGGCGCCGACTGGAAAGCGCCAGGGCCTGTTGCGCGACGGGCCAGGGGACGCCCGACAGCGCACATTCGAAGGGCAAGGCGGCCGGCATCAGGCGGCGCCCGGATGGCCGACTTCAGCGAAAAGCCACGCCTGGAACTCATCGCGCCGCGCGGACCGGAAGTGATCGTACGGGTAACCGTGAGCGCGCTCGAACGCCGCCCACTGGTTGCCAATCCACCTCACGAAATCCCAGGTCTGCCAGTCGTCGCCAGCGAACCGGTGGGCAACGCGGAACGCCTGGAAGTACGGCTGCTCGTCAGCGCGCACGAAGGCGCAGCCCTCGCGACAAGCGTGAACGCAGTCATCGCAGGCGTGGCGCGGCATCTATCGACGCCCCCGCTTCGGCTTCAGCACCACGGCCGAGCCATCATCCATCCGAAGCCGCACCTTGAAGGGCGCGTCAGACGATGCCGCCTCGTTCATGCTGCGGATCACGTTCTCCACGAACTGCGGCGTGGCCGCGTGCTCGGGGCCGGGGCCGTGGTGCAGATAGAGTCGCTGGAAGGTCGCGACGGGCATCAGGCCGCGTCCTGGGCGGGCTGCTTCACGCCGAAGACAAGCGGCTCTCGGGCGTGATTGCGCAGGACCTGCGCGGCGCGCTCCCAGGCCTCACCAGTGAGGCCGCTGATACTGTCGTAGGCCCACCGCGTCTCGGCCGAGAAGGCGACGTTTGCTTCATACGTGGCCTGCGAGGCCTTCGCCTTCAGGGCAATGCCAGTGCGCTTCTGGGCCGACCAGCCGTCGCTGATTTTCGCCAGCGAGGCTGGCGGCGGCAGGGTGTCGATGTCGAAGCCGCCGGCGGCGATGCGATCGATGACGCCTGCGATCTCAGCCGTCAGGAAGAACCACTCGTGATGGCTGTGGTTGACCTTGAAAGCGGCGTGGAAGCGGCGCTCCAAGTGGCTGCCACCCGGCAGGGTCGCCGCCAAGCGCAGCGACACGGGCGACCAGGAAGCGTACGTCTTCAGCCGCCCTTCGGGATCAGCGGTGCGCCCGACCTTCACAAGGCCGGCTGCGTCCGCGACCAGGAAATAGACGTAGCCCGCCGCCATCACGCGGCGCCTTTTTCGGCCAGCCGCTTCGCGGCGGCGCTCAGCTTCTCGATGACCTCGATATGCTTGTTCGACCAGCCCCGCTTTCCGAAGGAATGAACCGTCGAGTAGGGGACGCCGGCCTCTCGGGCCAATTCGGGCAAGCCGTGCTCATTCGCGACGGCCCGGATGTGTTCGATGGCGCTGGCGATTTCCGACATGCGCCAGACACTACGATCTTTCGTAGGACCGCACAAGGGCCGGAACGAAACTCCGTAGTTCTAAACTTCGTACCCTTCGGCCACACCCTTCGAATGAGCTACGAGAATCGCCGCGCGGCCTTCAAGCAGTGGATGGCTTCTATGGAGCTTTCGGCCGCCGAGGTCGCGCGCCGCGCGTCAATCCCCCCCACTACCCTCTACAGCTACCTGGACGGAAAGTCGCAGAGCCTTAAGGGCGCCAACGAGCAGAAAATCGCCGAGGCGTTCGGAGTGCCGGTAGAGGTGCTGTTCACCTCTCAGCAAGGTTTGAGACGTGAGGTTGGCGTGTGGGGAAAGATAGGAGCCAGGGCGGACGTCTATCCGCTATCGGACTATACCGAAGCTCCGATGTACGAGGTCGCATTGCCGCCAGGTATCGATCCAGACAAAGAGTACGTGGCGTTTGAGATCGAGGGATTCAGTATGCCCCCGGCCGAGCCCGGCTGGGTGGTCGTCTTCCGGCGCGCCCAACTGCCGCTCGACGAACTGGTCAACTCTCCCTGCCTCGTGGACTTGGAAGACGGTCGGCGGCTGTTCAAGAAGCTGCGCCGTGGGTACGTGCCCGGCCGCTACAACCTCGAAAGCTGGGATGGCGCCGACCTGATCGAGGATGTGGTGGTGCTGCGCGCCCTGCCCTTCGCCAGCCTCAGCCCCGGCCGCAAGGCGCGCTAAAACGTCGCCCCCGACATATAGCACAACCATAGCGCACTACCTGGAAGCGGTCGCGCAGGAGGCGACCGCTTTTTCGTAGTCCCGCGATTACGAAACTTCGCATTTCCTGTTGAAGGCTACGAAAGTTCGTACTAGGGTGTCCTCATACCCAGAGAGGACGCCATGCCTTCCTTCTTCGACACCGCCCGGGAGATCGTCTCCGAACAGGAGGCTCGCCGGGCCGCTCACAGGACCGGGGTCTGTTGGTCCGCGATGACGAACCCGGCTCCGAAGGTGGAGACGGTGGAGGCGGTTGCGGCGCGGCTGGAGCGCCAGGCCGAGGAGCGCCGGGCGTTCCGGGCTTCTCCCCGCGGCCGCGTCCTCACCGCGATCGAGGCCTTGGAGGCGGACTACCCCGCCGAGGCCAACGCGCTGCGGACCCACTACGCCCACTTCTACTACAGCGGCTTCGGCCGGCCGGGTGAGCGGGTCCAGACCGACGCCATCGGCCGGGCGCTCCGGGTTCTGGCGCCGATGGGCTGTGCCTAAGCCCAGGCCGTCGAGGAAGCCATCGCCGAACTGCTGATCGCGGACGGCAAGCTGGCGGAGGTGGCGTGATGAGCCAGATCGTCAGCCTGACCAACCCCGGCCTGATCCCGCTGGAGGCCGTCACCACCATGGGCGTCAGCGCCAAGGAGGGCGAGAACCCTATCGGCTTCTTCGGCACGGGCCTGAAGTACGCCGTCGCCTGCCTCCTGCGCACCGGCCAGAAGATCACGATCTGGCGGGGCCTCGACCGCTACGACTTCACGGCCGAACCCGGCGAGGTGCGGGGTAAGGAGTTCAACTTCGTCCGCATGGAGGGCCCCGAGGGCTCGCAGCGGCTCGGATTCACGACGCA
>Ga0114945_10000794_pt1 | contig 20091 bp, 19 predicted proteins | sample OV2TP3_FD_87194 | JGI IMG/M metagenome (GOLD analysis project Ga0114945, IMG submission 87194) | Hot spring microbial communities from Beatty, Nevada to study Microbial Dark Matter (Phase II) - OV2 TP3 | ecosystem: Environmental > Aquatic > Thermal springs > Hot (42-90C) | place: USA: Beatty...
GGCCTCCCAGCAGTTCGTTCGCGCGGTTGGCGATGACTTCGTTCACGTTCATGTGGAACGAGGTCCCCGCTCCGGCTTGATAGATGTCCACGCGAAACTGGTCAGACCACTGGTCAGCGAGAATCTCGTCGCACGCGCGGCGAATCGCGCTGGCGGCTCGTCGTGGCAGCAATCCTAAACGCGCATTGGCCTCCGCCGCAGCCCGCTTGACCCACGCGATCGCGTGGACGATTTCTGGTTGCAGTGTGACGCCGCTGATGGGAAAGTTGGCCAGCGCGCGTACCGTTTGGGCGCCGTAGTAGGCCTGCCGCGGCACACGCACCTGACCTAACGCATCATGCTCGAGACGGGTGGCTGGCATGTCGGTTACACGAAGGACGCCATAATCTCATCGAGCCGCGGGACGCCGGCCGCGGCCGCCTTCGCCACATTCGCATGTAACCGCTCTTCATAGGTCGGCTGCGTCGTCTCGTAGAAAACCCCCAGGTACATGCGGCTGGTATCCTGCGCTAACGTGAAGGCAGCGATCTGGCTGCTGGCATCGTGTGTGGCCGGCACGGGGGCGATCTGCTGCGGGATGGTCTTGTAGGTGTTGTAGTAGGTGATGCACGGACTGATCACGTTGAGGAACGCAAACCCCTTGTGGGTCAACGCCCGCACGATGAGGTCGGTGAGTTCCTTGGGTTTGCCGGAGTAGCCGCGCGCCACAAAGGTCGCGCCATACGCAATGGTCATGGCCAAGGGGTTGAGCGGTGCCTCGACGCTGCCATACGGAGTGGAGCCGGCCTCTAAACCCATCGGACTCGTCGGAGAAAATTGGCCCTTCGTCAGGCCGTAGATCGAGTTGTCCATGACGAGGTACGTGACACTGATGTTGCGTCGCGCGGCATGCGGAATGTGGCCACCGCCAATCGCAAACGCATCGCCGTCACCACCCACGCCCACGACGGTGAGTGCTGGCTGGGCCAGCTTGACGCCCATGCTCACGGGCAGCACGCGTCCGTGGACCACATGAAACCCATAACACTTCATGAACCCTGGCGTGCGCCCTGAGCACCCAATGCCTGAGACCAACACAATGTCCTTGGGATGGAGCTTGAGCTGACTGAAGGCCTTGGCCATCGCATCCAGGACACCAAAATCACCGCAGCCGGGGCACCAGACCGGATGTTGGTCTTGATAGGTTTTCGGTGTTAACTCCGTGCCGCCGAGTTCGCTCATAGGGTCTTCGCCACCGCCTCAATCTGATGGAAGATTTCCAAGGGACTAAACGGGAGTCCGGTGCATTTGTTCAACTGGATAAAATCCGTCGCAAACCGCTTGCGCAGGAGCGTGGCAAACTGCCCGGTGAAGTTCACTTCAGGAATGATGACCCGCTTGCACTGCTTGATGAATGGCGTCAACTGCCCGAGGGGCAACGGATAGAGAATTTTAGGGTGTAACGCCCCAACGGAGTAGCCCTTGGCCGTGGCCATCTCGATGGCTTCTCGAATGACCCCCTCCGTCGAGCCCCAGCCGATGATCCCGATCTCGGGGTGCTCCACGCCGTAGGCACGCACGGCGTCATTCGCGAGGGGCTCCACGGCCGTAAACTTTTGATAGCGTTTCTGCGTCATACGAAAATGATTCTCAGGGTCAGAGGCCGCCGGATCGCCGTACTCGTTGTGCTCGAGTCCTGTGGCCACGTAGCCGCCACCGTCCAGACCAGGGATCGCCATGGGCGAGATGCCAGACGCTGAGAAGCGGTAGCGTTTGTAATCCTGCAAGTCCTCGCCGGTCGGCTGCACGCGCTCCACCCGTTGGATGTGCGTGGTATCGGGTTTCGGCACCGTGGCCTTCCGATGACCCAGGTACTGATCGGAGAGCACGATCACCGGCGTCTGAAACTGCTCCGACAAATTGAACGCTTGAATGATACCGGTAAAGCAGTCTTGCACCGAGGTGAGGGCCATGACGATCCGCGGACAACTCCCATGCCCGCCGTAGACCGCGAGGTAGAGATCGCCCTGCTCCGTCTTGGTGGGCATGCCGGTGGACGGGCCAGCCCGCTGCACATCTACGATCACGGAGGGCACTTCTGCCATCGTCGCCAACCCGAGGAACTCGACCATCAGCGAGAGCCCTGGACCTGCGGTGGCGGTCATCGCTTTCGCGCCGGCATAGGAGGCACCCAACACCGCGCCGATTGCGGAGATCTCATCTTCCGTCTGTACCACCACCCCGCCCACCTTGGGTAGTTCCTCCGCCAGAAACTCCATGATGTCGGTCGCGGGCGTGATGGGATAGCCGGCGTAGAGTTTCAGCCCCGCATAGAGCGCGCCGAGGGCCAGCGATTCATTGCCTGAGAGGACCAACTCCTGTTTCTCGTGACGCACCCCCTCGAGGCGATAGGGATCACGCTTCGTGAGCTGCTGGGTGGCGTACGCAAATCCGGCTTGGACTGCGGCGAGATTTTTCTGGCGAATCTCAGCGCCTTTCTTGCTGAAGCGATCCTCCACGACTCGCTCGATCGCCTCGCGCGGGAGGTGAAACAGCCCGGCGAGGACACCGAGGGCCACCATGTTTTTGGAGAGCTTCAGCCCGATTTTCTCGACGGCAATCGAGGTCATCGGTACACCATAGCTTATGCCCGCAAACACCGGCTGGCGTGGGAAGCTATCGCTGTCATACACGACGACGCTGTCCTGCCGGAGATCGCCGTGGTGCTTCTGGAAGGCCTCCTCGTTAAAGGCGAGCAGGATATCGGGATGGTCTCCCTGCGAGAGCAGGACGTGTTCGCTCGCGCGCACTTGGAAGTTCGCGTGGCCGCCTTTGATCTCCGCCGGATAGGTCTGGAAGGTGTAGATCTCGTGGCCCGCCCGCGCCAACGCCAGCGTCAGGAGTTGTCCGGTGCTCAGGACTCCTTCGCCGCCTTCTCCTCCTAATCGAAACACGAGGTCCCTCACGATGACACCTGTGCGTTACACATGGGTAGCGATCACCGCAGCCGCTTCCTCGCGCAGCGACGGCGTGATGGCCCACTGCTCCTCACCGCTGCGTACCAACAATGCCTGTCCTTCCAGTTTCTCAAACTTGGTGTACTGTGCGATCAGCCGCAGCGTCTGCTCACACACCGCGTCAGACCATGGCCCCATCACGAGCGCCGAGGGCCCAGGGAAGCGCGGTTGCAGCAGCCGCGTGCCGTCGCGCGTGTAGCCCTCCAGCAAGATATTCTCCTCGGCGTTGCGTCCTAAAATGACTTTGACCGTCGGACTGAGTCGGAAGTGACGCCCGATGCTCAGCAACTCCATATCGTTCGTGGTGGGATGCGCCTCATGCGCTAACAGATCTTTCGTTTTCTTCGCAAACTCAGGATCCGTCAGCTCACACCCACCAGCCGGCGTGGGATAGTCGGTCAATCCCATCTGCACGGCCAACTCCATCTGGGCACGACGTGAACGGCCAGAGATCGCCAGGAGTTGTGAGCGATCCACCAGTCCCTCCTGTTCCGGTAACGACGGCGGCAGTAACTGCGCTGAGAGCGGTCGCACAATCCGTCCCACCAAGTCACTATCGCGTTCGATGATCTCGAGGCTGCGTCGCATCTGCGACATCGGTCGCTGACCAAACACTTCGCCGGTCACGAGGAAGCTCGCGTCCACCGCCGCCATGTACTGCTTGGCCCGTCGCCACATGTAGATGCGACAGTCCACGCAGGGATTGAGCTGTGTGCCATAGCCGTACTTCGGCTGGCGGATGAGGTCGAGATAGTCTTCCTGAATTTTCAGGATCATCAGGGGAATGCCCAGCCAGTGAGCCGCTTTGACCGCCTGGAGCTTGTCACAGCAGCCCCACAGCATCGAGAAGAACACCCCCTCGAGCGCGATGTCTTGCTCGATGATGATTTTGGCGGCCAACGTGCTATCCAGGCCGCCCGAGAGGAGCGCTACCGCTTTCCGCTGCATCATGGTGTGTTACGGGACTTCGATGACGACGTCGTTACCCTCGACGCGCACGGGATACGTCGCGACGTTGATCGAGGCATCCATCTGGCACTGGCCGCTGGTCACGTTGTACTCCCAGCCGTGCCAGGGACAGGTGACCACCGGCCCCTCCAGCGATCCTTCGCCGAGCGGCCCACCGCTGTGCAGGCAGGTGTTGTCTATCGCATAGAAGGTGCCAGCGACGTTAAACAGCGCAATCTGTCGCCCACTCGCTTCGACGACGGTACCGCTGCCTGGTGCGACGTCCCCTTGCGCCACTTTGACTGCCGCCATGTGTTCCTCCCCCTTAGGCAAAATCCAACACGATCGAGGCCAAATCCTCCTGACGGAGCGGCTGTTTGGCCAGTGGGCCATGACGCAGGGCGGATTCCTCGCCTTCATACGTGGGCCGCTCCACCTGATAAAAGAGTCCGACGGGAATCCGGTTGCCCCATTCGAAGGCTTTCTCCATCGCCTGCTGGAAGTTGGAGGGGTCATGCCCTTCTTCTTCCAGTTTGTAAACGCGCTCGCGAAACCAGGGGTAGGTATTATGTTTGTTGTATGTCACACACGGCGAAAACACATCCACGAGCGCAAAACCCTTGTGGGCGATGGCGTTCCTGACCAGTTCAGCCAAATGCAGGTTGTCACCGGAAAATCCGCGCGCCACATACGTCGCGCCACACGTGAGCGCCAAGGCGATCGGATTCAACGCCGTTTCAATCACGCCCTCCGGCGTGGATTTCGTGCGCATGTCTTTTTCTGCCGTCGGTGAGGCCTGGCCGGTCGTCAAACCATACACTTGGTTGTCCATGACGATGTACGTGAAATCCACATTGCGACGACACGTGTGGACGAAGTGGCCGACGCCGATACCGTAGCCATCACCATCTCCGCCGGTGGCGATGACGGTCAGCTCAGGATTCCCAAACTTCGCCCCGGTCGCGACGGGCAGGGACCGGCCATGCAATCCGTGAAAGCCGTAGGCGTGAATAAAACCCGGCAGATTCGAGGAGCAGCCAATGCCAGAGACGATGAGGACGTTGTGGGGGGCGATGTCCAGCTCGGCGAGGGCGCGCTGGAGGCCGTTCAACACGCCGTAGTCTCCGCAGCCAGGACACCAGTCGGGTTTGATTTTGCCTTGATACTCGGTGACTTTGGCCATCGTCGGCGCTCCCTCGTTAGGCGTGCGTAGCGGTCACAGGAGAAAAATCGCCTGGCAACCCTTCGTCGCTCACAACCGTCGCAACCACCGTCTGAGTCGGTTTCTCGACGAGAATCTTCCGCGCCTGCGCGATCACCTGACCCGGCTCGAATGGCTCCCCATCGTACTTGCGCAGATGGTGCTGAATCAGCAGACCCGTCCGCATGCGGATGAGCTGCACGAGCTGGCCGGTGAAGTTGCCTTCCACCGACATCGTCACCTTGCAGCTCCGGAGCAACTGCCCCACCTCCGTATCCTGGAAGGGCCAGAGGTTGCGCAGGACCAGCATGTTGACCTTGAAGCCCTCCTGATTAAGCGCGTGCATGGTCTCTCGGATGATGCTGTAGGTCGAGCCCCAGCCGACGAGGGTCAGCTCTGCATGGGCCGGGCCTTCAATGGCCGGCTTCGGTAATTCCTGCACGAGGAAGGCGAGCTTGCGCATCCGTTTTTCCATCATCTGCTGGCGCTTGGCTGGATGCGTAAAGACGTCACTGATGACGATGCCGTCTTCATCGTGCTCGTCGGTCGCGGAGACGTAGCAGATACCAGCGGTGCCTGGCAGCACGCGCGGGGACACGCCCGTCTCGGTGTCGTGGAACCGGCGGTACGTCTCGCCGTTGTCCCACCGTTCGCGCAGCTCCCCACGGTCAATCGGAATGTGTTTGATGTCCAACCCCTCCACCGTCTGGAGACTCTCGGCCAGGTAGAGATCGGTGAGGAGGATCACCGGACACTGATACTTCTCAGCGAGGTTAAAGGCTTCAATCGTCGTCGCGTAGCACTCCTCGACGGTGCGCGGGGCTAAAATCACCTTGGGAAATTCCCCTTGCGAGGCGCCGAGCGCCTGGAAGAGATCGCCCTGCTCTGTTTTGGTCGGTAATCCCGTCGAAGGGCCACCGCGCATGGCGAGGACAATCACGACGGGCGTTTCGGTCATGCCCGCCTCCCCCACCGCTTCGGTCATGAGGGAAAACCCGCCGCCCGAGGTGCCGGTCATCGCGCGCACGCCGACGTGGGCTGCGCCAATTGCCATGTTGAGTGCGGCAATTTCATCCTCACACTGCTTGACCAGTAATCCTGTGCGCGTGGCGTATTTCACCAGCCAGTGCAGCAGTGACGACGCGGGTGTCATGGGATACGCGGAGTAGAACCGACAGCCCGCCGCCAACGCCCCTAACCCCATCGCCGGGTTCCCCGCCATGAGGAGCCGCCGCTTGCCGTCGCCCTTGAGCGGTTCGCGCGTGACAGTAAAGTGCGTCTGCGCATACGCCATGCCGGCCTGCATCGCCTCGAGATTCTGCGTGATGACTGGCTCGCCTTTCTTCTGGAAGCGCTCGCGCAGCAGCTCGTCCAAGCCCTTCGTCGAGAGGCCCAAGAGATGCATCAGCACCCCGAGGGCCACGATGTTTTGCATGAGCGGCGTATTCTTCGTGAGCGCCATGACCGGCAACCCGCAGGCCTGTGCGCCGTCGCCGAGGAGCTCGGGCGTCACTTTGAGTTTGTCCGCGTTGAACACCACGGCCCCCTGCGGCTGGACGCGCTTGCCGTAGCGCAGCACCGTATCCATGTTGAGCGCGATGAGAACATCACACGTATCGCCCTGCGTCTCGACAGGGTGACTGCTGACGCGCATGTGCATGCACACATGGCCGCCGCGGATGACCGACTGGTAGCTGTTGTAGGCAAAGACATGGAGGCCCAGCCGGGAGCACGCCTTGGCAAAACTCTCGCCGGCGGAGGCAATCCCGTCTCCAGCGGCGCCGCCGATCCAGACGGTGATTTCCTCGCGTCTCGCCATCATCCCTCCTTACACCGCGGCCGGTTGCCGCGGGGACGGCGCACCGGTCGCGTGCGGACTCTGGGCCTGCAGCAACTTGGTGATCTGCTCCGCCATGCGCAAGGCCTCGCCGAATTTCCGCTGCCAGATGTTGCGGCCGAAGATGAAACCCGTCACCCCCGCCTCGAGGCACGTCCGCACTTCCTCGAGGAGGTCAGCATCGGTTTTCTTCGCACCACCCGAGATCAAGACGAGGGTCTTGCCGGCGGAGGCGACGATGTGCTCGACCATCTCCTTCGCCGAGAGTTTCAGCTCGTTGTACGGCTTCGGATAGAGCGCGCGTTTCGCCTCATCCACTTTCGGGAAGTTGACTTTGACCACATCCGCGCCCAGTTCCTGCGCGACGCGCGCGGCGTAGTCCACGGCATAGAAGCTGTCGCGCCCGCCTTTCTGTTCCATGCACTGGCCACGCGGATAGGCCCACATGATGACCGGCATGCCATACCGCTCCGCCTCCTCGCGCACCCTGGCAAACTGGAGGAAGTCGCGGTCTTGCGCGGGCGAGCCGATGTAGGCGGTGTAGCCGACCGCATCCGCCCCTAACCGCACCGCATCGTGGACCGAGGCGGTCAAGGGTGAAAACGCTTCGTCATCTGAGGGGACGTCGGTCTTGCCGTTGATCTTGAGGATCACGGGGACTTTGCCGGCATAGCGCCGGAGGTATTTCTCGGCCAGACCGATCTGCAACGCAATCGCGGAAAAGTTCCCTTCAAGGGCCAAGCGCAACTCAAAGTCGGCATCTTTGCTCTCGGGGTTCGCGAAGAAATCCCGCGGCCCGTGCTCGAGGCCCTGGTCAATCGGCAGGACCAACAGGTTGCCGCCGCCTGGGCCGTACTTGTAGAGGAGGCGGTAGAGTCGCCCGCGCTTCCCCGTCGAGAGCTCCAGATCATCTAACGTTAACCGTCGCATCGCCACCACACCCTTTCTGGTTGTCGTGCGGACTACTCGAGCTTAATCCCGGCGCGTTTCAAAAACGTCTGGTCTTCTTTGGTCAGCTCGAACCGCAAGACCTCCTCCCGCAACAGCGTGGATTTCGCACCCACCACCAAGGGAATCAAGTACACTTGGAGCTCAAAAGAGCCCTCGCGTAAGAGCTTGCGCAGGTCCTCAAATTCCTTGGAGGTGAGGACGATTTTGCGAATGACTTTCTTGAGTTTCGTAATCTGGTGTGCGAGTTCTTTCTCAAATTTCATGGAGCGCACCTCACCGTGCGTTGTGTCGGTTCTTAGAGCCAGGCTACTTGCCCACCACGATCGAGGCGTCACGCTCCACCGCATGGGTCACTTGCTGGGTGACGCGCATCGAGCAAAATTTCGGCCCACACATCGAACAGAACGCCGCCGTCTTGTAGACGTCCTCGGCGAGCGTCTCGTCGTGCATCCGACGCGCCGTCTCGGGATCGAGCGCCAACCGGAACTGTTCGTTCCAGTCAAAGGCGAAGCGCGCCCGCGACAGGGCATCGTCCCGATCGCGTGCGCCCTTCCGACCGCGCGCCACATCCGCCGCGTGCGCGGCAATCTTGTAGGCGATGACGCCTTGCTTGACATCCTCGGCATTCGGCAGCCCGAGGTGTTCCTTCGGGGTCACGTAACAGAGCAAACTCGCGCCGTACCAGCCGACCATGGCGGCCCCGATGGCGGAAGTGATGTGGTCGTAGCCAGGGGCAATGTCGGTGACCAAGGGCCCGAGCGTGTAGAAGGGTGCGCCGTGACACACCTCTTGCTGTTTGCGAACATTCATCTCCAGTTGATCCATCGGTACATGGCCCGGCCCTTCGATCATGACTGGGACGCCGCCGGCCCAGGCCCGTCGTGTCAGCTCGCCTAACGTCTTCAGTTCTGCAAACTGGGCTTCATCGCTCGCATCGTGCAAGCAGCCGGGCCGCAGGCCATCGCCTAAGCTGAATGTCACATCATGTGCCCGAAAGATGCGAATGAGCTCATCAAACTGTTCATACAGCGGATTCTGCCGGTGATGGATCACCATCCAGTGCGCCAGCAGCGCTCCCCCACGACTGACGATACCAGTGAGGCGGTGTTTGGTGAGCGGCACATGCTCCTGCAAGACCCCGGCGTGGATCGTCATGTAGTCCACGCCCTGCTGCGCTTGGCGCTCGATGACCTCGAGGAGCTTGTCCACCGTCAACTGCTCCAGCGATGGCACCTCAGCGACGGCTTGGTAGATCGGCACGGTCCCCAGCGGGACAGGACTCGCTTGAATCATCGCCTCGCGCGTCTCGTCCAACTGCCCGCCGGTCGAGAGATCCATCACGGTATCCGCCCCGTGATGCACGGCCATGTGGAGTTTTTCCAACTCCTCCTCGATGCTCGAGGTGACCGCTGAGTTACCCAAGTTCGCGTTGATTTTGACCGTCGCCACCGTGCCAATCCCCAGGGGGTCGAGTGCCGCGTGATGGATGTTGGCTGGGATAATCAGCCGGCCTGCCGCGACTTCCTGGCGGATGAGCTCAGGGGCCAAACCCTCGCGCTCAGCCACCCGCTGCATCGCGGGGGTGATGTGGCCTTGTGTAGCGCTCGTCAGTTGCGTCTCGGGCATCTTCCTTACCTCCTGCCTACCAAAGAGTTACGACACCTTGCCTGGTCTCGCCTCCGTGCCACCACTCTCAATTATACCAAAAAACGCTCACCGTGTCATCTCCTGCGCAGCGTCTCCAACGGCCCGGCTCAGGGATGGTGGGTGTGGTTGCTGGAGGAGGCGCTCGACACTCTCGTGAATCCAGCGCGCCATCTGCGGATGCGGCAACAACGTGTCCCCGCTGTACACGTACTGGAGCCCATGCAGTCGCTGGGGAATCTTGTGTTCGATGCCCCCGCGGGCCATCAACAACGGCACGACCAAGACGCGATGGGTCGCGCTCTGCTCGCGGATCAGCCGCCGCAACGCGTGGGTGGCGCGACGACGCACGCGCCACGAGGCATCGTCACGGAGGGTGCGCGCTGCCACGTCGGCAAACTGGCCTTGCGCCTTGAGCGCCTCGGCCACTTGGCGCATCAGGTGCAACCACGCCGCGTCGTCCGGCTCCTCCGTCGGCCCATGGGCGACGAGGACGACGACTTCTGTTGTGGGGTCGGTGCTCAAGGCCTGTGCCCGCTCGAGCAAAATCTCCGCCACATAGGGATGCCCATCGAGGGGCGCGCCGAAGCGTACTGGCACCGTCACCGTGAGCGGCTGCACCGCAGCGTCAGGCCACGGCGAATCACGTCGCATGCCGAAGAGGTACTCGTATTGCCGATAGACATCCGAATGGGAGGAGACGAGGAGCGGGATCACCACGACGTCGCTCACTCCCTGGGCCTGCAACCGATCCATGGCCGCCTGCGCCTCGTGCACTTCATGCGCATGGAAGCCCATCCCAAAGGCCACTTCCACCGGATAGGTCAACGCGGCCTGGGTGACGGTCTCGCGCACCAGCTCGTTCCACCGCTCACTGCCGCCGTGGGCCAGGACCACGACACCGGCGCGCGGCTCACCGGCTTCCAGGGCGAACGCCAACACGCTGCTCAACCAGCAACTGAGGCAGATGACCAGGATGCGACAGGGGGTGTGCACGTTACAAGAGGGCGGGCTGCGCTGCCGGCGGACGGCTCTGGACGAGGTGGTGACGCAGCGTGCGCTTGAGCAGCCGCCGTTTCAGCCACGGTAACCGATCAATGAAGAGGATGCCGTTCAAGTGATCCACCTCGTGCTGGATGATGCGTGCCTCAAATCCTTCCGTTGTGAACTCCACCGGTCCTGCGCCGAGTTGGATGGCGCGCACACGGATCGTCTCCGCCCGGGTCACCTCCCCCTCGATCCCCGGCAGACTCAGGCAGCCCTCGACAGCGGTATGGCGGCCGGTGCGCTCGAGGATCTCTGGATTGACCAGCGCTTTCGGGGTGGCGTGCGGCATCACACAGCGCGCATCCAACACGATGAGCCGTTCGCTGATGCTAACTTGGGGCGCGGCTAAGCCGACGCCGTGGCTGGCGTACATGAGGTCGAACATCGCCTGCGCCAACCGCTCCTGCTCAGGGGTAACGGCGGGAAGGTCCTTCGCCCGTCGCTGGAGGATGGGATCACCATAGACCACAATGGATAACGGCTGTGGATAGGCCATGTCAGGTGTCAGGCATCAGTCCATGGGCCGTCTGAAGCAGGCTTACCGTCCACGGATCAGTTCGAGAAACTCCGCCCGCGTCTTGTCGCTGGTACGAAACACACCGAGCATGGAACTGGTGACCGCCCGCGTGTTCTGCTTCTCCACCCCGCGCATCATCATGCAGAGGTGCTGGGCTTCCATGACACACGCCACGCCCATCGGGGTGAGCGATTCCTGCAGGGCCTCGGCAATCTGCGTCGTCAACCGCTCCTGCACCTGCAGACGCCGACTAAAATACTCCACCACCCGCGGAATTTTGCTCAGACCAATGATGCGCTCGCTTGGCATGTACGCGACGTGGCACTTGCCAAAGAAGGGTAAGAGGTGGTGCTCGCACAGTGAGAAGAAGTCAATGTCTTTGACGATCACCATCTCATCCTGCTTGACGTGATAGAACGCTCCGTTGAGGATCGCTGCCAAATCCTGCCGATAGCCTTGCGTGAGAAAGCGGTAGGCGCGCGCCGCCCGTGCAGGGGTCTGCGCCAGGCCTTCGCGCGTGGGATCTTCACCCAGTTCCACTAAGAACTGGCGCACGATCTCGGGCAGCGTCTGTTGCATCGTCTGCTCGACCTGTTCCATGAGCGAACTCATCGTGCCCCCTTCGCTTCGGAAAGTTCCTCTGCCCACGTCCGTAACATCTGGATCGCCAGCCGCACGCCGACGCCAGTGGAGCCTTTGGGTTGCCACGTATCCGCGTGCTCTGCCCACGCCGTGCCGGCGATATCGAGATGGACCCACGGATAGCTGGTGAACTCTTTCAAGAACGCCGCAGCGGCAATCGCGCCCGCTTCGCCAGGTGGCCCAATGTTTTTGAGGTCGGAGACATCGCCGCGCACCCCATCGGTGTAGTCGGGCCACAGCGGGAGTTCCCAGACGCGCTCACCGCTCAGTTCGCCGGCGGCGCGGAGTCGGTGCTTCAAGCGTTCATCCGTCCCCATCATGCCGATGGCGTACTTGCCAAGCGCGACGACGCACGCGCCGGTTAACGTCGCGAGATCCACCACCGCCTGGGGATGAAATCGCTTCGCGTAGGCCAGACAATCCGCTAAGATCATGCGCCCTTCCGCGTCGGTGTTGAGGATTTCGACCGTCTTCCCCGCGTGCGTCGTGACGATGTCACCGGGTTTCGTGGCTGAGCCGCTGGGGAGATTTTCGCAGGCCGCAAAAATCCCGACGAGATGGAACGGGAGTTTCAGTGCCGCACTCGCCTGGAGAATCCCCAGCACCGCAGCGGCCCCTGACATGTCGTACTTCATCTTCTCCATCCCGCCGCTCGGCTTAATCGAAATGCCGCCTGAATCAAACGTAATCCCTTTGCCGATGAAGACGACGGTGGGTCGTGTGTTCGTCGCCGGCGTGGACTCCATAATCACCAAGCGTGGGGGCTGGACACTCCCTTGCGTGACGGACGAGATGCCGCCCATCTGCAGCCGCTTGAGTTCTGGCGTCGAGAACACTTGACACCGCAACCGATGGGTCTTGGCGAGCTGCCGCGCCTGGTCGGCGAGGTACGTGGGTGTCGCGACGTTGGCCGGCGTGTTACAGAGGTCGCGCACGAAGTTTGCGGCTTGCGCAACGACGGTTCCTATGCGCGTCCCCTGTTGCACCGCGGTTGCGTCTCGTGCCGTACCGACGACGAACGCCTGCCGCACCTGAAAGCGCTCCTGGGGTTTGAGCTGCCGCTTAAAGGTCAGGAACCGATACTGTCCCAACACCAACCCTTCCGTGATAGCCTGACTCACCTGCGCAGCATGCCACCGGTCATGCACTGGCAATTGCACCGCAACCGACGGAAACTCACGATTCCGCGCCGTCTGAATCGCCACACTCCCCAGCACGCGAGCGTGTTGGAGCGTGAACTCCTTGCGCTTGCCCAACCCCACGACCGCCACCCAGCGACTGCGGAATGGGCCGCGCGTGGGCAAGACGACACTCTCTTTGGATTGGCCGCGGAAGTGGACCGACTCCAGGAGGGGCACCAGCCCCTGTTTCGCCGCGCCGGTGAGCGGCAGTCGAGCAGCCAGCGAGCCGCTCTCCTCAAAAACGCCGAGCACGCTGAGCGCAACGGGGTGACGTGTGAGGGAGCCGATGTGCGCCGTGATGTTCATGTCAGTCTCAGGTGGTTGGAATTTTCTCGTGGACCAACTGTTCCATCAACGTATGTCCAGGAACAACCGTATCCGTCGCTTCTCGGACCGCGCGTTCGTGGAACGCCGTCACCGATGAGAGGCCCTGATCCGTGCTGCTCACCAGGAGATACGGCACCGGATCGCTCACGTGCGTCCGCGTCGCAACGAAGGTGGGGTGATCCGGCGCGATGAGCAGGCGATACGTCCAGCCTCGCTCCTCCAAGCCCTTGAGCAGCGTGCCCAAGACCAAGCGATCTACCGCTTCAATGGCCTCAACCTTCTTGCGGTAATCGCCGAGATGGCCGGCTTCGTCGGTGGCCTCGATGTGGATGACGACGAAAGGATGCAGTTCCAATGCCGCCACGGCGTACTCGGCTTTCCCCTGGTAGTTGGTATCGAAGTAGCCGGTCGCGCCTGGCACGTGGACGATCTTCAAGCCCGCCAACAGGCCCAGTCCCCGCACGAGATCTACCGCGGTAATCACGCTCCCCTCCACGCCAAACCGCGTGCGAAACGGCGGCAGATTCAGCCGCGTGCCTTGGCCCCAGAGCCAAATCATCGTCGCCTCGGGGAGACGGTTTTTCCGACGCTGCACATTGACCGGATGCTCGCGCAATACCTCCACCGATTGCCGAATGAGGAGCTGAGCCCACGAGGCCTCGGGTCCTTCTGGCCAATGCGTGGTGATCGTCTGATTCGCGATGTCATGGGGCGGCGTACAGCGGATCTGATCGCGGGCATGCCCGCGCGCCACGAGCAAGTTGCGGTAGCTCACCCCAGGATAAAACGTACATTCCTCAGAGCCGAACCGCTGGTTGAGTGTGGCGATCAACGCCTGGGCTTCGTCGGTCGTAATATGCCCGGCGCTGTAGTCGCTCAGGCGGTTGTTCTGGACGGTGACGAAGTTGCACCGAAACACCACGTCCTCTTCCCCGAGGGGGATGGCGTGACTTGCGGCCTCGATCGAGGCGCGGCCGGTGTGGTACACCTGCGGATCGTAGCCAAACAGGCTCAGGCAGGCCACGTCGCTGCCGGCCGGCATGCCGTCCGGTACGGTCTGGGCCCATCCCACATGGCCGCGACAGGCCAAGCGATCCATGTGCGGGGTCCGCGCAGCTTCGAGGGGTGTTTTGCCGTGGAGGTCGGGGAGGGGCTGATCCGCCATCCCATCAGGGATCAGCATCAGATATTTGACTCCCCCGGCGTCAGAATTGACCATGGCTTTTTATTGTACCAAGATCTGCTTAAGAACTCAAGGGGCCAACCACAGCGAGCGAGTGCAGTTGTTGGACCACGGTGTGAAAGGCGGCTCGCGCCTGCTCGATATCAGCCGGCGTCGTCTCCCAGCCGATGCTCGCCAGACACGCCCCTTGCGCCAGCGGTTCAGGAACGCCCATCGCCTTCAACACGTGCGAGGCCTTGAGCACCTTCGAGGTGCACGCGGAACTTTGCACCACCGCTACCCCTTCGCGGTCCAGTCCCAAGGCCAGCGACTCGCCGTCAATCCCCTCGAACGCCACACACAGATGCCCTGGCAACCGCTCCGTGGGATGACCAAACACGTGACACGCTGGGTGATCCATGCGCAGCGCCTGTTCGAGGGCATCACGGAGAGACCGGCGATGAGCGAACCACGCGTGCTGCTGCTGACGAATGACCTCAGCTGCTGCGCCCGTACCAATGATGCTGAGGAGATTCTCGGTGCCGGCGCGCCGGCCGTGCTCCTGAATGCCGCCATCAAAGAGCGGGGTGATGCCCACGCCCTCGCGCACATACAGCGCGCCCACACCAGCCGGCCCGCCGAACTGATTCGCCGCTAGACTCAACGCATCCACCGGTGTCTGTGTGACACTCACCTCCACCGATCCCACCGCGGCCACCGCATCGGTGTGGAAGAGCACGCCGCGCGCGCGCACGAGCCGCGCGATCTCCGCGATCGGCTGGAGCGTGCCCACCTCGTGATTGGCCCACATGACGGACACCAGCACCGTGTCGGGACGCAGGACGCGTTCGACCTGAGCCGCATCCACGCGCCCTGTCGCATCCACTGGGACGTGCGTGACCTCGTACCCTTCGCGCTCAAGTCGCCTGACGGTGTGGAGGAGCGAGATGTGTTCCACCGCAGAGAGGACGAGGTGCTTGCCCTTCGTGCGATGCGCCGCCACGAGGCCCCGAATCGCCCACGTGTTGGCCTCCGTCCCCGATGAGGTGAAGTAGATCTCATCGGCGGAAGCACCGATCAATGCCGCCACAGCCTTGCGCGCGCGCTCCAGCGCTGCAGCGGCTACGCGCCCCTCGCGATGGAGATGATTCGAGGGATTCCCCACTCGCTCCAGCCACGCGCTCATCGCCGCTTGCGCTTCCGGCAGCAACGGTGTTCCCGAGATGTAATCGAGATAAACACGCTTCATGAGCAGTGGGGAATTTTCAATAATCCAAGACGCCGCAATCGTACAGAAGGGTTCCCATGGTCCACAAAAGCTATCATGGCGGACACCCATCGCAATTTCTGTTCTGCAGACAAGCGTCGGAAGTTCTTCAGCATCGTCACTCGTGCCTCTTCATAACTGCCAATTCGATGTCGTCTCATGTTAGATCAGTCGCAATCGCTTGAGATCTTCGAGATCGAGGAGATCTTGGAACCGTCCAGCGGCACGTTTCATCCGAGCCAATGCCTTCACAGGCATCAGTGGAACAGGCATCCCCCGCACTTTCACAGTGGTCCGATGACGATAGAGCTGTGTAAAGTTCGGTGGAGGATTGATCATCACATCAATGATCCGCTGAGGAGATTTTAGCTCTACGAAGGAGTAGTCTTTCATATTTTTTCGCTGGATCCACAGACGCCGCGTCTTGGGATCAGCCAATCCTTCCGGTGGGGCAGGGACTCGAGGAACGAATCCAATACGTCTCAACGCTACAGATAACTGTTTGAGGTTCGGCGTGGTTAATTCAACGACAAGATCCACATCCCATGTCACACGGGCAACGCCATACAAGACAACGGCAATGCCGCCGATCACTAAATACTTGACTCCTCCTCGATTCAGCGCTGCAAAAATATTTGTGGGATCGAAATTTTGCTCACTCATCGTCTGACCTCACAGGCCTTGCACGGGCACATCGCGCGGAGGCGATCGAAGGCGTAAATGCCGGTGCGATGACCATCAGACCAGACGATGGCCACGCCGTAGCGACCAGCCACGTCCATTTTCACCGGCTGCACGTCTGCGGGAACACTCGTGGCCACCAACCGCACGTGACCAGTCATTTCATCCACACAGCCAGCGCAGGGACATTGGAGCCGGAGCTCTCTCGCCGGATACATGGATTCGTGGCCATCCTGCCAGACGATTTTGATGTGAGAGGCATTAGTGCGACTGATCTCTGTCGGCGCCAATGCTCCTGCCCCTGCTTGTTGATGCACCTGACGAACCAACTCCTCCGCAATCGCCACAAACGCCTGTGTGCCCACCGAGTCAGGTGCTGCGACGACGAGCGGCGTGCCAGCGTCGGAAGTCTCTCGAATGGCGGTGATCAAGGGAATTTCACCTAAGAAGGGGACGTGCAACTGCTCGGCTGTCTGGCGTGCGCCACCACTGCCAAAAATCTCCTCGCGCTGGCCGCAGTGAGGGCAGAGGTAGTAGCTCATGTTCTCGACGATGCCGAGGACAGGGGCTTTGACTTTGGCAAACATGGCGATCGCCCGCTGCGCGACGTTCAATGCCACATCCTGCGGCGTGGACACAATGACCGCGCCGGTGATGGAAATCAACTGGCACAAGGATAACTGCACATCGCCGGTGCCTGGCGGTAAATCCACGAGCAGGTAGTCCAGGTCGCCCCAGGCCACGCCCTTCAAGAACTGTTCCATCGTCTTGTGGAGCATGGGCCCTCGCCAGATGGTCGCCTCCCCTGGCTTCATGAGCAAGCCCATCGAAATAACTTGCAGGCCGTGCACGGTGAGTGGCGTCAGGCGGCGCTGGGCATCAACTCCAGGCTGGGCCGTGAGACCTAACATCGTTGGGATACTGGGACCGTAGACATCCGCGTCCATCAGTCCCACGCGCGCACCGAGGCGCGTGAGGGCTAACGCAAGATTGACACTGACGGTGGATTTGCCCACCCCGCCTTTGCCGCTGGCGATGGGGATGAAGTGCTTAGCCATCGAGATGCTGCTCGCCCAGCCAGCGCTCGCAGTCCATCGCGGCCATACAGCCGCTGCCGGCGGCGGTCACGGCTTGGCGGTAGACGCGGTCTTGGCAGTCCCCGCACGCGAAGACACCAGCGACGGAGGTTTTCGTCGTCCCAGGGATCGTCTCGATGTAGCCATCGTTGGCCATCTTCAGTTGACCGCTGAACATCGTCGTGTTCGGTTCATGGCCGATGGCGTAGAAGAGGCCGCCACACTCGAGGTCGCGCGTCTGATGTGTCTTGACATCTGTGAGGCGCACGCCGGTGACGACGTCGTTCCCCAGGACATCTTCCACGATGGTATTCCACACCACTTCGATCTTGGGATGTTTGAGCACGCGCTCCTGCATAATTTTCGAAGCGCGCAGTTGATCCCGACGGTGGACCAGATACACTTTCGAGGCGAACTTCGTCAGATGCGTAGACTCTTCCGCCGCCGAATCTCCTCCACCGACGACCACGAGCACTTGGTTGCGAAAGATGGGCAGCGCCCCGTCGCACACCGCGCACGCGGACATCCCCTTGGTCCACAACCGCTCTTCTGACGGCAGATGCAGCCGTTTGGCATTCGCGCCGGTCGAGATGATGATCGCGTCGGCCTTGACCTCACGCTGCGCCGACTTCACGGTGAACGGCTGTTTCGAGAGATCCGCAGCTATCACGTCTTCCGTGAAAATGCGCGTCCCAAACCGCAGTGACTGCTTGCGGAACGCCTCCATCAATGCTGGCCCGGTGATCCCTGCAGGGAAGCCAGGATAGTTTTCCACGTCGGTCGTGATCATCAACTGGCCCCCGGGAATCCCGCCCATCGCCTCGCCCTCGAACATGAGCGGATGCAAATTGGCGCGCGCGGTGTAGAGCGCCGCCGTATGCCCCGCCGGCCCTGACCCGATGATGACGACGTGTTCGACCTCAGCCATGCAATCGTCCTGCTGTTGGGGTCTGACCCCACGTTTTCAAAAAGGGGTGAGTGACGGGATTTGAACCCGCGGCCCCCTGGGCCACATCCAGGTGCTCTAACCGAGCTGAGCTACACTCACCATGTGCAATGTCAAGAGAGCTAGTGTAGCGCCTTGGGCGTTCCTGCGCAACTCATGTCCCTACGGAGTGACCGGCGCCTCAGACGCAGGGGTTGGTGATGGTAGCGGCTGCGCAGGCAGTGCTGGCGTCGCCTCGCCCTGGGACTCCACAGGAGCAGCAGGAGGCGGCGGCTGCGGTGTGGTTTCCTTCGACTCTGACGGCGTTGTCGGTAGCACCCCGGCCACTGGCGGGGGAGGTGGCGACGACGTGGCCTCCTGCAGCCGGCCATTCACCGCGCCAGGCTGTGGCACCGGCGCACTGGACCCTAACCACTGCTGGACCGCTGAGCCCACATCGAGCTCGGTCGGGCCGATCTTGATGACCGTCGCCTGGCCGCTCAGCTCCATGAGAGGCAAGAACAGCAGAATCAGCGGCGCTTGGTTCGGTCCCAACTCGTAGCGCCACTGCGCCGGCTGGTCAAGCGGCCCGCGCACGAGAATTTCGCTCGCCAACGTCCCCTGCGTGCCTTGGAGACTGTTCCCCACGTCCACGATGGTGCGGCCGAGAATGGAGATGTCCCCTTGCGTGAGGTTCGAGAGCGTCAGGTGACACGTTGCGGTCAACTCGTTCTGTTTCGCCTTGGCCTCACCCTGCAGCGTGAGCCGACCTGCATAGGCGTGCACTGAGGTGACCTTGCCCTGGTAGTAGGGATGCAGGGGTTTGAGCTCCACCTCGCCGATGTGAAACGTCGCTTCCAAATCGCGCGCCAGCGGATCCAGCCAGCCCACCAGACGAAACGGACTCGGTGGCCCTTCCGGCTGAGCGCGGAGGATGCCTTCGATGCTGAACCGTGTGCGCCAGAGCCGCGGCGGCAGAGGCGAGGCCCACACGCGCAGTGTGACATGTTCCATCCGCAACGTGACAGGCGGTCTCACGGCCTGATCCTCGATCACGATGACGCCGTTGAGCAGACGCACCCGCTGGGCCCCGAGTCTCCCCTCGCGCAGGAAGTGGCGGAGGATCGCGTCCTGCAGTCGAGCCCAACTCGACGACTGGGGGTTGAGCATAACATTCCAGCGCTTGTCAGGGTTGCGCACAACGTGCAGTTCCGCCCCACGGATCGTCAGCGACGTGAGGAACAACCGCCCCATGAGGAGCGCGCCCCAACTGGGCTGCAGGACGATGCGATGGGCGCGCAGGATGGGCTCGGCCGTTATCGCGTCCTGCCAGCGGACGTGCTGTAGCGCGATCCCTGGTGGAAACGTGAGGGTGATCCGGCCAACTGAGGTCACGCCGGGCAGTAGGCGCCGCAGATGTCCAACGACGCTCCGGCCCACGGCTTGCGTCCCGCCCCACCACACGAGGATCAGGAGCGCGCCAATGGCACTACTGATGCGCCAGAATTTCCGCGTCGGCCTGATCCTCATACCTCACATACTCCGTCGTTGATACCATGCCCCAAGGAGGATTCGCCGCCCTTCGTTCCCCCGACGGGTGGCGGCCGGAGGGCTCCCCACCGAGGAGCGGAGTTGTCGGGCGCCAGTCCCGACCGAGCACCGCAGGCGGGGACACCGGCCGACAGGACC
>Ga0114945_10000796_pt1 | contig 20027 bp, 20 predicted proteins | sample OV2TP3_FD_87194 | JGI IMG/M metagenome (GOLD analysis project Ga0114945, IMG submission 87194) | Hot spring microbial communities from Beatty, Nevada to study Microbial Dark Matter (Phase II) - OV2 TP3 | ecosystem: Environmental > Aquatic > Thermal springs > Hot (42-90C) | place: USA: Beatty...
CATCACCCGGAGGGCAACAGCTACATCGAACGGTTCCATCGCAGCTTGAAGGAGGAAGAAGTCTGGACCGCGGAATATCGCAACGTGGACGAAGCGCGCAGTGGCATCGCGCGCTGGATCCAAGAGTACAATCACGACCGGCCTCATCGCGGAGTTCAAAATCGCACTCCCTACGAGGCCTTCTTGGCTTTCGCAACTGTACTAAAAAACGATGCCCTGACTGTCTAAATTAGAAGGGAGCACTACAGCAAGTGTATGGTGATGTCTTCGCATGATGGCGATCTCGTCGCCGACCGAAGCACCCGGTCAAGGAACAGGCGCTAGAGATGATCAAGGATCTCCAAGACGCCGGCGAGGAGCTATCCATCAAAGAGATCACAAACAGGTTTATCGCCGCGCACGGCGAAGACTACGAGCGAAAGATTACGCCGCATTGGATCGGACAAGTGATTAGGAGGAAGCTGGGAATAAAGGCGGAACGGCACAACGGGAACTACTCTATTGCCAGCTACGAGAGAGCAAAGCTGGAAAGCCTGTTCGCCCGGTACGGTGTGGGAGGAGCACAGAAAGCGAAGACAGAGAACAACCTTTGGTGAAAACGAACTGGGTCACGAAAGATTAGGAGTTGACAGGACTCCAGGAACTTCCGGGACTTTGTGAGGGATATGAACGTGCGGCTATGCAGGCGAAACCTACCAATCGAAACTGCGCCGCAATGAAGAAAAGGTCCCGGCTGAAGTCCTGAAGTCTCCAAAGTCTCCGATTCGAGCTTCGGGAAGTTACTCCAGGTGGCTGCTTTGAGTTTGGCGAAGGACGACCACAGTTAGTTCGGCGACCCATTTGGAAATTGCGACAATTCGATGTCTAGAAGAGTGTCTCCCAGGATGCGCACGGTGACCGCCGCCTTCCCGTTCACGTGGACGACATAGTTTCCGTCGCTTAGCCCATTGATTAAGTACGTGCCGTCTTGGTCCGTTCCACAGAACCCATGGAACAATTGAGGGTCGACCGGAATGGCACTTACGTTCGCGAAGGAAATCGGGCGGCCCGCCTGCCTTATATGCCCATACAGTCTAGCCGTGCGAGGAAACTCGATGTCCAAGACAAGTTCCGAGAGCCCCTCTGGCACCTCAATCGACTTCGAAACCCTCCGCCAGGAAGACGGGTCCACTGCAGACGTCTCTGCCATCAACTTTACCAATCCCGGGGGAACCCCAGAAACAGCGTACACTCCGTCGGCATCAGTAAGAGTGGAGGCGGTGAAGCCGCCCTGTCCATTGACGAGTAGGTTGACTACTGGAAACTCTCCTGATAAAACCCCGCTAACCTTTCCCCGGACAATGGATCCGGGTGCAATAACCAAAATGAGGTCACCTAAGCGCTCGTCTCCCCGCAAAACAATCTCCCGTGATTTCGCTTGGCCGAGCTTCCCTTCTGCCATGAGCTGGTACTGCCCCGCAACCAAGCGGTCAAAGGAGAAGGCGCCGGATCCATCCGTCCGAGTTTCATATCGGCTCAGGAGCCCTACGCTCCACAAGGTGACCAGTACGTCGCTAACAGGTGAGACAGCATCGGGTGCAATGACATGCCCTGAGATGGAAGCGCCCTCGGTCAACCTGATCTCAACGAAATCTACCTTACCCGCCATTAGCGTCGCCCGAGCCTCCGCATGAAAAGGTGAGTGGGCAGAGATTGTTACCTCTCCAGGTGGGACTCCATCGAACTCAAAACTGCCATCGTAGTCTGTAATTTGCGCGTTCCTGTTGAAACGGGCCCACTCGGAGTCTTCCCTTTCACGAGATCCACGATAGTGAATGATCACATCGGGAAGTCCTTTACTGGACTTGTGGTCCAAGGCGCGGCCAGCAACCTTCACGCCCTTCTTGAGCAGGAAGAGCACTCCCTCCGTTGGCTCTCCAAAGCGAATCTCTACGCCCCGCACTTCTGCATCCTGATAGCCAGGCGCTTGAGCAACAAAGGTCCACTGACCAGGGGGGAGTCCCGGCCATTCGAAACTTCCGTCTTCAGACCGAAAGCTTCTCTCTTCTGATCCCCTTGCTACCCAGATACGAAACTCATCCACCGGCCGCCCTGTAATGGAATCCTCCACACGTCCTCGAAGAACCCCGAGCGGACGCAGGGCAATAACCACGTCGCTCTTCGGAGTTGTCACAACCTCCTCCCCCCGGCTGTAACCAGGGGCCTCTGCCCACAAGATAACGCTCGCTCCCGGCGGAAAGTCGTCCAAACAGAACCTTCCGTCCCTATCCGAAACCAGCTCCTCGCTGAATTCTTCTCCAGCTCGGCCTCGGACGCTTGCGCCGAGGATCGGCTCCTGTGTCACACCGACAACTCGTCCACAGATCTGGCCTTGTACCTTTAGCACGATGTCCGGAACTTGGGTGGTTGTAGCCTCAACCTTAACCTCGCGCACGGTTTGCGTGGCGTGGGTGGCATGGCTAGCTTTCAGGACATACGTTCCCTTCTCCAACCCCCTGAGGAGGAATTCCCCCTTCGCACCGCTCCTAGCCCGAGGGGCTATTTCCGCAAACTCGGGTCCACCGGGAACCGGTTCACCGCGATATGCCACAATAGTGACTTCGGAAAGAGACGCGCCTCCTTCCCCCACAACCCGCCCGCGCACCTTCAATCCAGGTGGAAGCCGGACAACAACCTCCCCCAGTTCTCGCTCGCGTTTTACTGGAAGCGGTCCCACTCGGCTCGATGCATAGCCGTGTGCCCCCGCGAGGAGAGTCACCTCTCCGTTCTCGGGTGGCACAAAGAGTTCGAATTCTCCCTGGTCATCGGTGGTGGTCGTCAGTGCCAAGATTTCTTGCTCCTTCAAGATCCTGTGCAGGGCGGTGCTTGGTCGCAGCAAGCTATCCATCACGGCTACTCTGGCTCCCTGCACAGCTTGCTCGGCCTGGTTTATGACGCGTCCAGAGATTTTCGCCATGGAGTCCATTTCCACGTCGCGGCGCATTGTCGTCCCAGGCTCCAGACCCATTGTATGGAAAGGTGATGGCGAATAACCTCGCTTCGAAACCATTAGGGTGTGCAGACCGGGCTCGACTAGATCGAGCCGAAAGCGACCTTCCCGATCTGTCACGGCAGTGACCGAACGTTCCCGAATCCGCTTGCTGAAGCCAGCCTGAGTACGCCCTCGCATCAAATCCACACGCGCTCCCGGAACGGCTTGACGGGTCCGCGAGTCGATTACAAGACCCACAAGACTTGCCGACGAGTCTTGCTTTTCCTGACATGCTTGTGTAGCAGGGCTCTGAAGACAGAGCGAGAGAAACAACAATACACTTGCAAGCCATTTGCGCTTCCAAGGGACCTTCATGACGTTGTTCCTTTCAGCCCAACTGCGGGATACCACTTCGTTGGGGTGCCCAACTTGCAGTCGGGGGCGTGCGGTGCCAGCAGGAAGCTCCTAGTCCGTCTTCACCTCATGCCAGCTCGGACTTCCAAAACGAAGGTCAATTCGGCGTCGCCGACCCTTCCCGTGATCTCCCAGCAACCCTCGGTGGGGAAATAAACAGCACTCGCCTGGAAGCCAGTGTCTCCATAACCCCCTGGAATGGAAGCCCTCAACTGGTCTGCAAGTGCGTCCAACCTCCGGCCGGTTATAGTCAAGCCCCCGCTCACTGTTCTCCACCAATGGAGTTTCGTCCCGAGGGAACCATCCCTTTCGGGGGCAACCAGCACTTTCCCATCGGCTGGCAGCGTCGTCCACAACTTCCCGTTTCCATGGTTACCATGTCGATGCCCGTCACTCAAGCTTTCGTCGGGCGGATGCAGTTCGTTGGGAATCGTTACCGGGCAAGCCCGCCGGACGGTCGCGTCTGGGTCGTGACCTGTGTTGGGCGTCGTCGTACAACCTATTGCCGTGTACACGAACAAAGAAAGGGCCAAAGCACTGGTAAATTGACGTAAGTCCCGCATACAATTCCGCCCGGCGTTCAAAACACGTTCAATACATTTGACGGGGCCAAGTTGGCCCGGATAGCACCGCAGATCAGTAACAATAACCCGTGGGCTTACAGCCGGGCTCTTCTTCGGCGCAGGGCGCTACTGGAAGTAGCCGCGCCCTCGAGCATTTGATAGCCGAGGGGCACGTTCCGCCCCCGGTACCCACGATGCTACACCCCGGGCTTGTGCGGTTGTTGCACCACGCTCCCGACGATGAGTAGCACTCGTCGCATGAATACAACCTGTTGTCGTGACCGGGGCCAGAGTCGAAGCAACAAGGCCAACACCATTCGCACGTGCAGCCCGAGTACGTGCAGGTATTCGGGGGTATGCACAAGGTGCAGCACTTGACAGTCACAACGGCCCTCGCAACATCAGCGCCTATCAGCGCCAGTGCTATGGCTCCTGCTGCTTGAGCCATCTTCTGAAGAACGCTCCGCCGGTCCACAGCTTCGGTCAACCGCTCGAAAAGTTTCGCCCCCATGGTGCCCTCCTTAGTCTCTATTCTTTCCGCCGAAGTTCGCCTCTCTCTGCTCACTGCACTTCAGCACTTGAGACGTTTACCCCAAGTCCTCAAGTTGTAGTTCGGTTGCCGAGGGCCCCCGAGAGATTTGGGCCAGCTCCACCTTCAGCTGCCTCCGCTCGTGCAGCACACGTCTTGCAGGGTCGCAGCAAGTCCACCAAGTCATTTAAACTCAACGCCCAAGATCCTATCACCAAGAAAAGCGTCGCCCAGAAAGCTGCAAGGGCGAGTTCTGGAAAGCTTGCCATTCGACTGGAAAGGGGGAGCTGACTCGCGGCGAACAGGCCGGAGTCAGGGAGCAACAGCGACTCACATAACAACAACATTACCAGCCGCGTCAGGGTTTGGTTGGATATTGATTCTCCACCACGGCTGCCAAAGCAATAGCAAGGCAGCGCCCGACCGCGTCGTAAGTTTACCCCGACTGCCAAAGCGAAGCTCAAGAGCGTGCCAAATCCAACTGGCACAGCAACTGCCAGCAGCCAACCCGTGAGATGCGCGATCGCCAACCAACTTTCAACGCCAATGACCAAGAGGCCGACGGCGCCTGCCATCGACGCTGGGACGATCTTGTAATCCGCCACTCCCTGAGCAAAGCCTTTCGGATCGCGCAATTTACTCGCCGCGGAGTGTAGGAACACAATCCCCAGGGCAAGCTGCACCGCGATCCCGACCTCACCGGACATGCGTAGTACCCTCCACGGTAGTCCCCATTCGCGCGACCTCCGCACGCCGTTCCCATTGGTCAGCCAAGACTGTCTGTAGATCCAAACCTTCCCAGTTCAAGTTGTGGCAACTCACCGCCCACAGCCGAAACTGCGCCGACCAAATCTCCGCCCGGTTCAAACCCTCGCGATATGTCGGGTTGAAGGCGGAGTTGGCTGCTGTCACATGAGCGCGCACGCGACCGAAGTCCACTATTGCCCAATCGTCCTGCCATAGCGAAAGTGTGTAGCATGTATGAAAATCTTCGAGCAAAAAGACGGCTTGCAAAAGCCCCGCCACATCGCGAGAGGCTCGACGGACCCGCCGGAAGGCCAAGTAAAAAGGGATGAGTGACCAAAAGGAACGCAACTGGAAACGAGTGAGGACGCAGGAAACTGTGGTATTCACGCGAGCGAAGCCCGCACCGCTAAAGGGGCGGGTGTCTGACCAGAAGCGGGTTTTCTCAGTCCCTTCCATCAGTCGCCGACCCCCTCAGTATCGGGCTGCCGTACCGACTCACGCGGACTTCCTCGTCTAGCATTACAGCCTGAGGCGTACCTTTGATTTGGAAACTCCACGCAATTCGTCCATCTTTGTCCAGTATCATTGGTACGTGACCGCGACTGAATCCCTCCACGCGGTGATCCCGCATGATCTGCAGACACGCTTGTTCTCCTCCACTGCAAACCAGATAAAGGTGGCCATCTGCTTTGTGCCACAGCGCATGCGTTCCGGCTGATAGCTTCTCGTAAAAGCGCGATGATGCTTGGGCTGGGGACACGAACAGAAGGATCGTGGGGTGACCTTTCAGGTCTGAGGTGCCAATGTTACAACCGGTGCCGATTATCTGGGCCTTGAACTCAGGAGCTGGACTGCCTGTGCGTAGGGTGCCCGGTGGTAGCTGTTGACGCTCGCTCGAACCCATGGAATCGATGAAGAGACGCCTAATGCGAACAGTTCGCACCAGGACCTCCCGAAGCACCATGGCCTCCAAAACGACCAGCATGCTGAGCAGGGCGTAACTTAGTGCAAAGAGCTCTTTCATGGCAAAGCCCCCAAGAGTCCAGCAAACCACGGTATGGAGCCCTTGAGGGCGAGCAATACAGCCACCCCTGCTGCCCACACAGAGGTGACGCCCACAAGTCGGTGGTACAAAGTGCGATCGGCCAGGATCGCGCCTGGCAGCTCCATGGCGTCCGAACTTGACCTAAGCAGCGCTGGTGCCATCCACACTGGAAGCGCTCGACCGATCCAATACACGACCATTAACGCCACGCCATACGCCGGATCGCCCATCGCTAATACGATTGCCACAAGTATCCAGAAACCGCCGTACGTGACCCGGGTCGCAAAACCCAATCCAATGTGTGCACCCCACATGGCAGATGCCATGACAAAACCGAATTCGTGGGCCCAGTCCTTCGAGGTCTGACACCTTCGTTCAGGCAGGCGAAAGCGAACCCATCCCCATTCCCTCGCTGCCAGCACCAAGGCAGCAAGGCCCACAAAGTAGAAGGTGGCTGCTCCTGCTCGGGCCCCGCCCAACCATTGGCCGACGATACCCAGCCCGACGCCCATTATTGCCGCACTGAAGCATCCGGCCGTCGTATAAACCACGACGCAGTGAAGCCATAGCTTGCGACCGCCTGCCACCTTCCCGAGGGGCGTTAGCGCTCCGAGGAGCGACGTCCCTCAAAGTCCACCGATCTGGGACCACCCGAACATCAACGCAGCGGGCAGCATCGCCAAATGCGGACTGAAAGGTAGGGCCATGATCCCGGCGGCCAGACCCACAAGCAACAAGGCATAGCTCACAGGAACGAGTGGGTTCGACATAGAAAAGCGACTTCTCATTGAGTCGCACCTGGATCGAACACAGCTTGATGCACCCTTTCTTCGTGATTCGGCTCGGGTGAATCCAGCCCGAGGCTACTAACGAAGAGTTTCTTAAGATCTTCGGCGTTCTCGGGATGCCCGTAGCCGCGGATCTTTCGTTTTCCGTCGATTACGATGGCCGTGGGGGAATTGAAAACCCGATAGAGTGCCGCGGTTTCCTCGGAATTCTCCAACAGCAGGGGAACCCCGGGGGCTAAACCCCTAACGATGCCCGAACAGAGCCCCTCGCCACCTTGGCAAAAGGCAACGATTGGCGGCAGGTCGCTCGTTGCGGTTTGTCGTAGGCTGTCGGCGAGACGTATGCACACATCGCACGCGGACAGAAAGAGAATCACTGCTCCTGTCCCGTCCAGGTCTAGACTCGAGACACGTCGGCCTGAACGGAAGTCAAGCCCTGCAAACTCAGGTGCTGAACTGCCCGCTGGCAAGCGATCCTCGCCGGGCAGATGTCCTTGGGCCACCCAACGCCGCAATTCGCCAAGTTGTCGCAGTAACGCCAGGATTAGCAAGCCTTGAAAAACGACCAAAGCCCACAGTGTGATGTAACTCGCTGAGAAGGTGAAGTCCACAGTTCTGACATCCATGTGGCGCGGTGAGCGCTCCGACGCCACAGAACTTGCATGAACTTATGCGCTGTCGAAGAACTAATGGCAAGAAAATTTGGTTGGCGATTTTGGCTAAGTATTGGCCGAATTCGCCGCACTCAGCCTCTGCCCAGACTTTTCGTCTCTTCCAAACACTCGCCGGTAGGCTGTGGGGGTAGCGCCGAACATCTTCTTGAAGTCTCGCACGAAGTGACTCGTATCACCGAGTCCCGCTTTGTCAGCAATCTCCTTGACACTCAGAAAAGTAGTTCCGAGTAGCAGGGCAGCTTTCTCCATCTTGACACGTCTCAAGTACTTTCCCAACGGGAGGCCGATTTCAGACCTGACTAAATGCCGCAGTCGTGAAGTGGAAAGATTAGCAGTTTGTGCCGCAAGAGTGAGGGCTTCTCTTGTGTCACGTGATTGGGACAAAACTTGCAAAGCCTTTTGGACGCGCAGGTCTATCGGTGGCGCCTCCGTCAGCGCCGTACGGCTTTCTAGCCTCCGGGACCGGGCGACGCTAAACGGCTTAAGTAATGCGCAGACAGAATCCGTGTGTCGCTAAGTTCAGAAGACCGGCATGCGACTTCCCTTGATGATGAACAGCCGCAAAAGAAGCATACCCGCCTACAAGATCTCGAGCCGAGCCAAGGTAAGGTATGGAAGGCAAGGAAGCGAAACAGATCGCATGGCCCCCCTCACAACCCCAACCGGCGCTGTGTTTATAGCTTCAGGCTAGAGTTTCTGTCAATAGCGACTATTGTATACAAGGAAACTAAGGGTTATGACCTCAACTGCCTGGGGCTCTCTTGAACTAGGATGCCCCCCGAGAGGTTTTGAGGTGTTTTCTGTGTCGTGTTGGTAGCGCCAACAGGCCCCTCTTTACAAAGCGACACCTTCACAGCCCCTACTGACCAGAACAAGCTCTTGGTTCGCGCCTTCGGCATCGCCGTAGCGAATCTTCCCTTGCTCATACAGCGCTCGCCGCGAAAGGATCGCTCGCACCTGGCGTGCCGTCCACGGCTTGCCGTTTCTTCGTGTCATCCCATAATTGTTCAACAGGCCAGCAATTCCCTGCGCTGGCTTGCCCTGCTGCGCGAGTTGAAGAATCTCTCTAACAATTGAAACTTCGGGTGCGTAAGCGATCAGCCGCTTCTTCTCACGCCGAAATCCGTACGGCACATTTCCACCAGGGAAATGGCCGTTTCTGACGCGCTCCTGCCGGCCTTTCAACAGTCGCTCAATGATCTCCTTGCGGTTGTCTTCTGCGATGGCCTCGCGAATCTGGCGAACGAGTACATCACGACGATCCTGGCTGTTGTAATTCGGCATATCCGCAATCAGCACTTGAACTTCGCACCGTCCAAACTGCCAGAACAGGTTCTCTGCCAATCGCACATCGCGCGAGAGTCGGTCGAGCGACGGAATGATCACAGTTCCTACGCGCTTTGACTTGCACTCCCGCAGCAGTTTCGTCAGTTGCGGCCGATCCTCAAGGACGCCGCTCTCGGCCTCATCGCGGTAGAAGCGGCTGATAAACAGACCCCGCTCTCTGGCAAATAGCGTGGCGTCCCGCACCTGGATTTCAATGCCTAGGCTGTTTTTCTTCTGTTCTAGCGTCGAAATGCGGCAGTAGGCCACAACGAGTTTTTTCGCCTCCATATCGAAAGGGGGTTAATTCTGGCAGGACGGCGCCGCTTTGTAGAGCCACACCGTTCTTTGTCTTTCATTTTGCCTATCTGAGGAATTCCGTCAAGGGAGGCCCATCCTTGCGATTCTCCATTCTCATCTTCATCTTGATTACAGTGCTCATCGGTTGCGGCGGTGGTGGCTCGGTTGCACCACCACCTCCACCGCCTGCACCGCCTTCCATCTCCGTTTCCCCTCAAAGTGCGACAGTGCAAGCGAGCCAGAGCGCAACTTTCAGCATTGCAACCCAGAACACGGCCAACTCACCAACCTGCTCGGTGCCTCAAGGGCAAGGCTCTGTCTCAGTGAACGGGAACAACACTCAAGTGACCTACACAGCGCCATCTTCGGTTCAGCAGCAGATGCAAGTGATGCTGACATGTACTGTGGCTGGCGCGGCCCAACCAGCAACTGCGACCATTACGGTCAATCCGGTTCCTGTCGCGCCCACCATCACAACGCAACCCCAAAGCCAGACCGTGACGGGTGGCCAAAGCGTGTCGTTTTCAGTTCTTGCTTCAGGCACTGCGCCGCTGAGCTATCAGTGGCGCAAGGACGGAGCCAACATTCAGGGAGCAACGAGCGCTACCTACGCGATCGCAAGCGTTGCTTCCTCGGATGCCGGCAGTTACGACGTTGTAGTCAGCAATTCGGCTGGCGCGGTAACGAGCAACCCGGCCATTTTGACCGTGAACCAAACCGCGCCTCAGCTTTCGCATTTTTCTGGTAATCGAGAGTTCTTTGCGCCTCGCGAAGCCATCTTCGGGGGCACGATCCTTGAGGTCGCGAACATTATGGCGGGGCAAACGACCATTCATTCAAGCATTGACAACATTTTGGGTGTGGCCTTTACCGACGCAACCAACACCAAGGTTGAGGTGATCTTTAACTTCGACACATCCCACTGGAGTCCCGGTTTCTTTGAGATCTGGCTGAGAAACCCAGATGGCCAGGAATCCGGCAGGGTGCGATACGCATTCCTCGGAAACTTCAACACGCTTGCGATTTCAACGACCAGTGCAATTCAACTCGACCAAGGACCCGATTTCGGGTTTGGTTCTGCGATATTCCGGGAATTCGGCCTTGTAGACGGCAGTCAGCAAAAGGGGATGTTTGTGGGTGGCCTGCACTACCAGGTCTCGGTTGACGACACGCTGGGCTTTCTAGCTGAGTCTGCGCTCCGGCAAGTCGGAGTATTCGGGTCACTCGTAAACCGCTACTTCGCCGAGTACGATCCTGATGGACCGGACGGCGCTCTGCCTTCGCAGGCCGTGACGGGAGTCGCTTCGTGGGCCACCTCCGATAGTGCCATCGCCAGCCCGGCTGGAGCCCCTGGGGAGTTCTACGCTGGCAGTCGTGGTACAGCGACAATCACAGCCTCGCACTCAGGTCTGTTCGGCACCAGCTTTCTTGGTCCGGACCGACTTTACATTGCACCTGCACACGTCCGGACCTCCACAGGATCAACCGTACAATTCACGGCATGCATCGTGAATCCGTTGTGCGCGCCAGGCTCAAGTCACGATGTAACTGCCCAATCGACGTGGAGTTCCTCTGAGCCGAGTATTGCCCTTTCCACGGGGATCCCAGGGCAGTTTGAAGCACAGATGAGCGGTCAGGTAATGATCACGGCGACGCATCGCGGCGTGACAGCAGTAGGCTTTCTTGGAGTCGATATGGAACCGGCCACGCTGTTTGTCGCTGGCCCATTCTTTGGAACCAGCCCCGGGCTCAATGGTGCCTCGAATGGAAAGTTGGTCATGGGGGTAGCCGCAAAAGGAGGGCTCGTGTGCGCATCTCAGGACGGGGACGACCTTCTTTCTTGCTTTGACCCCACACAGATTGATCCTGTGACGGGAACAACCCAAATGCTCTCCCTGAGCATTGGCGACCAGCCTCACTCGGTGGCAATGACTAGCATCGGCGGTCAGCTTGTCTGCGTGGTGTACAACCGCGAAGACAACGCTCTCTCGGTCGTTGATATCCCGAGCATGAATCTGCGGGGATTTGTTTTCCTGGCAGGACTTGCCAAGGCCAGTACAGTTTCATCCGCACAAGGCGGTTGGCAGCTTGGTGTGTTCCATTCCGGCCCTTCAGCGGACAAGGCGGTCCTGCTTGCCCAGGCCGACAAGAAACTCGTGGTACTTGACTTGACTGCAAGTTCGCCTCAAGAGCTTCGCCGGATTGACCTTTTGGGCATTCCGTTGCGCATCGCCACCAACGACGCGGACGGCTCAGTCATCGTGGCTTTCGCCGATGCTTTTGCTGGCTTGACCCGTTTTCAGAAAATCAATCCAAACACCGGCGCTGTAACGGCGCTTTCGGCCACGAGCAGCCTGCTTTGCACGGGATTTGGCGTGAGCGCGGACGGCACGCAGTTGTTCTGCGCTATGCGCGAGCAGTTCCAGATCCTGTCAAACAACTAGCATCCAATCGTGAACTCCGTGAACTCTGTGTACTTTGCTGCGGGGAAACCTGACCCCACTCTGGCGATGAGAGAAGACTGGATTCCCCTTCCTTAAGCAAGGACCTGTCTTCCTTAGGAAGTTCACCAAGTTCACGGGCATTGTTGGGCGCTGCGCTCATTTTTGCACACCCCATATTACGTATTTGATACTTTATATTGACAGGTACCCCTCCCGTATATATGTTATCAATAGCAATCTCTCGGGAACCTTGGGCGAATGGATTGGGACCTTACGAGGCGTCTCAGGCGAACACGCGCCTCCTTGCAGCACCACTTGGCCCGCGCCAATCATCTGGGCATTCATCTACAGAAGCTTGGCGAAACTCTGTAGCTTTCCGAGCGATTGGTGGATCGAGGCGCTGACCTGACACTGTGGGCAGGACGCCCCACCTTCCGCTTTACTAGCTCCTTTCTAATCTAGAAGGATGCCCACCAAGACCCGACCCTCACCCTGGCAACTCGTCATCATTGCTAACGATTTTCAAGTACCCTTCCACGACCCGAAGGCGCTTATTTTGTTGGAGCTTTTTCTCAAGCGCGAGCGCCCGGAGTGGCTGATTCTCGCCGGTGACTTCCAAGACTTCTGGGAGATTTCGAGCTTTGACACTGCGCCACACAGCGGCAAGCGGCTGCTACAAGAGATCGAACTGGGAACAAACATTCTGAAGGGTTTTCGTCGAACCTTGCCCCAGGCTCGGATCACATGGCTTGAGGGCAACCATGAATTCAGGCTTCGCCGGTATTTGATGAAACATGCGCGGGAGCTTTACGACTTACCGGCACTGACCGTGCCCGAGCTCTTTGGCTTGAAAGACCTAAGAATCGAATATGTCGCCTGTGACCAGCGCGCGAGCAAATTCACCGGTACGCATGTGCAAGTAGGTAATCTCTACGTCGGCCACTTTGAAATTGTGGCCAAGCATGGCGGTTATGCCGCAAAGCAGTTGGTCGAAGACAAAGGCGTGAGCCTGCTGCAGAGCCATACGCATCGCTTTGGCGCACATGCCCGGACGGGGCTGGACGGACGGTTGGTGCTGGGAGTCGAGAACTTCTCGATGTGCTCGCGTCGCCAGAGCTACACAACCAACCCAAATTGGCAGCAGGGATTCTCCGCAGTGTATTTGGAGCCCTCCTCGGGACGCTTTCAATGGTATCCAATCCTGCTCGACGGCTATCGATTTGTGTGGAAAGAGCGCGAGTACAGTCTAGCGGGTGTGAACAAAGTGAGGATAAAACAGCCCGCGAAGTGATTCTGTGCTCTTGCCAGAACGGCGCTCCCGTGTTTGTCTAAATCTACTCCTGTTCTCTTGCAACTCAGCACCCTCATCAATTGGAGATGAAACAGCGGACCAGCCGGGGCTCACATAAGCCCGGCTTTTTGTTTCCCGGACCTGCCGCCCGCGGCAGGTCATCGCTCCTATCTGCGAGGCCATGCCGACCGTAGCCTACACACAGAGCAATCACTGTCTGCTACCCAAGTGCCCAAACATCGCCTTGAAAACTACCTCAAGCCCTATCGCAGACGCGCCGGCCTGACACAAAAGGAAGTCGCGTCTCTTTTGGGCTGGAAGAGCGAGACACAGCTAGGTCGCCTTGAAAAGTGGCAGCGCTGCCCTACATTACGAAATGCTCTGGGGCTGGTCGCCGCCTTGAATGTGCCCATGACCGGTCTCTTCGCAGGGATGTATGACCGGATTGCCGTGCAAGTCGGAAAGCGCCGTGCGCAACTGCTGCGGCAACTTCAAAAGGCAACAGTTCCAGCGGCACAAGCGCGACTGCATGAACGCAAACTCGAATGGCTTACAAAGGTCGAACAAAACTCAAACTCAAGACAATGACTGGATTGCCAGAGAGAATTCTTTGTATTGGTCTGCGCCAAGGCCGTTTTGGCTACGCTGTTTTAGAGGGGCCGGACCGACTCCTCGATTGGGGCACCAGGAGTCTTGATCGAAAGGCAAGCGTCTCCGGGCCCCGGAGGCGACGATGGATGCCCTGCTCCATGATTGGCAGCCTGAGAAAGTAATCCTCGGTGGCCTACGGGATGGTATCGAACTCCCGCGCAATCCCGTGGGGACGGTGATCGAGTGGGTCTGCTCCAAAATGAAACTGCAGGTCCGTCACGTTCCCCGCAAAGAAGTGCTTGCGTTGTTCAGCGGAGTGAACAAATACGTAGCTGCACGAGCCATTTGTGTTCAGTTTCCTGAAATCGAACACCGGCTGCCAGACCATCCACGCCGCATCTATGAAAACGAACCACACAGCATGACCGTCTTTGATGCCGCTGCCCTTGGCCTTGCCTACTTCCGCCGCAAGACACGTCGAGCCCTTTCTACGGCCCAAGCTAATCATTAACGAAGTTCGCGAGCTTCGGGGCCGTAGGAAGGGCTTGCCCTTCGCACATTCGCTCTTTCAGGAGGATTTGTTCCATGAACTGGGAAACCATCAAACAACAGGTTAGCGAAGATGATCAGGAAAAGTGGGACCTTCAGGTCTCAACAGCTTCACTCGCGATCAATGCGAGCGGGTTGCTGCAAATCAGCAGCAACGGCAACTCCGGCAAGTTCGGGCTAACCGAACACGCCATCACGCAACTCTGCCAGCGACTGGCCATCCCTGCCCGCTACTTCAAGCGGTTGCCGGCTGAGATGCGGGCGCAGCTTGCCAACTATGATCTGGGAAGGCTCGATGACAGCACGTTCCTAGTTCGCGGCAAGGGCCAGGCCATCCGGGCGGTGCTTTCAGACAAGCACGTCGCCTACAACAACCGGCAGGTGATCGAAGCGGTGTCGGCTGCCATTGCCGGTGATGGCCTCGTGGTCAAGAGCTTCGTGCTCGAAGAGCGCTTCATGTTCATCAAGCTGGTTTCAGTGACTCTCGCCGACGAGGTGCTGGAACTCAAGGCTTGCGTGATGATCTCAAATTCCGAAGTCGGTTCGGCGCAGGTCGCGGTCGAGCCATTTCTCTACCGTAAGCCATGCACCAACGACTTGATCGTAGCCGAGGACGCAGCTTTCCGTCACCGGCACGTGAACTATTCACCGGACAAGTTTAACGGCCGCGTTGCCGAAAGCATCGCAACCGGCTTGAAACTTGCCGAGGGTGCGGTGGCCCATGCTTGGACAGCGGCGCAGACCAACGTGGCTGATCCTGTCGCTGAAATCGAGCGGCTAGGCGGACAGATCAAGCTAAGCAACAAGTTCATCAACGAAGTTCAACTCGCATTCCAGCAAGAGCCCGTCGGCACTCGCTGGGGTGTGGTCAATGGGTTCACCCGCGCCGCACAGAAGCTCGGGCCCGTCCAGCGGATTGAAGTGGAACGGCTGGCGGGGCGGTTGTTCGCAGCATAGTACAAAAGAGGCAAGCTCAAGGAGGGCTTGCCTTTCGTCCTGGGAAGTACGGAAAGGTGGCTTCCTAAGAACTCGCAAATCAGGGACGCTTCGAGGTTGAGCGAGGGGGACTTCACCTTCGCTTTTACCTTGGCAAAGAAGACAGAGTGAGAGGAAAACCTCGCTAGGCGCTAGAACTGCTAACCGGCTCCGCCACTGCGGCTCTTGCTCCAGCGCGGAGTTTCCGATCCTTACTTCTCATCTCAAATGAAAGGAGGTATCCCCGTAGCAAGGACGTTGATGCGCGGCCCGGTCCCACGGCAACCTCTACACCACAAGACAAAGACAGACTTACTGAGCAACTCAAGCTGTACATGGACGTGTACAAACATCATTTCGACCTTTTCATCAAACGCACATCTTCAAGGACGGCACGCCACCGGCAGGGCAAGCTGCCCTTTCGACTATCGTAATGGTAGGCTCCGGCGTCGCTGGATTTGCATGTTCTATTTCGCGGCGGTGCTTCGTCAACATGGAGACGAACGTGAAAGGGATTACCGAAGCTCTTGGAGCCTCTCAATTCCCGTTCGATGGTGCGAAAGGGATTGCGCTGACGATGTTGATTGTGTCGGGTTTTTGGCTGGTTTGGCAGCTGCCGTAACTAACTGGGACCTAGGAGCCTGCACCGGCGCGTCGGCTCTTACGGAGCGGAGGTTCCGAATCCTTCCTGTCAATCTGCCGCGTAATCTGCATCTCTTGTTGTCTGAGCTCACCTATCCTCGTGAGCATTCCGCCAAGAGCCCCCTGAAGCAGGGTAGCGCCCAAATCTTCGCGCACGCACTGTTCTTCGTAGGGTGTGAGCTTGTATTCGGTTCCGGCTCCAACGGTGGGTAGCGACAGTGCGTCAGCAATCTCTCGCAAGTAGACGGCCATGCACTTCCCTTTGGCCGATTCTTCTGCAAGAGACTCGCGAACAAGTAGTAGTTGTGCCCGAAGCCCGAAGTGCACCTGTTAGCCCCCGAGAGAGGGCGTTCTGTTACCATAATCATAACTTCATTGTCTATAGCTATATTTCTCAGCCTGTGGAAAGTTCCGTTTTGGTTTCCACATTCCCGATTGGAGATTTCCACTGACGCTGTAAGACACACATGGTGCGAGATTTGTGCGTCCCGCTCTTGGCCTCCCATGTGCAACTACGACCCTAAGGTGGAGGCACGTGATGAGCCATGTACGCGCGACATTTACTCTTCTTTTTGTGTTCGCAGCTGTGTGCAGCGCGCAGGGAAGGACAGCCCTTTCGATTACATCCGTAACTCCGAGTCGAGTTACGGCAGGAAGCGCGTCGTTTTTAATGACTGTTGGCGGCAAAGGATTCTCGCGCAGCACCGTCGTGCAGTGGAACGGCTCAGCCCTGCCAACTTCTTTCGTCAACAAGGAGAGCCTCAACGCTGCGGTGTCGGCATCCCTCGTGGCGGTGCCTGGAGTGGCTCAGGTGCGTGCCGTGAATCAGGGGTCGGCTTCAAACTCCGTGTCCCTGTTCATTGAAGGCGTTGTACTGGGTCCGCCTGCTATCACCAAGATTTCTCCCGACTATTCACTGGCAGGTTCTGTGTCTTTCACTCTGACAGTGGAAGGCAGTGCATTTGCCGTAGGGAGCGAGGTGCTGTGGAACGGCGTGCCGTTGCCCAGCACGTTTATCAGCGACAGCAAAATCAGCGTTGCGGTTTCGGCTTCGCTGATTACGACGGCGGGCAACGCTAACATTCAAATCCGCAACCCCGGAGGAAGTACATCTAGCATCACGACGTTCCGTATTGCCCCTGTGGTTCCACGCTTTGCCTACGTTCCTCAGCCCTCGGAAGGCCTCCTTCAGAAGATGCTGGTGGATGCAGGCACAGGTCAACTCGCCTACAACGGGTATGACCTTATGCTTCCGCCGCGCGGTGGCCTGTGGGAGATTCACGTCGACCGCGCAAGGCGCTTCCTTTACGTGCTTGACGTTGTCAGCAATGCTCTCCTTCCATTCCACATCGAGCCTGCCACTGGCGAACTCGCCCCCGTACCCGGCGGTCCGTACGCGGTTGAGAAGCTACCAAATGAAGTGACTACCGACCCCTCGGGCAGGTTCGTGTATGTGGCGAATTACACGGGGAACAGCATCTCTGCCTTTTCGATTCAAGATGACACCGGGAGGCTTGCTCCCATACCTGGTTCGCCGTTTCAAAATCCGGGCCGCCCCGTGGTCCCTGTTACCGACCTCTCTGGGAGATTCTTGTTTGTGGCCAATGCGGAGGGAAGCTCGATTTCAGTCTATGGGATTCAGCCACAGACGGGTGTCCTTAAGCCCGTGCCAGGCTCTCCGTTCAATTCCACGGGGATTCGGCCTTGGCAGATCGCCATTCATCCCTCAGGGAAGTTCCTCTACACCTCGAACCAGCGCACCATGGATGTATCGGGCTACTTCGTCAACAGCACGAATGGAGCACTGACCCCAATGCCCCCACTGCCCTTTCGTGGCGCCTTCCCTCATCAAATCGCGTTCGATGCGAGGGGCCGCTTTGTGTACGTGGTCGATGTTCGCGACGACACCAATGGCGTCATTTACGCCTTTGCTGTGGACGTGAACACGGGTCAGTGGAGCGAAATCCCGGGAAGTCCATTTTCCGCGCCCGCAGCGCATGGGGCTTTCAACATCCAACTGAACAACGCCGGCACCCTTGCCTATGTGACGAACTACTACTCCTGGAACTTGGACGTGTTCGCTGTGGATGCCAACACGGGTGCTCTGACCCACATCGTTAGGTACGACGCCCGAAGAGACCCCTATGGTCTGGTCTTGGTTGAAGGGGCCGCTCCTGTCCGGTTTGTCCCAGAGTTTGCGCTTTCTCTCGACGAGACAAACAACAACCTGCGGTTGCATGAAGTGGACAAGGATACCGGCATGCTCTGGTCACTTGGGGCTGGTGCAGCAACAGGAGCGGCCCCTTCATCTGTGGCGGTCTCCGGCCCGTTCGTTTATGTTTCCAACTCGAGCGGAAACTCCGTTTCGGGTTTTGTGTTGGACAAGAGCGCAAAGACTCTGACCGCCATTCCAGGTGGCCCTGTATTCAGCGGTGTGGGCACACAAGGGATTGCTTGCGAAGCTTCTGGCCGCTTTCTCTACGCGGCGAATACCCGCTCGAACTCGATTTCATGGTTTCGCATCGACTCCTCATCCGGCTCACTGACTCCCCTAGGGTCGGTGACGACTGACAGTCCGTCGTCTCTAGTTGTTGACCCTACCGGACGCTACCTGTTCGCGGGAAGCCCTAATCACGGCACGCTCTCTGTCTTTCTAATCGACTTGACAACCGGAGCTTTGCAGCTCTTTGTCACACGCTCCAACGGTGGACAGGGAACAAAGTCACTTGCAATGGACCCGCCGGGGCGGTTCTTCTGTGCCGTGGTTACTTCGCCCGCGCAAGTCCGCTGCTTCACAATTCAGGCGGCACGCGGCGACTTCTGGTCGAAGGCAACGCTCACTCCAGGGCCAAACCCTAGCTCCGTATTGATTCACCCATCAGGGAAACTGGTGTATGTGGCTGATGCCAGCACAAACACGGTGCGTGGCTTTGTCTACGACCATTCGGCAGGGAGTTTCACCCTAGCCGGAACATGGGTAGCGGGAAACGCACCGACATTCCTCTCAGCGGACGCTGGAGGGAGTTTCCTTTATGTGGTCAATTCCGACGCGATTTCAGTGTTTGCGATTGATAGGGCGACAGGGAACCTCAGTTCCGTTAGTGGGGTGAGTATGGCGGGAATCACAAAAGCCCTGGCCATTGTCGGCTCGATTCAGTAGCCACAACTGCTTCCTCGCGTGACACATATAGGGCATGTTCTTAAGGCTAGAGACCTTTACTCCCGTTGGCCTTCCCCTTGAGTTTCCTGAAAAACGCCGTGTGGTTGAAAACATCACCGAGCGCATCACCACAATCTAAGTTACACCGATTGAGCCGCTTATGAAACTGATGTGCCTGGTAGGATGCGCCCCTTGCACATCCGAGGCTCCTTACATCCGACATACATTCATCCCCTTCAGATCATGACCCCGCGAGCATGCTTGGAATACTAACCAAAGGGCACTTTAGGAAACAAGCTACCCGTACCTCACAGAAGAATGTTGCCGCTGCGGCAAGCACGAGAGCTCATACAGTTGGTGGTGGACATGGCGGATCGAAGCCGCCAGAGCAGCTTTTGGGTCAACGCGGTAGATCGATCGGGCCGAAGTATAGACCCCGCTGTACTAGCTGCGGCCGAAGAGGTCGCCCCACGGGCCCTCCAATACGGCCAAAGGCTGCTCCTTGACCCCGCCTTGGCAGCCACACTTCTTGAAGAATCAGCAGCAACGGTTTCCCGCGCGGTTGGGCTCAAGGGCAACGCAAGTTCCGATGGCGTCCGGAACTTGCAGGCCTACATTTTCCGCACTTTCGTCAGGCGGGTGAACAAGACTCGGCGAAGGGACATCCTCCTCTCGAATCAAGGTGCATTGAATCCAAGCGTCCAGAGCAACCCCGTAGACCTCAGTGAAGACGTCGAGCTCAAGGTTCTCGTCAATGAGTTTTTGGCTAGATGTGATCCCGTGACCCGCGACATGTTCTATCGCCGCATCCAAGGGTTTTCCTGGAAAGAGATCGCACACGTTCACGGGATATCAGCGCACGCAGCGGAATCCAAGTTCAGCCAGGCCCTGCGGCGTGTGCGCAAGAAGTTGGGCTTAGACCGATGAAGCCAAATGTCCGTATTGAAGAAGAGCGGCTGATCGCGTTCGCGAAGGGCTATCTGTCGGAGGCTTTCCCTAATCCGGAGCGGGCAGGCTGTCC
>Ga0114945_10000797_pt1 | contig 20026 bp, 17 predicted proteins | sample OV2TP3_FD_87194 | JGI IMG/M metagenome (GOLD analysis project Ga0114945, IMG submission 87194) | Hot spring microbial communities from Beatty, Nevada to study Microbial Dark Matter (Phase II) - OV2 TP3 | ecosystem: Environmental > Aquatic > Thermal springs > Hot (42-90C) | place: USA: Beatty...
CCTGCTCAAGGTCGGGGACGGTGAGATCGACTATGTCGCAATCGCTGAAGAGCGGTTGTCACGCCGAAAGCATGGATACGAATTTCCATTGCGCAGCATGGGCTATTGCCTCGACGCCTTTGGGCTCGAGTCCCTCGCCGAGATAGATTATGTCTATGCTGACAAGGTCCGCACCGCGCGCTGGATAAACAGCGGTCCCGCTTATCGCAAGCTCGATTATGACTACGTCAAGCTCAAGCTTAACCTGCCGCGTGAGAAGATACATCTAATAGACCATCACGATGCGCATGCTGCCTCAGCCTTCTATCCGTCGCCATTCGAGGAAGCGGCGGTGCTGGTGGTGGACGGTCTCGGCAGTGGGCTCTACACCCAGGCGTTGTATCACTTCACGCGCGACGCCTGGCGCGTGATCGGGCGCGGTGATCGCTGGGGAATCGGCCGTCTCTATTCGCTCGTTACCAAGTCGGTGCTGCCCTACGGGCCGGAGAAAGGTTACGGCAAGGTGATGGGACTTGCGCCTTACGGTGCGGACAAACCTGGACCCGTGCTCGATTTCATGCCGATTGACAACGGCATGGAGACCGATTACTCGGCTTTTTTTACGCGTGCACCGATCAGCCGTCTGATCGCCAGCGGTGTACGCCAATGCAACGATCGCGAAGAGGTGATGGAACCCTATTTTGCGCGCGCCGCCTATGATGTACAGGCCGAATGTGAACGCCAATTCCTGCGCATGGCGCGCCACGCGCGCCAGAAGACCGGCTGCAAGAACATCTGTATCTCAGGCGGCGTGGCGCTGAACGGCCGCGCCAACAGCCGGATCCTGGAGGAGGGAATCTTTGAACGAATGTGGGTGCAGCCCGCCGCCTCGGACATGGGTGTGCCATTCGGCGCAGCGCTTCTGGGCGCGATGGAACATAGGCCACGTTCCCGGGTGTTCATGAGTCATGCTTATACTGCGCGGCCTTATCCGAAGGACGAGATCGTAGCGCTGCTTGACCGGCACGGCGTGCACTGGACACCCTCCTCGCCCGAGGAAGCGGCTGAATTCATCGCACAAGGCCGTATCATCGCCTGGTTCGAAGGGGAGGGTGAGTTCGGCCCGCGTGCACTCGGTCATCGCTCGATCGTCGCCGATCCGCGTGACATTTCAATCAAGGCGCGCCTGAATTCGACGGTCAAATTTCGCGAAAGTTACCGCCCCTATGCCCCGTCGGTACTGGAGGAAAAAGCGCACGAGTGGTTTGATATTGTCGGTGACAGCCCGTTCATGCTGCAGGTTGTGCCTGTGCGGCAGGACAAACGCTCGATCGTGCCCGGCATCACTCATATTGACGGGACCGCACGCCCGCAGACGGTGAACGCCAAGGATAGCCCGAACTGGCACCGCCTGATCAGTCATTTCGAGCTGATTACCGGTGTGCCCATCGTGCTCAACACGTCGTTCAATATCAACCGCGAGCCAATCTGCGAGTCCCCGATCGACGCACTTCTTTGTTCGCTCGGCACATCGATCGACTTTCTGTTTCTCGAGGGGCTGAAGGTCGATTGTGCCATGCATCGTGATCCAGGACTTACAGAGTGCCTTAAACAAGAGCGCGCCGCCCTCATGGAGTCGGGACTGGCAGACGTGCGTCGGCGCTTTATGTGCGGCGATGATGCGGCTGAAAAGGAAGCGTATCTTGGCGAGGAAAACCGGATCGCTGAATGGCACCGCGACTACCGCGCAAAATTTATTATAGAGGAAGCGGGCGAACGCTGGCGCGCCGAAGGCAAGCGGGTCCTGATCGTCGGCAGCCGTGCGCATACCGCCTGCCTTTGGGCGTATATTCCTGAATTTCCGCAAATCGCATTCGCCGGCTTCGTCGCCCTCGACGCATTTCGGGGCGAGCGCGGTGAGTTCGACAAAATCCGCGAGGTATCGCTTAACGGGATCAATTGGCGCAACGTTGACGCCGTGCTGATCTCCACCCACGAGTACCAGAAAGAAGCCCTGGCGCTTGTACACGCCAAGGCTCCCGCACACCTGGAGATTATCGCGCCTTATGATGCGGCGGGCGACAGCCTGATCTACGTGCTGCCGGGGCGCTGGCCGCTTATGAATGCTTTTGACGCAGCGGGCATGCGCCTCAAAATCGCCAAGGGCGTCCGCTCGGCCAGCAACATTGATTTTGATTTCGCGCCCGACAACCAGCCGACAATCGAGGACCGTTATGCCTTCATCGTTGCATATAACCAGATTACGGCCGATACACTCGACATGCAGCTCAGAATGCTCAGACAGAACTACACGCCGGTGACACCGGCGGATTTACTTGATCCCGGTGCCGATCTGCCGGAAAGCCTTGCACTGCTTACGTTTGATGGCGGCGCCAGAAGTTTCACCTCGCAAATTTTACCTGTCCTGCGCGACTATCGCGTGAAGGCAACAGTGTTCCTGGCAACAGAGCCATTGACGGAAAAGCGAGTGCTGCTTGATGACAAAGTCGCGTGGTTGGTCGAACGACTCGGATCTGCAACCGTGGTTGACCATCTGATTGACCATGGCGTGGCCCCGGAATCACACCGCGACACGTTGTCCGGGCTAGCGGCTGGCGCGTTGATGTTGGCGCTGCTGGACGATGCCTCCTACGAAGTGATCGCGCTCGCCGTGTGGCCGTTGTTCCAGCAACACGTCCTTAATGAGGCTGTGCTTGCTGCACAGCTTTACATGAATACCGGCGATGTCGAAACCTGTCGCAAGGCAGGCATTGCGATCGGTCTTATGGGTCATCGTGGCCGCGTGCTTGGTCGGATTTCCGATGCCATGCAGCGTCAGGAATTGTCCTTAGCGCTCGAATTCGGTAAGGCGCTGACAGGACCAACGCCCGCGTTCGCATATCCCGGCGGGCGCAACGGCGACTGGACCAATATCACAAAGCGCCTGCTGAAAGAACTCGGTTATGGTTGTGCAATGAGCCGCGTCTCCGGCATTGTCAAACCCAGGGACATCGCTGAGCGATGGGAGCTTCGCCGCTTCGCTGCGGATGAAGTATTCTGTAAGGACGGCAGTTTCAACGTCGAACTGCTCAACGCCGTCGCGACAGTGGATTGACAAGATAAAATGCGAATATTGGGATTGACGAATGCAAGGGGTGGGTCAAAAGGCATTCCGAAGAAGAACCTCAGTCACCTCAAGGGCAAGCCGCTGATCCAGTACACTATTGACGTGGCAAGGCGCACCGGGATTTTCGTGGACTATATCGTGTCGACTGACGATCAGGAAATTGCTGATGTTGCTCGCAAACTTGGCGCAGATGTTCCGATCATACGACCGGTCTCGCTTGCGACAGACACATCACCACAGATCGATACTGTCTCCTTCATGCTCGAGGAGCTTAAGAAACGAAGCCGGACTTACGATCTCGTTGTCCTGTTGCAGCCAACATCACCATTCCGCACCGTCAAGGACGTGCAGACAACCGTGTCCCTGGCGTCAGACTCGTGCGAAGGCTACGCCTTCACGGCGTCACCGGTAGTGTCCTCTCATCCCTATTATATGTACTGGTGGGACGGTGAACACGCCTGCCAGGTGATAAAGCCTGACCCTTTATTGCCTCAGCAGCGCCAGTATTTACCGGAGGTGGTTATCCGCAACGGCGCGGTATATGTGACACCTGTGCATATAATCGTCGAGCAGCGAATATTATACGGTCCCAATCCCAAGATTCATGTCATGACACCGGAGCGCGGTGTCAATATCAATACACCGTTCGACTGGGCCTGGGCGGAGTTTCTGCTTGAACAGGGCCTCGTTTCGGCCTGAGGCGAAAATGAATTTCGAACAACAGGAAGAATCCAGTAAGGGATCCAAGACCGCGTTCGATCGCTCCTGGCAGGCGCGGCCGGAGAGCACTTATACCCATTTCACGCGCAGCGAGCCGCAGAACCAGGTACAACTCGCCTTCCGCGAGAACTGGCTTAATTTCGGACGGCTGTTGCGAATGTTCTGGGGTGAACGTGACTGGCGCGGGCTCAAGGCGCTCGAAGCGGGAGCGGGGCGCGGGACGATGAGTCTCTACTTCGCCGACGCCGGGTTCGATTGCACGATGGTCGATACCTCAGAGACGGCGCTCGATATCTGCAAGCGGATCTTTGCAGAACAGGGTCTTCCCGGTCGCTTTATCAAGGGAGATACCCTCGCCCTGGATTTCGCAGAAGGCAGTTTCGAGGTTGTATTCTCGATCGGGCTGCTGGAGCATTTCGAAGATCCGGCGCCGGTCATCGCCGAGCAGGCCCGCGTGCTCGCGCCGCAGGGTGTGCTCCTGAACTATGTCGTGCCCCATCGGCCGCAGAATGTGCAAGCAAGCTACCATTGGATCAACGATATTCTACGCATCTATAGCGGCATGGACGATATCGCGGCATTGGCCAAGGAGAATCTCTACCGCAGCGACTATGCTTCGCCGATTTATCTCAAAGCCATGGAAAAGAATGGGCTTGCAGCCTGCGGTGCAAGTGGCGTCTATCCGTTGCCGATGATCTCGCCCTCGATCGATTTTCCCTTTACGCTCAACACCCCAGAGGTGGAGGCCGTGCTTGTGCGCGAGTTTGTACGCCGGTTGAAGCAACGTGAGCGCGAGACCGGCCGACCGGGCTGGCTATGCGATGAATCTTATGGCCAGGGTTTTGTCGTCTGGGGCTGCAAATCCGGGTGAATACTCCATCCGTGCAAACGGTGCCCAACACGACCATCACGCAGAAGACTATACGCATTGCGCCCCTTGTGCGCATTGACATCACCGAGGAGTTTGGGTGGCGCCGTATGGCATCTGGTCCGGTTAACGTCTGGTTTGCGGGCCGGCTCTATGGCGATGGCCTTGCGCGCGTGCAGCGCGCTGCCTGGGGGAGCGATCTCAAAGCTCTGGAACGGCTCCTGCCCGATCTCGACGGCCATTTCGCGCTTGTCGTCGAGGCGGACGGGGCGGTGCTGGCGGCGGTTGATCCGATAGCCTCGTTCCCACTGTTCGTAGCGCAGACTGGGGAGGCGGTTCCGTGCTACGCAATTGATACTCGGGCGCGCCGCTTGGCCCATCGGTGCGGCTTGTCCAAGCTAAACGATGATGCCGTACTTGCGTTGGCCATGGCTGGTTTCACGCTCGGCGACTCTACCTTATATTGCGGGCTCGTCAACTTGCGGCCGGGTGAATATGCACTGTTTCGCGATGGACGCTGCGAACGTTCGCGCTACTTCGTGTACCGTCCCTGGCAGGTACATGTACGCCCGCTGGACAAGTTGCAATACGAACTTGCCGATCTGTTGCGGGCACTTTTCGAGAAGCTTGCGAACGATCTTGGCGGCCGCACTGCTCTCATCCCGATCAGCGCCGGCATTGATTCGCGGCTCGTGGCATCCGGCCTGTGGGCGGTTGGCTATCGCCACGTCCGGTGCTTTTCCTACGGCCAGCGCGGTAATCACGAGGCAGAGATGGGCCGTCGCGTTGCGGAACATCTCGGCTTTCCATGGAAGTTCATCGAAACTACCCAGAAGGGCAAGGTTGCTTTTTTCAACGGTCCCTTGCGGCGTGAATTCGATGCTGTCGCTGATACGCTTGCTGCTATCCCATTTTACCAGGACCTTGATGAGTTGCGGCGCTTGTATGAATGCGGCTACCTGCCGCACGATGCCGTGATTATCAACGGTCAGTCCGGTGATTATCTAACTGGTAACCATGTTCCCGCTGCACTTTGGTCCGATCCTGGCCCGGCGATGGACAAGAGCGCGCGATGGAACCGGATACTCGATGCGTCTGTCGCTAAACATTTCTCTCTATGGCGCCATTTATTGACCGGGGGACACGTGGAGCGCATCAAGCGGCTCCTGCGCGCGGAGATCGAGGCTTGGGGGGGCGCGATCAGTGAGGCCAATCTGGATTTTGCCCTCTATGAGCAGTCGGAATATGACAACCGGCAGACGCACTATGTTGTGCAGGGCCAACGCGCCTATGATTATCTGGGCTTCGATTGGCGTCTGCCGCTATGGGACAGTGCCCTAGTCAAGTTTTTCGAGTCGGTGCCTTTGGCGGCGAAACGGCAGCAAAGACTTTATCGCAACACGCTGCAGAGGCTGAACTGGGGGGGTGTGTGGCGCCTCCCCGTCAATCGAACATGGGTAACGCCCGCGTGGCTGCGCCCGGTACGGTTGGCTGTCAAGTTCGCTGTGGCGCCCCTCGGTCGGGAGATATGGCATGATCTCGAGCGGCGCTGGTTTGCCTGGCACATGAATACGACCTGCAGCTACGCCATCGTTCCTGCCGGAACCGTGCGCCGCGACCGTCGTGGATTCCGCAATGCCTTTTCCTGGCACGTAGAAGACTATCTGGTGAAAAAAGGCATTCTACTCGATGACCTCGTGGAGCCGTTTGACAAGCATGAAAGTGCTTGTTGTTAGCCGCCTGTTTTCAGGCCTGAAAGGTTCGCTCGCTGAAGGACGGTGGAATCCTTCCGGTGTGCCGGCGATTTACAAGCTGGTGGAAAACCTGGCATGCACTAATGATATTAATCTCGCCCTGGTGATTTTGTCACGGGAAGCCGATACCTGTTTTACGCAGATTCGAAAAATGAAACTTGCCCCGTTCGGCATCGATACCCTGGTACTGCCCTGGCGTACCGGCTGGCCGAACCGGCTGAACGAGCTGGTACAGACGATCGGCGTACTCGCATTTATGTGTACATGGCGGCCGGATGTTGCCTATTTCACCAATGCCGGGTTCGTCCCGGCGGGCCTGGCTGCGCGCTTTCGACTTGCCCCGATCGTATTCCGCTTTCTTGGTATCTTTCCAGTTCACAAGCAGCTTGCCGAAGGCGGGCGCAAGCTGGCCCGCTGGTTATATCGTGCGCCGTTCGCGCATGTGGTGTGTAGTCTTGACGGCAGCGGGGGGGAGTATTATCTCAAGCGGTTGCTCGATAGGCGGGTACCGTTATCTGTTCTGCTGAACGGGGTCGATATCGTAACCAATACTACCGCAGGGTCAAATTTAAGGAAGTATTTCGGTTTCGATACCCGTCCGATCATCACCTATCTCGGCCGGTTAGAACGCTTCAAGGGTGCCGATGAATTCGTCGCGGCACTTCAAAGACTTGAGCAATTGCGGCCTGATTCATTCCAGGCGCTGATCATCGGTGACGGGCCGTTGAAAGATGATCTTGAATGCACCCTCTCAGCCTCGTCTCTCACCGACCGTGTGCATTTTACCGGCGCGATTGCGCATAAGGAGGTAGCAAAGCACCTTGCTATATCCGATATTTATGTATCGCTCAACCGGTACGGCGGCCTGTCGAATGCCAACCTCGAGGCGATTGCGGCCGGCCGTTGCATTTTGATGCTGTCTTCCGATCCTGCCGGACACATCGATCTCGTTACCGATGAACTCGTTCCGTACGACGTGATCGAGCGCCTCCCGCGCACCGGTACAGTCGAAGCGTTGGCGAATGCCCTCGCTCGACTCGTCACAGACCCGGCCGAGATCGATCACCGGGCCAGGGCGGTGTCGGCATTGGCTGACAGGCTGCTCAATGATTGGAATGTGCGCATCGAGCGGGAGATTGCATTTATCACCTCAGCAGCTCGGCCAAGGCGCAGGCCTTTTGCCTGGCGGCGGGCCGGACCGGCTTGCAGGGGCCAGGAGGGCGGTGGAGAATGATCGGCATCTGCCAGGTAGGTTGCGGGTACTGGGGGGGCAACATCGCACGCAACCTGGCAGCGAACGAGCGTATTCGCCTTGTCGCGTTTTGTGAACGTGATCAAGACCGGCTCACACAGTTCGCACGCCGCTATCGCGTAGCGAAAACCTTCACCGATTACGATGCCGTGGTTGCAGACCCGGAGATCGAAGCGGTGGTCATCGTCACCCCATCGGGCCGGCACTATCAGCAGGCCGCGGCGGCACTGGAGGCCGGCAAGCATGTTTTTGTCGAGAAACCTCTGGCGGAGACCACAGAAGAAACACTTGCACTGGCATTGCTTGCGGACGAGCGCCGGTGCACCCTGATGGTTGGTCACACCTTCCTATATAATAACGTGGTGCACGAGGTTAAAAACCTCATCGAGAGGGGCGAGCTTGGTGATGTTTATTACGCCTACAGCCAGCGGCTTAATCTCGGGCGCTTTCGCAACGACTCGGATGTACTGTGGACCCTGGCGCCGCACGATCTCTCCATCATTAACTACTGGTTCACTGGCCGGCCGACACGCGTGAGCGCGCGCGGCCGTTCCTATGTACACCGGGCACACGGGGTCTCCGAGGTGTGCTTTGCTGAGCTAGATTACTCCGACGGGAAGAGCGCTTATCTCCACCTTTCCTGGCTCGACCCACAGAAGCGCCGGGAGATGGTGATTGTCGGTGCACAAAAAATGCTGATTTATGATGACACCAATCCGGACGCCCACATACGCATTTATGACAAACGCGCCGAAGTACAGCATCAATCCGAAACCGCCGACTTTGCTGATTTTACGACACGGCTGCGCGCCGGGGACCTGGTGATTCCCAATATTCGGCTGAGTGAACCTTTGGCCGTGGAAATAGACCACTTCATCGATTGCATTATGACCGGCACGCGCCCACGCAGCGACGGCTGGCATGGCGTCGAGGTTGTGGCTGCCCTGGAGGCGCTTACCCGTTCAATGAAGGCAGACGGTAATCCCGTCAACGTTATATATCCCGCGGCACCGATACACCCGGTCGGGAAGACGGCTCAATAATTGTGGATGCTGCACTCCAAAAAATACCGCTCGTTGATCTGCGCGCACAATATTTATCACATAGAGATGAATTCGACCGCGCTGTCGCTGATTGCCTCCTCACAAGTAGCTTTATAAACGGCCGCGATCATTCCGCATTTGCAGAAGAATTCGCTGATTGGTGTGGCGGGGGTTTTGTCGTTTTGTGCGGTAACGGCACGGATGCACTCACTCTCGCGCTTATCGAGTTGCTCGGCCGTGGTAATGGGACGGGCGAGATCATCACCGTTGCACACACCTTTATCGCTACCGCCGAAGCGATAAGCAATGCCGGTTACCGCCCGGTTTTCGTCGACATCGAGCCAGCTACTTACGTAATGGATCCCACATCTGTAAAACAGGCGATCTCGCCTCTGACCCGCGCGCTTGTTCCTGTGCATCTCTACGGACAAATGGCACCGATGGAGCAGTTGATGGAGATTGCCGCCACACATGGGCTCAAGGTTGTCGAAGACGCTGCACAGGCGCACGGGGCTACCTGGCGCGGCAAACCTGCAGGCCACTGGGGCAATGCCGCTTGTTTTAGCTTCTATCCCGGAAAGAACCTGGGCGCTTGGGGCGACGGCGGCGCTGTATTTACCCGTAACCAGGCGCTCGCCGCACGCATCGCTATGCGTGCCAATCACGGCCGCAAGGACAAATATCTGCATGAATTCGAAGGACTGAACTCACGCCTCGACGGGTTGCAGGCAGCGATATTGCGCGTCAAACTTCGATACCTTGACTCCTGGACGGCGGCGCGACGCCGCATCGCGGGTTGGTATAATAAACGGCTCGCCGGCCTTGCCGGTGTGCAACGTCCAGAAGTACACCCGTACGCCGGTCATGTTTTTCATCTCTATGTTATCGAGGTCGACGAACGAGATCGCATCCTAACTGAACTCAAAAAGCAAGGGATCGATGCTGGTGTGCACTATCCAATACCTCTCCACCGTCAGCCTGCTTATGCCCATCTCGGTTATAGCGTCAATGCGCTGCCTGTTTCATCCCGTGCTGCTTCGCGGGTGTTGTCGCTGCCGCTGTATCCGGAGCTGACTGAAGCACAGGTAAACCGCGTAGTTGAGGCCCTCGCCGCCTCACTCACTGGCTGATGGCAACGATCTTCGTTCATGCTACCGCTGAAATTGCCCCAGGGGCAAAAATTGGCGATGGCACGCGTATCTGGCAGCACTGTATAGTGTTGGACGGCGCTGTACTTGGGAAAAGTGTCAAGCTTGGACACAATGTCCTTGTCGAGAACGGTGTCCGTATCGGCAATCGTGTCACGGTTAAAGACAACGTTTCTCTCTACGACGGGGTGACACTCGAGGACGATGTCTTCATCGGTCCCGGTGCGATTTTCACGAATGTGCGTAATCCACGGGCTTTTGTTAACCGCAAGCAGGAATTCTCGCCTACAGTGGTGCACCTTGGTGCCACCATAGGCGCTGGTGCGGTGATCATTTGCGGCGTGACCATTGGTGAATACGCCCTGGTCGGTGCCGGTTCAGTAGTCATAAGAGATGTACCTGCCCATGCACTTGTCGCCGGCAACCCTGCACACCACATCGGGTGGGTGAGCCGTGCTGGCCACCGTCTTGGTCCTGATCTCATTTGTCCAGAAAGCCGTGAACGTTACCGCGAATCTGCTGAGGGCCTTGTTATATATGAACGATAAACCCCGGCCAGCTGGGCAGCACCCCCTGCCTGATCTCGACGGTTCCAATATCCTCGTTACAGGAGCCACAGGCTCGTTTGGGCATCAGTTCGTGCGCACGGTGCTACAGCGCTGGAAGCCGCGACGGCTCATCATCTTCAGTCGTGATGAGGCCAAGCAACACCGGATGGCACTTGAGTTGACTGGAAACAGCGATCACGTCTTTGAAAAACCGGGTATGCCACTGCGCTTTTTTATCGGGGACGTGCGCGATCCCGAACGGCTCGAGATGGCAATGCGCGAAGTCGAAATTGTGATCCACGCCGCTGCGCTCAAGCACGTCCCTCTTGCCGAATACAATCCATTCGAATGCATCCGTACCAATGTGCACGGCGCAGAAAATGTTGTCCGTGCTGCACTGCGCTGCGGCGTCAAGAAAGTCATCGCACTCAGTACCGACAAGGCAGCCAACCCGATCAACCTCTACGGCGCATCAAAACTCGCCTCCGACAAGATCTTCGTCGCCGCTAACAATCTTTCCGGAAGCATAGGTACGATCTTCACCGTTGTGCGCTACGGCAATGTCGTGGGTTCACGCGGCAGTATTGTCGATGTCTTCCGCCGCCTCATTGCCGAGGGTGCGCCAAGCCTGCCGGTGACCGACGTGCGCATGACGCGCTTTTGGATTACGGTACACCAGGGTATTGACTTTGTGCTGACCTGTCTTCCCATGATGCGAGGCGGCGAGATCTTCGTGCCAAAGATACCCAGCATGCGCGTCGTTGATCTTGCCACGGCAATGGCACCAGACCTTCCGCACCGAATCATCGGTATCCGGCCCGGTGAAAAGTTGCACGAGGTGATGATAACTGAGGACGACGCTCGCAACACCATCGAGTTGTGTGATCGCTACATCGTGCAACCGGACTTTTCCTTCTGGGACAATGGCCATTATCGGAGCGTGAAGGCCGAGCCGGTGCCAGATGGCTTCCGTTATGCCAGCAATACCAATGATCGCTGGCTGGACGTCGCGGCATTTCGGCGGTTGTTAAGCGAGGTGCCTGCGTGAGCGAAAACCGTATCGATTTGCCTTATTCTCAACCGTTTCTTGATGATGATGACGTGGCAGCAGTGACGGCGGTGTTGCACAGCCATTACCTGACCACAGGCCCTGCCGTATCTGATTTTGAGGCAGAATTTGCTGCTGCGGTTGGTGCACCTTATGCAGCCGCATGCTCAAGCGGTACTGCCGCGTTGCATCTGACAGCGCTTGCACTCGGTCTTGGATCGGGAGATCTTGTGGTCGTCCCAACGCTCACCTTCCTCGCTACCGCAAATTCCGTTCGACTTTGTGGTGCAGAGATTATCTTTGCCGATGTCGATGCTGATACCGGTCTCATGACGGAAGCGACATTCATGGCAGCGCTTTCGCGCGTTGATACCGCGGTGCGTGCTGTCTATCCGGTGCATCTCAACGGACAATGCGTAGAGATGCACGCTATCCGGCGGCTGGCAGCCGCCCGGGATATCCGCGTTATTGAAGACGCCTGCCATGCGCTGGGCGCAGATTACAACGTAACGCCAGTTGGCGCATGCACGCTTTCTGACATGGCAGTATTTTCTACACACCCGGTAAAGGCAATCACTACTGGCGAAGGAGGTGTGGTAACGACGCGCGACTTGACGCTATTTCGCCGCGTTATCCAGTTGCGCAATCATGGCATGACCCGTGATGCGAGTGAGTTTCTGCATCGTGATCTGGCGTTTGACGGAGAGGGGAGGCCACACCCCTGGTATTATGAAATGGCTGAGCCCGGTTTAAATTATCGTGCCTCAGATATTCATTGCGCGCTTGGCACAAGCCAGCTAAGGAAACTGGTGCACTTCGTAGCCCGCCGACGAGAACTCGCATTACGCTACGACAAGCTGCTGGCCCCATTCGCCCCATTGCTGCGACCGGTTCCACGCGTGCCATGGTGCAATTCGGCCTTTCATCTCTATCCGGTGCTGATTGATTTCTCCGCTACCGACATGACGCGTACAGAAGTGATGCAAGCACTGTCTGCGCGGGGTATCGGCACGCAAGTACATTATCTGCCGGTGCATTGTCAACCTTATTACCGCCGCCACTACGGTGCGCTTGAAATGCCGGGTGCTTATCAATATTACGCGCGTGTTCTTTCACTGCCGCTGTTTCCGGCAATGGCCGACACAGACATTGACCGTGTGGTTGTTGCACTGGGAGAAGCAATCCCGGCGCTGCACAGTGTCATGGTTTAGGTATGTGATGGTCCGCACAGTCGCTGTCGTCCAGGCGCGCATGAGTTCGACTAGGTTACCGGGTAAGGTGTTATTGCCGTTCGCCGGGGCACCGCTTGTTAGGCGGGTATTGGAGCGCGTCGCTCAAATTCCGGGCATAGACGAAGTGTGCTTGGCGATTCCTCCCGGTCCTCAGCATCGGGCACTTGCGGATCTCGCCCATGGTGGAGGCTGGCGGCTGATCGAAGGACCAGAAGACGACGTATTGCGACGCTATAGGCTCGCTGCAGATGCCACCGGGGCTGAACACCTCCTGCGTGTTACCTCTGACTGCCCGCTTATCGATCCTGGCATTTGTGGAGCGCTAATCACTCTGATTGAAAGCACCGGCTTACCCTATGTTCGTACAGCAATCGATACTGGTTTTCCATTGGGTCTGGATGCCGAGGTAATGAATACAACCGCTTTACATGCTGCTGACGGTGAAGCAGAAGATCCCTATGAACGAGAACATGTTACACCATTTATTTGGCGACGTCCCCAGCGTTTTCCTGCCCTTTTGCTTGACCGAAGACCCGACCGTCGTGCCTGGCGACTCACCATCGACATGCCTGAAGATTATGCCGTAGTCCGTCCGATATTTGAAACTGCTTACGCAGCTGACCCGCATTTCGATTTCACCTGGATTGAACGTTATCTGCTTGAACATCCGATGCTGCTTGCCGGAAATGCGCATATCGCAAGGCCAGCCTTTGTCGGCCTGCAACATGTATGATTGAGGGTATACTGCAAGTTGATGGCATTGATGGTGGTTCAACTGCCTTACCTTGGCCGGTACCACTGCCGCAGTTGGCCGCGACGATTGGTGAGCAACGGCGAATCATGCTTGAAACGATCGAATATGGGATCAACGAACCTGCTTATGACGCATTGCGCCTTGCAGCACATATCTTCGCCGTTGTTGCTGGCGCGATCTCAGAGATGGCACTGGCAGTAGCGATGGAACGGGAGACCAGGTTGCGCTTGGTCGGGTTTCCCGAGATCGAATGGTTACGCCGGTGTGATGATGAACTACCGGTAACTGTTACACCGCCGGTATTCAATCCGCCGCGTTCTTATATATTGAGACGCCTGGCACGCGTAGCTAGTTGGACACCCTGGCGGAAGATCCCGTCAGCCATGGTCGCACCGCAAGCGACGGTAGTAAGTCACAACGAATTGTTGTGTGCCGTCGCTAAAAAAGCAAGCATTACCCTTGGGTTTCACCACGCAGATGCGTGGCTGGCGAACAGAGATGTAGCACGTCGAACCGATGCAGGCCCCGCACTCGCTTTATGTGATGTCCTTTCGGAAAATCTTGCGCAAACACTCGTTGTTGATGAAGCGCTAACAGCCCGCGCCAGGCTTTTGTATGCAGCAAACTTACGCCCACTTGTCGAATATGCCTGGCATGACCTCACTTCACTTTCACGGATGCGCTTACCAGCTCAACTATGGTCGGGAACCGGCGGTTCATGGGCGGCGCGTGCACTTGGTATTGAAATTATGCGCCGTGGCGGCATTATGCGGCGTTTCGATCATGGTGGCGGTACCGGCTTTATCGCTGATCCTTTGTGGTACAGACTTGGTGAGCTATGTGTCACCACCGAATTCACCACATATACACCGGCAGTAGCATCGATTCTGGCGCGCCAGGTCAACGGCGCGAGCCGTGCTGCGATCACCGGTGCCGACGGAGACCCGCACTTCCGTTTGCCACTTGGGCGGCCGCGCCAGTCACGACGCAGGCCGCGAGTGGTGTATGCCACTACGGCACTTCACGGCATGAGGCGCCTCGTACCCCTTAACCTGCCCGACGCCGTGTATGTCAGATGGCAAATATGCATCGCACGAACGTTGGCCACAATGAATATTGAATTGGTTCTAAAACCGCATCCTGAAGGTTTATTGCGCGGCAGGACACAGCCCCTCTCGAAAGTCAAGCCAATTGATATCCGTCCTTTTGAGCAAGTGATTAATGAGGCCGACGTCGCAGTTTTTGATTATCCTGCGTCAACTGCATTCTGGGCTGCACTCTGCACCTACTGCCCGGTAGTACTTTTAGATACGGGTCTGACCCCGTTTGAGGAAGAAACACTACCTTTGATTCGGGAACGTGTAACTTTTGTGCCCGTGGATTTCGATACTGAAAACCGGCCACAATTTTCCCAGTCAGAACTGGAAGACGCGGTTCTCATGCCACGCGTGACAGACCCGGCACCATTCCGCCAGATGCTTGGTGGTGAATATCATTGAAGTGGCGGATCATCTTTCGTGCAGATGCGACCCCGGAAACGGGCAGTGGGCATGTAATGCGCACGTTGGCACTAGCCGAATATTTGGCAGAAGGAGGCGCCGAATGCCGGCTGCTGACCACGTCGCCACACGCATATGCTGTTATGTTCTGGCGCAACATGGGTTTACCTGTAACAACTTTTGAGGCATTACCTGCGTCGCCCGCAGATACCGCAATGACACGCTCAGCCGCGGCAGGCGCTGACTGGCTGGTGCTCGACGGCTATTATTTCAGTGATGATTATCGCCGCACACTGCATGGATCAGCGAACTGTCTGTTGCAATTTGATGACACTGTCAGCTGGATGGATAATGTCAATCTCTTTGTCAACCAGAATCCCGGGGCCGAGCGGTGCGAGACACCAACGCCAAACAGCCTGCTTGGTGCACGTTATGCCGTGTTCCGCCGGGCAATTCGGACGCTTGCGCCTGTTCCTCACACGGAACCGCCTTCCGTACTGGCCACCTTCGGTGGCTTCGATCCCGCCAGCCTTGTTTTGGCTGCTGTTAAAGCGCTGGTGAAAACTGTCAGTGATTGCAATGTGGACGCAGTAGCAAGTGGCGAGTTGGAGACAGAGCGGGCAATGCGAGCATGGGCACGCGGGCATGGCGACCGCTTCCATATTCATTCCGTCGGTGAGCTGGCGCCTTTGATGGGACGTGCTACTGTCGCCCTTTGCGCCGGCGGCACTACAAGCCTTGAACTCGCTTCGCTTGGTGTACCTATGGTCATTGTGATATGTGCCGAGAACCAGCGTGCAGGTGCCGTAGCACTCGCTGCTTCCGGTTGCGCGATTATTGCTGGCGATGGTCCGGATGCGCTAAGTCGTGCCGCTGTGCTGGTGAAGGATCTGCTTGGTAACACGGCACGCCGACAAAAGATGGCCGCCGCTGGTCGGCGTTTGATTGATGGCAAGGGAGTTATGCGAATCGCAACTGCGATGCATTCATGCGAAGCCGCCCTTGTAAAGATGTACCGATGAGCGTGCGTACATTTTCCATTGGGGGACGCTGCGTAGGCGATGGTGCACCATGTTATATCGTTGCAGAAATTGGCATTAATCACAACGGTAATCTCGATCTTGCACGGCGCATGATAGATAACGCCAAGGCGGCCGGTGCTGATGCAGTCAAGTTCCAGAATTATCGTACCGAAGACTTCATAAGAGATCATACTCTTACTTACACCTATCGAAGCCAGGGACGGACGGTTACTGAATCACAGTATAACCTGTTTAAGCGATGTGAACTCGATGTATGTATGCTGGCAGATCTGTTTAAGCATTGTGATGCAATAGGCATCGCATGTCACTCGACACCTACCAGCGAAGAGGGCATCATGGCGCTGGTCGAGCTCGGTGCGAACGTGCTAAAAAACGGCTCCGACTATATAACTCACCTGCCGTTAATTGCGGCGATGGGCCGAACCAATCTGCCTACGGTGATCTCGACAGGTATGGCAACGATAGCAGAGATCAATGAAGCAGTGAGGGTATATCGCGCGACAGGTAATAACAAGCTTATCCTTCTGCATTGTGTATCGAATTATCCGGCATCACCAGAATCCCTCAATCTCGCCAAGATTCAAGCCATGGCTTCGGCGTTTGACTGTCTCGTAGGATTCAGCGACCACAGTCAGGGAATTGTCGCTGCAGTTTGTGCGGTTGCACTTGGTGCATGCTGGATCGAAAAGCACTTCACACTGGACCATGAACTACCCGGTCCCGATCACTGGTTCTCGGCTGACCCCCGGGAGTTACAGGAACTGGTTCGAAGCATTCGCACCTTCGAGGTCGCGCTTGGTAGGCCGTGGATCGGTCCCACTGAGACAGATATGGAAACGTGTGAGCTCGCCCGGCTTTCTTGCGTTGCCGCAAGGCCGCTTTCAGCCGGCGCCGTACTTACCGCTGGTGACATCACTTTTAAACGACCGGGTACGGGTTTGCCGCCGGCGTTCGCCGAATATCTTTTCGGCTACAGGTTGCGCCGCAATCTCGAGGCAAATGAAGCGCTGGCATTAATCGATCTCATTGAGCCATGATCAGTCAAAAACCACAGAGCTTCGATCCGATCTGGGAAACAATCTACCGCTCAGGGCATGCCAATAGTTATCCTTGGGATGCTGTAGTAAGTTTCATCTGGCGCCATCGTCCTAAGATTAAATCACCTGCCGACACGGATATACTTGAGATCGGTTGTGGCACCGGCCCCAATCTCTGGTTCGCTGCACGCGAGGGATTTCGGGTTAGCGGAATAGATGCCAGTGAAACTGCAATTATACATGCAAAGGAACGATTTGATCGAGAAGACCTGACTGGGGACCTTCGTGTTGCTGATTTTACTGAATTACCTTTTGAAAATAATATTTTTGATCTTGCTATTGATCGCGTTGCGATAACTTGCTGTGGTATGTTAGCTGCATCGAAAGCGGTCTCTGAAATTTACAGGGTGCTGAGAGTCGGCGGTCGATTTTTCTTTAATGCCTATGCCGATGGGCATACAAGTCAAAGCAGCGGCAGGTATGGCCCTGATGGAGTCATATTGGATATTCAGGCAGGCACATTGACAGGGGTGGGGCAAATCAAATTTTATACAAGCGACGAAATCAATAAATTATTTTCTAGTGGTTGGAGAATTCTTTCCAAACAGTATGTTGCACTTGAGGAACATATAAACAGCAATATTGGATTACATTGTGAATGGCGTATTGTCGCGGAGAAAAAAGACTGACTGATATTTTGATAGATCAGATCGAACTAAGACCTGTTTGTCTGGACGATGCACAACAGATATTCATGTGGCGCAATGACCCGAGGATTGTTATGCGGGGGAGTTCGCAACGTGAAATTCCATGGGAAGAGCATATTACGTGGCTCAAACACAGTCTCAATGAGCAGGAGGAAAATTTACTCTTCATTGTAAAGTATATAAAAACATCCATCGGTCTTGTCCGTTTTACTCGCAAACTGGATGATACAGCTGAAATATCTGCTTATATTGTTGATGAATACACCGCCAAAGGGATAGGAACAAGGGCGATTTGTATCGGCTGTAGCACGGCGTTTATTAAATGGCCGGTTAGAAGCATTGTAGCCTGTATTAGGAATGATAATCCTGGGGGTTGTAGGGCCTTTTCTAAAGCGGGCTTTGTGGTAGTGAAAACTGATCGTTGTCCTGCAGGACATACTGCGTTTGTTTTGTACAAATGATGCGTGTACCGCATAACCGATTGACGCATGGTAATGAAGAGGTTGATAAAGTTGCTGCGCTGATAGCAGGCGGAAGATGGTCATCGGGATATGAAACGGAAATGCTGGAGTATGAACTTTCTCGCTACACTCGTAGAGAGTTTACAACTGTAGTAGGGTCTGGGCTTGGTGCAATTCGTCTGGCGTTACTCTCCCTTGATATTGGTTCGGGTGATGAGGTTATTATCCCGGCATACAATTGTGTTGCATTAGCAAATGCAATATTGGCTTGTGGTGCCAAGCCTGTAGTTTCAGATATCAAGGAAAAAAGTTGGATACTCAATCCTGATTGTGTTAGGAGTGTCGTCAATTCCAGATCTAAAGCAATTATACTTGTGCATACGTTTGGATATCCGGCAGATGCCGATTCACTACGTTCATTGGGAGTGCCATTAATTGAAGATTGCGCACATGGATTAGATAACTGTGAAATGGGCAATACGGCGGATATTGCTGTTACATCATTTTATTCTACAAAGTTGATTGGTGCTGGCGAAGGAGGTGCTGTAATGAGCAATGAAAAGAAAATAGACAAATTTGTAAAACAATGGAGGAGTTATGTAGATCAAAGCCCGTCCGCTTCACGTCTTAATGATAAAATCACGGAGTTATCGGCAGCCCTGGCCAGAGTACAATTAGAACGGTTGCCCTGGATGGTAAAGCAGCGAACGGCACTGGCGGAACGATACTCTGATAAATTGGCACTATTGTTCAATGAAAATTATTTACACCCGCCATTGAAGAAAGAGAATCGTATATGGTATCGCTATTGTGTTGAAATTGTTAAAAGTAAGGCGGTATATTGGAAAAACGCCCTGTATGACAGGGGTATTGATACAGAATTACCGATATGGGATTGGAGAAATTCAGATTGCCTTTATAAAAATATGAAGGCACCAATTACAGATCATGCATACGATTGTATTTTATCACTTCCTTTATATCCAGCATTAACAGAGGAAGAACAAGATAAAGTGATAGAAGAAATTAACGATGTTGCTAATGTTTTGTCATGATTGAATATAGCAAACTATATGAAAAAATTGGCAATTATTATGATGTCCTGGTAAAACGCCATGGACATAACCATAGAGCTTGCGATTATGGCAGGTATGAATCCCAAATTGAAAAATATCGTGTACTGAGTGAAGTAATGCCGCTAAATGGGAAAAGTGTTTTGGATGTTGGTTGTGGTTTTGGTGATTATGTGGATTATTTGAATGATAAATATATTAATGTACGGTACACGGGCGTCGATATTTCAAAAGTAATGGTTGAAGAAGCCAGGCGTTTGCACCCTGAGAAAGATATTCGGCAATTAAACATACTTGACAAAAATCCTGGTAAATACGACTTGGTAACTGCAAATGGAATCTTCTATCTATTGGGAGATGATGCGCCAGTTTTAACGAAAATATTGGTAGAAAGAATGTATGAACTGGCTAACCACGCAGTTGCGTTCAATTGTCTTAGTTCGTGGGCAAAAGACAAGGAAAAAGGGGAATATTATGCGGATCCATTGGAAGTGCTGGATTTATGCCTGAGCATCACACAACGTATTGTATTGCGGCACGACTATCACCCACGTGATTTTGCTATTTATCTATACAAAGATTAATCACTTTAGTGATTATTTCTATTAACCAGCCTGCTTATCTGCCTTGGTTAGGTTACTATCATCGTATCGCGTGCGCCGATCTCCATGTCGAACTGGATCATGTGCAGTTCGAGAAAAACAGTTTTATTAACCGTAACAGGCTACGGACA
>Ga0114945_10000799_pt1 | contig 20016 bp, 23 predicted proteins | sample OV2TP3_FD_87194 | JGI IMG/M metagenome (GOLD analysis project Ga0114945, IMG submission 87194) | Hot spring microbial communities from Beatty, Nevada to study Microbial Dark Matter (Phase II) - OV2 TP3 | ecosystem: Environmental > Aquatic > Thermal springs > Hot (42-90C) | place: USA: Beatty...
ACCTCGCGTACCTCGCACGGTGCGTCCGCGTACTCGATCGGCTTCACCGGACCCATGCAACCCTCCTGCCGCATAATATAGCCTCATGCTGCTCAAAGGGTCCTGCCACTGCGGCGCGGTGCGCTTTTCGGTGCGCTCCACGACGCCCCAGCCCTACCTGTGGTGCTACTGCTCGATCTGCCGCAAGACGGCGGGCGGCGGCGGCTACGCCATCAATATCATGGGCGCGGCGAAGACCCTGAAGGTCGAGGGGCGGCGCAGCCTCTCCGTTTACCGGGCGAAGCTCTCGAAGCGCGCCCGCAGGCCTTCCCCGGGGCGGCGCCACTTCTGCCGCCGCTGCGGCTCGGCGCTCTGGGTGTGGGACCCGCGCTGGCCGGAGTGGGTCTATCCCTTCGCCTCGGCGATCGACACGCCGCTGCCGGCGCCGCCGGAGCGCCAGCACATCTTCCTCTCGGCGAAGCCCGCCTGGGTGGCGCTTCCCGGGGGGCGGCGCGACCGGCGCTTCCGCGACTACCCGGGCGAGGCGATCATCGACTGGCACCGCAGGCGCGGCCTGCTCGCGGCATGAAGCTGCTGTTCGACGTCTTTCCGGTGGTGCTGTTCTTCGCCGCCTTCAAGGCCTGGGACATCTACGTCGCGACCGGCGTGGCGATCGCGGCGACCTTCGCGCAGGTGGGGTGGCTGAAGCTGCGCGGCCGGCGCGTCGACCCGATGCTCTGGGCGAGCCTCGGCATCATCGTGGTCTTCGGCGGCGCCACGCTCGCGCTGCGCGACGAGACCTTCATCAAGTGGAAGCCCACCGTGCTCTACTGGCTGTTCGGCGCCGCGCTGGCCGGGGGCGAGCTGCTCGGCCGCAACCTGGTGCGCATGCTGCTCGGCGCGCAGCTGCAGCTCCCCGACGCGGTATGGCGGGGCCTCGCCTGGAGCTGGATCGGGTTCTTCGCCGCGATGGGCACGGCGAATCTCGTGGTCGCGTTCAACTTCACGACCGACCAGTGGGTCAGCTTCAAGCTCTTCGGCGGCATCGGGCTGATGCTGCTGTTCGTCCTCGGGCAGGGGCTCGTGCTCGCCCGCTACCTGGGCGAGGAAAAGCCGTGAGCGTGGCGCGCCTGATGCGCGAGCGCCTGCAGGTGCTCAGGCCGCAGCGCCTGGAGCTGGTGGACGAGAGCGCGCAGCACGCGGGACACGCGGGCGCGCGCCCCGGCGGCAACACGCACTGGCGCCTGTCGATCGTGTCGCCCGAGTTCGCCGGCAAGCCGATGGTGGCGCGCCACCGCATGATCTACGCCGCTCTCGGCGAGCTGATGCGCGAGCCGATCCACGCGCTCGCGATCGACGCGCGCGCCCCCGGTGAAACTGACGCATAATGACGCCCCCACCCGGACCAAGGATGGAGATGAACCGACTTTTCCTCGCCCCGGCGCTCGCTGCGGCGCTCGCCCTCCTCCCGCTCGCGGGCGCGCAGGCCCAGAGCAAGCCCGCGCCGGCCGCCGCGAGCGGGCCGCTCGCCACGGTCAACGGCGTCGCGATTCCCCGCAGCCGCGCCGACATCATGGTGCGCGAGCGCGTGCAGCAGGGCGTGGCCGACAACGACCGCCTGCGCGCCGCGGTCAAGGAGGAGCTGATCAACCGCGAGATCCTCCTGCAGGAGGCGAACCGCACGGGACTCGCCAAGCGCCCCGAGCTGCTCGCGGAGCTCGAGCTGCTGCGCCAGTCGGCGATCGTGCAGGCGTACCTGCGCGACTGGGCCAAGCAGCACCCGGTGAGCGACGCCGACGTGCAGAAGGAGTACGAGCGCGCCAGGACGCAGACCGGCCAGACCGAGTACAAGGCGCGCCACATTCTCGTCGCCTCGGAAGACGAGGCGAAGAAGCTGCTCGCCGAGCTGCAGAAGGGAGCCAAGTTCGAGGAGCTGGCGCAGAAGAGCTCGATCGACGAGGGCACCAAGCCGCGCGGCGGCGACCTCGACTGGAACGTGCCCGCGATCTTCGACAAGGCGTTCGCCGACGCCCTGGTGAAGCTCGAGAAGGGCAGGATGACCGCGGCGCCCGTGCGCTCGCGCTTCGGCTTCCACATCATCCGGCTGGAGGACGTGCGCCCGGTCAACTTCCCGCCGCTCGCGCAGGTGAAGCCGCAGATCCAGCAGCGCCTGGTGCAGGCCAGGATCCAGGAGCTGGTGCGCGACCTGCGCGCCAAGGCGAAGATCGAGTAGCCCGCTGGGCGCCGCGCTGCTCGCCGAACGGCGCCTCGCCTCCGGCGGCGTCTTCCAGGTGGTGCGGGGCAACCTGCTGGAGGAGCCGGTGGAGGCGATCGTGAACGCGGCGAACGGCATGCTGGCCCACGGCGGCGGGGTCGCGGCGATCATCGCGCGTGCCGCCGGTGCAGCGCTCGTGGAGGAATCCGAGCGCCTCGTGCGCGGGCGCGGGCCCTTGCCGACCGGGTCGGCCGTCGTCACCACCGCGGGCCGGCTTCCCTTCAAGGGCGTGATCCACGCGGTCGGGCCGCGCCAGGGCGAGGGCGAGGAGGAAGCGAAACTCGTGAAAGCGCTCGCGTCCGCGTTCGCTGCCGCCGCCGAGCGCGGCTGGACCTCGGTGTCGTTTCCCGCCGTGTCCTCGGGGATCTTCGCCGTGCCGCCGGAAGTCTGCGCGCGCGCCTACGTGGCTGCCGCGGGCGCCTCGGGCCTGAGTAAGGTGCGCCTGTGCCTGCGCGACCAACCGGTCGTCGACGCCGTGCTCAAGGAGATCCAACGATGATCCGCATGCTCGCCGCAATCGTCCTGCTGTTCGCCGCGATGCCGGGCGGTGCGCAGCAGAAGACCGCCAAGGCCACCTTCGCCGCCGGCTGCTTCTGGTGCGCCGAAGAGGCCTTCGAGAAGGTGCCGGGCGTGCTCGGCGCGGTCTCGGGCTACATCGGCGGCAGGAAGGACAAACCGACCTACCAGGAGGTCTCGGGCGGCGGGACCGGCCACACCGAGGCGGTCGAGGTGACGTTCGACCCCGCGAAGGTGGGCTACGAGAAGCTGCTGGAGACCTTCTGGCTGAACCACGACCCGACCTACGTGGACCGGCAGTTCTGCGACTTCGGTTCACAGTACCGCCCCGAGATCTTCTGGCACGACGCGGAGCAGAAGCGCCTCGCCGAGGCCTCCAAGGCGAGGTGGGAGAAGGACAAGCCCTTCAAGCAGAAGATTCTCACGCCGATCACCAGGGCGGGCCGCTTCTGGCCGGCGGAGGACTACCACCAGGACTATTACAGGAAGAACCCCGCGCGCTACACCTTCTACGTCACGGGCTGCGGCCGCTACCGGCGCCTGGACGATCTCTGGGGCACGCTGCGCAAGAAGTAGCGCGGGCTAGAACCTGCGCACGCGCTCGATCTCGGAGACGCGGCCGCTCACCAGCCGGATCGAGGTGGTGAACGGATCCGCGCCGGTCGGCAGGTAGGTCCAGAGGCGCTCGCCCCGGCCGAGGTACGAGATGTGGTCGGGCCGCCCGGCCACCGTGAGCAGCTCGCCCTCGCTCATGCCGCGCTGCACGCTGATGTAGCGGCTGAAGCTCAGGCCCCGGGGCTCGCTCGGCGCGGCGGCCGCGCGCAGCGCCCGCTCGCGCGCTTCCATCTCTTCGCGCCTGCGCTCGCGCTCCTCCAGCCGCTCGCCCTGGCAGCGGATCGTGTAGCAGTCCCTGCCCTCGGTGGCCAGCGCGGGTGGCGGCATCTCCTTGGCGTAGGGATCCACGACCACCGCCTTCACCCCCGGCGGCGGGGTGCGGTTCGAGAAATGGATCCGCCCGTTCTCGTCCTTCCAGCGGTAGATCTGTGCCTCGGCAGTGCCGGCGGCGAGCCCGCAGGCGAGCAGCAGGAGGATCGGCAGCCGCGACATGACGACCTCCATAATACGCTCCGGGAGGCGGACGACATGGCCGGGAAAGCCGATTCGCTCAGGACCATCTTCTACGCCCTGGGCGCCAACTTCGCGATCGGGCTGGCCAAGCTCGGCGCCGCGCTCGCCACCGGCTCGAGCGCCATGCTCGCGGAGGCGATCCACTCCTTCGCCGACTGCGGCAACCAGGCGCTGCTGCTGGTGGGGCTGCAGCGGGCGAAGCGCCCACCCTCGCCGGACTTTCCGCTCGGCTACGGCAAGGCGATCTACTTCTGGTCGTTCATCGTGGCGCTGGTGCTGTTCAGCCTGGGCGGGCTGGCCTCGGTCTACGAAGGCGTGCACAGGCTCTCGAGCCCGGAGCCGCTCTCCTGGCCGTGGGTGGCTGTGGGGGTGCTCGCCTTCGGCATCGCCGCGGAGACCGTGTCGCTCCTCGCCTGCCTGCGCGAGATCGCCAAGGTGCGCGGCGGCCGCAGCCTCTGGCAGTGGTTCCGCGACAGCCGCCAGAGCGAGCTGGTGGTGATCCTGGGCGAGGACGTCGCCGCCGAGGTCGGGCTCGCGCTCGCGCTCCTCGCGGTGCTCGTGACCATCGCCACCGGCAATCCCGTGTATGACGCGCTCGGCTCGATCGCGATCGGCGCGGTGCTGATCGTGGTCGCGATCGGCATCGGCGTCGAGATCAAGGGCCTGCTGATCGGGCAGAGCGCCGAGCCCGACACCGAGGCCGCGATCCGCGCGTTCCTGGACGGGCGCGCAGAGGTGGAGAAAGTGTTCAGGCTGATCACCCTGCAGCTGGGCGGCACGCTCATGGTCTCGGTGAAGGCGCGCATGAAGGGGGCAAGCGCCGCCGAGCTCGTCGCCTCCATCAATGCCGTGGAGACCGCCTTGCGGGAGCGTTTTCCGGACGTGCAGTGGCTGTTCTTCGAGCCCGACGTCGCCGACTAGCGCGCCTCGTACCGCCCCAGCCGGACCATCGTCGTCCCCGGCTTCAACTGGCTCATCGAAGGCATCACCAGCACGCAGTCGTCGTAGGGCGTGAGCCACTCGGTCTCGCGGTCGTGCGCGACCGGCGTCCCCGCCCTGGGCACGACCTCCAGCCCGCGCCAGGACTTCGCGAACCGGAAGTCCAGCGTCTTCGCCACCACCGGCTCGGTGACGCGCACCAGCCGCTGTTCGCGTGGGGGTCTCAGACGCAGCCTGGGCTTGACCCAGCTCTCCTCCAGGGCGCCGGCGACGGCGAGAAAGCGCAGCGCGGTGTCGATCGCCACGTCCACCGAGCCCTTCTCCCAGTGCTGCCCGCACTCGATGAGGACCGCCGTCCTCGGGCTCGCCGGATCGCTGAAAGCCCCTCGCTCGATCATGCGCAGCCCCGCCGGGTGCCCGGTGTCGAGCAGGAGATCGCCCGGCACGCCGATGCGCCGCGCCAGCGAGACGCTCCTGTCGCTTCTTGCGCACACCATGATCGGGCGGCAGGGCTCGTGCATCGAGTGCAGGTCGAGCAGGTAGTCCGCGGCATCGACGAAGGGCCTGAGCTCGCGCGCACGCCGCAGCTCCACCGAGTCGCGGCTCCCCAGCAGCGCGTCGTCCGCCCAGACCCGGTTGTAGTCCTCGTCCACGTAGCGGGAGCGGTCCGGGTGCTCCGGGTCGAAGCGTGCGTAGGCGGCGACGTTGGCGAACGCGAGCGTCAGCTTGCCGGCGCGCGGCTCAACGCCCTCGCGCAGCAGATAGTCGAGCGCGATGGCGCCGCAGTACTCGTTGCCGTGGGTGAGCGCCTGCAGCATCACGCCCGGGCCGGGGCGGCCGGAATCGAGCACGTGCACGAACTCCACGCCCGTATTCCCCTCGCGCCAGGGCGCGAGCTCCGGCGGCGGAATCTCGATGGGCAGCGGGCTCATGCGTAGCCCCGGACCGCCTCGAGGAGGCGCGCGAGGTTCCTCCGCAGCGTCGCGAAGCCCGCGGTTTTCTCCAGCGTCGCCTCGTCCATGTAGAGGCGCTTGTTGATCTCGATCTGCAGGCTGTGGCGGCCGCGCGCGGGGTTGGAGTAGGCGCGCACCAGCTCCACGCCCTTGTACGGGTCGTTCACCTTCACGTCGTAGCCCATCGCCGCGAGCGCGCGGCGCACGAACTCGGTGAACGCCGGGTCGCAGCTCGTGCCGTCGCGGTCCCCGAGCACGAGGTCGGCCCGCGCGCTGCCCTCGCCGTCGCTCGACTGCCGTCCCGCCACCGAGCGCATCGAGTGGCAGTTGATGTGGTAGACCTTGCCGAAGCGCTCGACCGAGGCATCGAGCAGCCCGCGCAGCGCCCGGTGGTAGGGCGCGTGGTGCGCGTCGATCCGCGCCTTCACCTCGCCCGGGGCGAGCCGGCGCGCGTAGATCGCGCGGCCGTCCTCGAGCGTTCGCCAGACCAGCGCCTTGCCGAGCCTCGCCTTGCCGCTCGGCCGGTACTCCCAGGGCCAGGCGCCCTCGATCAGCTCCAGGTCGACGTCGCCCGCGTGCCGGTTCGGATCGAGGTAGGTGCGCGGCCACAGCGCCGCGAGCAGCGGCGCGCCCATCTCGGGTCCCGCGGCGTAGAGCTCGTCGACGTAGCAGTCCTCGCCTTCGCGCAGCTCGACCTCGGTGACCGCCGCGTCGAAGTCCGCCGGGAAGCGGTGGCCCGAGTGCGGGCTGTCCAGCACCAGCGGCAGCGCCGGCACCGCGGGGCCGCGAACCTCGAACACCCCGCTCACCCCGGCCCCCAGAAGCTGAGCAGCCAGTAGTGCTCGAGCAGCTCCACGTTCGCGCCCCACCCGACTCGCGCGGATCGGCGGATGAGCTCGCCCTCGGAAGGGAAATTCTTCAGCACCTCGTGGCTGCTGCCGTCCTGCAGCGTGCGCAGCTGGTAGCCGTTGCCCTCGGCGTCGCGCCGCGCGACCGGCGTGCTCGAGCCCTCGACGTAGCGGTTGTCGAGGAACACGAGCAGCGCCCCGGGCGCCACTGCGGCCGCCGCAGCGGCGAGGAAATCATCCAGCCGCGCGAGCGGCACGTGCGACCACCAGAAGCCCGCGAAGAGCGCATCGTGCCGGCGGCCCAGGTCGGGCGGTGCATAGGCATCGCCCTGCACGAAACTCGCCTTCGCCCCCGGATAGCGCTTGGCGCGCGCGATGGCGAGCATCTCCTCGTTGAGGTCGAGCGCCAGGACCTCGCGCGCCGCGGGCGCGATCACCTCGGTCCACCAGCCCGTGCCGCAGGCGAGCTCGAGCACGGCGCGCCCGACGAGCATTCGCGCCACGCGCGCGCGCAGCACCGCGAGGTCCGGCTGGCGCTCCGGCCGCGCGTAGATGCGCTCGTACTCGGCGGCGCGCTTCGCGTAGTACGTGGCGAGCTCAGTCATTCAGGTGGCAGGCGGCGACCCGCCCGGGCGCGACCTCGCGCAGCCGCGGGGCCTCGCGCGAGCAACGCCCCATGGCCTTCGGGCAACGGGGGTGGAAGTGGCAGCCCGAGGGCGGCCGGATCGGATTGGGCACGTCGCCTTGCAGCACGATGCGCTTGCGCTTCGCCGCCGGATCGGGGATCGGGACCGCCGAGAGCAGCGCCTCGGTGTAGGGGTGCTTCGGCGAGGCGTACAGCTCGCGCGCCGGCGCGAGCTCCACGATCCGGCCGAGGTACATGACGGCGACGCGGTTGCTGATGTGCTCGACTACCGAGAGGTCGTGCGCGATGAAGAGATAGGTCAGGCCGAGCTGCTGCTGCAGGTCCTCGAGCAGGTTGATGACCTGCGCCTGGATCGAGACGTCGAGCGCCGACACCGGCTCGTCGCAGATGATGAGCCGCGGCGACACCGCGAGCGCGCGCGCAATGCCGATCCGCTGGCGCTGGCCGCCGGAGAACTCGTGCGGGTAGCGCCGCGCGTGGTCCGGGTGCAGGCCGACCAGACGCAGCAGCTCGATCACCCGCTCCTCGTGCTGGCGCCGGCTTTGCGCCAGGCGATGGATCACGAGCGCCTCCCCGATGATCGCCCCGACGGTCATGCGCGGGTTGAGCGAGGCGTAGGGGTCCTGGAAGATGATCTGCATCTCCCGGCAGAGACTGCGGCGCGCCGCGCCGCCGAGCTCGGTCACCTCCCGGCCGCCGAACCAGATCCGGCCCGCGGTGGGCTCGATGAGGCGCAGGATGCAGCGCCCCGTGGTCGACTTGCCGCAGCCGGACTCGCCCACGAGGCCCAGCGTCTCGCCCGCCAGCAGCTCGAAGCTCACGCCGTCGACGGCGTAGACATGGTCCACCACCCGGCCGAGCACCCCGCCCTTCACCGGGAAGTGCTTGACCAGCTCCTCGACGCGCAGCAAAGGCTCGGTCATGTGCGCTAGTAGAGGATGCAGGCCGCCTTGTGCCCGGGGGCGACCTCGCGCAGCCGCGGCGTGTCGGCGGTGCATGCGGTGCGCGCGTGGGCGCAGCGCGGCGCGAAGCGGCAGCCCGGGCGCGGCTCGAGCAGGCTCGGCACGACGCCCGCGATCGCCTCGAGCCGGCGCTTGCCGGTCACCGCGGCATCGAGCCGCGGAATCGAGCGGATCAGGCCCTGGGTGTAGGGGTGGCGCGGCCGGGCGAAGAGCTCGGCGACCGGCGCCTCCTCGACGACCTTGCCGGCGTACATCACCACGACGCGCTGCGCGGTCTCGGCGATGACACCCATGGCGTGCGTGATGAGCATCACGGCCATGCCGAAGCGCGCCTTCATCTCGGCGAGCAGCTCGAGGATCTGCGCCTGGATGGTGACGTCCAGCGCCGTGGTCGGCTCGTCGGCGATCAGCAGCTTCGGGTTGCACGAGAGCGCCATCGCGATCATGACGCGCTGGCGCATGCCGCCGGAGAACTGGTGCGGGTAGTCGTGCACGCGGCGCTCGGGGTGCGGAATGTGCACCAGCCGCAGCATCTCGACCGCCCTGTCCAGCGCCGCGCGGCGGCCCAGTCCCTCGTGCAGCCGGACCACCTCGGCGATCTGCTCGCCCACGCTGTACACAGGGTTGAGCGAGGTCATCGGCTCCTGGAACACCATGGCGATCTCGCGCGCGCGGATGCGGCGCATCGCCTCGGCCTCCAGCGGCACGAGATCGCGTCCCTGCCAGAGGATCTCGCCGGCGACGATGCGCGCGGGCGGCATCGCGAGCAGCTTCATCACCGTGAGCGCCGTGACGCTCTTGCCGCAACCCGATTCGCCGACCACCCCGAGCGTCTCGCCGGCCTCCACGCCCAGGTCGACGCCGTCGACCGCGTGCACCATGCCGTCGTCCGTGACGAAGTGGGTCTTCAGCCCGCGGATCTCGAGCAGGCGGCCGGCGGCCATCCGGGCGCCTACATCACCTTGCGCGGATCGAGCGCGTCGCGCAGCCCGTCGCCGAGATAGGTGATCGAGAGCACCGTGAGGAAAACGGCGCAGCCCGGGATCACGGCCCAGTGCGCCGCGACGTCGAGGTGGTCCTTGGCGTCGAACAGGATCCGGCCCCACGTCGGGATGTCCGGCGGGAACCCCAGGCCAAGGAACGACAGCGTCGACTCCGCGATGATGGCGGCGGCGACGTCGATGGTGGCGGCCACGATCACCACCCCGAGCGAGTTCGGCAGGATGTGCCGGGCCACCAGCCGCAGCGGCGTCGCGCCGAGCGCGCGCGCCGCCTCGACGAACTCCTTCTCTCGCAGGCTGAGGAACTGCGCCCGCACCAGCCGCGCCACCGGCATCCAGCGGAAGCCGCCGATCACGGCCACGATCAGGACGAACACCCCCACCTCCGGCCCGACCAGGGACTTCAGCGCGTCCCGGAACAGGTAGATCACCAGCAGCAGCAGCGGCAGCTGCGGCAGCGCGAGGAAGAGGTCGGTGAGCCACATCAGCGCGGCGTCCACGGAGCCGCGCGAGACGCCGGCGATCGCGCCGACGATGACGCCGACCACCACCGCGATCACCATCGCGGCGAGCCCGACCGCGAGCGAGATCCGGCCGCCGTAGAGCATGCGCGCGAGCAGGTCCTGGCCGAGGTCGTCGGTGCCCAGCGGGTGCGCGAGCGACGGGCCCTGGAGCTTGGCGCCGAAGTCGATCTCGTTGATCGGCACTTTCCAGACGAGGGGCCCGAGGACCACCGCGAGGATCATGAGGCCCAGGATGATCCCGCCGCCGAGCGCGAGGCGATGGCGCTTGAAGCGGCGCCAGGCCTCGCGGCCGAGCGAGGTGCGGCGCGGCTCGAAGCCGCCGAGCGCGGCGTCAGCGGTAGGCGATGCGGGGGTCGAGCCAGCCATAGAGCACGTCGGCGAGCAGGTTGAAGAGGATGACCAGGATCGAGAGGACGAACGTGACCGCCATGATCACCGGCGTGTCGTTGGCGAGGATGGCGCTGATGAGGAGCGAGCCGATCCCGGGGACGCGGAAGATCTGCTCGGTGACGATCGCGCCGCCGAATACCGCCGGGATCTGCAGCGCCACCAGCGTCACCACCGGAATGAGCGCGTTGCGCACCACGTGCTTCACGACCACCACCCGCTCGGCCAGTCCCTTGGAGCGCGCGGTGGTGACGTAGTCGAGCCGGATCACGTCGAGCACCGCCGAGCGCACGTAGCGCGTCCAGGCCGCGCCCTGGAACAGCCCGAGCACGGCGACCGGCATGATCGCCTGGCGGACGTGCTCCCAGTACCAGCGCCACCCCGTCGCCGAGATGTCCGCGCGATACACGAACGGCAGCCAGTCGAGATAGATGCTGAAGAAGAGGATGAAAAGGATGCCGGTGAAGAACGTCGGCAGCGAGAAGCCCACCAGCGACAGGGTGCTCGCGATCTGATCGAAGATCGAGTAGGGCCGCATCGCCGCGTAGATGCCGACCGGGAGGGCGATGGCGAGCGCCAGGAGCTGCGAGGAGCCGATGATGAGCAGCGTCACCGGGATGCGCTGCAGGATCAGGTCGTCGACGTCGATGCGGCTGGCAAACGAGAAGCCCCAGTCGCCCTGCACCATCGCGCCGAACCAGCGGAAGTAGCGCAGCGCCACCGGGTCGTCCAGCCCGAACTGGGCGCGCAGGTTGGCGCGCACCTCGGGCGGGATCGCGGGGTTGGTCGCCAGCTCCTCGAACGGGTCGCCGGGCGCGAGCGCGAGCACCGTGAAGAGGATGACGCTGATCCCGATGATGCTCGGGACCGCGATGAGCAGCCGCCTGAGCAGGTACCTGCTCATCGCGTGCCTGGCGTCAGGCCGCCCCGGTCAGGAGTCCCGGTACCAGTCCCTCAGGTTCCAGAGGTCGTTGTCCCACCCTGAGAGCGGGCAGCGCAGCCTGGTGGCCACCGCCGAGACGCGCGGGCGGTAGACGACCGGGATCACCACGTTGTTCTCTACCACGAGGTCGTTCATGCGGATGAACAGCGCCGCCCGCTTCACCGGATCGAGCTCGCTCTCCGCCGCGCGGTAGGCCCGGTCGTAGTCGTCGCTCTTCCAGCGCGTGATGTTGCGGCCCTGCCACTTGTTGGCCTTGGTGGCGATCTCCCAGGAGGTGAACTGGTTCATGAACACCGCGGGGTCCGGCTGCGGCATGGTGGTGGTGTACATCTGCATGTCGCAGTAGAACTTGGTGTAGGTGTCGGGGTTCGCCACGTCGGAGGAGAAGTACACGGAGGCAGTGACCGCCTTGACCTCGACGTCGATGCCCGCCTTCTGGCAGGCCTGCTTGACGATCGCCTGGTTCTTCTGCCGCGGCGCGTTGATCGAGGTCTGGTAGACCACCTTCAGCTTCTTGCCGTCCTTCACCCGGATGCCGTCCGAGCCCCGCCTCCAGCCCGCCGCATCGAGGATCTGGTTCGCCTTCTCGACGTTGAACTCCCACTTCGTGTTCCTCGAGGTGAAGCGCGGCGGGTTGTTGAGGAAGTTGCCGGTGGCGATGCCGGTGCGGCCGTAGATGTGCTTTTGCACCGCGGCGCGATCCACCAGCACGGCCATGGCGCGCTTCACCGCGGGATCGGCAAACAGCGGATGCTGCGTCGTCACGCTCGAGCGCTCGCCGTCCACCTCCTTCCACGGGTCGGTGGTGTTGAGCTGGATGTGCTCGATGTTGGCCCCCGGCGTGATCTCGGAGCGCCCCTTGCCGCTGTCCTCCAGCCGCAGCAGGATCTCGTCCTCCACCTGCATGTTCCAGGCGTAGTCGAACTCGCCCGTCTGCAGCACCGCGCGCGCCGCCGAGACCGCGTCGCCGCCGCCCTTCATCTCGATGGCGTCGAAGTGGGGCTTGGTGCGCTCATGGTAGTTGACGTTGATCGTGCCGCGCACCATGTCGCCCGGCTTGAAGTCCACGAACTGGTAGGGCCCGGTGCCGACCGGCTTGAGGTTGGCCGGTGCCTCGCGCGACTTGGCGCCGCGGAAGTTCTCGAACAGGTGCTTCGGGATGATCATGCCGCGCACGCCGACGAAGGCGTCGGCCCAGTACGGCGTCGGCTTCTGGAAGATCACCTTGACGGTGTGCGAGTCGAGCTTCTCGACCTTGATGTCGCGGTAGCTTCCGACGCTGACCGCGGCCACCGCCGGATCGATGGCGAACTCCCAGTTGAACACCACGTCGTCGGCCGTGAAGGGCTTGCCGTCGTGCCACTGCACGCCCTTCTTCAGCTTCCAGGTGACCGACATGCCGTCGCGCGCGAGGCCCCCGTTCTGCACCGTCGGGATCTCGGCGGCAAGCATCGGAATGAGGTTGCCCTCGGCGTCCCAGCCGGCGAGCGGCTCGTAGAAGATGCGCGAGCCCTCCTGGTCCTTGGTGCCCACCGCGAAGTGCGGGTTGAGCAGCGTCGCCCCCTGCCACCACAACACCTTGAGCGTGCCGCCGCCGCCGCGCTTCGTCGGCATGTAGGTATGCTTCGCCTGTGCTCCGGCGATCCCGGAGTAGCCGAGCATCTGCGCCGCGAGCGGCGCGGTCAGCCCGAGCCCCACCATCATCCGCACGAAGCCGCGCCGCGAAAGCCGCCCCGCCTTCACCTGCGCGATCAGGTTCCTGAGCGCTTGTTCGTCCATCGGCAATCCTCCTCCGTGAAGTTGCTGACGTTCGCGGCTGGAGTTTACCCCGGAAAGCCGGACAATGGCGGCGCCACGCGCAAGGGGATTGCCATGCCGCACTCGAGAAGAAACGTCGTCCTGCCCGCCATGACACCGGGCACCGCTCGCTCGCTCGCCGTGCACCGCTTCGGCCGCGCCGGCGCCCGGCCCAAGGCCTACCTGCAGGCGGCGATCCACGCCAACGAGCTCCCGGGAGCCATGGCGCTGCACCACCTGATGCCGATGCTGCTCGAGGCGGACCGGCGCGGCCGCCTGCGCGGCGAGATCGTGATCGCGCCGGCGGTCAACCCGATCGGGCTCTCGCAGCTCGTCGGCAACCATCACCTCGGCCGCTACGACTTCCTCGGCCGCGACAACTTCAACCGCAACTGGCCGGAGCTTTCGGGCACCGTGGCGCAGCGCGTGGGCACCGCGCTCGGCGGGGACGCCGCAAGCAACGCGGCCCTCGTGCGCCGCGCCGCGCTGGAGGCGTTGCGCGCGATGCGGCCGGCGAACGAGCTGCAGGCCCTGCGCATCGCGGCGATGACGCTCGCCGCCGACGCCGACCTCGTGCTCGATCTGCATTGCGACGCGCAGGCCGCGCTGCACCTGTTCGTCTCGCGCCGCGACTGGCCGGGTCCCGCGCAGGCGCTCGCCGCCGACATCGGCGCGCAGGCGACGCTGTACAACGATCCGTTCCCGGAATCCCTCACTTTCTCCGGGGTCAACAGCGCGCTCTGGGCACGGCTCGCGGCGCGCTTTCCGGCGGCGCGCGTCCCGCAGGCGTGTTTTTCGGCGACGATCGAGTACCGCGGCCAGCACGACGTCAGCCACGCGCTGGGCGAGGCGGACGCCCGCAACCTGTACCGCTTCCTGGTGCGCCGCGGGCTCGTCGCGGGGCGCGCCGGCCCGCTGCCACGGCTCAAGGCGGGGGCCACGCCGATCGGCGGCATGGACGTCGGCTACTGCCCGCGCACCGGGATCCTGGTCTACCGCGTCCGGGAGGGCGCGCGCGTGCTCCGGGGGGACACCGTCTGCGAGGTGATCGACCCGCTGGACGCCCGCGGGCCGCGCGCCCGGGCGCCGATGCGCTCGCGCGCCGCCGGGATCCTGTTCAGCCGCAAGCCGGACGGCCGCCTCGCCTGGCCGGGGATGGTCGCCTATCGCATCGCCGGCGCGCGGTTGCTCGCGCACCGCAAGGGCATGAGCGGGCTCGACGACTGAGGCCGGCGCCGGCGTCTGCCCCGGGCTCCCCGGGGTGTGCAAGAATCGCGTGAAATGGCGCGGCCATCCGACGGTCAGTTCGATCCCGAGGCGACGGTGCGTCAGCCGGCCCCCGAGCCCGACCCGGAGGCGACCGTCCGCATCCCCGCCGCCGAGCCGGATCCGGAGGCGACCCTCAGGGGGCCGGTATTCGACCCCGATGCGACGGCTTCGCGCGCGCCGGCCGACGCGGCGATCGCGATACCCAGCCCGGGCCGGCGCCGCAATCCGTTCGCGCCCAGGTCGACCCGCGATGCCGCACAGGCGAAGCTGACCGAGCTGGGCGGGCTCAACCCGCTGGTGGCCGCGGCCAACTCGATCCTCGGCGCGGTGCCGCAGATGGGCCAGACGCTGCGCCATCCCAACGCGCTGCTGCTGCGCAAGACCCTGCGCAACCAGGTCGAGGCGTTCGAGCGCAACGCGCGGGCAGCGGGCGAGGCCGAGGAGACGGTGACGGTGGCGACCTATGCGCTGTGCGCGCTGGTCGATGAGACGGCGGCACGCACGCCTTGGGGCGGCGACTGGGTCGAGCAGGGGCTGCTGCGCGAGCTGCGCGACGAGAGCGGCGCCGGCGAGCGGTTCCTCGCGCTCCTTGAGCGCATGCTCGAGGACCCCGCGGGCTACCGCGACCTGATCGAGTTGTTCTACGTCTGCCTCGTGCTCGGCTTCGAAGGGCGCCACGCGCAAGGCGACGGGGAGCGCATGGCGCGGGTGCGGGATAAGCTCACCCGGGCGGTGCACGCCGGCCGCCCGCGGCCCGACGGGCTGTCCGAGCGCTGGCGGGCCGCGCCCGCGCAGTACGGCGTCGATGCGCCCTTCCTCGCGGGCGCCGTCGCTGTCGCCGCGGTTGCCCTCGGGGCGCTGTACTTCGGGCTCCAGGCGTCGCTCGATTCGATGCGCGCCCCCGCGCCGCCCGCGGCGCTCGAGCCGGCCCCTGCGCCGGCCCCGGTGGCCGCGGCGCCGGTCCCTGCGCCCCCGTCCCCACCTGCCGCGCCGACCCCTGCCCCGGCTCCCGCCGTGACACCGGTTGCGCCTTCGACGCCGGCCCCGGTGGCGGCGTCCGCGCCAGCGCCTTCGCCCGCAGCCGCGTCGGCCCGCCTCGATCTCGCCGAGGAAGTGCGCCTCGGGCTGGTGGCGATGAGCGAGAGCGCCGGGAGCACGACGATCGAGCTGCGCGGCGCGCCCCAGTTCGCGCCCGGGGGAATCGAGCTCAGCGCCGGGGCCCGGCCCGTGGTCGCGCGGCTCGCCCGGGCGCTCGACCGCGTCGATGGAATGATCGTGGTGGCGGGACACGCGGACGCGCTGGCGCCCTCGGGCCGCTCGCGGTTCGCCTCGAACCGCGAGCTGTCGCTGGCGCGCGCGCAGAGCGTCGCGAAGCTGATCGCGGCGGGCTTGAAGGATCCCTCCCGCGTGCGCGCCGAGGGCCGCGGGGAGTCCGAACCGGTGGCGCCGAACGATACCGCGGAGGGCCGCGCGCGCAACCGCCGCGTGGCGATCGAGCTGAAGGGCACGCAGTGAGCACCGGGCTGCTCGAGCGGCTCAGCGGCGGGGGCGAGCCCGAGACGCTGCGCGCCGGCTTCGCGCAGGCGCTGGCTGCGCTGAAGGAGGCGCGCTTTGCCGGGCCCGACGGTGGCAGCCGCTCAGTGCAGGAGTTGCCCTGGTACGTCCTCATCGGCGCGCCCGGCTCGGGCAAGACCACGGCGCTGGTCAACTCGGGACTGGGCTTCCCGCTGCGCTCGCCGGCGGCGGCGCCGGCGCCCGTTCCGGGGATCGGCGGCACGCGCAACTGCGACTGGTGGTTCACCGACCAGGCGGTGCTCCTCGACACCGCCGGGCGCTACACGACGCAGGAAAGCAGCGCGCGCGCCGACGCGCTGGAGTGGCAGGCGTTCCTCGGGCTGCTGAGGGAGCACCGCCCCCTGCTGCCGCTCAACGGCGTGCTCGTGACGGTGAGCGTCTCGGACCTCATGCTGTGGGACGCGGCCGAGCGCCAGCGCTACGCCGGCCATGTCCGGATGCGGCTCGCCGAGCTGTACGCCGGGCTCGGCCTGCAGGTGCCGGTCTACGCGCTGGTCACCAAGTCGGACCTGCTCGCCGGGTTCAGCGAGTTCTTCGGCGAGCTGGACGCCGCGGCCCGCGGGCAGGTCTGGGGCGTCACCTTCGAAGCGGGCTTCGATCCGAGCGTGGTGGGCATCGCCAAGCGCTTCGAGGAGGAGCTGCGCTCGCTCGAGCGGCGGCTGTACGCGGAGATGGTGGCGCGCCTTGGCGAGGAGCCCGATGCGGCGCGGCGCGCGGCGATCTACCGCTTTCCGCAGCAGCTGCACGCGCTCATCCCGCTGCTCGCGGAGTTCCTCGGCATGGCGTTCACGACGCAGCAGGACCACAAGCCGCCGATGCTGCGAGGCGTGTACCTGACCAGCGGTACGCAGGAGGGCAGCCCGATCGACCGCGTGCTGGGCGCGCTCGCGCGCGCCTTCAGCCTGGAGCGCCAGGCGGCCGGGGTGCTGCAGGCCGGGGCCGGGCGCAGCTACTTTCTGACCCGCCTGCTGCGCGAGGTGGTGTTTGCCGAAGCCGGGCTCGCGGTGAGCGGCGAGGCGCTCGCGCGGCGCCGGCGCAAGCGGCGCCTCGCGGCCGTGGCGGCGCTGGCGGTGCTCGCCGCGGCGATCGCCTGGCCGATGGCCGCGCACTACCTCGAGGCGCGGGCCGCGCTCGCGCAGTCGCAGGCGCGCTAGCCGGCCTCCTCGATCCAGGCCGTCTGGATCGCCTCGAGGATCTTCTCCCCGCTCCTCTTCGGATCGTCGGCGAAGCCCTCCAGCGCCAGCACCCAGTCGCGCAGGTCGACGAAGTTCACCTGCCGCGGGTCGGTGTGCGGAAACTTTTCCGCGAGCGCGAGCGCGATCTCGCGCGAGTCGGTCCATTTCATCGCTTCGCCCCGCCTTCCCGCTCGTAGTTGATGGTGTACTTCGGCATCTCGATGACCAGGTCCGCCGCGCCCACCCGCGCCTGGCAGGAGAGCCGCGAGGTGGCCTCCAGCCCCCAGGCCTTGTCGAGCAGGTCCTCCTCCTTCTCCTCGGCCGCCGCGAGCGAGTCGAAGCCCTCGCGCACGATCACGTGGCAGGTGGTGCAGGCGCAGGATTTCTCGCAGGCATGCTCGATGTCGACGCCGTGCTCGAGCAGCGTGTCGCAGATCGAATCGCCTTCGCGCGCTTCGATCTGCGCGCCGCCGGGGCAGAGCGCCGCGTGCGGCAGCACCTGCAGCCTCGGCATCAGCGGTCGAGCTGCGCGATGCTGCGCCCGGCCAGGGCGCGCCGCACGCCTTCGTCCATGCGCCGCGCCGCGAACGGCTCGGTGGCGCGATTGAGCGCCTCGGCCGCTTGCCGGATGGCGCGCGCGTCCTCGCGCGGCAGCGCCGCTTCCAGTGTCGCAAGCCGCCGCTCGATCTCCTCCCGCTCGCCCGCTTCGAGCAGGCGCGCATCCGCGGCCAGCGCGCCGCGCACCGCCTGCGCCAGGCGCTCTCCCTCGACGCGGTGCTCGCGCAGCGCCCGCGCGCGCATGTCGTCCTTCGCATGCTCTACGGAGGCGCGCAGCATGCGCTCGATCTCTCCCTCGGCAAGGCCATAGGAGGGCTTGACCGCGACCGCGGCCTCGGCCCCGGTCGACTGCTCGCGCGCAGTGACCGCGAGCAGGCCGTCGGCGTCCACCTGGAGGGTCACGCGCACCCGCGCCGCGCCCGCGGGCAGCGGCGGGATCCCCTTCAGCTCGAAGCGCGCCAGCGACCGGCAGTCGGCGACCAGCTCGCGCTCGCCCTGCACGACGTGGAAGCTCATCCCCGTCTGGCCGTCCTTGAAGGTGGTGAAGTCCTGGGCGCGCGCCGTGGGAATGGTGGAGTTGCGCGGGATGATGCGCTCGACCAGCCCGCCCATGGTCTCCACGCCGAGCGACAGCGGGATGACGTCGAGCAGCAGCCAGTCCTCGCCCGGGGCGTTGCCCGCCAGCACGTCGGCCTGCATCGCCGCGCCCAGCGCCACCACCTTGTCCGGGTCGAGGTTGTTGAGGGGATCGCGGCCGAAGAACTCGGCGACCGCCCGCTGCACCTGCGGCATGCGCGTCGCCCCGCCCACCATCACGACGCCCTGCACCTCGTGCGGCGCGAGGCCCGCGTCGCGCAGCGCCTTGCGCACGGGCCCCAGCGTCTTGCGCACCAGGTGCTGGGTGATGCGGCAGTAGGTCTCGGTGTCCAGCGTCAAATCCACCAGCTCTCCAGAGGAGAGCCGCGCCGTGATGCGGGCCTCTGCGTGGGTGGTCAGGTATTCGCGCGCTTCGCGTGCCTTGACGAGGAGCTGGCGCATGTCGCGGGCGGCGAGCGGCGCGAGCTTCGCCTCCTCGACGATCCAGCAGAGCACGCGCTGGTCCCAGTCGTCTCCCCCCAGCGCCGCGTCGCCGCTCGTGGCCACCACCTCGAACACGCCGCGCGCCAGGCGCAGGATCGAGAGGTCGAAGGTGCCCCCGCCCAGGTCGTAGACCGCGTAGGTGCCCTCGGACGCGTTGTCCAGCCCGTAGGCGATGGCCGCCGCGGTCGGCTCGTTCAGCAGCCGCAGCACGTTGAGGCCGGCGAGCGCCGCCGCGTCCTTGGTCGCCTGGCGCTGCGCGTCGTCGAAGTAGGCGGGCACCGTGATCACCGCGCCGACCAGCTCGCCGCCGAGCGAGCGCTCGGCGCGCAGGCGCAGCACCCTGAGGATCTCGCCCGAGATCTCCACCGGGCTCTTCACGCCGGCGCAGGTGCGCAGCTGCACCATGCCCGGCGAGTCGACGAAGTCGTAGGGGGCGTTCTCGGCGTGAACCACGTCCTTCAGCCCGCGGCCCATGCAGCGCTTGACCGAGGCGATGGCGTTGCGCGGGTCCTCCGCCTGCTGCGCCTGCGCCCCATAGCCCACCTGCGTGGAGCCGTCCGGCAAGTAGCGCACGATCGAGGGCAGCAGCGGCCGGCCCTGCTCGTCGGGCAGCACCACCGCCGCGCCGCCGCGCACCGTGGCGACCAGCGAGTTGGTGGTACCGAGGTCGATGCCCACCGCGAGCCGGTGCTGGTGCGGCGCGGGGGAGTGCCCCGGCTCGGCGATCTGCAGCAGCGCCATCAGGCCTCCGCGTCGGCGAGCGCGGTGTCGATCTCCTCGTCGAGCCGCGCCAGGAACTTGAGCTCGCGCGCGAGGCCCGCGGCGCCGGCGTAGTCGCGCTCGGCGTCGATGCGCGCCGCGAGCGCGGCTTCCAGCGCGCGCGCCTCCGCGCGCAGCTCCCTGCGCAGGCGCTCCAGCGACACGGTGTCGCGCGCCCCGGCGGCCTGCTCGAGCGCCTCGCGCAGCTCCAGCTGGCGGGTCAGGAACTCTGCGGGCATGGCCGTGTTGGTCTCGAAGGCGACGTCGACGCCGTGCAGCTCGAGCAGGTAGGCGGCGCGCGCCACCGGGTCCTTGAGCGTGCGGAAGGCCTGGTTGACGCGCGTGGTCCACTGCAGGGAGGCGCGGCGCTCGGCCTCGCCCGACGCCGCATGGCGGTCCGGGTGCACCCGCGCCTGGATGGCGTGGTAGGCCTGCTCGAGGGCCTGGACGTCCAGCGCGTACGCCGGCGGCAGGCCGAAGAGGTCGAAGTGGCTGCTCATCCGCAGCGACGCCTCACGCGCCTCCGCACACGCATCCCGTGTGTCGGCCGGCCGCGCGAGCGTCGTGCAATCGGTCAGACGCTGAAGGACTCTCCGCACCCGCACTCGTCCTTGACGTTGGGGTTGCGGAACTTGAAGCCCTCGTTGAGGCCCTCGCGCGCGTAGTCCAGCTCGGTGCCGTCCAGGTACGGCAGGCTCTTGG
>Ga0114945_10000801_pt1 | contig 19998 bp, 18 predicted proteins | sample OV2TP3_FD_87194 | JGI IMG/M metagenome (GOLD analysis project Ga0114945, IMG submission 87194) | Hot spring microbial communities from Beatty, Nevada to study Microbial Dark Matter (Phase II) - OV2 TP3 | ecosystem: Environmental > Aquatic > Thermal springs > Hot (42-90C) | place: USA: Beatty...
CGGGCTGGCAGTTGGTCACCCAGGCGCGCTCGATGAGGTAGCTGCCGTCGGCGCCGCGCTCCACCCGGTCGGCTTCGAAGTAGAAGGGGTTGCTCGTGACCAGGACGTTGTCATCCGGGCGCGGCGGCACGCCGGCGGTGCCTTCGACGTTGTGGAAGACGCCGGCGCCCGTCCCCAGCTCGTAGCGCCCCTCGGTGGCCTCGAGACGGTCGTCGTCGCGCTCGAAGACGACGTGCCCGCGCGCCTCCACCACGCGGGTCTTCTCGTTGTAGGTCACCTCCTCGGCGGTCAGCGTCATCCCGCGGTAGCGGATTTCGACGTTGCCCTGCAACAGGTAGGTGTCGCCCGCCTTCTGCTGGGTCTGGGCGAGGATTTCGACGATGTCGGCGCTGGGCGGCGGCCCGGCGGGCGTCTGCGCGCGCGAGTCCAGCGCCGCCACCGAGACGAGCAGCAGGGCAAGCAGCAGCCGGAGGGGCAGGCGAGCGCCGGGCATCAGTCAGTTCGTTCGACGAGCGTCACAGCGTGCGAAGCAGCGCACGCTATCACGCGCCGCCCATCAGAGCAAGTCTAGAAGTCCACCCGCGCCCCGGCGCGGAAGGTGAGCTTGAGCGCCGGGAAGCCGAGCGCCTCCATGGTGTCGCGGTTGAGCAGGTTTTCCACCACGCCAAAGTAGCTGACCCGGTAGCTCGACCGGTAGGTCCAGCCCAGGTCCCACTTGACGTAGCTTCGGCTCTCGACCAGCGGCGGCTCCAGCGCCGAAAAGTCGCTGTCCACCCGCCGCCCCACGAACACCGCCGTCGATGTCACGTTCAGCCGCCGCCAGTCCCAGAAGACCCGCAATGAACCCGAGTGGCGCGGCCGGCGGAACAGCGGCCGGCCTTCCTGAAACACGGGACTGAAAGGGTTGGCGCTCCGCGTCACCTGAGAATCAAGCCACGTGTAATTGCCCATGCCGCGGAGCCCCCAGCCGGGCGCCAGCTCGAGCACGACTTCCGTCCCTTTGGCCTTGCTGCTCTCGACGTTGAAGAACGAGCCGGTGAAAGGTACGAAACTGATAACCTGGAAGGCAATCAGGTCGCGGAAGCGGTTGTCGAACCAGTTGACCTCCAGCTTGGCCCGGTCGCGCCAGAAGCGCTGCTCGATGCCGGCGTCGAAGCTGCGCACGCGCTCGGGCGCCAGCTCCGGGTTGCCGACCACGAACGGCCCGGTGCTGAACGACTCCGACAGGCTGGGCTCCTTGATGCCGAGGCCGAAGTTGAACTTGAGCTTGGTGGCTCCGAAAGTCTCGCCGCCCGGCCGCACCAGGTAGGCCGCCGAGCTGCGGGGGACGATAGCAGTTCCGAAGCTGTCGTTGTTTTCGACCCGCACGCCGTTGGTCAGCGTCAGCCGTCCCAAGATAGCCTGGTGCTGCACCACCCAGCCCAGGTTGTCCCGCCCGGCCTCGACCGGCACGCCGCCGAACAAGCGGTCGCCGAAGCTGCCGTCCTCACGGTCCCACTCGAAAGCAATAGTGATGAAGTGCAGCCCGAAGCGCCGCCCGGCGGCGCCGGCGCGGAAGTCGCTCTGATAGCTCACCTGATGCCGGCGGGCCAGGTTGAGGAAATCGAAGGGGAAGTCAAAGAAGGCGAAGGGCGCCACGCTGTCGCCGAACTCAGGGACGAAGGGCGGGTCCTCGAACAGGTTGCGGGAGACCTGGCGGGAGGCGGCGAAGGTGTAGCGCAGGCTTTGCTCCCAGAAGGAAGACGTCTGGTTGCGGAGGCTGAGGGCGGCGAAGGCGTCGCGGCGGCGGAAGGACGAGTCGCTGTCCGGCCGGCCGAAGGCGGTCTGGCCGGGCGTGCCGGCGCGGCCGAGCTCACCGCGGAAGATGGCGCGCAGGCTGGTGCGCTCGCCGAGTGCGGCGCCGAGGTTGGCAGAGAGGGAAGTATCGTGGAAGGCGCTGTTGGGCTCGCGGTTGTCGGTCGAGAGCCGGCCCCAGCCCAGCGCGTAGTCGAACCAGTCGAGCTCGCCGCTCAGCCCGGCGCGGGCGCGCCAGGTGCGGTTGTTCCCGCCCTCGGCGGAGAGCGAGAAGCGCGGGCGGCGGGTCTCCGACCGGCCACGGGCGGTGAAGAGCTGCACCACGCTCGCCATGGCGTCGGAGCCGAACAGCGCCGACTGCGGCCCGCGCACCACCTCGAGGCGGTCGAGGTTCTCGACGGTGAGGTTGGAGAAGTCGAAGAAGCCGCCGGGCTCGTTGAGCGGGATGCCGTCGAGGAGCACCTTGTTGTGGTCGGATTCGCCGCCGCGGACGAACAGCGTGGTGACGGCGCCCAGCCCGCCGGTGCGGATGACGGTGGCGGAGGGCAGGGGGCGGAAGAGGTCCGCGGCCGGCAACGCCTGGCGGTTCTCGACTTCCTCGCGGCCGACGACCGAGGTGTTGGCCCCCAACTGTGCGGTAGGCGTTTCAGTGCGGGTGGCGCTGACGACCACCTGCTCGTAAACAGGCGCGAGGGAGAGCACGAGCTCGGCCTCGGCGCCAGGTGAAACGTTCTGGGTCACGCTGCGGAAGCCGATCATTTCGACTGTGAGCGTGCACGAAGCGTCGCAGGGCTGGTTGAAGCGGAAGCGGCCCAGCGAATCGGTCAGGGCGCGGGCGCGCTCGGCGCCCGAAGCATCGAGCAGGCGCACGGTGGCGCGCGGCAGCGGGTCGCGGCGCGGGTCGAGCACCACCCCGGAAATCGGCGCGGCCGAAACTTGCGAAAGCAACGGCAGACAGGCGAGCAGGCTAATCAGAAAAGCACAAAGCAGGCGAGCGGTCATGGCGTCCTCCTCCCCGGCGAAGGGGAAACGCAAATCGGTTCCGCTCGGTCTCCTGGCTTGATGGCGCTGGTGGAGGCGTGCCTTCCCGCCCGTACGGGCAGTGGCTTGAGAGCGTGAGCATTGCCATCTTACAGTCGCGCGGCGGCTCAGGTTCTTCACCTGATTCCCGCAATCGGAACCGCGAAAGATTTTCTTGCGGTCGTGCGCAGGTTCAGCTCGTCGTGGGCTCGGGCGCCCCACCTCCTTCGGTCTCGGCCCCGCGCAGCACCACGCGCGGCCGGCCGGATTCGGGATGCGTGAAGACATCGAGTTCGGTTTCGAAGACCTGCTCGAGCAGCTCGCGCTCGAAGACCTCGGCGGGCGGGCCGTGGCGCAGCACGCGGCCCTGGTGGAGGAGCAGGACGGTATCGGCGAATTCGGCGGCGAGGTTGAGCTCGTGGGTGACCAGTGCGACCGCGTAACGCTCGCGGCGGGCGAGCCGCTGCACCAGCCGCAACAGCTCGGTCTGGAAACCGATGTCGAGGTGAAGCGTGGGCTCGTCGAGCAGCAGCAGCTCGGGCTGCTGCGCCAGGGCGCGGGCGAGCACCACGCGCTGCTTTTCGCCGCCGCTGAGCTCCTGAACGAAGCGGTCGGCAAGATGGAGGCTGCGCGTGGTTTCGAGCGCCTGTTGAGCAATCTTCACGTCGTCGCGGGTTTCGAGCCCCAGCAGCCCCAGCCGCGCGTGGCGTCCCTGGAGGGCGAAGGGCAGGACGCGCACCGGGAAGAGCAGGGGACTCTCCTGCTGGACGAGAGCAATGCGGCGAGCGCGCTGGCGCAGGTCGAGCCCGCGCACGGGCCGGCCTTCCAGCAGGACGGCGCCGGCTTCGGGCTCGAGCAAACCGGCCAGCAGGTGCAGCAGGGTGGACTTGCCGGAGGCGTTGGGCCCGACGATGGCCAGCAGCTCGCCGCGGCGCAGTGAAAGGTTGACGGTGGCCAGGTGGAAATGGGCGTAGCTGAAGGCCACCTGGCGGACTTCAACCAGCACGGAGGCGGCGTCGCTCATTTGCCGGCTCCTTCGGCGGCCGCGGTGCGCGCGGCCAGCCGCGACCTGAGCAGGTAGATGAAGACCGGCGCGCCCACCAGCGCCATCACCGCGCCCACCGGAAGCTCCGAGGGCGCGACGATGGTGCGCGCCATCATGTCGGCGGTGACCAGCACGACCGCCCCGCCGAGCGCGGTGGCGGGCACCAGCAGGCGGTAGTCGCCGCCGAAGAGCAGCCGGACGAGATGCGGCACCAGCAATCCGACATAACCGATGGCACCGCTGACTGAGACCGCCAGGCCGGTGGCAAAGGAAGCGGCGAGGTACACGAGCAGCTTGGTGCGCTCGACGTTGACACCCAGCGATTCCGCCTCCGGCTCGCCGCTCAGCAGCAGGTTCAAATCGCCGGCCAGCATGTAGACCACGGCGATGGCGGCCAGCACGCCGACGCCGAGCCAGAAGAGGTAGCCCAGCGCCGGCGGGTTGCTGAGATCGCCCATCAGCCAGAAGATGAAGCCGCGCAGGTCGCGCCCCGACAGCCAGTAGAGCAGAAAGACAATCAGGCCGGAGAGAAAGGACGCCATGATGATTCCGGCGAGCAGCAGAGTGTACGGGGCAATCTCTGAACGCCGCTGGCCGAGGAAGTAGACGGCGGCAATGGTAAGAACGGCCCCGGCAAAAGCGGCCAGCGGCGCCAGGCGCGCCGAGACCAGTAGCGACAGCAGCGCGCCCAGGGCGGCGCCGCTCGACACTCCCAGCACGTAAGGGTCGGCGAGCGGGTTGCGCAGCAGGGCCTGGTAGCCGGCGCCGGCCACGCCGAGGGCGGCGCCGACAATCATGGCCATCAGCAGGCGGGGCAGGCGGACGTCGAGCACGATGGTGCGGTAATCGGCGGCGACGCTGTCGGTGGCGCCGGTGACGCCGCTCCACAGCGCCGCGCCGACGTCCACAACAGGAATCGAGGCGGCGCCCACGGCCAGCGAGACGAAGCTCAACAGGAAAAGCACGCCGGCCAGCAACAGGCAGACGCGCAGGACGCGCGCGGAGGTAAGCACCGGGGTTTTCATTGCCGCGCAGCCTCGGATTGAGAGAATCGCTCAGGATGGAGGGCGCGGGCGAGGTCTTCCATAGCGCCGACGATGCGCGGGCCGGGGCGGAGAAGCGCTTCGTCGAGCCAGACGATGCGGCCGTTTTCGACGGCGCGCACGTGGCGCCAGGCGGGCCGGGCGCGCAGGTCGTCCAGCCGCGCCTGAAGCGAGTGCAGCCGCGGCAACACGAGGTAGTCGGGGTCGCTCTCGATGACGGCCTCGAGGCTGAGGCGCGGCCAGCTTTCCGAAAGCGACGCAGTGACCGACTCGGCGCCGGCACGGCGCAGCACGTCGTTCATGAACGTGTCGCCGCCGGCGGTGATGAGCGGGTCGAGCCAGATGGCGACCAGGACGCGCGGGCGCGCCGCGCCGGCCAGGCGGTGCTCGAGCGCCTCGAGACGCTCCTCGAGCTCAGAGGCCAGCCGCTCGCCGGCTTCCGGGACCCCCATCAGCGAAGCCAGTTCGCGGATGGAGGCAAAAATGTCCGCCACCGTGCGCGCGTGAGTTCCGTAGAGAGGAATCCCGGCGCGCTCGAGCAGGTCAATGGTTTCGCGGCGGTTGCCTTCGGCGGTGCCGATGACCAGGTCGGGCTGGAGGGAGATGAGAATTTCGAGGCTGGGGTTGAGGGTGTCGCCCACCTTGGGCTTGGCGGCGGCCGCGGGCGGAAAGTTGCACTGCTGGGTGACGCCGACGAGGCGGTCTTCGACCCCGAGGGCGTAGAGGATTTCGGTGACGTTGGGCGCGAGCGAGACCACCCTCCCAATCCGGACCGGCACCGGCACGGTGCGCCCCGTCTGATCTGTGACTACCCGCGTCTCCTGCCCCGCAGCAGACTGTGCGGTGCACATCAGATAGAGCAGGGCCGCCGCCACCCACGCTGCCCGTAGTCTCAATCCGTGTTTATCCGTGCTCATCCGTGGTTTCAAAACAAAAACGCCTCAACCTTCGCTGAGGAGGTTGAGGCTGAACTGGCGCCACACTCTCTCTCGCGAAGAGTGTCCGGCGAAACGCCCGCCGCAGCGGGCTGGCCCAGGCAGGTCTCCTGACTGACGGCTCCCCGAAGGGAGAGCGCTTCCTGTCCCGCCCACTTTCCAGCTCATTGGGCGGGAACCTTCCCGCCCAGCCCATTCTTCTTCGACCTCTGGCGGGTTGCCTGGCGCAACCAGCAATGGGCTGGGCAGTGGCTCAGGAAGCGCAGCCGATCACAGTGGCGGGACCGTGGCGGATTCGCACCGCCTTCCCTGAAACCCGAGCCTCGCCCCGATCCCGAAGCCTCGGGACGGGGGCGCGAACGGAGGGAGTGTACGCCTGGGGCCGGCAGGTGTCAATCGGCGGGCCGCGGGCATCTGGAAATGGTCCCTCGGCATCGTTTATTCTTAGAACATGATGATCAAACCATTGCTCCTTGCGGTTGGATTCGCGGTTCTTCTTCCTCTTTCTGCCGGGGCGCAGGGCGCTGCCGACAAAGCGGGCGAAGTGTCGGCGCTGCTGCCGGTCGCCCGCATCGAGCGCGGCGCACAGCCGCCGGCGGAGGCGAAGCTCCAGGACGCCGTGCACTGGCGCGACTGGTTTGAAACCGAAGCCCGCGGCCGGGCGCGGCTGGCGCTGCTGGACGGCTCGCAGATCAACGTCGGTTCCGAAGCGCGCTTCCAGGTCCGGCGCCCGCAGGGGACCACGCAGCAGACCGAGGTGGAGCTGCAGTTCGGCAAGATTCGCAACCAGGTGGCGGGCGCCCCGGGACGGCGGTTTGAAGTGCGCACCGACAGCGCGGTGGTGGGCGTCATCGGCACGCACTTCTACATCAGCCGGGCCGCTGGATTGACCACCGTCATCAACTTCGAGGGCAAGGTCGCCGTGCGCAACGCCGACGCCGGCGTGGTAGGGGAAGAGACCTTGGAGCCGTTCGAGCTGGCCGAGATCGAGCCCGGCCAACCGCCGCGCAAGCGCCGGGCGACGCTGGATGAAATCCTCCGCGCGCTCGAGGACACGCTGCCGGGGCCCGTCATGCGGCTGGAGCCGTGGCAGGCCGGCGCCGGCTCCTGCGTGTTTGCCGCCACCGGCGAGGCCCTGCGCAGCGCGACGGACACGATTGCGCGCACGGATTTCTTCGAGGTTCAACCGCAGGCCTGTTCCGCTCCCGACGTCACACCGGTACGAATCTGCGTTCCTGCCACGGCACGGCCGGGGGCGTATGACTACGCCCTCGACCTGGCCGACGGCAGCCGGCGCTGGGGCGCGTTCCTGGTCCGGCCGCCGACGCGGCTGGACGGTGTGCGCCTGGTGGTCTCTCCCGAGCTCCCGGCGGGCGCCACCCACTACGCTCGCGTGGTGGGGAAGGACGGGCAGCCGCTGGCCGGCGTTCCGGTGCGCATCCGCGCCGGCGGGAAGGAATCAAGCGTGGAGACGGACGCCAACGGCGGGTTCAGTGTCCAGGTTCCGGAGGAGGGAAGCGTGGAGCTCAGCGTGGGCGCGGAGCAAGAAGGCGTCGCGGGCGCGCCTCCGCCGCTGATGGCGACGGCCACGGTCAAAGTGGTCAAGCGGCTGGCGAGCGACCGCTCCGTGCCGGATTTTTCCCAGCGCGGCAGCATCGTCACTCTTCCCGGCGACCTGCGCAGCGTGCAGCTCGGGTCGGTGGACTTGCCGGTGGCGCGCACGCGCACGGCCGATGGCCGGAGCGCGAGCAGCGTCATCATCCCGCCCGATGCGCCCGCCGGCGAGCAGCCGCTGGAAATCGAGGACGAGAGCGGCCGACGGCAGCGCCGGCCGGTGCGCGTGTACGAGATTCTGGCGGGGCGCCTGGACCAGAACGCTCTCGTCAGCGGCAATGTCTCGCCGGGCGAGTTCCTGGTCTGCGTGGGGATGAGCGACGACGCCAAAGCCCGCAAGCTCCGCGCTCGAATCACCGCCGTGGGGCCGGTGCGCTTCCAGGGAAAAGGAGGGAAGGGAAAAAGGTTTGAGGAAAAGTTCGCCGTGACGTCCAGCGGGCTGCTCCGGATTCCCTTCCAGATTCAGGCGGAAAAAACCGGCACCAGCGCCGCCATTCCCTTCACGTTGACCCTGGTCCTCTCGGAAGACTAGTGCCGTTCCAACTCCGCGCGGCAAGGAACCTCGCGCGGCACGCGATGGGCTTCAGCCGCTCCGCGAAGCGTCTGCTCGGCGAGACAAGTTGGAACGGCACTAACCGGCGCGCGGGCGGCGGCGCATGCGGATCTCGCGGCCGTGGTCGTGGAACTGCACGTCGTCCATCAGCTCGCGGATCATGAACAGGCCGCGGCCGCTGAAGCGCTCCAGGTTTTCGGGGACGGTGGGGTCGGGGACTCGGGCGGGGTCGAAGCCGGGGCCTTCGTCCCGGATGCTGATCCAGAAGCCGTCGCGGGGGTTGCAGCGGGCGGCGACGTGGACCTTCTTGCTGGAATTGAAGCCGCTGCCGTGCTTGACGGCGTTGTTCAGGGCTTCGCGCAGGGCCAGGCGGATTTCGTCGTGATCTCCCAGCGGGCAGCGGTTGTTCTCCAGCGCCCCCATGATTTCCCGCAGCATGGCGTCCACGTCTTCGGCGGTGGCGGGGAAGGTACGCTGGATGTCCACGGAGCTGGCCGGCTCGCGCCCTTTGTCTTGAGCAGGCATCGCCGGGCGTGTCCTCCGGCCTCTACCGGTTTTTCCACTGCGGCTTGCGCTTCTCCAGGATGGCGCGCAGGCCCTCCTGCGAATCCTCCAGCTTGTAGAGCTCGTTCAGGAACAGGTTGTGCGAGTGCTTGAGGGAAGCGGTCAGGCTCATGCCCAGCCCTTCGTAGATGGCCTTCTTGGTCATGGAGAGCACGGGGGCGGAATGCTGGGAGATGCGGCCCAGGAGGGTCTCCACAGTTTTTTCCAGCTCGGCCTCCGGCACCAGCTTGTTGACCAAGCCGAGCTCGAGGGCTTCCTCCGCCGTCAGCGGCTCGCCCGTCAGCAGCATCTCCATGGCGCGCTTGGGGCCGATGATGTAGGGGAAGATGCTGGTGGCGAAGGGTGGGAACATCCCCAGCACTTTGATTTCCGGCTGGCTGAATTTGGCGCGCGGCGTGGCGACCACCATGTCGCCGAAGGCGGCCAGCTCGCAGCCTCCGCCCAGCGCCGGCCCGTTCACCGCTACGACCATGGGCTTGCCGACGTCAATGGAGGCGCGGAAGACGCGGGCGAAGGAGTCCAGCATCTGGAACACGCGCTGCACGGTGTACTCGGGCAGGTCCACGCCGCCGCAGAACGACTTGGCCTCCTTGCCGGCGTGCATCAGGATGACCTTGGTGTCCGGGTGGTCGTGCAGGGTCTCGAGGGCCATGCCGATTTCGGTGAGCATCTCGGCGTTCAGGATGTTGTGGGGCGGGCGGTTGAGGGTGAGCCGGGCGATGCCGTCGCCCACCGCCCATTGGATGAACTTGTAGCCGCCGCGCTCTTTCTTGGATTCGCCGCCGTAGAGTTCGTCGGTCAGCACTTCCACCATGGCTCACCTCTTTCCACTACGACGCCTCGAAACTCACCGCCAGTCCCAGCCCGCCGCTCACGCACAGGGTCGCCAGCCCGCGCCGCGCCCGCCGCCGCCGCATCTCGTGCAGCAGCGTGGTCGCGAGGCGCGCCCCGCTGCAGCCGATGGGGTGGCCCAGCGCGATGGCGCCGCCGTTGACGTTCAACCGCTCCGCGTCCAGCTTCAGCTCGCGGTCGCACGCCAGCACCTGCGCGGCGAAGGCCTCGTTCAGCTCCACCAGCTCGAAATCCTCCAGGCCCGCGCCGGTCTTTTCCAGCAACCTCTGGACGGCGGGGACGGGCCCCAGGCCCATTCGCTTCGGGTCGACGCCCACGGCGACCCACGCCCCCACCCGTGCCATTGGCTCGAGACCCTGTGTTTCTACCACATCTGGGCTGGCCAGCACCAGCGCAGAAGCGCCGTCGGTGATCTGGCTGGAGTTGCCGGCGGTCACCGTGCCGTCGGACTTGAAGACCGGGGCCAGGGCGGCCAGTTTGGCCTCGGTGCTGTCGGCGCGGAAGGTTTCGTCCTGCTCAATCACGCGCATCCCCTTTTTCTCCGGCACTTCCACCGGCACCACTTCGTCGCGAAAGCGCCCTTCGGCCCAGGCGCGCGCCGCGCGCTGGTGGCTGCGGCAGGCGAAGGCATCCTGCTCGGCGCGCCCGATGCCGTACTCCTCCGCCAGCACCTCCGCGGTTTCGCCCATCACCAGCTCGGAAATGGGATCGAGGAAGCCGTCGCGGTACATCCCGTCGGTCAGCCGCTGGTGGCCCATCTTCATTCCCCAGCGCGCGCCCTCGACCAGGTAGGGCACGCGGCTCATGGACTCCATGCCGCCCGCCAGCACGCACTCGGCCTGCCCGCTCAGGATGCGCTCGGCCGCCAGCGCCACTGCCTGCAAGCCGGAGGCGCAGGCCTGGTTGACTGTGAACGCCGGCACCGGGTTGCCCAGCACCGGGCCCAGCGCCCGCACCGTCACCTGCCGCGCCACGTTCGGGCCGCCGCCGGCCTGCCGGGCGCAGCCCAGGATGACTTCGTTGACCTGTCGGGCTTCGATTCCGGCCCGCTCCAGCGCCGCTCGCGCCGCCGCCACGCCCAGGTCGGCGGCCGTCAGTTCCTTGAGCGCCCCGCCGAACTTGCCCATCGGCGTGCGCACGGCGCTGAGGATGTAGGCGGCACGGGCCATCTCGCAGATTGGATGCCGGTCACTGGAGGTTGAATTGCAGCGTCAGGCCGCTCACTTCGAGCACGTCGCCGTCCTTCAGTTCGTAGCGCCCGGTCAGCGGCTGCTTGTTGACCAGCGTCTTGCCCCCCAGCGGTGTCACCGTGTACGTCTCTCCCTTGCGCGCAATGGCCGCCGCCAGCTTGGGCTTGAACCAGCCCTTCAGCCGCACCAGCGCCGTGTCCGACTTGCCGATCACCGAGGTGGCCGCCTCCAGCCGGAACTCCGACTGGTCGGCTTTTCCGGACAGCACCGTCAGCACGCCCACGCGCGCGGGCGCCGGCGGGGGCGCTCCCGCGACGGGAGTCTTGGCCGTGGGCGCGGCCGGGGCCGCCTGTCCCTGCGCGGCCGCTTGCGCTTGCATTTTCGCGATCAGCTCGCGCTGCGCCTTGGTATCGAGGAAGACGGTTCCGCCCAGCTCCGGCAGCACCGGCGCCTCTTCCGAAGGCGCCGCCTCGGCCGCGACTTCCTCTTTCTCGCCGCGCTCGAACACCAGCTTGTGCTTGCCGACGGCGATGACGTCGCCGTTGCTCAGCGTGTGGCGCGTCACGCGGTTGTCGTTGACGAAGGTGCCGTTGGTGCTCTGCAGGTCTTCGAGCACGAAGTTGTCGCCGTCGCGGAAGACGCGGGCATGGTGGCTGGAGACCGCGGGGTTGTCGATCATGACGGTGTTGTCGGGCACCCGCCCGATCTTCACCAACTGCGCTCCGACGGGGACTTCCTTCAGGACCCGGTCTTCGAACTTCAGGATCAGCTTGGCCATGGCGCCCTCCTCCTTAACCTCGCAGACGGTCCCATAGACGCTGCCAGAAACTCTTCGCGACCTGCACCACCACCACCGTGATGTTGTCCGGGCCGCCGCGGCTGTTAGCGGTGTGGATGAGGTAGTCGCAGATGCGTTGCGGCTCGCGCAGGGCGGCGATGGCGCGGGCCAGCCCGGAGTCGGGCACCACGCGCGTCAGCCCGTCGCTGCACAGCAGCAAGTAGTCGCCCGGCTGCAGCGGCACCTCGGAGACATCCACTTGCACCTCCGGCTCCTGCCCCAGCGCGCGCAGCAGCACGCTGCGCACCTTCGATTCCTCCACCTGGTCGCGCCGGATCACCCCGGCCTTCACCTGCGCTTCCACCAGCGAGTGGTCTTCGGTGATCGGCTCGATCTGGTCGCTGTGCCACAGGTAGGCGCGGCTGTCGCCCACGTGCGCCACGCTGGCGATGTTCTCCTCCACCCACACGCCCACGAACGTCGTGCCCATCCCTGCCTTCTTCCGGTCTTCCTGCGCCAGCTCGTAGATGGCGCGGTTCGACTCCCGCACCGCCTCCGCCAGCCGCTCGGTGCGCGCCAGGTAGCCGCTTGGGTTGGCGACCGGCGCGGGAGCTCTGTCGTTCGAGGTCAGGTGCTTCTGAATCGTTTCAATGGTCATCTGGCTGGCCACTTCGCCGGCGGCGGCCCCGCCCATGCCGTCGCAGACCACGAACACGCCCTGGCGCGGGATAACGGTGTAGGCATCCTCGTTCAGCTTGCGCACCTGCCCGACATCGGTCGCTGCCCCCACCCGCAGCCGCATGGCTCTCCCTCTGTTTCCCGGATGGCCTGTTTCCCCGAAGGGTCCGACGCCGACAGGCCACAAGACTCGGGTGCCTACGCCCCTGACGGCGGATTCTACCCGCAAGCGCGGCGCGGCACAATCCCTGCTTGTTGCTTTTGGAGCGGCGCGCCGGAGGGTAGCTCTACCGGCTGCCGGAGTTGGCTTCCTCGAGGAGCTGCTGGATGCGGGCTTCGGTGCGCTCGTAGTTGCCTTCACCGATGTGGAGGTAGACGATCCGGCCCTTGGCGTCGATGAGGTAGATGGCCGGCCAGTATTGGTTCTCGTAACGCTGCCAGGTGGCGAAATCGTTGTCGAGCACCACCGGAAAAGTTATGCCTTGCTCCTGGATGGCCTTTCGCACGTTTGCTTCCGGCCGCTCGAAGCTCAGCTCCGGCGTGTGCACGCCGATGACCACCAGGCCCTGCGGCTCATACTTCTCCTGCCAGCGCTTCACGTAGGGCAGCACGTTCTTGCAGTTGTAGCAGGCGAAGGTCCAGAACTCGACCAGCACCACCTTGCCCCGTAGCTCCTTGAGCCGCACCGGCTTGCCGTCCGGCGTGTTCAGCCAGCCCTTCTTGGGCAGCTCCGGCGCCGGCTTCGGCTTCACTTCTCCCGCCGGCGCCGCCCGCAGCGACAGCGCCGCCAGCAGCGCCAGCAGCCCCAGCCTCGCCAGTCCACTTCGCTTCACAGGCGTCCTCCATCTCCTCGAAGTCAACCCATTGGATATGGTTCTAACCAGCTCGGATTCATCTCCCAGTACCCGTCGGCCCGCCGAGGCTTCGTGTAGAATAGCGCACCATGCTGGACTTGAGCTACCTCCGCGACAACGCCGACCGGGTTCGCAAGGCGCTTGAAACCCGCGGCTTTCCCGTCACCGAGTTGGATGAGTTCCTTCAGCGCGACGCGCGCCGCCGCAAAGCCATCACGGAAGTGGAACAGCTCAAGGCCGAGCGCAACCGCGCCAACGCCGACATCGGCCGGTTGAAAAAAGAGGGCCAGGACGCCTCGGCGCTCATGGCGCAGATGAAGGAGATTGCCGCCCGCATCAAGCAGCTCGATGCCGGCGCCGCGGAGCTCGACGCCGACATCCAGCAACGCCTCCTTCGCCTCCCCAACCTGCCCCACGCCAGCGTGCCCGTGGGCCGCACGCCGGCCGACAACGTCGAAGTCCGCCGCTGGGGCCGCCCGCCGGACTTCGGCTTCGAGCCCAAGGCGCACTGGGACCTCGGCGTTGCGCTCGGCCTGCTGGACTTCGATCGCGCCAGCAAGCTCGCCGGCGCCCGCTTCGCCGTCTACACCGGCGCGGGCGCGCGCCTCGAGCGCGCCCTGGCCAGTTTCATGCTCGACGTCCACACCCGCGAGAACGGCTACGCCGAAGTGCTCCCGCCCTTCGTCGTCAACACCGCTTCGCTCGAGGGCACCGGCCAGTTGCCCAAGTTCGCCGGCGACCTCTTCAAGCTCGAAGGCACCGGCTTCTGGCTCAGCCCCACCGCCGAAGTCCAGCTCACCAACCTCTTCCGCGACCAGACCCTCGACGCCGCCAAGCTCCCCCTCAAGCTCTGCGGCTGGACGGCCAACTTTCGCTCCGAGGCCGGCAGCTATGGCAAGGAGACGCGCGGCATCGTGCGCCAGCACCAGTTCCAGAAGATCGAGCTGGTCAAGTTCGCTCATCCGGAGAAGAGCTACGACGAGCTCGAGTCGCTCACCCGTGACGCCGAAAGCATCCTGCAGAAGCTCGGCCTCGCCTACCGCGTCGCCGCCCTCTGCACCGGCGACCTCGGCTTCGCCGCTGCCAAGACCTACGACCTCGAGGTCTGGCTGCCCGGCCACAAGGAGTACAAGGAGATTTCTTCCTGTTCCAACTTCGAGGCCTTCCAGGCGCGCCGCGCCGGCATCCGTTGCCGCATCGCCGGCAAGAAGGGCAGCGAGTACGTGCACACTTTGAATGGCTCCGGTCTCGCCGTCGGCCGCACTTGGATGGCCGTGGTCGAGAACTACCAGCAGAAGGACGGCTCAGTGCTCATTCCCGAGGCGTTGCGCCCCTTCCTCGGCGGCCTCGACCGCCTCGACCCCTCGACCGGCTTCTCCCTCGACTCCTACCTCTAGCACATCCCACGATTGTCATTCCGAAACCCGTCCGCTCTTGCCGACGGGTGAGGAATCTGCTTTACTGCCTATTCCCAGAAAAAGCAGATTCCTCCGCTCTTCCCGGCGTGCCGGGACGAGCGTCGGAATGACGAATCAGTGAATCTTCAGCGAACCGCTAGGACTTGTTCGAGGGGAAGTAGTGCACCTTGCTCGAGGCTACCTGCGGCTCGAACTGAATCGTCGTGTGGGTGATGCCGAACTCGCGCTCGAGCCCTTCGTTCAACTGCGCCAGAATCTTCTCGCTGTCGCGTGTGGACATCTCGGCAATGCGCACGTGGCAGGAGAGCGCGTGCAGGCTTGAAGTCAGCGACCAGATGTGCACGTCGTGCACTTCAAGCACGCCCGGCACCTTCAGCATGGCCCGCGCCACCTGCTCCACATCCACGCCGCGCGGCGTGCCCTCGAGCAGGATGTTGGTGGTTTCCTTGATGACGGCCCACGACGACCACAACACCGCCGTACCTATGGCGACGCTCAGCAGCGGGTCGACCCACAGCCAGCCGGTGCGCTCCATCACCAGCGCCCCCGCCAGGATGGCCACGTTCGAGGCGGCGTCCCCCGCGTTGTGGATGACGACCGTGCGCAGGTTCACGTCGCGGCGCCCGCGCCACATTCCCCAGGCAATCCCGCCGTTCACCACGATGCCCGCCAGCGACACCCACACCAGCACCTCGGTGAGCACCGGCTGCGGGTTTTGGAAGCGTTGATAGGCGGCGTAGAAGATGTAGCCCGCCACGGCGATGAGCACCAACGCGTTGACGAACGCCGCCAGCACCCCGCTGCGCTGGTAGCCGTAGGTGCGCCGCGCGTCCGCCGGCCGCCGCTGCAGGAACAGCGCCAGCAGCGCCAGCGACATCGTGGGCAGGTCGCTCAGGTTGTGCACCGCGTCGGTGATGAGCGCCAGCGAGTTGGCCCAGAACCCGGCGACGAACTCGACCCCCACGAAGGCCAGGTTCGCCCCCAGCGCCCAGACCAGCGCCCGGCCCATCCGGGGCGCTTCATGCGCGTGCAGGTGCATTGGCGCAAGTCTAGCGGAGGTCGAGGTGGCAAAGCAAACAGTCGAGGTCGCGCAACAATGTTCAGCCCCATGGCTCCTGCCACGGGGTCCCAGCGGCGGGAGCCGCTGGGCTGAACTTGGGTTCTAGGCTTCGCTCAGGCGTCGAGGCCCAGCTCGCGGGCGAGCAACTCCGGGTCGAAGGGGCTGACGGCGAACCAGCGGCCGTCGACTTCAAAGGTGGGAACCGTGCGCCTGCCGTCGTTCTTCTCGACGATGAGGTCGGCGGCCTCGGGGTGTTCCTCGATGTTCACCGCCTCGTAGGCCACGCCGCGCTCGTCGAGGTAGCGCTTGGCGGCGCGACAGTCGCCGCACCACGGCGTGAAGTACACACGAATGCTCATAGGTAAGCCGCTGGATTGGATGCTCAGGGGGCGTGCGGCGCTTCTTCGGGCAAGTGGCCGCCGACGAGCGCGCCGGCGCCGCCCGCCTTCCCGGCCACCTGAACGCGGATGAGCGCCCGCTCGAGCGCCACTTGCGCGCGCGCCCAGTCCACGTCCGGGTCGCCGGGGTGCTTCAAGCGTTCTTCGGCGCGCTGGCGAGCTTCCTGCGCGCGCTCGACGTCGATTTCTTCCGCGCGCTCGCCCACTTCCGCCAACACAATCACGCGTTCTGGCAGCACCTCGACGAAGCCACGGAAGACGGCCAGGTAGCTCCACTGGTTGCCCTTGCGGTAACCGAGCGCGCCCATCTTCAGCTCACTCAACAGCGGCGCGTGCCCGGGCAGGATGCCCAGGTAGCCGTTCAGGCCGGGAATCTGCGCCTCGTGCACCTCCTCGTGCACCAGCAGCCGCTCCGGCGTAACGACCTGCAGCTCGATGAATTGCGGCAGCACGTTAACTCCTTATGACACCGATCACACTTCCGCCCGCATTTTCTCCGCGCGCTCCAGCACCTCTTCTACCGGGCCAGCCATGAAGAAGGCCTGCTCCGGGACCTCGTCGAGCTCGCCCTGGATGAGCATCTTGAAGCCCTTGATGGTGTCTTCGACCTTCACGTAGCGCCCCTGCAGCCCGGTGAACTGCTCGGCCACGAAGAACGGCTGCGAGAAGAACTTCTGGATCTTGCGCGCGCGGGCGACGATGAGCTTGTCCTCTTCGCTCAGCTCCTCGATGCCCAGGATGGCGATGATGTCCTGCAGATCCTTGTACCGCTGCAGGATGGATTTCACCGTGCGCGCCACGTTGTAGTGCTCCTCGCCCACCACGCGCGGGTCGAGGATGCGCGAGTACGACGCCAGCGGGTCGACCGCCGGGTAGAGCCCGAGCTCCGCCACCTGCCGCGACAGCACCAGGTTGGCGTCCAGGTGCGAGAACGTCGTCGCCGGCGCCGGGTCGGTCAGGTCGTCCGCCGGAACGTAGATGGCCTGCACGGAAGTGATGGAGCCTTTCTTCGTCGAAGTGATGCGCTCCTGCAGTTCGCCCAGCTCGGTGGACAAGTTGGGTTGGTAGCCGACCGCCGACGGCATGCGCCCCAGCAGCGCCGACACTTCCGAGCCCGCCTGGGTGAAGCGGAAGATGTTGTCAATGAAGAGCAGAACGTCGAGGCCCTCCTCATCGCGGAAGTATTCGGCCACCGTCAGGCCGGTCAGGCCGACGCGCAGCCGCGCCCCGGGTGGCTCCGTCATCTGGCCGTAGACCAGCGCCGCGCGCGACTTCTCGGTGTTGCCGGGCGTGATGACGCCCGACTCCTTCATTTCCAGCCACAGGTCGTTGCCCTCGCGCGTGCGCTCGCCCACCCCGGCGAAGACTGAGACGCCGCCGTGCTTCATGGCCACGTTGTGGATGAGCTCCATGATGACCACGGTCTTGCCCACGCCCGCGCCGCCGAACATCCCTACCTTGCCGCCGCGCAGGAACGGCTGCAGCAGGTCGACGACCTTGACGCCGGTCTCGAACATCTCCTGGGTGGTGGACTGGTCTTCGAGCAGCGGCGCTGACCGATGAATGGGGTAACGCTTCTCGGCCGTGATGGGCCCGAGCTTGTCCACCTCTTCGCCCAGCACATTCATCACCCGTCCGAGCGTCGCGCGGCCGACGGGAACGGTGATGGGCGCGCCGGTGTCGTAGGCCTTCATCCCACGCACGATGCCGTCGGTGGGCTTCATGGCCACGCAGCGCACGCGGCCCTCGCCCAGGTGCTGCTGCGCCTCGGCGATGATGTCGATCTCGAACGGGACGTCGAAGCCTTCGCTGGTGATGCGCACCGCGTTGTAAATGGCGGGCAGCTTCTCCTCTTCGAACTCCACGTCTACCACCGGGCCGATGACCTGCACGATCTTGCCGATGGCTTTGTAGGTTGCGGGATTCATGCGGTTCTCCTGTTCTTGCGCGTAACTGGTGACTGGTAACTGGTAACTCGTGCGCTCGCTTCTTGAAGTGATCGTCCCAGGGCGCTTAGGAGACGGCTCTCGGAGTCACATAAGTCGTACACTTGCCGCTGCTCTTCCGGCGTAATGTAGCCGAGGTCCTTGGAGAGCCTTGCGAAGTAGCGGGTCTCTTCGGTTTCTCCGTTGGAGATTCGCAGGCTGTGGAGAAACTCCTTCGTGCTACGACGCCCGAATCCCTCGGCGATGTTGGCGGCAATAGAGCTGGCCGCACGGCGCCACTGCGAGGCCAGACCGAACCGCTCTTCGCGGGGAAACTTCTGCGTTAACCTGTACACCAGCAGAGTCAATTCATGCGCCTTTCGCCAGACTTCCAGCTCCTCGAAAGACTTGATTCTCATCCGTCACCAGTTACCAGTCACGAGTTACCAGTTACCCTAAAGCGCAGCCGCGCCGCTCACAATCTCGATCAATTCCTTCGTAATCTGGGCCTGGCGCACCTTGTTCATGTGCAGCGTCAGCCGGTCGATCATCTCGGCGGCGTTGTTGGTGGCCGAATCCATCGCCGTCATGCGCGCCGCTTGCTCGGCGGCGGCGGATTCGAGCAGCGCGCGGTAGACCTGGGTCTCCACGTGGCGCGGCAGCAGCCGCGCGAAGAGCTCCGCCGGCGGCTGCTCGTAGAGGTAATCGACTTCGCCGGATGCTTCCTGGGTTTCGGCCGGCGCCACCGCCGGCTTGGCTTCGTAGGCTTCCTTGCCGGGGACGGCCAGCGGGCCTTCGAGTCGTGTGGGCAGCACGCCTTCGACCGGCAGCAGCTTTTCGGTGATGAGCCGCTGCGCCAGGATGCTCTTGAACTCGTTGTAGAGCAGATAAACGGCGTCGACTTCCTGCTTCTCGTAGAGCCCGATGACCCGCCCGGCGATTTCGCGCGCCTGCCCGTACTCCACTGCCCGAACGAAAATGTCCACGTACTCGCCGATCAACGTCACCCGGCGCCGGCGGAAGTAGTCGCGCCCCTTCTTGCCGACCGGAATCAGCATCGGCTCGTGCCCGTCGCGATGAGCTGCCAGGAAGCGCTCGCCCAGCCGGATGACGTTGGTGTTGAACGGCCCGCAGAGGCCTTTGCCGCCGCTGAGCAGCAGGACGAGAATCCGTTCTTCTTTTCGCTTCTGCAGCAATGGATGCGCCCGGACTTCCGCCCGGCGGGCCAGGGAGCGCAGGAGCTCGAGCATCTGCCCGGCGTACGGGCGCGCGTGCAGCACGCGCTCTTGCGCCCGGCGCAGCTTGGCCGCCGACACCAGTTTCATCGCCCGCGTGATCTTCTGCGTGTTCTTCACCGAGCGGATGCGGCGGCGAAGGTCTATGAGCGTCGGCATGGTGTGTTGTGGGGCGCTAGCCCGCGGCGCGGGAGGCGCGCTCGCCCGTGAATTTCTCCTTGAACTCCTTGAGCGCCTTGTGGACTTCGCCGCGCAGCTCGTCGTCGAGCGTCTTCTTCTCCCGGATGCGGGCGAGCAGGGCCGAGTAGCCGGTTTCGAGAAACTGGAAGAGCCCGTCCTCGAAGGCGCGGCACTCGCCCACCGGCAGGTCGTCCACGTAGCCGTTGGTGCCGGCGAAGATGATCATGATCTGCTTCTCGACCGGCAGCGGGGCGAACTGGCCCTGCTTCAAGAGCTCGGTCAGGCGCTCGCCGCGGTTGAGCTGCGCTTGCGTCGCCCTGTCGAGCTCAGAGCCGAACTGGGCGAAGGCGGCCAGCTCGCGGTACTGCGCCAGCTCGAGCCGCAGCGTGCCCGCCACCTGCTTCATGGCCTTGATCTGGGCGTTGCCGCCCACGCGGCTCACCGACAGCCCGACGTTGATGGCCGGGCGGATGCCGGCGTGGAAGTAGTCGGACTCAAGAAAGATCTGGCCGTCAGTGATGGAGATGACGTTGGTGGGAATGTAGGCGGAGATGTCGCCTGCCTGCGTCTCGATGACGGGCAGGGAAGTGAGCGAGCCGCCGCCGTTGTCGTTGGAGAGCTTGGCGGCGCGCTCCAGCAGCCGCGAGTGCAGGTAGAAGACGTCGCCGGGGAACGCCTCGCGGCCCGGCGGCCGGCGCAACAGCAGGGAAATCTCGCGGTAGGCGGCGGCGTGCTTGGAGAGGTCGTCGTAGAAAGTCACGGCGTGCTTGCCGTGGTCGCGGAAGTATTCGCCCATGGCGCAGCCGGCGTAGGGCGCGATGTACTGCATGGTGGCGGGCTCGGAGGCCGAGGCGGTGACCAC
>Ga0114945_10000803_pt1 | contig 19993 bp, 18 predicted proteins | sample OV2TP3_FD_87194 | JGI IMG/M metagenome (GOLD analysis project Ga0114945, IMG submission 87194) | Hot spring microbial communities from Beatty, Nevada to study Microbial Dark Matter (Phase II) - OV2 TP3 | ecosystem: Environmental > Aquatic > Thermal springs > Hot (42-90C) | place: USA: Beatty...
CTTTACCTGATGCACTCAAGGCAGACGCCCCTGCCAAAACCCGTTCGAAAAGAACCAGGAGAAAACGAGCGGGTCCCCTTAAAAAGGCCGCATGAGCCTCGTTACTGTTCTCCTGGACTACCCGCCTTTCCTGTCCCATATAAATAGACCGCCGCTCTGCCAGCGAACACGTAGGAAGAAATATATCTGACCCTCGTGGTGGTCTCCTTCTTGCCCTGGAACGCCACTTCCTTGACGAACCAGCGGGTCTCGTCACGAAGCCTGGCTTCATGGAAGCCCATCTCGAAGGCTTCTGCGCTTGCGGAGTCCGCCCTGTGACCGGTAGTAACCAGACTCCCCCGAATCTCTTTGAATTCGCTCTTCTCGCCGTTCACCCAGGTCTTGAAGTCAAGAAAGTCCTGCAGTTCACTGAAAAATCCGGCGCCATGATTAGGAAAACCCACCATCACCGTCTCAACTGCACTGTGATTGAAAAACCTGAAGGTCGCGTCGACGGTATAGGTCGTGTCTCCGAGTTCAATCCTGACGACCTCCGAGTCCAGGCTGATGTTCGTCTGTCTTTCATCCATCAGGGTGGCACCGCCGCCCGATATCGTGATCGGCGCATCATCGCACCGCGCGACGCCAGATGCCGACAGGATCAGGCAACAGACCATGAATCCGGTTATGAAGGCGGTGTTTTCTCCTCGACTGCGCATATCGCCTCCCCCTTTGCGAACCGCACCCGCACCCTTCCGCCGACCTCGATCTCCGCGCTGTCCCGCACCACCCTTCCGTCCGGCAGGCGCTGGCAGATGCTGTAGCCCCGCGTCAGCGTCCCCAGCGGGCTGAGCGTCCCCAGCAGCCCCGTCAGGTCCCGGTAGGCGCGCATCCGGTCCTTCAGCCCGTCCACCAGCCGGTCGCGCAGGTCGCTCTCCAGGTCGTCGATCCGCTGCGCGTGCTGGTCCAGACCGTCCACGAACCGCCTCAGGCCGTAGCTGGCCGCAGCGCCGGTCACAAGCTGCCCGTCCACCTCCAGCATCCGCTCCACGGCCTCGCGGGAGCGGCCCAGCAGGTCCGCCACCCGGCGCGCCAGGTCCCCCCTGTCCGGCACGGCCAGCTCTGCCGCCGCCGACGGCGTGGCCGCCCGCCGGTCCGCGGCCAGGTCAGACAGCGTGATGTCGATCTCGTGCCCCACCGCCGAGATCACCGGGGTGCGCGACCCGAAGATCGCCCGCACGACCCGCTCGTCGTTGAACGCCGACAGATCCTCCGCCGCCCCTCCCCCCCTCCCAACGATCAGCACGTCCGCCCCTCCCCAGGCGTTCAGGGCCTCCACCGCCCGCACGACCTCCAGCGCCGCCCCCTCCCCCTGCACGCGCGCCGGCGCGAGCACCACCTGCACCCACGGGGCCCGCCGCCCGATCACCGTCGCGATGTCCCGGATGGCCGCCCCGGTCGGAGAGGTCACCGCGCCCACGCACGCCGGAAACCCCGGCAGGGGCCGCTTGCGCGCCTCGTCGAACAGCCCCTCGGCCGTCAGCCGCTCCCGGAGCTGCCCCAGCGCCGCCGCCGCCGCCCCCGCGCCCGCCGTGTACATCTGGGAGACGTAGAGCTGGTGCTGCCCGTTCCGCTCGTAGACCGACACGGTCCCGTAGGCGAACACCTGCATCCCGGCCTCCGGCGCAAAGGAGAGCCGCCCGTGCCCGCGAAACATGACGCACCTGATCTGGGCGGCCTCGTCCTTGAGCGTGAAGTACCGGTGCCCGGAGGTGTGCTGGATGTACTGCGAGACCTCCCCCGTCACCCAGACCGGCGGCAGGGCCTGCTCCAGGATGCCCTTGATGACCTGGGTGATCTCGGACACCGAATACGGGCGGTCAGCCACGAAAACCTCTAAATGCAACGATGAAGTCAGAACGATGAACGATGAACGAAAAGCGAAACAGCCTTTGCGGTTTTTCGTTCATCGTTCCGCGTTCATCATTCATCCTTATCATCTTCCGACCCGCTCACCTCCGCCGCGTAAGAAATCCGGAGGCGCTCGATGCCCCTGGCCCTGCCCGTGTCCTCGTCCACGTCGATCACCACGGCGCAGAGCTGCACGTCCCCCGTGGCCACCTCCAGCCGGACCGACATCTGCGTCAGAAACCGCTGGATGGCCTCGGCCTTCCGCGCCCCGATCACGGAGTCGTGGGGCCCGGTCATCCCCACGTCGGTGATGAACGCCGTGCCCCCGGCCAGCACCCGCTCGTCGCTCGTCTGCACGTGGGTGTGGGTGCCGATCACGGCGCTGACCTGTCCGTCCACATAATAGGCGAAGGCGACCTTCTCCGAGGTCGCCTCGGCGTGGAAATCCACCAGGATGATGGGCGTCTGCCGGCGCAGCTCGTGCACGATCTGCTGGCCGACCCGGAACGGGCAGTCCAGTTCCCTCATGTGCGTCCGGCCCTGAAGGCTGACAACCCCCACCGGGAGGCCCTTCCGGGACGCCGCCACACAAAACCCCATCCCCCCCACGCCCGGCGGAAAATTGGCGGGCCTCAGGATGTCCTTCGACTTCACGATGAAGGGGATCGTCTCCTTCCGGTCCCAGACGTGATTCCCCAGGGTGATCACGTTCGCCCCGTAGGACCTGATCTTCCGGGCCAGGTTCTCCGTGATCCCGAACCCCCCCGCCACGTTCTCTCCGTTGACCACGCAGAGGTCGATCCCCCGGCGGTCGATCAGGCCGGGGACCAGGTCCGCAGCCGCTCGCCGGCCCGGCCTTCCGTAGACATCGCCCACAAACAGGATTTTCAAGGGGACCTTCTGTGGTTTCCGACCGTGGTCTGCAAGGGCCCGATGCCCGCGCCGGACTTGATCTCGCGCATGGCATAGTCCACCGCCCGCATCTCCCGGATGACCGTGACCTTGACCTGTCCGGGGAACTCCATCTCCCGCTCGATCTTCTCCGAGATCTCGGAGGCGAGGCGATCCGTGTCGGCGTCGTTCACCAGGTCGCTGTCCACGATCACCCGGACCTCCCGGCCCGCCTGGATGGCGTAGGCGTTCTGCACGCCGCTGAACGCGCTGGCCGTGGATTCCAGCCTCTCCATCCGCTTGATGAACCCCTCCAGCGTGTCCCGCTGAGCGCCGGGACGCCGGCTCGACATCGTGTCCGCGGCCTCCACCAGCGCGACAATGGGGGAGGTGATCTCGGACCCTTCGGGATGAGGCTCGATGGCATTGACCACCACGGGGACCTCGCCGTATTTGCGGGCCATCTCGGCCCCGATCTCCTCGGGAGTCCCCTCCATCTCGTGGGTCGCCGCCTTCCCGACGTCGTGCAGAAGGCCCGCGCGCCTGGCCAGGGCGGCGTCCAGGCCCAGGTGCTCCGCCATCATCCCCGCCAGGAAGGCCACCTCCTTGCTGTGCATCAGGAGGTTCTGCCCGTAGCTCATCTTGAACTTGAGCCTCCCCAGCGTCTCCACCAGCCGCTCGTGAAGCCCGTGCACCCCCGCGTCGAATGCCGCCTGCTCCCCGGCCTCCCGGATGACCCCCTCCATGTCCTGCCGGGTCTTCTCCACGATCTCCTCAATCCGGCCCGGATGGATGCGCCCGTCCAGGATGAGGCGCTCCAGGGCCATCCGGGCGACCTCCCGGCGGACAGGGTCGAACCCCGACAGGATCACGGCCTGCGGGGTGTCGTCCACGATCACGTCCACCCCGGTGGAGGTCTCAAAGGCCCGGATGTTGCGCCCCTCCCGGCCGATGATCCGCCCCTTCATCTCGTCCGAGGGGAGGTTCACGATGGAGACGGTCGATTCGGCCACGTGCTTGGCCGCCAGCCGCTGCACGGCGCGGGTGATGATCTCCTTGGCCTCCCGGTCGGCCTTGGCCACGGCCTCCTCCCGGATCTCGCGGGCCTTCCAGGCGGCCTCCCGGCGGGCCTCCTCCTCCATGTTGGCCATCAGCAGCGCCTTGGCCTCCTCCTGGCTCATCCCCGCGATCCGCTCCAGCTTGGCGTTCTGCTCGACGATGACGGCGGAGAGCTGCTCCTCCTTCGCCTGGAGCGCCTTCTCGCGGAGGGCGAACTGCCGCTCTCTGCCCGCGATGGACCGCTCCTTGTTGTTGAGCAGATCGACCTTGCGGTCCAGCTGACGCTCGCGCGTGACCAGCTTGAACTCCGCCCTCTGCAGCTCCTCCCGGCGGGCCTCCATCTCCCGCTCGACCTTGAGCTGCTCCTTGTACATCTCGTCCTTCGCCTCCAGCATGGCCGTCTTCTTGAGCGCCTCGGCCTCCAGGAGGGCGTCCTTCACGATCTTTTCGGCCGACTCCTCGGCCTTCGACATCCTGCTGTACGTGATCTTGCTGTTGATCAGCCACCCGGTCAAAAAACCGATGATCAGGAGCCCGGCAGACAACAACATCACCGTGATGGTGGGCATCGTCTGATCCATAATTGTCTCCGTAGCGTGCATCGAAGAAATATCGTATGAGGGCGAGGCACGCCTCGCCCCTACTTTTCCTCTTCCCCCAGCGTGCTCGACAGCCGGGAGATGTTCTTGCCCAGCATCGACTCGATCGTTCGGCTGGCGTCGCGCTCCTTGAACAGTTCGTCCGCGATGTTGAGGGCCGCCAGAATGGCCACCCGCGCCGCCGAACGGATCGCCGTCACCGTGGCGACCTCCCGCATCTTCCAGTCCACATAGCGGGCGACCTCCCGGACGCGATCCGGGTCGGCGTCGGACTGGATCGGATACTCCGTGCTAAAAATGGTGACCGTGACCGACTTCTTTTCAGCCATAACCAACCTTTATGGTTCACGCCTACTCGTCCAGTTTGATCGCATCCAGCCGGGCGAGCATCGACTCGACCCGCGTGCGCATCTCCTCGCGGCGTTTTTCGCCCTCGGACTTCAGCCCCTCAACCTCGGATTTCAGGCCCTCAATCTGGGTCTGCTGGCGCTCAACGGTCTGCTGGAGGGTTTCGCACCTCCTGTTCAGGTCATCCCGCTCAAGACGCATCTGACTGATGATCTCAACGGCCCTGCTGATCTCCGCCTCAAGACGCTCCATCTGGTCCACGTCAGTCCATCCTCCCTGAAGACAACGATGAAGTCGGAACGATGAACGAGGAACGAAAAGCGGAATAGCCTTTGCGGTTTTTCGTTCATCGTTCATCGTTCATCATTCACAGTTATGTTTTTCTCAGCTCCGCCCCGCACGCCTCTCTGAGACGCCTCAGAATGCGCCCGCAGACCTCGTCCACCTCCTCCTCCGAAAGCGTCCGATCCGGCGCGCGGAAGCGGAGGGAGAAGGCCACGCTCTTCTGGCCGGGAGGGACCTTGTCGCCCCTGTAGAGGTCGAAGACATCCACCGCCTCCACCGTCGCCCCGCCCTCCCCCCGGATGAGGGACAGCAGGCGCCCGGCCTGGACCCCCTCGCCCACCACGAGCGCGAAGTCCCGCTCCACCGCCGGGAATCGGGGCAGCGGGCTGAAGGTCCTCTCCTCATCCACGCAGGACAACAGCCTTTGAAAGTCGAGCGTGAAGGCAAACGCGTCCTTTCGGATGTCAAACGCCCCCGCAACCGGCCGCCGCACCTGCCCGACGGTCCCCACGGCCTCCTCGCCCAGCAGCGCCTCCGCCGAAGGCCCCGGCTCGTAGAGCGCCGACGCGAAAGGGGGGGTCGTGACGGGACGGGCCGTGAGATGCGCGAACAGCCCCTCCAGAATCCCCTTCGCGTCGAAGAAGTCGAACTCCGGCCCCCCCCCTTCCCAGAACGTGGCCGCGCGCGGCCCGATCAGCAGCCCGGCCACCTCGACCCGCTCCTCCGCCCCCCCGCAGGACGGCCTGCCGAAGGCCTTGCCGATCTCGAAGATGCAGATGCGCTCGACCTTGCGGTTCAGGTTCCACCGGGCCACGTTCAGAAGGCTGGGGAGCAGGGCCGGGCGCAGCGCGGCGGCCTCCGCGCTCACCGGGTTGGAGACCCGGACCGGAGGCGTCTCGATGCCGCAGAGAGAGGCCCACTGTTCGTCGATCAGCGTGTTGGTCACGACCTCGGTCATCCCCAGGCCAATCAGCAGGGCGCGGAGACGGTCTCGCAGGCGCTCCTCCGGCGACCGGCGGACGGACACGTTCCAGGCCCGCACCCCCCGGCTCCGGATGCGGTCGAACCCGTAAATGCGCGCCACCTCCTCCACCAGGTCCGCCTCCCGCGTCAAGTCGGGCCGGCAGGTGGGGACCGTGACCTTCAAAGAACCGTCCGCCCCGGCCACGTGGCAGCCCAGATCGGTCAGGATGCGACTGATCGTCCTGAGGCTCAGGTCCGTGCCCAGCGCCTCGTTGACCCGCCGCGCCCGGAGGGCCACGGTCGGCGGCGTCAGAGGCCGGGGGTAGACATCGAGATGGCCCCGCGCGGCGGTCCCCCCCGCCACCTCTATCATCAGCCCCGCCGCCCGGTCCAGCGCCCGCACGGGCGCGTCGAAGTCCGCCCCTCGCTCGAACCGCTGCGAGGCCTCCGTCGAGAGATTCAGCAGGCGTCGCCCGGCGCGCACCCGCCTCGGCTCGAAATAGGCGCTCTCGATCAGGACATCCGCCGTCGCCGCCGTCACCTCGGAGTCTCCCCCCCCCATCACCCCGGCCACGGCCACGGGCCGCGCGGCATCCGCAATCACCAGGACCTCAGGCGTGAGGGCGCGATCCGCCCCATCCAGGGTCGTGATCCGCTCGCCCGCGCGCGCCCGGCGGACCACGATCCGGCGCTCCGCCAGCCGGCTCAGGTCGAAGGCGTGCAGCGGATGGCCCGTCTCCAGCAGGACGAAGTTGGTCACGTCCACGACGTTGTTGATCGACCGGAGGCCCACCGATTCGAGACGCCGGCGCAGCCAGCCCGGCGGGGGTCCGACCCGGACCCCCGTCACCACGCGGGCCGCGTAGCGCGGGCACCCCTCCGCATCCTCGATCTGCACCCCGGCGACCTCCTCGACCCTCCGGTCCCCCTCCGGCGCGGGGACGCCCGGATACCGGACCGGGTTCCCGGTCAGGGCGCTCACCTCGCGGGCGATGCCCAGGAGGCTCAGACAGTCGGGCCGGTTGGGCGTCACCTCGAAGTCGAGCAGGACGTCGTCCCCGGCGCCCAGCTCCTCGGCCCCCTCCAGGGCCAGCCCGGCCATCGTCAGCCGCTCCGTCAGCTCCCCCCAGCCCCAGGGGATGTCAATGTACTCCTTCAGCCAGTTGTAGGTGATCTTCATGGCGCGTCTTTAGAACTGTTCAATGAACCTCAGATCGCTCTCCAGAAACGCCCGGATGTCGTCCACGCCGTACTTCAGCATGCCCACCCGCTCCACCCCCATGCCGAACGCGAACCCCGTCACCGCCTCCGGGTCGTAGCCCACGGCCTCGAACACCGCCGGGTCCACCATGCCCGCCCCGGCGATCTCGATCCACCCCGTCCGCTTGCAGACCCGACACCCCCGCCCCTCGCAGAAGATGCAGGAGAAATCGTACTCGGCGCTCGGCTCCGTGAACGGGAAGAAACTGGGCCGGAACCGGACCTTTACCCCCTTGCCCAAAAACTGATGCGCCAGGTAGATGATGACCCCCTTCAGGTCCCCGAACGTCACCCCCCTGTCCACCCACAGCCCCTCGATCTGGTGGAAGGCAAAGTGGTGCGTGGCGTCCAGCGCGTCCCTCCGGTAGCAGCGACCCGTGGAGATGATCCGCACCGGCGGCGGCGTCCGCTCCATCGTCCGCACCTGCACGGTGGAGGTGTGCGACCGGAGGAGCAGGCCGCCCCCCTCCAGATAGAAGGTGTCGTGCAGGTCGCGCGCCGGATGGTCCGCCGGGGTGTTCAGGGCGTCGAAGTTGTGGTATTCCGTCTCCACCTCCGGCCCGTCGGCCAGCGAGAACCCGATCCGCTCGAAGATGCCCACGAGCTCGTCGGTGACCTGCGTCAGCAGGTGCCGCCGGCCCAGCGCGGGACGGCGTCCCGGCAGGGTCGTGTCGAACCCCGCCTGCGCGGCCTCCGGCCGGCTGTCGAGCCGGGACCTGACCTCCTCCAGCAGGGCCGAGATCTCGTTCTTCGCCCTCCCTGCGGCCTCCCCCACCTTCGGCCTGAGCGCCGCATTTAGCGTCCCGATGCCCCGCAGGACCTCGGTCAGCATCCCGTCCCCCCGTCCCAGGTATTTCGCCCGGAGCAGGTCGAGGGCCCTCAGGTCCGCGCACGCCCGGATCTCCCGCTCCGCGGCCCTCCGGATCTCTTCGATACGATCTAGCATATCCTCATCGCTCAAACAAAAAACGGAACCCATCAGACAGGCCGCGCCTTCCACAAAGCAGGCGCGCTGCCCACAGATTCCGTTTTCCCGGAAGATGCGTTACAGGCTCTGCTTTGCCCGTTCCGCCAGAGAAGAGAAGGCGCTCTCGTCGGACACGGCCAGATCGGCCAGCGCCTTCCGGTCGAGGGTGATGCCTGCCTTCCTGAGGCCGTCCATCATCCGGCTGTAGGAGAGGCCGTGCAGCCGCGCCGCCGCATTGATCCGGACGATCCAGAGCCCCCGGAACACGCGTTTCTTCGCCCGGCGGTCCCGGTAGGCGTAGGCCATCCCTTTGTTCACGCTCTCCTGCGCGGACCTGAAAAGCCTGTGCCGCCCCCCGAACTGCCCCCTGGCCGCCTTCAGGACCTTCTTCCGTCGCTCTCTCGACGCCACATTATTCGTCGCTCTGGGCATTCAAAACCTCCATACATCAAACGTCAAACGTCAAACGTCAAACGTGGTTCGTGATCCGTGATCCGTTTTTACGGTTCACGGTACCCGGTCCACGGTACCCGACTTTTCGTTTCACGTTTCACGTCTCACGTCTCACGGTTTTATAACGTCAGCATCCGCTTCACGCGGCCCAGGTCGGCGTGGCTGACGCCCGTCCCCTTCCGCAGGTTGCGTTTGCGCTTCGTGGAACGGCTGGTCATCAGGTGCGTGGCGAAGGCCTTTTCGCGCTTGACCCTCCCCCCACCCTTCACCTTGAATCGTTTGGCCGCGTTTCTATGCGTCTTGACTTTGGGCACAGATCGTTCCTTTCAAAAGAGACCCTGTAGGGGCGAGGCATGCCTCGCCCCTGCTCCTATTTCGGAGTCATGAGCATGACCATATTGCGTCCCTCCTGCCGGATCGGCCCCTCCGGGACCCCGACCTGTTCGAGGTCCTTCTGAACCCGCTTCATGATCTCGGCGCCGAACTCCCGGTGGGCGTTCTCCCGCCCGTGGAACGTGATCATCACCTTGACTTTATTGTGTTCCTGGAGGAAATTCTCTGCGTGGCGGACCAGGAACTGATAGTCATGGTCGCCCGTCCGCAGCCCCAGCCTGACCTCTTTGAGCTTGGAGCCGTGAGGTTTCCGCTTGCGGACCTTCTTGCTCTGCTCGTACTTGTACTTGCCGTAGTCCATAATACGGCAGACCGGTGGCCGGGAGTTCGGGGCCACCTCCACGAGATCCAGATTGAGGGCCTCTGCCATCTCCAGGGCCTTGCGAGTCTCCACAACCCCGATCTGCTTGCCCTCCTGATCGATCAGGCGGATCTGGGGAATGCGGATCTGGTGATTGACTCGCGTAAAATCCTGGTCTCTTCCCCCTCTGTCTCTGTTAATCGCTGCTCACCTCCGTCATGCGTGTCTGTCCAGGCCTCCTTCCCACCCTTCGTAACCCCGCCCCGCTAACATCTCTCCTCCACCTCTTCCTTCAGCCGGCTCACGAACTCTTCGAGCGAGACGCTCCCCAGGTCCCCCTGCCCGTGCCGGCGGACGGCCACCGCCCCGTTGGCCTCCTCCTTGCCCCCGACGATCAGCATATAGGGGACCTTCTGAAGCTCTGCCTCCCGAATCTTGTAGCCCAGCTTGGCGTCCCTCCGGTCGAGCGTGACGCGGAACCCCTTCGACGCCAGCCGGTCCAGGGCGCGCTCCGCGTAGGGGAGATACTGGTCCGACACCGGCAGGATGGCCGCCTGCACCGGGGCCAGCCAGACCGGAAACGCGCCCCCGTAATGCTCGATCAACCCCCCGATGAACCGCTCCATGGAGCCCAGGACAGTCCGATGGACCATCACCGTGCGGTGCTCGTGGCCGTCCTCCCCCACATAGTTGATGTCGAACCGCTCCGGCAGCACCTGGTCCACCTGCACCGTGGGCCCCTGCCACTCCCGGCCCAGAGAGTCCCACAGCTTGATGTCGATCTTGGGGGCGTAGAACGTGCCCCCGCCGGGCTCCACCTCGTATTCCATCTCCCGTCTTTTCAGGATGCTTTCGAGAGAGCCGGTGGCCCACTCCCACCCCTCGTCCGACCCCAGGGACTTCTCCGGCCGCGTGGCCAGATAGGCCTTGAATTTGTAGCCGAACGTCGTCATCATAAACTCGACCAGGTCCAGCACCCCGTGGACCTCCCACTCCAGCTGGTCCCTCCGGCAGAAGATGTGCGAGTCGTCCTGCGTGAACCCCCGCACCCGCAGCATGCCCTGCAGCGTCCCAGACCGCTCATAGCGGTAGACCGTCCCCAGCTCCGCAAACCGCAGCGGCAACTCCCGGTAGCTCCTGAGCGACGACTTGTAGATCAGGATGTGGCCGGGGCAGTTCATCGGCTTCAGCCGGTAGAGGAACCCCTCGATGTCCAGCGGGGAATACATGTTCTCCGAATAGGTCTGGAGATGCCCGCTGATCTCGTAGAGCCTCTCGCTGGCGATGTGGGGCGTGTAGACGAGATCGTACCCCTGCCTCTGATGCTGCGCCCGCCAGAAGTCCTCGATCGCCGCCCGGATGCGCGCCCCCTTCGGGTGCCAGAGGATCAGCCCGGCGCCCAGGTTCTCGTTGACGGAGAACAGGTCCAGGTCCCTGCCCAGGACCCGGTGGTCCCGCCGCCTGGCCTCCTCCAACCTCTGGAGGTGTTCATCTAACTCCTTCTTCGTCGGGAACGACACGCCGTAGATGCGGTAGAGCATCTTGTTGCGCTCATCCCCCCGCCAGTAGGCCCCGGACGTGCTCAACAGCTTGACGGCCTTGATCCGGCCCGTGCTCGGCACGTGTGGCCCGCGGCAAAGATCGCACCACCTGTCCGCGTTCCGGTAGAGGCTGACCGTCTCGCCCGGAGGAATGGCCTCCAGGATCTCCAGCTTGTAGGGCTCCTGGAGTTCCCCGAAGATCTTCGCCGCCTCGTCCCGGCTCACCTCCACCCGTTCAAAAGGCTGGTCCTCTGCGGCGATCTTCTGCATCTCGGCCTCGATCTGCCCCAGCTCCTCCGGCGTGAAGGGCCGGGGCACGTCGAAGTCGTAGTAGAACCCCCCCTCAATCGGAGGTCCGATGGTGACCTTGGCCTCCGGGAACAGCCGCTGCACGGCCTGCGCCATGACGTGGGCCGTGCTGTGCCAGTAGACCTCGTGTCCCTCCGGGCTGGGGAAGGTGACGATCTCTACAGAGGCATTGGACTCCAGGCGATGGCTCAGGTCCACGACCCGCCCATCCACCTTCCCGGCCAGGGCCGCCCTCAGGAGCCCCGGCCCGATACCCTCCGCCACCTCCCGGACGGTGACGCCGTCCGGATAAGATCGCCTGGACCCGTCTGGAAACGTAACGTGAATCAATGCGCCCGCTCGCAACAAATAAAAACAGCGCGCCGCCTACCCGATCAACGCGCTGAAATCCTGATTAAAAATCAACGCACGTATCCAGCCTGTCCTCCGGGTAAGCAGTGGCCTCTTTAAAATGCTGGATATTCCGCGTAAATCTAAGTTATCAAAGGGGCTTTGTCAAGCAAAAAAAGGCAGTGATGAGGGGTCAGTGGTCAGTGGTCAGCCCCGCCCACCCTGGGGGGAGGGAAGGGGGCCGTTCATCGTTCATCGTTCATCCTTCATCGTTACCTTTTCGTCTCCCCCTCGCTCACGGTGACCTGCCGGTCGGCGGCCACATTGAGCAGCCGGTCCAGCGTCCCCCCCGGCCAGCGCACGACCATCGAGTCCGCCTTCGTCGCCGGGCCGAGCCCGAAGTGGAGCCGGAAGTCATTCTGCGACAGATAACTCGACCCGCTCCGCACCTCCTTCACCTGCCCCTGCCCCCCGGCCCAGACCGTCACCCTCGCCCCGATGCCGTCCCTGTTGGAAAGAGCAGAACCGGAGACACGGAGAGCCGGGGAACCGGGGAACAGCCCTCTCCCTGCACCCCCTCCAGAACCGGGGAGACGGGGAACCGGAGAGCCGGGGAAAAGACTCTCTCCCCGTTTCTCCGTTTCCCCCTTCTCCGTTTCAGGTCTTTTACCTCCCACCAGCTTCACCCTGATCCAGTGCCCCTGGTTCCCTCCATCATTCATGAGCAGCGTCGCCGGCCCGTTGTTGTTGTTGATGAACACGTCCACGTCTCCGTCGTCGTCATAATCCCCGAACGCGGCCCCCCGGCTCACGCGCGGCGCGGACAGGCCCGCCGCCTGCGCCACCTCCAGGAACTTCCCGTTCTCCCCGTTGCGGAACAGGAGCGGAGGCTGGGCGTGGGCGCTGCCGACCAGCTCGGCGTTGTCCAGGACGTGGCCGTTCACCATCAGCAGATCGACCCAGCCGTTGTTGTCATAGTCCAGAAAGTGGACCCCCCAGTGGACGTAGGGGTAGCTGGCCCGCTTGATCCCGGAGAGGGAGGAGACGTCGGAGAACAGCCCGTTCCCCTCGTTGTGGTAGAGGACCGCGCCCTCGAGTTGAAAGTGCGTCACCGCGAGGTCCATCCGGCCGTCCCCGTCGTAATCCCCGAAATCGGCCCCCATGCTCGACATCAGGTTCCCCTCCCCGCTGTAGGCCACCCCGGACAGGAGCCCCGCGTCCTCGAAAGTCCCATCCCCCCTGTTTCGATACAGGAAGTCCGGCGTCATGTCGTTGGCCACGAAGATGTCCACGTCCCCGTCGTCGTCATAGTCCCCGCAGACCAGCCCCATCGCCTTCCCGGAGGGGTTGAAGGCGCCCGCCCGCTCCGTCACGTCCGTGAACGTCCCGTCTCCATTGTTGTGATAGAGCCGGTCGCTCACCCCCCTGAAGTTGTCAGGATGAGGATAAAAGAGGGCGTCGCTGGCCAGGGTGGCGGCAGGGCTGCCCATGTAGGGCCGGAGGGAGGCGAAGAACGAGGAGATCGAGTAGTCCACGTAGTTGCCCGCGTAGAGGTCGAGGTACCCGTCGCTGTCGTAATCGAGAAAGGCGCAGCCCACGCTCCAGACCGAGTCCCCGGCCACGCCGGCCCTCCGGGCCACGTCCGTGAACGTCCCATCCCCGTTGTTTCGGAACAGGCTATTGGGGCCGTAGCAGGTCACGTAGAGGTCCTGGTCCCCGTCGTTGTCGTAGTCCCCGGCGCAGCATCCCATCCCGTAGGCCGTGGTCCCCACGCCCGCGGCCTCCGTGACATCCGAGAACCTTCCGTTTCCTTCATTCCGGTAGAGCCGGTTGAGCGGGCGCTCCCCCGCGTATCCCGGCAGAGCGCCCCCGTTGACGGCGAACACATCCGGCCTCCCGTCGCCGTTATAGTCGAAGAACGCGCACCCCGCCCCCATCGTCTCCACAAAATACCTTTTGCCGGTCCCGCCGTGGACGTGCCGGAAGGCGATGCCCGACGCCGCCGTCGCGTCCACAAAACGCGCCGGGTCGGCAAAGAGCGTCGCCGGGCAGGTCAGCAGGAGAAAAATCCACGCCCATCTGCGAGTTGACATTTGGGTTAATTTGGTTATCATGGCCTGTCCGCCTGCTAAACCCGAATGGGTGTGAATTTCTGTTAAGGCCTTCTCTCAGAGCCAGGGCCCATGCTAGAGATACTTCCGCTAAAAGGCATCCTGTATAACGCGAAAAAAGTCGAGGACCTTTCACGCGTGATTGCGCCTCCGCACGACGTGATATCCCCGGAGGTGAGGGAGGCGCTCAGGTCCAGATCAAAGTTTAACTTCACCCGCCTCGATTCACCCGACGGGAGGGCCGACAGATACCGGCGCGCCGCCGGACTGTTCAGGGCGTGGGAAGAGCGCCAGGTCCTTGTCCAGGACAGAGAAGCGTCGATATACGTCTACGGCCAGACGTACAGGGCCCAGAACAGAGAACACACCAGGACGGGCTTTATCAGCCTGTTAAAACTCGAACCCCTTGGGCAGGGAGTGCTCCCCCACGAGAAGGTCCTGGAAAAGGGCCTTCGGGACAGAATATCGCTCATCGCCGCCACAAAGGCAAACTTTGGAGTGCCCCTCCTGCTGTATGCGGACAGGGAGAGGGTGATCGACGACATCTTGAAGAAAGAAGTGGCCCCAATGGCCCCCTGCCTGGAATTTGTGGACGGCGACGGGACACGGCATAGGCTCTGGAGAGTCTCCCGCCCCGGCGTGATCCGGAAAATCAGGCAGGAGATGAGGGGACACCGGTGCGTCATAGCGGACGGGCATCACAGATACACCTCAGAACTGAGGGTGAAAGAGGCGCTCGGCACGGAATCGGCGAAATACGGGCTGATGTGCTTTGTAAACGCGTTCGACGAGGGGACGACGATCCTCCCCACGAACAGGGTGGTGTCTGGCCTGCCTCTCGACATGGGGGATTTTGTGCGCAAACTCAGAAGGCATTTTGCCGTCGAGGAGGTTGAAAAACTGGACCTGCTGGTCAACAGGGTCAGGGACGCCCTATTGACGAACAGAAAGACAGGTCGCAGGCGCCCTGTCTTTGGAGCCTACAGCAACGCAAGCTCAAAAGGGTATCTCCTCAAATTAAAGGCCAGCGCCCATTCAGAGGGCGACCTCCCTCGCCATCCCCAAAACGCCCGCGTATCGGACGTGAACATCCTTCACGAAATGATCATAGAGAGGATTTTAGGCATTACGGAAGAACAGCAAAAAAAAGGGGAACACATCGACTTCATAAAAGGGGACGCCGAGACGATCCAGAAGGTCCTGACCAGCAACGCCCAGCTCGCCTTTTTCGTGAACCCTCCCACCGTGGAGGAGGTCTTCCGGGTCGCGAAATCCGGGGAGACCATGCCCCCCAAGTCCACCTTTTTTTATCCGAAGGTCTTTTCAGGGCTGGTCATCTATAAGATGGAGGAGGCCTGAGATGGGGGGTATGCTGTTTATCCCGGGGCCGACCGAGGTGCGGCAGGAGGTGCTGGACGAACTTGCCCGCCCGCAGATCGGACACAGGACGAAGGAGTTCAGAGAACTCTTCGCAGGCCTGAAACCCGGCTTGAAAAGGGTGTTCTTCACGGAGAACGACGTCTTGATCTCCACCTCATCAGGCTCTGGCCTCTGGGAGGCCGCTATAAGGAGCTGTGTAAACGCGCGCGTCCTGCACGCCGTCAACGGGGCCTTTTCAAGAAAATGGGCCTCCCTGTCCGAAAGCTGCGGGAAGGAGACGGCCCGAATAGACATCCCCTGGGGAAAGGCCGTTAAGGCCGAGGAGGTGGAAAAGGCCCTGTCCGGCGGCGACTACGAGGCGCTTTGCACGGTCCACAACGAGACCTCCACGGGCGTGGCCTCGGACCTGAACGAAATTTCGCGGGTCGTGAAAAAACACCCCGGCGTCCTGTGGATCGTGGACGCCGTGTCCTCTCTGGGGGGCATGAAGATAGAAGTCGACCAGCTGGGGATCGACATCTGTCTCACCTCTTCGCAGAAGGCCCTGGCCCTGCCGCCCGGCCTGGCGATGGCCTCCGTCAGTCAGAGGGCTTATCAAAAGGCAGAAAGCGTCTCGGGCAGGGGTTACTTCTTTGACCTGCTGGAACTGAAAAAGTCGTATGATCAGGATGAAACGCCCTACACCCCCTCCATCCCCCACCTCTACGCCTTAAAAAAGCAGCTGGAGAGAATGGAGGAAGTAGGGCTGGAGAACAGGTTCAAAAGGCATAGAGACATGGCCGATCACACAAGGGGCTGGGCTAAAAAACAGGGCCTCGACATGTTCTCTGAGGCAGGTTACCACTCGGACACGGTCTCGTGCATGCTCAACCTCCCCAGGCTCGATTTTAAGGCCATAAAGAGGGAGATGGCCCAAAAGGGCTACTCGATCGACTCGGGATATGGAAGCCTCAATGAGCAACTCGACGCGGAAGGCAGGCCGAACACCTTCAGGATAGCCCACATGGGCGACCTGAACGTGGACGAACTCAGGCGCATGCTTGCTGAGCTTGAAACGTATTTTTAAGGCGGCCCACCATGAAAATCGTCATACCGGATAAGGTCAGCCAGACGTCGCTCAGGATGTTTCAGGAACACGGCTTCACGACCATTCAAAATCCGGGCCTTAAAATTGAGGAGTGCAACGCCCTCGTCCAGGATGCGGACGCCGTTGTGGTGCGAAGCTACAACCTGCGCGACCTCCACCTCAATGACTCTCTCAAGGCCATCGGTCGGGCAGGGGTCGGCGTCAACAACATCCCCGTGGACAGGTGCAGCGAAAAAGGGGTCGTGGTCTTCAACACGCCGGGGGCAAACGCAAACGCCGTGAAGGAACTCGTGCTCTGCGGGCTGTTCCTGTCTTCGAGAGGAATTGTGGAGGGCGTGAGATGGGTCCTCCGCCAGAAAGACTTCGGCCACGAAGTCCCGCGATCCGTCGAGGAGAACAAGAGACAGTTCAGGGGAGAAGAGATTAAAGGGAGAACGCTCGGCGTCATCGGCCTGGGCGCCATAGGGGTGCTGGTCGCCAACGACGCCATAGCCCTGGGGATGAACGTGATGGGCTACGATCCTTACATCTCTGTGGCGAACGCCTGGATGCTCTCCAGGGATGTCAAAAAAACAGAGAACCTGGAGTCCATCTTCAAGAATTCAGACTACCTGACCGTCCACGTGCCCTTAAACGAAGACACAAGGCAAATGCTCAACAGGGAGGCCTTCGCCGTCGTGAAAAGAGGCGTCAAAATTTTAAACTTCACAAGAGATGAGATCGTCCACACCGGAGACCTGATCGAGGCCCTCAAAGAGGGAAGGGTCGGCAAGTACGTCACCGACTTTCCGGGTCACGATTTAATCGGCGTGGAGGGCGTCATCCCGATGCCCCACCTGGGGGCGTCAACGGCCGAGGCAGAGGAGAACTGCGCCGTGATGATCACGAACCAGCTTGTGGATTTCCTGAAGAACGGCAACATCACAAACTCCGTGAACCTCCCCAACTGTGAGCTTGAGCGAGGTGGAGACACCCGGATAACGGTCATCAACAAAAACGTCCCCAGGATGATCGAGGAGATCACCGAAGTCCTTGCGGAAAAGGACCTCAACATCGAAGAGATGATCAACAAGAGCAAGGGGACCATTGCATACAACATCCTGGACATCTCCGGGGCTGTAAACGAAGAGATCCTCGAAAAAATCAGGGCGATTAACGGGGTGGTCAAAGCAAGGATGCTTTGAAAAATCGAGGTCTACAAGGACCTCCGTCGCCTGTGGAGCACGACCTCCGCGGAGCTCTCAAAGTCCTGCGTCTGGCCGCGCCTGCGAAAGCGGACGCGGGTGAGGGTGAGCGTCGTCTGGTCCTTGAAGCGGGGCGTGGTCCTGAACCGCAGGATGCCGAACGTCCCGGCGTCCTGCGCCGCCCCCGCCCCTGACCCGAACTGCCCCCCGCCGATCTCCAGCATCCCGCCTCTGAGAAGAGGGAGCGTCTGGATCTCCGGGATGATCGGCCCGGCCTCAAACCCCTCATAGACGACCTGCGTCGTGTCGAACCTCAGCGTGGCCGTAAACCCCGTAGCGCCCTTCGCCCCCCTGAGGGCCACGACCTCCACAGCCACCGAGACACCCGATTGAACGCCCCAGACCTCCCGCTTCCCCTGATCCCCGCGGGCCGGGTCCAGGTCGAGCGTCACAGGTCCCGGCGGCGGGGCGGGCTTGCCGGGCTGCGCCGCCCCCACCCCAACGGCGCAAAAAAAAATTCCCACGCACAACATCCCTGAAATACGCATCTGATCCCCTGTCTTTCGCCTCATGCCTCACGCCTCACGCCTTCACGCCCTCGCATTCTTGCGACGCCGGATAGCCTCTTCGCAGACCTCGCAGAGCATAAAGACCTGGCCTTCAAAGTCCCGGATATCTCCCATCTTGCGAAGACAGACCCGACATCGGATCGGGGTCCGTCGGCTAAAACGAGAGGTCACCACCTTGTCGCGCACGTCGCCTCCCCAGGACACCAGCGTCTCAACGGCCTCAAAACATCTGAGACAGAAACGTCTCACGTCTTTATAACATGCTGCTTTTAAGAAACATAAAATGTGACCTGACGGTCACACAGAGACCCAAAAGCCATCTCAAAGGAGGCCTTTTTCGAGGTCCCACACCCCCACACCCCGGATGCAACTCCCGCCGTTCGATGCCTCATCCGAAAATAATTTGCTGTTTTTTCAGGAAGATGTAAAAAAAAGACCCTCTCCCTGCCGTGCCTGTGCCACTGGCACGTAAATCGCATATGGACATGGGCGTGGCCAGAGAGGTATCGCTGGAACCCGAACCGACGGCGGGGTTAAGGCCTCGCGGATCGGGTTGTGGATGGGCAGAGGAGGCGATCACGGGCAGAAAAAGATCCCGACCTTGAACCCTCTATGTGCGGTCTCTCACCGGAAGTCATGCTCAGACTGAGGTCGAGCGCTTCGACAGGAATCAGAGACCTTGCACCGGGTTAGGACGGCGATCTCGGAACGGGTGGTGTGGGGGATCATAACCTCCTTGGGAAGCCCCCGGGATGTCGCAAGATGTCCCGGGGGTTTTTTATGGAAACGTAGGGGCGGGTTGAAAACCCGCCCCTACGCCTTATCCATCACGATCAACGTCTTCAAAGACGCCCCGGCCTCCTTCGCCCTCCTGAACCCCTCCGCCGTCTCCTCCAGCGGGAAGCGGTGCGTGACGACCTGCCCCGCCGAGACGACCCCCTGCTCGATCAACTCCATCGCCTCCCGCGTGTCGTAGGGGCCGCAGGAATAGCTCGTCACGAGCGTCACCTCATTGAAGTAGAGGTCGTGGGGGGCGATCTCCAGCCGCTCCTCCGGCCCGGAAGGGGTGAAGAGCATCACCGTCCCCCCCTGCCCCACGCAGGCCAGCCCGGACCGCATGGCGTCCAGACTGCCCGGCCCCACGATCACCACGTCGGCCATCAGCCCGCCCGTCAGCCCCCTCACCCGCTCCGTCAGGTCCTCCCTCCCCACATCCACCGCCGCATCCGCCCCCAGAGACAGGGCCTTCTCCAGGCGGTAGGGGACCAGGTCCGCGCCAATCACCGTCTTCGCCCCGCAGCGCCGGGCCAGCAGGGCGTTGATCTGGCCCATGACCCCCAGGCCGATCACCACCACGATGTCCCCGGCCTGAACTCGCGCCCGCCTGAGCGCCTTCACGGAGCAGGCGAGCGGCTCGATCAGCGACCCGTCCTCGAACGACACCCCGTCCGGGAGCCTGAGCGTGTCGTACCTCAGGTTGTGCGCCGGAATCTTCACGAACTCCGCCAGCCCGCCGGGGATGAGATGGGACGCCCGCCAGACCCGGCACAGGGAAAAAAAACCCCGCCGGCAGAGCCGGCAGGTGAAACAGGGCGCGTGATGGTGGACGAACACCCGGTCCCCCTCCTGAAACCCCACCGCGTCGCGCCCCACCTCCACGACCACCCCGACCGGTTCGTGGCCCAGGACCGCCGGGACCTTCCGCGCCACGTACCACGGGATCATGTCGCTCGTGCAGAGGCCGCAGACCTTCATCCGGATGAGCGCCTCCCCCGGCCCCACCCCCGGCGTCGGCATGTCCTCGATGCGGATGTCGTCCAGCGAGTAGACTTTGGCGACCTTCATGTGCCTCGCTCACTTCCCCGTAGGCACGACCTCGATCTTGACGCAGTTCCCGTCGATGAGCTGATCGATCACCTTCTTCATGTCGTCGAGCGTGTAGGACCCCGTGATCAGGTCCTTCACCCGCACCCGGCCGCTGGCCAGGAGATCGTAGGCGCTCCGGACCGCCGAGCGGGTGAAGTGGAACACCCCCTTGAGCGTGATCTGGTCGTAGTGCAGCCGGGCCGTGTC
>Ga0114945_10000804_pt1 | contig 19987 bp, 18 predicted proteins | sample OV2TP3_FD_87194 | JGI IMG/M metagenome (GOLD analysis project Ga0114945, IMG submission 87194) | Hot spring microbial communities from Beatty, Nevada to study Microbial Dark Matter (Phase II) - OV2 TP3 | ecosystem: Environmental > Aquatic > Thermal springs > Hot (42-90C) | place: USA: Beatty...
CGACATTATTCGTGCTGCTGGCTTCCAGAGCGTCCTCTCGGTGCCGATTCTCCACGGCGAGACCCCGATCGGTGCAATCACAGTCTGGCACGCCGAGGTAGGGCCCTTCACAGACAAACACGTCACTCTTCTCAAGACCTTCGCCGACCAGGCCGTAATCGCCATTGAGAACGTGCGCTTGTTCCGTGAATTGCAGGTACGAAACCGCGATCTCACCGAGGCCCTTGAGCAGCAGACTGCCACGAGCGAGATCCTGCGGGTGATAGCCAGCTCGCCGACCGATGTTCAGCCGGTGCTGGATGCTGTGGCTGAGAACGCGGCGCGGCTGTGTGAGGCAAGTGATGCGGTGGTCTTTCACATCGATGGCGACGTTCTTCAGCCGGTTGCCCTACATGGGCCAATGCCAGCGCAGCCAGTCCCTATGAACCGTGGCTCTACAAGCGGCCGGGCTGTAATTGAACGGCAGACTATACACATCCCTGACGTGTTAGCCGAGTCAGAAGAAGAATTCCCGGTTACCCGGTTATTATCCAGAAACCGCAATAGGACGACGCTTGCCACACCGCTGCTGCGCGAAGGGATTCCGATCGGGGCCATTTTAATTCGCCGAACCGAGGTACGTCCCTTCTCGGAAAAACAGATCGCCGTTCTGAAAACCTTCGCGGATCAGGCGGTGATCGCCATTGAAAACGTGCGGCTGTTTCAAGAGCTGGAGCAGCGCAATGCGGAATTGAAAGAGGCGCTGGAGCATCAGACCGCGACGGCGGAGGTGCTCAGCATCATCAGCCGCTCGCCGACGGACGTGCAGCCGGTTCTCGACGCTATCTGCGAGAGCGCGGCGCGGGTGTGCAGTGTTGATGACATCGTCTTGCGGCTCATCGAGGGTGAGCAGGCAGTGCTACGAGGCCACTTCGGGACCCTTCCATCTCCGCCTAACGCCACGATGGATGTGTCAGAGGCAGAGAATCGTTTTCTTTCCGAGCATGGGACGCTTCATATACCGGATGTCCGCGAGCAAGGCCAATTCCCCCGGTTACACCGCTTCCGCAGCGTCCGAACCTGGCTTGGCGTGGCTCTCCGCCATCAGGAAGAGTTCATTGGGTGGCTGGCGGCGCGGCGGGGGGAGGTCCGGCCCTTCACTGATGCCCAGATCAAGTTAATGGAAACTTTTGCCGATCAAGCCGTAATCGCCATCGAGAACGTCCGGCTCTTCCAAGAGTTGCAGGCCCGGACGCAGGAGCTGGCCCGGTCAGTGCAGGAGTTGAAGGCATTGGGAGAGGTTGGGCAGGCCGTGAGCTCCACTCTAGATCTTGAGACCGTGCTCACCACCATAGTGAGCCGGGCAGTCCAGCTCTCCGGAACCTCCGCCGGAGCGATCTATGAGAATGATGAAGCAACGCAGCAGTTTCACCTTAGAGCCACCCACCATATGGAAGAAGAGCTGGTCCAGGTCTATCGGGCGGCTCCGATCCGTCTCGGCCAAGGAGCTACCGGGCGAGCAGCCGCAACGAGGGCGCCGGTGCAAGTTGTCAACCTTCTGAACGAGCCGGAGTTAGGTGCCGCACGCATACGCCCCATCTTGGCGCGGCTTGGGTATCAATCTCTCCTCGCGGTGCCGCTCCTTCTGGAGGAGCGAATCATGGGCGCCTTGACGGTTTACCGGCGCGAACCAGGCAGCTTTCCACAAGAAGTTGTCAACCTTCTCCAGACCTTCGCCACCCAGTCAGTCCTGGCGATTCAAAACGCCCGGCTGTTCCGCGAGATTGAGGACAAGAGCCGGCAGGTAGAGGCTGCCAATCGCCACAAGTCGGAGTTTCTGGCCAACATGTCACACGAACTGCGCACGCCGCTCAACGCAATCATCGGTTTCTCCGAGGTCCTGCTGGATCCCTCACTGAAGGTTACCGAGGAGGAACAATCACAATTCCTGACGGATGTATTGAGCAGTGGCAAGCATCTGCTCGGCCTAATCAATGAAATCCTCGATCTCTCCAAGATCGAGGCCGGCCGGATGGAGCTGCAAATCGAGCCTGTGCTGCTCAGCGACATTTTCGACGCGGTTCAGAACACAATGCGGCCGCTGGCGGTCAAGAAAGCCGTCAATCTTCACGTCGAGAGCGACGCTCTGCCTGAGCCATTTCCAATGGACGGAGCTCGAATCAAGCAGGTGCTTTTGAACCTGGTGGGAAACGCCGTTAAGTTCACCCCCGAGGGGGGACGAGTCTGGGTGCGAGCAGCCGCTGAGGAGACAGCCGTGCGTGTCGAGGTGGGTGACACGGGACGTGGCATTCAACCAGAGGACAAGGAACGAATTTTCTTAGAGTTTCAGCAGGCTAGCAGCGACGCCGGAAAACCGGAAGGGACAGGCCTCGGACTGGCGCTGGCGAAGAAGTTTGTGGAGATGCACGGTGGGAAGATATGGGTTGAGAGCGAAGTGGGCAAGGGCAGTCGGTTCTTCTTCACGCTGCCCACTGGCCGTGCGGTGCCGTAAGGTGAGGCCGTCTTTGTTACTTCTGGTGGCGCTGTTGGTATTTAACAATCGCAAGTGCAGCCAAGGCGAGAATGACAAGCACTAGGCCTGTAATAGAAAGCCACGTCATTGGCTACTCCTTCGGCTGAATAAAGTAAGCGATGATGAATAAAGCAATCGCGCTGGCAATGCCGATACTGAATTCAAGAAAATTAAAATGGCGGTCAACGAATTGTTTAACCACAACGGCGCCGAAAAACAGTTTGCTCAAGTCCGCAAGGTACTTTGCAAGAAGATCGAGTCGCTTGTTCACCGGTATCGGAATCCAGCGCCAGATTTTAGTTTAGGGAAACCAAGAACGTTTTGCAAACTGTTTTTCTAACGCCTACGAAGTAAAACAGCAACAGTCAAGGGGGCTAAGGAAGAAGAGATGTCTGGCGGAAAAATACTCCTTGTGGAAGACAATCCGGTCAACCGACGCTTGGCGGAGTTTCTGCTTCGGTCAGCGGGCTACCAGGTGCGCGAAGCAGCCACGGCACAGGAGGCTTTCGAGCTTTTGAAGGTTGATCGCCCGGACCTCATCGTCATGGATATTCAGTTGCCTGGAATGGATGGTCTTGAGGCGACCAAGAAAATCAAGGAAGAACCGGCTACCCGAGACATCCCGGTTGTGGCCGTGACCTCCTACGCCATGAAGGGAGATCGGGAGAATGCCTTGGCTGCCGGCTGCGTGGGCTACATCACGAAGCCGGTCGACAAGGCGACGTTCGTCCGAGAGATCGCCGAACACATTAGCAATAAAACCCGAAGAGCGATTTGATGGATCCGGCGGGAGCCCGAGTTCTTATCGTAGATGACGATGCCTCTTCACGGCGCCTCCTCGAGGTGCGCCTACGCGCTTTGGAGTGTCAGGTCCTCATGGCCGCTGATGGGCGGGAGGCTCTCGCGGCCATTCAGCAGGAGGTACCAGCCCTGATGCTCTTGGACCTTCAGATGCCCCGGATGGACGGCATGGAGTTGTTGCGGACGCTGCGAAAAGACGGGATCGAAATCCCCGTCATTGTCATCACTGCCTACGGCTCCATCGAGGCCGCAGTGGAGGCGATGAAAGAGGGAGCTTACGACTTTATTCCCAAGCCCTTCGATCCAAAGCACCTGGAGATCGTGGTGCGAAAGGCCCTTGAGCGGGAAGGGCTCAGGAGAGAAGTAGAGATCCTCACGGAAGAGGCGGATAAGCGCTACCACCTAGTTGTTGGTAAGAGCACAAAGATGAACCAGGTGGTCGATACCGCAAAGAGGGCAGCGGCCAGCAAGGCCACTGTCCTCTTATTAGGACAGAGCGGAACCGGCAAGGAGATCTTCGCCCGGGCCATCCACAACTGGAGTGAGAGAAAAGGAAAACCCTTCATCGCTATTAGCTGCGTCGGTCTGTCCAAAGAACTCTTGGAGAGCGAGCTCTTCGGCCATGAAAAGGGGGCTTTTACCGGGGCCGATCAGCTTAAGAAGGGGAAGGTCGAGTTTGCCGATGGCGGAACGGTTTTTCTGGACGAGGTGGGAGACATCTCCCAGGAACTTCAAACCAAGCTCTTAAGGTTTCTTCAAGAACGGGAGTTCGAGCGGGTAGGTGGAACCAAGCCTATCAATGTGGATGTAAGAATTATCGCCGCTACGAATCGAGACTTGGATGCTTCAGTCAGGGAGGGCCGCTTCCGCGAGGATCTTTACCACCGTCTTAACGTCATTCCCATCGCCCTTCCGCCCTTGAAAGAGAGGAGGGAAGACATCCCCGCTCTTTCTCAATATTTCTTGCGGCGATTTTCTCTGGAGACAAAGAGAAACTTCACTGAGATTACAAAACAGGCGGAGGAACAACTCTTGTCTTACGATTGGCCTGGGAATGTGCGCGAGCTGGCAAATGTCATTGAACGGGCCGTCGTCCTAGGTCAAGGTCCAAAGATCACTCTTCAAGACCTACCCGGTAGGATCGCTGCAACAGAGCCCCGTGTAAGCTCGGAGGGCTCGTCATATCGCGAGGCTACGAATACTTACGAGCGACAGTTGATCATGAAGGTTCTTAGCGAGACCCACGGAAATCGCGCCGCCGCGGCCAAGACCCTTGGTCTGCACGAGAAATATCTGCTGAGACTGATAAGGTCGCTAAAAATAGACTGAAATAATCTTGGATCGCTGACCAGAAGCAAATCCCCAATCTAAAATCCAAAATCTAAAATCGTCTAGAGGGTGCCCCAACTCTTCAACCGGGTGGGTTTGATACAGATGATCGGTCGCTCGTGGATGGCCATCTGGCGGTATTGGGGATATTTCCCGCGTAGCAGAAGGACGGCCTTTTTGTGTCGCCGTCCCTTGAGCAAGACTTCCGCCCTGCCCGCAATCAACACGTAGGCGAGCCGGCGCCGGTCTTCATCGTATCTATCGACCACGACGGAGACATGCCGGTTGGCGCGAATATTTTTAATCCTCTTTAAGGCCAGCGGAGACTTCTTTTTGGGCTTCTCGTCAATGGGGCTGTAGATCTCTTTGCCGTCAAAGACATAGCAGACGGGGATGGCCAAAGGGTGGCCCCTTTTGTCCGCAGTGGCCATGTGCGCTATGCGGGCGGAGCGAAGAAAGGCCTTTTCCTTCTTAGTCACATTCTAATGCGGTTCACTAAGCTGCCCGCAGGCAGCTCCCCCTCACCCTTCCCTCTCCCCCTAGCGAGGGGGAGAGGAATAAGGTGAGGGGGTTTGTTAGATTTTAAACTCGCCTGTCGTGCTCGGGGCGAAAAGCTCTTGGACTGTCACGGGCCGGTCGATCAGGGCCTGCTCCCCCATGTATCGAATCAGTGTCTCAAGGGTGTGACGATTCGGCTCGATGCCGTAGGGCCACCAGTCGGGGCCGAAGAGCTGTTTTAACTGTTCGATCTCGGCAAAAAGCCAAGGGAGCGTGCAAACCAACGTGTTGCTGATGTGCATCGCCTTTATGGCGCGCTCCTTCGCCTGGCAGAAGGCCTTGTACAGGCTTCGGGCGACCCAAGGGCCGCGGTCATAGAGATCCTTGCGGATAACCAGGACGTGCATGATGGGGAAGATTTTGGTCCGCTTGTAGTAATCCACCTCGACTTCTTTGTAGTCGGGAAAAAGCCGGCGGATCTTGGGCGAGCCCTTGACGAAGCAGGAGGGGGCGCGGGCGGAAATCAAGGCATGGATCTCCCCGCTCTCCAGCATGCCGTTCAGAGTCTTGTCGGGCGCGATCGGGCTCACCTTGATCTCAGGGGGAAGCTTCAGGGCGACACGCTCCTTCCTGCCCGGCTCTTCCTGTCCCCCCACGAGCCATTCCAGGTCCGGGGTTCTTATGCCGTAGTCGTCATTCAGCATACCGCGGATCCAGACGGCCGCGGTGATGGAGTATTCGGGCGCGCCGACCTTCTTGCCCTTTAGGTCCTGGGGCCTTTGAATTCCTGAATCGACGTTGATGAAGATGCAGGAGTGTCTAAAAAAACGTGAGGGAAAAACAGGGATGGCGACAAAGGGGGAATTTCCCCGACTCACCATGGTGATGTGGTTGGAAAGCGACATCTCCGAGGCGTCAAATTCTCGATGACCTCCCATGCGCCAGAAGATCTCTTCCGCCTGCAGCGGGATATAATTGAGCCGGATCCCTTCCGGTTCGACCGTGCCGTCTTGCAGCGCCTTGGTTCTGTCGTAGTCGCCGCACGCAACGGTCAGATGCAGTTTTTCCACAACGCCTCCTTGCTTGAGGATAAAATACCGCTTTGCAATCCTCCATTCTCTATCCTCTATTCTCGTTTACTTCAAGACATTGGGTCGCCCTCATGCTACAAACAGGGTGTTGAAAAAACCCTGCGTAACTATCGTGACCGCTGGCCTGGGGGAATCTCGAAGGGCCGATAAATCCTCGCCGGGCTCGGAATCTCAGATTGCAGATTTCAGATCTCAGATTTGCAATTTGAGATTTGCCATTTGAGATCCCGAAGGGCCTGCATCGGACCTGAGAGAGACCTCCAGGCCAGCTGATGGCAGATGGGCCTCTTTCAACAGTCTGACAAAGTGTTGACACGAAAGGTGGCCGATCATATAAGGGTTTTTCGAGCTTGTTTCGGGACGGAGATTGGTCATGGAGAAAATGGATTTAGCCGTCAAGGGAGGACACGTCTGGACACCGGGAGGTTTGGTTCAAACGGACATCGCTGTGCACCAAGGCAAGATAGCGGCCTTGGGCACACTACCTGCCTCTTTGGAGTCCGACAGAGTCATCGACGCAAAGGACAAGGTCGTCATTCCCGGGCTCATCGACACGCATACCCACCACAGAGAGCCGGGATTTACCCATAAGGAAGATATTACCACAGCCACTCAGGCTGCCGCCGCCGGCGGGGTCACTCTGTCCGTGGGGATGCCGAACGTCAACCCACCTACAACCACCTTGGAGCGCTACCACGAGGTTATCGAGATCAGCAGGAAGAAGGCCGTGGTCGATTTCAACCACAATCCTTCAGGGACGGTACCCAGTGAGATTCCCAGGCTGGCTCAGGCAGGCTGCCTTGCCTTTAAGGTCTTCATGGTGAAGGACACGGGCAGGGATTACCCCCATATGCCTGGCCTTGGACTCCATCACCACGGCGAGCTTTTTCGTTCTTTTGAGGCGGTGGCCAAGACCGGTTTGCCGCTCATGGTCCATCCGCATGACCAGGATCTCATGGATGTGATCGAGCAGAGATACTGGCAGCGCGAGGACCGCAGCCCTCAAGCTTATGCCAAGGCCTACCGCGACTTCGACGGGATTATCTGGGATACGGCCATTGCGACGTTGATACGTTTTCAGAAGGCGACCGGGGCCAGGCTGCATATCCTGCATATGAGTACCCCCGGGGGTCTCGAGATGGTGCGGCGAGCCAAAGACGAAGGGCGGCCTGTTAGTTGCGAAGTAAACCCGTGGGCGCTTTTTCTCGCTACTTGGGAGAATGTTGAGAAACTCGGTCCGTACTGTCTTGGGTTTTGGGTGCCGGAAGAGCATGCGGAGGCCCTGTGGGAGGGTATCAAGGATGGAACTATCGATGTGGTCGGCACCGATCATGCCCCGCATACAAGAGAGGAAAAAGAGATCGGCTGGAAAGATATGTGGAAATCTCCAGGGGGAGAGCCTCAGATCCAGGACTACCTGAGACTCTTTCTCACTGCAGTGAACCAGAGAAAGTTGACTCTGGATCAATTGGTGCGAATAACCTCTTACAATCCAGCGCGCATCTTCGGCGTCTACCCGCGCAAGGGAGTCATTCAGCCAGGCTCCGACGCGGATCTCGTTGTTGTGGACATGAACCGGGAGGAGACCATCACCAATGAAACGACCTACACCCGGGTAGGCTGGACCCCTTATCACGGTCGCCGGGTCAAAGGCGTGCCGATTTATACCGTGGTCCGAGGCAAGGTGGTCATGGAGAACGGGAAGGTTGTGGGAAAGCCGGGGGATGGAGAGTTTGTGCCCCCGGTAAAATAAGGGGACTGGCTCGCCTGCGTGCCTGTCCCCGTAGGCGAACGCCGCGCCTATAAAAAAAGAAGTAAGTCGTGACCAGCCAGACAACAACCTGGAAGGCCCGCCTTGGGTATCTCTCGCCATCCGTTTTTGAGTTTCCTTCGGACTGGAGCCTCATCCTGCCGCCCGGGGTTAGTCTGGTAGCCACCGGGCTTAACGTTCAGTCCCACACTGCTGAAGAATTCGATAGGGCGATCGGAACCCTGGAGTCGGCGCTCTCTGTTTTTTTCGCTGAGGAGGTGGATGCGCTGCTCCTGGGAGGGATCACCATAGCCACGCGCCGCGGCTATAAGGAGGAGAAGGAGATCGTTTCCGCCCTCACCCAGCGCCTGGGCATCCCGACAAACTCGGCCCTCGGCGCCAACGCGGATGCCTTAAAACACCTGGGCGCACATAGGATTGTTGTCGCCACTGCGTATCGGGAGGAGATCAATCAGAAGCTTGAGCGTTATCTCGGAGAGGCCGGATTTGAAGTCTCGGGTATCAGCGGGCTCAACGTGGCGCGGCCTGTGGATCAGGTGAAGCTCCCGGAGGATGCGTCGTATAAAAGCGCTTCGGGAATCTTCCGTCGCCATCCCGATGCCGATGCCATTCTCATCCACGGACGCTGGCGCTCTGTGGCTCATGTGGACAGGCTGGAGAGAGAGACAGGGCGGCCTGTAGTTGCGAGTACTGCCGCGTCTCTATGGTGGGCGCTTAAGACCTTGGAGCTGAAAATTCCCATCCAAGGCTACGGCCAGCTGCTGCGCTAGCTAAAGTCCCTCGACCCACTCGTTATTTTGCCCCGCTTGACCTATAGGTACATGTGCGGATGCATTGCTCATTTGCTTGACAAAAGGGTATATATCTGCAATTAGTAAAACTGTCTGACATTACATAAATTGTAAGGAGAAGACGATGTCTGCGGTCACAAAGATCAGTGCCAGGTATCAGGTTACCCTGCCTCGCGAAGTCCGTCGGGCCCTGAAGGCCAAGGTGGGGGATCTGCTAGTGTTTGTGCAACAGGCAGACGGCTCGTTCCACGTGCAAGCAGTGCCACCACGCTTGACGGATGCGCTTCGCTTGGCGGGGAGGCATTTGTCCTCTGAGGATTTCCGCCGGGTTCACAGAGAGTTTGAGGAAGGCTGGGAAGATGAGCGCAGGTGAGTCGTCACCTGTGGCTTGCCTGGATGCCAACATTTTCCTCGCTGTCCTCGTTCCCGAGGCAACCAGGGCTGCCAAAGAGGAGATTGCTGGTGCCGGACGCGTTCTCAAGGCACTGGAGCAGGGACGGTTGCGAGGCGTTTCCACAGCTATCCTCTTGGGCGAGATTCGGTATGTCTATCTGCGGGAAGAAAAATCGGGGTTCGAAATTGCCCGCGCTGCTATCGAGGCTGAGGCGAACCTGCGGGTATTAGCCATTACCGTCTCACTCGCCATTCGTGCTGCCGAGTTGAGGAAAAAGTACTATTCAAGAAAGAACGCCTTTTCCTACAATGACGGTCTCTACCTGGCTACAGGCCTGGACGAACACGCCGACCTCTTGATCACCACGGATCCTCACCTTCTCGGTGTCACCGAGCTCAAGGTCATTTCCCCCAGTCAATATCGGTAGGGGAGGAAGTTAACTCAAACTGGGCAAGTCTATGGGTTTCGCCCTCAGCGCTCTGCCCATCAGGCGACGGCGTAATCTCCCATAGAGCGACCGTATAGTACCATCGCGCTAGCCTTCAGGCTCCTCTTGGATTTCTTCCTCAGGATCGATCTTGTTGATGACCAGGCCGCTCAAGAGTTTGGGATAGAAATAGGTGGATTTCTGCGGCATCTTTTCGCCTCTGAGGGCGATTTCCATGATCCCTTCGGGCTTAGGCGGGTTTAAGATAAAGGCCGCCCCATAATCCTCTTTTTCGACTGCTTTGAGCACCTTCTCTTCGTCCTGTGAGTAGCTGATCACTTCAGCCCCGGCCTGCTTTTCTGGCGCTAGTCCGAGGGTATGCTCCAGGATGAGGAGGTGCAGGATCGTGACGTCCAACTCGCGTAGTGGCTCGCTTAAATCTTTGGCGAGCCGCTGCATGATCCTCTTATTTTTTAGGCGCAGGATCAAGTATCGCGGGTCCCGTTTGAAGGAGGCGCCGATCAGGTGCCGCTTCCTTCCGCCGTGCCTGAGCGCTTGGAGAAACCAGCGCTGCCCTTCAGGGGTCTTGGGATAGGGCTCGATGTAAAAGTATCGCTGCAGCGCCTGTTCGAGCTCCTGGAACGGCATCGGCGGAAAGGGCCGGATCAGGCGGTGCGTGGGCAGGATCACGAGACCGTCATCGTGCAGGTTGCCGAGATACATCATCACGTAATTAAATGTCTCTCGGCCGGTCCAGTTCACCTTCTTCTCGCGCAGCTGGTCGCGGTAATTCAGCGCCGCTTCATAACGGTGATGGCCGTCGGCGATCAATAAAGTGTGGCCTTCCATGTCGCGCCGCACCGTTTGAATGATTTGCGAATCGGTGATGCGCCAGAGCAAACACGAGCCCTTACCATCCTCTTCGACCTCGATGAGCGGTGGGACTCCCTCTACTTGCTCCATGAGGGTTCGATTGATGATCCTCTTAGGTTCGGAATAAAGGCCAAAGATCGGGCTGAAGTTGGCGTGACAGGCGAGCATGAGCCGGAGGCGATCCTCTTTTGGCGCTTCCAGCGTCAGCTCATGAGGGCGTATGGCCCGTTTGGAGAAATCTTCGATCCGGCACAGAACGATAAATCCCTGACGTTCCTGACGTTCTTTGTCTTTTCCCTCTTTGTTCGGGAACCGATGCCGCAGAAAATAGAGTGCTGGCTTCTCGTCGCGTACGAAGACTCCCTCGGCTTGCCAATCTTCAAAGAGGCGGGCCACGCTCTGGTAGGGATCAGGCTCCTGGTTTAAGATTAACCGCACGATGTTGTAAGGGGATTTCCTGTAGAGCCTCTCCCGCTCTTCGGGGGTGATCACGTCATAGGGCGGGGCGATGACCCTGGAGAGGTCCCGTATCTTCTTTTGGTTGTAGAGGATCCCGCGGAAGGGGGCGATGCGTGCCATGGGAGCGATACCCTATCTATCCAGCCACCATCCGCATTGTCAAACGGTATCAGACTGTTGAAAAAGGCCCATCTGCCGTCAGCTGGCCTGGAAGTCTCTCTCAGGTCCGATGCGATACACCTGTGCTACGCTCGACGGAGATACGCTTGATGCTCCTCGCTCAACGCATCGGCCCTTCGAGATACCTCCAGGCCAGCGGTTACAATAGTCGCGCCCGAACGTGCGTGATTTACGTTGGCGCCTTGTACGAAAAGCCAATGACATGATAAGGAGCTCTTCAATGAAAAATCCCATGCGATTCCGCATCGGGACCCAGTCTCTCGCCGTCGGGTTGGCGGGCGCGGTTATGGCCTATCTCACGCTGATTCCCTTGGCGATGTTGATTTACGGTAGCTTGAAAAGCGGGCCGCCGGGAGTCGGCGGCGACCTGACCGTCAAGAACTATGCCGTCCTTTTCGAGAATTGGCGCCTCGTCGGGGCGTTTCTCAATTCGCTCATCTTCAGCACGGGGTCGAGCCTCCTCGCTTTTGCTGGGGGTCTCTATCTCGCATGGATGACCGAGCGCACCAACGTCCCCTGGAAGGGGACAGTTTACACTTGCGTTTTGGTCCCGATGATCGTACCCGGAATTCTCACCACGGTCGGTTGGATTATGCTCTTTGGCCGGCGCTCCGGGATAATAAACGTGATCCTCACTCAGGTTCTGGGCTTCGCCCAGCCCATGGAGATCTATAACATGGCGGGAATGATTTGGGTCCAGGGGACGGACCAGATCCCCCTGGCATTTCTGTTGCTCGCGGCGGCCTTCCGCTCGATGGATCCATCTTTGGAGGAAGCGGCGATGGTTGCCGGCTCCGGGGTCGTGCGCACGACGTTTCGCATTACGCTACGGGTTCTGTTGCCGGCGATTCTGGCGGTCTGGATGATCAGCTTTGTGAGGGCCATTGAGAACTTTGAGGTTCCCGCACTGATCGGTATGCCGGCCGGCATCCTGGTATTTGCGAGCGAAGTCTATCTCGCGACCAAAAACGTGCCGACCGATTTTGGCCTCGCCAGCACGTTTGCCGTTGTTTACCTCGGGATCACAACGGTGGGAGTGGTCCTTTATCTCAAGTGGACCTCGATGTCGGAGCAATTTGCCACCATCACCGGCAAGGGATATCGTCCCACGGCTTTTGATCTGGGCCGCTGGCGGCTCCCTCTGGCGATTCTGAACGTATTCCTATGCTTTGTCCTCTTTATCCTACCGGTTCTGATCGTCGTGTGGTCTTCGTTTCTCCCTTATTATATGCCTCCCTCTAAAGTCGCTTTCGCGAGCCTGACTTTGGAGAATTATAAAAGGCTTTGGGACTTCCCGCTCGTCCATCGCGCTATGTGGAACAGCTTTGTCTTGGGTATCTCGAGCTCGACGATTACCATGCTTCTGACCGCCGTCGCCGCCTGGATCATCGTCCGTACCTCGTGGCGCGGGAAGGGCATCCTTGATTTTCTGGCGTTTAGCCCGATCGCCATGCCCGGTCTTGTCCTGGGGATTGCCATTCTATGGCTCTACCTCGTGGTGCCGCTGCCGGTCTATGGAACGCTGTGGATTCTCTTGATCGCCTATGTCACTAAATATCTTCCTTACGGCATGAGGGCATGCTCGGCCTCTATGCTGCAAATCAAGAAAGAACTCGAGGAGGCTTCGGAAGCCAGCGGCGCCACATGGTCATACACGTTCAGACGCGTGATCCTTCCCCTGCTGGCGCCTGGATTTGTGGCCGGATGGATCTTTGTCATCACCCACTCCTTCCGGGAGCTTTCGACCTCGATCATGCTGTACCGCAGCGGCACCGAAGTGATTTCCATCGTTCTCTTCGAGCTTTGGGATGGTGGCCAGTACCCGCAGCTTTCCGCGCTCGGCATGGTTCTGATCGCCATCCTTGTGGCGATCAGCCTGGTAGCACGAAAGATCGGGGGAAGATATTCCGTTCAGCAGATGTAGCCATTTCAGCGGATTTGCTTCCGGACGATAATTTCGTCCATCAGCTTGTAGCCCTTGTCTTTCAACTCCGCCATCTTCTCGTGGCCGATCAGAATCATCCGGACTCCTTTTCCTTCTAAGTTTGAGATTTCTTTCCAACCCGCTTTAGCACCCTTCCTTGCGGGTATCGTGCCGCCCCCCTTGACCAAAGCCGCCACCCCGTCTTCGCTCAGCATGAAGTCGATGTAGAGCGCGGCAGCATGGGGGTGTTTGGCGCTTTTGGCAATCCCCGTGTGACTCCCCAAGGACCCCGGGGTCGGATTGGGGAAGACCATGTCGATAGGACATCCCTTTCCATGCTTCATCTGTAGCACGCGCGGCGGATAGACCTCGACCGCGATCTTGGTCTCCCCGCTGCAGAGGAGCTGGACTTGCAGTGTGTGTCCTCTGCGCGCGACTGCGCCGTTGCGCATGAGCGCTTTCATGTATTCCGCGGTTTTTTCTTCGCCCCATTCAAGGAGCCACGCGAAGACCGCCTGCTCCGGTTCATTATCGATCGAGATATCGTTTTGCCACTTCGGGTTCAGCAGGTCGGCGTAGCCCTTGGGTGCTTCATTTGGCTTGACCAAATTGGTGTTATAGGCGATCACGACAAGCGTGTAATCGTTGACATACCAGCGCCCCTCTTTATCCCAAAATTGGCCCGGTAAATTTTTTTTCTCGGGGGAGTCGTAGCGCGCATGCATCCCGACCTTCAGCAATTCGCCGATGTTGTCGAAATCGACGCCCACCACGTCGGCGGGAAGTTTTCCCACGCGGTGCTCGAGAAGGATCCGGTCTAGCCCCTTTGCCCCTTGGAGACGGGAAGACTCGACTTTGATAAACGGATATTTCTTCCCGAACGCGTTCGCATATTCCCGAATCGTTTCAAGCCCTTGATTGGAATAGACGACGAGGCTCCCTTCCTTCTTTGCTCCCTCTTCGAGCCGCCGCTGTCGCTCCTTGTCCGGGAGTTTGTTGATTGCCGCGAGCAGCTCGTCAACAGTTGCCGCCCGAGCCGGAGTAGAAAAAATCACGGCGAGCCATCCGACCGCTGATAACACGCCGACTCTCTTAACGATTTTCATATGCGATCTCCTTCCAGTTTTTCGCTAGCTCTTCATATAACTAGTCGGGCGTTTTGACAAGTCATGGCGGAGCCTAACTCGGACTCTCTTCTCCCCCGGCCACCGAAGTGGGAGAGTCCTGGATGCCGCTCCGCTCTTTGCTGGATTTGAACCGCCAGCGTCTATATGGCATAAAAAGCTGTGCCTTCTTCTTGGTTGCAGCTCTCGCTGAAAGCGCCTCCGGCGGCGTTGGACACGATATCCAATTTCCTCATCGAGAAGGGCTCTCCGGGTGTCGTCCTCAAGAGAGACGAAGTCCGGGCCTTTTTCGCCCGTCCCATAAAGAGGTCTGTGCTCAAGAAAGACATTCAGCGCTTTCTGAGAGGGATCCGGGAGATCTATCCGATCGGCGAGCAGCCGCTCCGCTGGACTGTTCTAAAAGACAGGAATTGGAACGACTCCTGGCGCCGATTCTTTGCCCCTCAAAAAGTCGGCAAGGGCTTCTGGATCATTCCTCCTTGGATTTCCCCTCCTTCGTCGCAGCGGCGGCAGGTGATCACGATAGAACCCGGGATGGCCTTTGGCACCGGCACGCACCCGACCACCCGGTGCTGCTTGGAGCTGATGGAGGAGGTGGCCGCCTCGTTGGCCTTCAAAGACATCACTGCCCTTGATGTCGGCACCGGATCGGGGATCCTGGCGATCGCTTTGGCCAAGATGGGCGCAGGCAAGGTATTGGCGTTGGATAATGACCCCGTTGCCCTCAAAGCGGCCCGGCTCAATGTGCGGTCCAATCGAGTCGACAGGGTGGTCAGGCTTTTGAACTCGACCGTCGGTGCAGTCAAGGAATCCTTCACGGTTGTCGTCGCCAACCTCACCGCCGAGACCATCGTTGCTCTCGCCCAAGCGCTGCAAAGGAAGGTTGCCCCCGACGGCTACCTCATCCTCTCCGGGATCTTAAAGCCCAAGGTGGCTGAAGTGCTGCGTCAATTTCCCCGCGGCCTCTTTCTGTTAGCGCGGCAAAAGATCCAAAGAGAGTGGGCCACCCTGCTCCTCAAAAAGAGGGGCTAGCTATGCCCCGCTTCTTTGTATCCAAGAGAGACATTCGAGGGACGAAGGGAACCGTGACCGGTCCGGAGCTGAGGCATCTGAGGAAGGTCCTGCGCTTGCGACCTGGCGATCGCGTGACACTCTTTGATGATGAGGGGTGGGAGCACGAGGGAATCGTCCAGTCCTGTAGCGCCGAGATCGGAGAAATAGAAATCTTGAGATCCCATCAACCAGCGCGAGAATCGCCACTGGATGTCACGTTGGCTCAAGCGCTCGGCAAAGGGGAAAAGATGGATCTGGTGGTGGAGAAGGCGACGGAACTAGGCGTCAGGACCATTGTCCCTTTTCTCTCCTCTTACGCCGTGCCCAGACTGGATAGCCAGAAGATTGAGAAGAGACGGGCACGGTGGCAAAAGATCGCCCTAAGCGCCGCCAAACAATCGGGCCGCACTCGAATCCCGGAGATTCTCAATGTGGGTGACTTTGAGGCTATGGTGCGCAGGCCCTGGCCATGCGATCTAAAACTGTTTCTCTGGGAAAAGGAGTCTCTGCTGGGCCTGGGCCAGGTCCGAGAGGAAAAAGTCCGTCTTGACTCCCTGCTCCTCATGGTTGGACCGGAGGGTGGTTTCAGTTCAGAGGAGGCCGCTGAGGCCATGCGCCATGGATTTAGGTCTGTCCGGCTGGGAAGAAGGATTCTCAGGACCGAAACTGCGGCCTTGGCGTCGCTATCCATCGTGCAGTTTCTATGGGGCGATATGGGGTAAAGGCGCCGGCCTCTTCCCCGGAGTTTCTTTAGAGGTTACAATTGCTCGGCATCAGCCGAGCCTGAGAGTCTCTCTCAGGTCCGATGCAGGCCCTGCGGGATCTCAAATGGCAAATCTGAGATCTGAAATCTGCGATCTGAGATTCCGAGCCCGGCGAGGATATATCGGCCCTTCGAGATACCCCCAGGCCGGCGGTTATGATAGTTCCGCTCGACTGCAACGTCCGGAAAGGCTGAGGCGTTCGCTCCCGTGACAGAGGAGAAAGAAACAGGGGATGCGCCAGAGAAGACCTCCGGCTTTTTTGAAAGCACGTTGCCGGTGGAGCTTCTCCTGGATGAGGAGTTTGACAAGCTTTACGAGCGACTCAAGGCAGAGAAAAGGGACAGGGAGATCCGTTGGGGAGGTTTTTGGCGCCGTGCCTCAGCTTTCTTTGTTGATAGCGTGGTGCTGGGCTTGCTCTCCTTGCTGCTCTTTTATTCTGCCTATGTCGCCTACTCCGTGGGGCTGGCGGCCCATTTTCGAGCGCTCTCATGGAACCGCCTCGAGGGCTTTTTTCGCCTCCTCATTCTTGCCTGGGCTATCCTTGTGACCGGATACTTTGTCCTGTTTCACGGGATGGAAGGGAAAACCATCGGGAAATGGCTCCTTGGGTTGAGGGTCGTGGGCGTCAGGCAAGAGCCCATCACGTATAGCCGAGCCCTCGTGCGTTGGATCGGTCTTGTTATCTCCGCCCCCTTTGGGCTGGGCTTGCTCTGGATCCTCTGGAGCCGGGAGAAGAGGGGTTGGCACGACTTTTTGGCGCGCACCTGGGTTATAAGGGAATAGCGATGGTAGTTTCGAGGGGGCTTGTCCCGGAGGAACAGCAAACTGTGATTTTCGGAGAGGACTATCTTGATGGGGAATTTGAAGATCGGGGTCGCCATGGACCCGATCGAAAAAATCGACATTGACAAGGACACCACCTTTGTCCTGATGCTCGAAGCTCAAAGGAGAGGCCATGAGATCTGTTACATGGAACTCGACGATCTCTCTATCCGTGATGCGATACCAGAAGGCCATTTTCGTCGCGTCAGTGTTGCCAGGGATACCCCTCACTATCGCTTTGGGGCGTCCGCGGCCAAGCCTCTCAGCTGGTTTGATGTCATCTTGATGCGTAAGGATCCGCCCTTTGACATGAAATTCTTCTTTGCCACGCATCTCCTCAGCCTAGTCGATGAAAGAAAATGTTTGGTCGTAAATCATCCTTTGGGGCTGCGCGAGGCCAACGAGAAGCTCTACGCCCTTAACTTTCCCGATTTGATCCCGCCGACCCTGGTGAGCAGCGACATGGGTCGGCTCAAGCAGTTCATGAAGGAGCAGGGCGGGGAAATGATCATCAAGCCCTTGGATGGCTGTGGAGGGAGCGGGGTTTTTTATCTCCATCGCAAAGACAGAAACATCAATGCCTTGCTGGAGGCCGCAACGCTCAGTGGCCAGAAGATGATTATGGCCCAACGCTATATCCCGGAGGTCCGAAAGGGCGATAAGCGGATCATCGTTTTGGACGGTGAGCCCCTCGGCGCCATCCTGCGCATCCCGCGCGAGGACGAGAATCGGAGCAACATCCATGTGGGAGGACAAGTTGTCAAGACCGATTTGACGGTGCGGGATCGCGAGATCTGCCGCGTTCTCGCGCCGTCGCTAAAAGGGCTGGGGCTTTACTTCGTCGGCCTGGACGTCATCGGCGACTACCTCACGGAAGTAAACGTCACAAGTCCCACGGGGGTTCAGGAGATCAATGCCCTCAACGCGGTCAAGCTGGAAGCTCAGATCATCGATTTCATCGAGCGAAAAGCGCCCAAATCGTGATTCGTGATCGGGCTTCGACTGAGCTCCCCTCGGCCTGAGCTCGGGACGCAGGCAGCCAAATGTCTGGCTCGTGATCGGGAAGATGGAAAATTACTTGTTGTGGATGCTGTACGAGCACAACCCGATCTTGACTCTCCGCTGATTTTAAGCAATATTCCACCCCTCTGGCCAGGTAGCTCAGTCGGTAGAGCAGAGGACTGAAAATCCTCGTGTCGGCAGTTCGATTCTGCCCCTGGCCACCACCCCAGCCTCTCAGATTCTCTAGGCCGGCCTTGACGTCCAGCGAGCGGCGTTATATCTCTCGGCCTACTGCGGGAGATAACTTCTCGTGAAAGGAGCGATGACGATGGCAAAATCCAAGGTCTTCATTTTTGCTCCGGCCGACCAGGCCGGCGAGAGCCACAGAAGGCTTGAGGGGGCGGGCTGCGAGTTGGTCCTCGGGAACGCCTCGTGGAACACGCCTCAGGGGAACAGCGAGGCCGAGATGATGCGGATGGCAGCCGGATGCGATGCCCTGATTGGCACCTCCATCCGAAGCACGCCCATTACCAGGAAGATCATGGAGAGCTCGGACAAACTCCGAATCGTTGCCAAGTACACGATCGGCGTGGACGACGTGGATGTCGAGGCGGCCACGGAACTCGGCATCCTGGTGGCGCACGGCCCGGCCGAGTCCAATTGGGGCGGCGTGGCGGAAGGCACCATCACCAATATGCTCGCGATGCTTAAGAAAGTGCGCGAGCGAGACCGGTACTTGAAAACCGGAGGGGCATGGAGAGACAAATCCCTTGAGGGAACCTATGTGGGCTCGCGGCCTGATGGCTACAAGGGTCTCACCCTCGGTATCATCGGCCTCGGCAGGATTGGAGGCCGCGTGGCGACGCTCCTGCGATCCTGGAAAATAAGGATGCTCGGCTACGATCCTTATATTGCGGAATCCAGGTTCAAGGAACATGGCGTGGAGTGCGTGGATCTGCCTACGCTTCTGCGCGAGTCCGATGTTGTGACCCTGCATGTCGTGCTGACTAAGGAGACCCGGCACATGATCAGAGCGGAGCAACTCGCCCTCATGAAGCCGACGGCCATACTTATCAATAGCTCTCGCGGCATGTGTGTGGACGAGCGCGCCCTCGTCGAGGCCCTGCAGAAGGGGCAGATCGCAGGGGCGTCACTGGACGTCTTCGAATACGAGCCTCTTTCGCTGGAGAGCCCGCTCCGGACGCTGGGAGATAAAGTGCTGCTTTCGCCTCACATGATCTCTTCCAATGTGGGCAGCGGTCTCAAGCCCGGCATTGTGATGGCTACGGATGCGGTCCTGGCCGCTTTGCGCGGTGAGGTGGCCGACAACATTTACAACAAGGATGTCATCCCCCGGTGGCAGAGCCGATTTGGCGGCAAGAGCGTATAGAGAGATGAGTTGATTTTTTGTTGGCTGGATTATAGGATTCGAGCGCCAGCGCAAGAAAGGAAGGTCTAGAGATGCCCCTAGTAGCGGCCCTAGCCGCCAGTCATGCCCCGAACATTCTCTTAGAGCCCGGCGCCGAGTGGGAAGAGTTCATGAAGCTTCACTACCGCATGGCGCCCCAAGCCTCGGCGTCCAAGCCCTCTCTGGAATCGCAGAAAAAACTCAGACAGGACGCGGAGAAGGCCTTCGCGGTGTTGCGATCTGACTTGGAGGCGGCAAAGCCGGATGTGCTGGTCGTCGTCGCGAACGACCAATTTGTCAATTTTTTCTTTAACAACATTCCAACTTTCTTCATCACCTTGGCTGACGAAGTCAAAGGGCAATTCACGCGGCACAAATTCCATTATCGCAACCACAAAGAGTTGGCCCGGGCCGTTTTAAAGGCCGGTCTGGAAAAGGGCATCGACTTCTCCTTCGGGGAGTATGTCGAGTTGCAGCACACCCAGGTCGTGCCGCTCTACTTCCTCTTGCGGGAGCCTACAATGCCGATCCTACCGGTCTACGTCAATACCTGGGTCGATCCTCTTCCGACGCCGGGCCGTTGCTACCGCGTCGGCGAAGTGATCCGCGAGGTAGCGGAGGCAAGAGGCGAGCGGATAGCTATTTTAGCGACCGGAGGGCTCTCCCATTTTCCGGGCTCTCCGAGAATCGGCGAGATCGACACACAGTTCGACCATAAACTCTTGGAGATTATTCGAGAGGGGAAAGGCAGGACTCTGGCCGAC